>Ga0335397_10002531_pt1 | contig 24940 bp, 24 predicted proteins | sample MAT04_FD_205740 | JGI IMG/M metagenome (GOLD analysis project Ga0335397, IMG submission 205740) | Freshwater microbial communities from Lake Fryxell liftoff mats and glacier meltwater in Antarctica - MAT-04 (spades assembly) (version 2) ... | reverse complement strand
ACCGAGTTCGAGGTCAGCGCCACCCAGGCGCAGGGCTTCGAGAGCGCCCTGCGAGCGTTCCTCGCCGATTGCAAGACCGGGGAGGACTGCGCGTTCACCGGCACTGTCGACGAGGCCATGCTGCAGATCCGGGCGCTGCTGGACAGCCTCGACGCGAGCCCGCTGCGCGCCACCGACGGGCGGCAGCTCGGCAGCGGCAGCATGTTCTACGCGATCATCCTGCCGCTCTACAACGCCGGCAACTGGGTGTACCTCAATGACCTCTTCGCCTCGGTGCTCGCCGGCGACGCCGACTACGCCTTCCAGCTGGCCGACAGCTACTACGGCCGCGACGCCGATGGCACCTACGCCGACAACTCGACCGAAGCGTTCATCGCGATCAACTGCCTCGACTACTCCTCCGACGCGAACCCCGGCGACCTCGCCGCGGAGGCGGAGGAGCTCGCCCGCCTCGCCCCGGTCTTCGGCCCGTCGATGTCGTACGGGGCGATCGGATGCGCGAATTGGCCCTTCCCCTCGACCCGGGAGCGGGTGGAGATCGACGCGGCCGGCTCGGCGCCCATCCTCGTCGTGGGCACCACCAACGACCCGGCCACCCCTTACGTCTGGGCGGAGAACCTCGCGGCACAGCTTGAGAACGGGCACCTCGTCACCTACGACGGCGAGGGCCACACGGCCTACAACAAGTCGAACGCGTGCATCAACGACACCGTCGACGACTACTTCATCGACGGAACCGTTCCCGCCGCCGACCCGAGGTGCTGACCGTCCCAAGCTGCACGCGAGGCCGCATTTGTGCAACTTTGCACAGCAGGCAAGAATAGTTGGATGAGTAGCGGGGCCGTGGGACTGCGCGAGCGCAAGAGATTGGCGACCCGCCGGGCAATCCAGAGGGCCGTGCTCGAGCTCATGGAGGAGAAGGGCTACGACCAGGTCACGGTCGAGGAGATCAGCCATGTGGCCGAAATCTCCCCCCGCACGTTCTTCAACTACTTCCCCTCGAAGGAGGCCGCCGCGATCGGGGACGGCCCGAGCCTGCCGGGGGAGAGCGACCTTGCCGCGTTCGTGGACGCCGGACCGGGCCAGGACGTGCTGGCGGGACTGTCTGACCTGCTCGCGAAGGCCGTCGAATCCGCCGGCGACGAACTGGAGCTGCTGCATCTGCGCCGACGTGCTCTCAAGGAGTATCCCCAGCTCTTCGCCCTGAAGATGGCAACCATGCGCGTTTTTGAGGACGAGCTCGCGGTCGTCGTCGCCCGCCGCCTCGAGCGCGACGACCCGCAGCTCGCGGCGGACCCGGCCGCGCTCACCGACCGCGCCCGCCTCATCACCCTCGTCGCGTTCGGCGCGATGCGCCATGCCTGGGCGTCGTGGGCGGATGCCGACGGGCGGCTGCCGCTCGCCGACCGACTGCGCGACACCTTCGGCCAGCTCGCCGAGATCCTCGTGACCGCGCGGTCGAAAATGATCGGCTAAGCTTCATTGCTGTGCCACCGCTCGCGGTCGACACGCCGCCTTAGCTCAGTTGGTAGAGCATCTCACTCGTAATGAGAAGGTCGTCAGTTCGATTCTGACAGGCGGCTCCGAATAAACAGTCTGAGCGCGCAGGCGCCGTGTAGACATGAGGGTATGAAAGCACTCACTTGGCAGGGCACCAAAAAGGTCGAAGTGGTCGAGGTTCCCGATCCGGTGATCGAGAAGCCCACCGATGTTGTCATCCGCGTCACGTCGGCGGCAATCTGCGGATCCGACCTGCATTTGTTCAACATCATGGGGCCGTTCCTCGACAGGGGCGACGTCCTCGGCCACGAGACCATGGGCGTGGTCGAGCAGGTAGGCGGCTCCATCATGAGGCTGGCCGTTGGCGACCGTGTGGTGATCCCCTTCGTTATCGCCTGCGGCGACTGTTTCATGTGCGATCAGGGGCTCACCAGCCAGTGCGAGACCACTCAGAACCGCGAGTCCGGAACCGGTGCCAGTCTCTACGGCTTCAGCGAGCTCTACGGTTCAGTTCCCGGTGGTCAGGCCGAACGTATGCGAGTTCCCTACGCCGACTTCAATGCGGTGAAGGTGGGCACGGATCTCGACGACGAACGCTACCTGTTCCTCAGCGACATCCTTCCTACCGCGTGGCAGGGCGTGCAGTATGCGGATGTGCCCGACGGTGGAACGCTCGCGGTCATCGGGCTCGGTCCGGTCGGACAGTTCGCGAGCCGCATCGGACGCCACCTCGGCTTCCGGGTGCTGGGAATCGACCCGGTTCCCGAGCGCCGCGCGATGGCCGAACGCCACGGGGTTGAAGTGTTCGATCTCGACGACGACCTGCTTGAGACGCTGCGCGCCACGACGAGCGGGCGCGGCCCTGACTCGGTGGTCGACGCTGTGGGCATGGAAGCGCACGGAAACCCGGGCGCAGCCTTCGCTCAGTATGCCGCCGGACTGCTGCCTGACCCACTGGCCAAGAAGGCCTTCACCACTGTGGGGGTCGATCGGCTCTCTGCGCTGCATATGGCGCTTGATCTGGTGCGCCGCGGTGGCACCGTGTCGGTCAGCGGCGTCTATGCCGGCGTCGCCGACCCGATGCCGCTCATGAGCATGTTCGACAAGCAGATCCAGCTGCGCATGGGGCAGTGCAACGTGCAGCGGTGGGTCGACGTCCTGCTGCCTCTCGTCGAGGACCCCGCAGACCCGCTCGGCGTCACAGACCTTGTCACGCACCGTGTGTCCCTCGACCGGGCGCCGGAAATGTACACGACCTTCAGCGCCAAGGAAGATGGCTGCATCAAGGTCGTGATCGCTCCCTAGCCGGTCCTCGTGTGCCCTCGCCACTCACCTCGCGGGCACCGGTGGGCCGAGAATCAGCAGCACAGTGGAGCGCACGATAACCGCGAGCAGAATGAGGGTTGCCAACAGGTGGGGATGGTTGAGCATCCATCGCACCAGACGATCGAGCAATCGCCGATCGCGGGGGTCGTTTGTGGCCTCGCGGCGCCAGTCACCCTCGAGCTTGCCGGAGCGGTGCGCCCAGAGGTCGAACGGGATGGTCGCCTAGGGTCCGACCGCGGTGGCGGCAGCGAGGAGGCCGACTCCCGGGTTCCAGCACTGGTTGATGGCGGTGAGCACCGCCGCCGTGCCGTAGGCGAGAAAGACACCGCGGTGGATGCTGCCACCAATAGTCACGGCGAGCGCAAAATCGGTGGTGGCGCGAATGACGAGGCCGCTGATAAGCAGGGTCCAGGTGATCGCCTCGGCGACCACGACGATGCGGTGGAGCTTCTTCGGGGTGAGGCGGGAGGTGGTCGGCGCGGAGGCGTCAGTAGTCGTGTGTCTAGCTCAGCATGCTTTCCTTGATGACTGACGGCACCTGTCGGAGCAGTACACGACATCGGGCCACGCCCGTTCCCACTTCTTTCGCCACTCGAAAGGACGAGCGCACACCGCGCAGATCTTCGGCGGGTGGCCGTTTTTCGTCTGTGCCACTCGCGTCGTCTGGGCGGGCCGGCTATCCGAAGAGTTCGGCAAGCCAATCGTTCCGCTTTTTCGGCCCATACCCATCGCGGCTCTCACTGGTGCGCTCATGGGATTCTCCTGCAGATCGTGGTGTGTGGATTTTAGCGGCGGCTGCTCTGCTGTTTCCTGAGGCAGGGGCAATGATCTCAGCCCTCCGAGGGGCAGCTACCGTTCGCGAGCTGCACCCGCGCTCCCCAGCCGTCGATCTCGTACCACAGTCCTGTGTCTTCACCGACACGGTCAGTGATGCTGACGGTCGACCACAGCGGCCCACCATCGACCCTCAGACATTGGCCCGCATCCACCTGCACCGCGCTTGTCTCGCCGAAGAGGAGCGCCCGCGCTCCAGCCGCGGCGACGTACTCTGACCGTACTTGCTCACCGTCGGCGTCGACGGAGAGCGCCTCGACAGCCACCGGAGTCTCGCCGACGTTGCTGAGAACAGCGCACCCGGGGACCGCGCCGTCGCACGTGCCCGATCCCGGGGCGAAAAAGGCAATCGCCAACGCACCGGTCACCGCCAGGAGCGGCAGAACCGTCACGGCCACACCGGCATATCTGCGGCGGCTGCCGGACTGCGGCTGTGGGGCCGAGGAGGGAGAAGTCGTAGCGCTCATGGTGTGCCTCTGCATCGTGAAGGTCTCATCGGCGCTGGGCCCTCCGCACCGGCTCCCGCTCGGGAACGTATTGACGGCACAAAGCGAAAGATTACTCCCCTTCGCTTCTAGCCAACCGCACCCCGACTCGGTTCGTCAACCTTCTGACCCGATCGGTCCCCGTCTGCTCGCGGAGCATCGCGAAGCAACCAGTATTTCGCTGGGTGCCTCGGACCCGTTCCACCTTCAGTCCCATGGGAGACGGGGTGCTCCGCCGCCCGAGCCGGCGGCTGAATCAACCTCATTACCGCGAGCCGCCTTCGGGCCCGCTATAAGTGAGAACGAGTGCCTGACAATGTTGAGTTCTATCAACTGAGTGGCCTGACGGTCATACTCCTCTTCACCGGGAACACAGCTCGGATTCGGACTCTCCGCGGCGAGCATGACCGCGACGTGGATTTGGGCCGTCTTGATGTACGCCTCGGCGACGTCCGGATACACCTACGGGGTGTCGGGCCCGCTGCACTCCGGGTTCTGGGGTGCGCTCATGATTCTGTTCATCTATCCCTTCGGCACGCGCATCCGTATCGTCGCGCCCACGGCGCACGTCGGCAGCGTCATCAGGCTCACCTCGAACTTCATCGCCGGCGAGGCTCTCGTCTCGCTGCTCTCCCCCTTTCACCTTCGGGCAGGGAGTGATCGGTGGGGCCGAATTCATGCAGGTCGTGGCGCTGCTCGGAGCGGTTGTGCTCATCATCCCCACAATGACACCCATCCTTCTCTCCATCTACGTACTCATCTGCCGCTCATCGTGGCCGGAGTGCTGTCCGTGCTCTGTGCCGCGTTCCGCGACTGGTGCCAGGCCCGTGAGGAGGGCCGGATGATCGTATAGCTGCCGGGCGTGCCTTGCCGACCCGCTGCTAGATTTTCCTTGGCGTTCGGCCGAATGCCGCGGAAGGGGAAACCAGTGCCAGGCACGCTTCGATGGGGGATTCTCGGCCCCGGATTCATCTCGACCACACAGACTGAAGACCTCATCGGCAATGGCTTCGCCGTGTCGGCGGTCGGCTCGCGCTCGGATGCATCCGCCCGCGAATTCGCGGACCGCTTCGGCATCCGAACGGCGCATGGCAGCTACCGCGAGCTCGTCAACGATCCGGATGTCGACATCGTCTACATCGGAACGCCGCACTCGCTGCATTACGAGCAGGCCAGGCTCGCCCTCGAGGCCGGCAAGCACGTGCTGGTCGAGAAGGCGTTCACCGTGACGGCCGAGCAGGCAGCCGTGCTCGTCGAGCTCGCCGAGGTATCCGGGCTCGTGCTGCTCGAGGCGATGTGGACGAGGTTCCTGCCGCACATGATGCGCATCCGCGAGGTGATTGCCGCCGGCACGATCGGCGAGGTGCGCACCCTCATCGCCGACCACAACCAGAAGCTGCCGACGGATCCGGCGCACCGCCTCAACGACCCGGCCCTCGCCGGCGGCGCGCTGCTCGACCTCGGCATCTACCCGGTCTCGTTTGCCTGGGACCTCTTCGGTCCTCCCGCGACCATTCAGGCCAGCGCCTCGATGAGCGCGACAGGCGTCGACCGGCAGACCGCGATCATCCTCGGCTACAAGAGTGGGGCGCAGGCCGTCCTGCACACTGCGCTCGACACCTCCGGCCCGAACACCGCGACGATCCTCGGCTGTGACGGTTGGATCGCCATCGACAGCGTCTGGTACGCGCCGACCGGATTCACCGTGTTCGACAGTGCCGGAGCGGTCATCGAGCGATTCGACCAGAAGGTGACCCCTCGCGGAATGCAGTTCCAGGCCGCCGAGCTCGAACGGCTCGTCGAGGCCGGGCTTACCGCCGGCACCGTGCTCCCTCCCGCCGAGACCGTCGCCATCATGGGCACCCTCGACGCGATCCGTAACCAGATCGGCCTTGAGTACCCGGCCGATATCATAAACGTGTGACCGAGAAGCCTGATCAGAAGCGCCGTCGCGCGCTGTTCATCATCGACGTGCAGAATGACTTCACCGAGGGTGGAGCGCTCGGTGTCGCCGGGGGAGCGGCCGTCGCCGCGGGCATCAGCGAGCTGCTGGCCCGGCATCCGGAACGCTACGACGAGGTTGTCGCCTCGCGCGACTGGCACGACGGCGACAACGACAACGGCGGGCACTTCGCGCACGGCGCCGAGCCCGACTTCATCGTGACCTGGCCCAGGCACTGCGTCGCGGGAACACCCGGCGCCGAGTACCACCCCGACCTCGACACGCGCCCGGTCGACTGGCATGTGCGCAAGGGCCAGGGCCGGCCCGCGTACTCGATCTTCGAGGGCACCACCGATGACGGTGGGAGCCTCGGCGAGAAGCTTGACGAGCTCGGCATCACCGACGTCGACGTGGCCGGCATCGCGACCGACTACTGCGTGCTGGCCTCGGCGCGGGATGCCCTCCAGTCGGGGCGCCGGGTGCGGGTGCTGAGCAACCTCGTCGCCGGGGTCGCCGAGGAGTCGAGTGCCGTGGCCCTCGCCAGCCTCGCCCTGGCCGGGGCCGAAGTCACGCGGTCCGAGTAAGAAGGCACCACCCAGCAGCCACCCGCGCCCGCCCCTCGCGCGTCGCGGTTTCCCTCACGCACGAGTCACAGGAGGCATCCGCATGATCACCGAATCCGCACTGCTCGCCAAGGTCCCCACCAAGCTGTTCATCGGTGGAGAATGGGTCGACTCGACCTCCGGCCGCACGATCGAGGTGAGCGACCCCGCAACGGGCCTCGTGATTGCCCGAATCGCGGATGCCTCGGTGGCCGACGGTGCGAGGGCGCTGGATGCCGCCGTCGCGGCGCAGGACTCCTGGGCGGCGACGCCGGCCCGGGTGCGCGGCGAGATCCTCCGGCGCGCGTTCGACCTGTTGCAGGAGCGCAAGGAGGAGTTCGCGCTGCTGATGACGCTCGAGATGGGCAAGCCGCTCGCGGAGTCGACCGGTGAGGTCGGCTACGGTGGCGAGTTCCTGCGCTGGTTCGGCGAGGAAGCGGTGCGCATCTCTGGGCACTACGGCAACAACCCCGAGGGCACCGGCACCATGATCGTGACGCACCGGCCGGTCGGCCCGTCGTTCCTGATCACCCCGTGGAACTTCCCGCTTGCGATGGCGACCCGCAAGATAGCGCCGGCCATCGCCGCCGGCTGTACCTCGGTCATCAAGCCCGCCGAGCTGACCCCGCTGACGACGCTGTACTTCGCGAAGCTGCTCGAGGACGCGGGCCTCCCGGCCGGGGTCGTCAACGTGATCACCACCTCGGCGTCGCGCGACGTGAGCGAGCCGATCATCGCCGACAAGCGTCTGCGCAAGCTCAGCTTCACCGGGTCGACCCCGGTCGGCGTCGCGCTGCTCAAGCAGGCCGCTGATGGCGTGCTGCGCACCTCCATGGAGCTGGGGGGCAACGCCCCCTTCGTCGTGTTCGAGGACGCCGACCTCGACCGCGCCGTCGAGGGCGCGCTGCTCGCGAAGTTCCGCAACATCGGTGAGGCCTGCACGGCGGCGAACCGCTTCATCGTGCACGAGTCGATCGCCGACGAGTTCGCGGCCCGGGTCACGGCCGCCGTCGAGGACTTCGTCGTCGGCCGCGGAACCGAGGAGGGTGTGCGGATCGGCCCGCTCATCAACGCGGATGCGGTGACGAAGGCGGGCGACCTCGTCGACGATGCCGTCTCGCGCGGAGCTACGGTGCTCACCGGCGGCTCGGCGATCGACGGCGCAGGCACGTTCTACGCCCCCACGGTGCTGACCGGGGTCGTGGCGGGCAGCGACATCCTGCGCGAGGAGATCTTCGGACCAGTGCTCTCGATCATCACGTTCACCGACGAAGCGGATGCCGTGGCGAAGGCCAACGACACCGAGTACGGCCTCGTGAGCTACGTATTCACGCGGGACCTCGCGCGTGGCCAGCGGATGATCCACAGCCTCGCGACGGGGATGATGGGGCTCAACCTCGGCGTCATCTCGAACGCGGCGGCACCGTTCGGCGGCATCAAGCAGTCCGGGCTCGGGCGCGAGGGCGGCACGTCAGGCATCCACGAGTACCTCGAGACCAAGTACACGCTTACGCCGAACCCGTTCGCGTGACCCCGAGCGTCATCGAGATCACCTCCCTCGACGACCCGCGGCTTGCCGACTACGCCCACCTCACCGACGTTGCCCTGAAGAAGGCGCGCGGCACGGAGCACGGGCTCTACATCGCCGAGTCGCTGCTCGTGCTGCAGCGGGCGCTCGCCGCCGGGCACGAGCCGCGGTCGGTGCTCGCGCTCGGCGCATCCGTCGACGGAGCGATCGCCGCGCTCGGCGACCGAGACGTTCCGGTCTTCTCCGGGCCGGGGGAGCTACTCGAGGAACTCACCGGCTATGTGCTGCACCGTGGCCTGATCTCCGCGATGCACCGCCCGTCGCTGCCGACCGTGTCGTCGCTGCTCGAGGGCGCGACCCGCGTCGTGATCCTCGAGGACGTCGCCGACCCGACAAACGTCGGCGCGATCTTCCGCTCGGTTGGCGCGATCGGGGCGGATGCCGTGCTCGTGACCCCGCGCTGTTCCGACCCCTTTTACCGGCGTTCGATCCGGGTGAGCATGGGCACCGTGCTGCAGGTGCCGTGGACCCGCCTGGGCGGCTGGGCGTCGACGAGGGCGCTGCTCGCCGCATCCGGATTCCACCTCGCCGCCCTCGCCCTCACTCCGGATGCCGTCTCCTTACGCGAGTTCGCCGCTACCGCCCCGCAGAGGGTCGCCCTCGTGCTCGGTGCGGAGGGGGAGGGGCTGACCGACGAGGCGATCGCGGCCGCCGACACCGTGGTGCGGATTCCGATGGCGCACGGGATCGACTCGCTCAACGTCGCGGCGACCGCGGCAGTGGCGATGTACGCGCTCGCCTGAGCCGCGCAGACCCGCGCAGAGCCGTGCTGATCCGCGCTGAGCTGAGCCGCGCTACCTTGCGTCGCGCAGCGTGCGCCACGCAAGGTAGCTCGCGGCGACCATTAGCACGGCGCCGATGCCCGCTGTCGTGGTGATGCCGCTGTCGAAGGCGTACCGCGCGGTCTCGATCAGCGCCTGGCCGAGTGGGGCCGGCAGCTCGCCAGCCACATTGATCGCCCCGCCGAGGGTCTCGGATGAAATGGCCTGCTGGCGCTCCGACAGCCCGGCGGGCAGGTTGATCGCGTCACGGTAGGACGAGACGAGGATGCTGCCGAGCACGGCGGTGCCGAAGACGGCCCCGACCTCGTACGCGGTCTCGGATATGCCCGCGGCCGATCCGGCCTTCTCCGCCGGTACCGCCGACACGATGAGGTCGTTCGACAGCGTCTCGGACGCGCCGATTCCGGCGCTCAGCACCGCGAAGGCGACCGCGAGCGCCAGCCCTGACGTGCCGTTGCCGACGACCGCGATGAGGAGGTAGCCGACCGCGGACAGCACCAGGGCTGCGGAAATGATGACTCGCGGATGCACGCGCTTCACGATGCGCACGGCGGCGAGGCCCATCGCGATCATCACGAGCAGCCCCGGCAGCAGCAGCAGCCCCGACTGCACGGGCCCCAGCCCGAGCACGAGCTGGAGGTGCTGCGCGCCGAAATAGAGGAAGCCGGTGAGCGAGAACACCGCGAGGAAGTTGACGAGTACGGCTCCACTGAACGGGGCATAGGAGAACAGCCGCACGTCGAGCATCGGCACGGGGCGAACGAGTTGGCGGCGCACGAACCAGACACCGGCCAGCGCGGCGACCGCGAGTCCTACCGCGGCAATGGGCCCGATGCCGTCGGTCGCGAACGACTTGATGGCCAGCACGAGCGGGAACAGCGTTGCGATCGACAGCACGACACTGAGCGGGTCGACCGGACCCGGATGCGGGTCCTTCGACTCGGGGACGAGGAGCGGGGTGAACACAAGCATGAGGGCGAGCATCGGCACCGCGAGCAGGAACACCGACCGCCACCCGAATCCCTCGATGAGGAAGCCGCCAACGATCGGCCCGAGCGCGCTTCCCGCGGCGAAACCGGAGGCCCAGATGGCCAGTGCGAGGCGCCGCTGGTCGCGGTCGAGGAAGATGTTACGCAGCAGCGACAGGGTCGAGGGCATGAGCATGGCGCCGAAGAAGCCGAGCGCGGCGCGGGAGGCGACGAGGGCGCCCGCCGACTCGGCGAACGCCGCGACGACCGAGAGTACCCCGAAGCCGATGGCGCCGATGATGAGCATCCGCCGCCGCCCGAAGCGGTCGCCGAAGCTGCCCATGGCGACGAGGAGCCCCGCGAGCATGAGTGGGTAGGAGTCGACGATCCAGAGCAGCATGGTGCCGCTCGTGGCGAACTCCAGCGAGATCGCGGGAAGCGCGAAGCTCAGCACCGTGTTGTCGATCGAGACGAGCAGCACGGGAAGCATGAGCACCACAAGAGCGGCCCAGTCGCGGGGGCGGGCGCTAACGGGCCTGTCGTCGACCGAGCGCGCGGTGTGGCTGGTGGTCGGGCGGGCGATGTGGTCTGTCATGAGGGTACCTTGTTGGGGTCGGCGGGCGCCGACTGGCCTAACTATACCGACTAGTCGGTATAGTATCAAGTGGCGGGGCTGTAGGCTCGGCGCATGGCATCCGCTCGCGACCGCATTCTCGACGCCTTCGAGGAGCTTTTGATCACCGAGGGAGAGCGCGCGGCGACCCTCGATGCCGCCGCTGCGCGGGCCGGCGTGTCAAAGGGCGGCCTGATCTACCACTTCGCCAGCAAGGACCAGTTGGCACACGGGGTCTGCGGGCGCCTCACCTCGCTCGCAGCGGACGATGCCGCCCGCATGCGCTCGGCGGCCGAGGGACCGGCCCGGTTCTACATCCGCTCGTCCCGCTACCGTGGCACCCCCCTCGACCGCGCGATCGTCGCGGTCGCTCGGCTGCACCAGGGAGGCAATGCCGAAGCCGTTGCGACGTTGCGCGCGGTCGAGGCGCAGTGGCTCGCGATCCTCGTCGAAGCCCTCTGCGACGACGACGCCGCCCAGGCCATCAAGCTCATGGGCGATGGGCTCTACTACGAGGCTCTGTTCCGGCTTCCGACCGGGTCGCCGCCGGTGGACTCGGATGTTGCCGGCGACGACCTCGAGCTCGAGCGGCTCTTCCGCGTCATCGACAAGATCGTCGGGTAGCGAGCCCCGCCCAGCCCAGCCCAGCTGGCTTTCATTATTCAGGAGTCTGCCGGGGGCGCCTGCTGGGCGCCGCAGCTTCTGCGGAAGAGTGGCCCGGTCCCGGGCTGAGTGCGCGACACGCGGCTGGCCACCGTGGATTCCTCGCCCGACCCGCAGACCACTCCGGAATACTGAAAACCACTCTTGAATAATGAACGGCACTGAGGCTAAACCAGCAGCTGGTGCTTCGCGAGCTCCTTGTACAGCGGGGTGGATGCGACGAGCTCGGAGTGCGTGCCGACGCCCACCACGAGACCGTGGTCGAGCACGACGATCTGGTCGGAGTCGACAACGGTCGACAGCCGGTGCGCGATGACGATGAGCGTGCGGTTCTCGGCGACCGCGTCGATCGCCTCGCGCAGCATCTGCTCATTGAGTCCGTCGAGCGACGACGTCGACTCGTCCAGCAGCAGAATCGGCGGGGCCGCGAGCAGCGTGCGGGCGATGGCCAGGCGCTGGCGCTCGCCGCCCGAGAGCATCACGCCGTTCTCGCCAACGGGCGCGCCGAGGCCCAGCGGATTGCGCTCGAGCACCTCCATGAGATTGACGTCGCGGAGCACCCGGATGCAGTCGTCGTCACTCGCGCCGGGGGCACCGAGCACGAGGTTCTCGCGCAGCGTGCCCGCGAGCACCGGGGCATCCTGCTCCACATAGCCGATCTGGGCGCGGAGGGCCTCCCGGTCGAGGGCGCGCAGGTCAACGCCGCCGAGCCGGATCACACCCGCGCTCGGGTCGTAGAACCGCTCGATCAGGGCGAGGATCGTGCTCTTGCCCGCGCCGGAGGGCCCGACGAGCGCGGTCCGCTTGCCCTTCGGCGCGCTGAAGGACACCCCGCGCAGCACCGTGCGGTCGTGCGGCTCGGCCTCAACAGCGACCTCGGCCTCGATAACCCGCGCTCCGGCGGGCCCCCCGACGAGCTCGGCCATCGGGCTCTCCTCGGTGACGATAACCGCCTCGTCGGACTCCTCTGGCGATAACTCGCTGTACCGGAACTCGACACTGTCGAAGCTAATCGCGTCGTCCGACTCGACCGGTGCTTCGGCCGTTGCCGCTATTTCGGCGTCGCGTTCGGTCTCGGTCGGCAGCCCGATGATCTCCTGGATGCGGCCGAGCGCGCCGAGGGCCTGGTTCACCGCGGTGATCGCCCCGAACGCCTGGCCGAGCGGCATGATCATGAGGAAGAGGAACAGGATGAACGCGACGAGGTCGGCGACGGTGAGCGCGCCGCTCGCGACCCGGTAGCCGCCGACGCCCAGCACGACGAGGAACGAGACCTGCAGGGCGATGCCGGCGATCGGCACGACGAGCGCGGAGATCTTCGCGACGCTGATGCCCATGCGCCAGGCGCCCTCGGCATCCTTGTGTACGGCGGCGATCTCGCGGTCGGCGGCGTTCGATGCGCGGATCGTACGCACTGCGCTGATCGACCGCTCGACGGCGGCTGCGAGGTCGCCGACCTTCTCCTGTGCCTTGCGGCTCGCGACGCGGATGCGGCGACTGAGGGTCACGACGGTGACGACGGAGATGGCGATGACGAGCACGGTGAGCCCGAGCAGCACCGGGTCGATGATGAGCATCGCGATGAGCGCGCCGATGAAGGTGAGCGAGCCGCCGATCGCCTCGACGAGGCCCTGGGTGAGCACGGCGCGCAGCAGGGTGGTGTCGGAGCCGACGCGGGAGACGAGGTCGCCGGTGCGGCGCAGGTCAAACTCGCTGATCGGCAGGTTCAGCATCCGCGAGACGAGGCGGCGGCGGCTCGAGAGCACGACGCCCTCTCCTGTGCGCTGGAGAAGGTAGTGCTGGAACCCGCTGATGAGGCCGGATGCGACGACGAGGCCCACGAGTAACCAGACGAGCCCCTGCAGGGACTCGCCCGCCTCGACTACCGAGATGACGTTGCTGACGAGCAGCGGCTGCGCGAGCGACGCGGCCGCTCCCAACACGCTGAGAACGATGACGAATCCGAGCACCCGCCGGTGCTCGAGGAGGTACGGCATCAGCTGGCTGAAGGTGGCGCGGGGACCGGTGTCGTCGATCGGTCTGCCGAAGCCGCGGCGAACTCGGGGCGGCGTGCTGCGTGGTGTGCTCATCGTAGGAAAGCGTATCCTCGCGCGCGGAGTGCTTCCTGCGCCGTTCGCTGAGGGCATGCTGAGGCTGGCCCTCTGGCCCGGGTTAGTGTTGGAATCGTGCCAGCTCCCGTGATCACCGCCTCCGCCCTGACCAAGACCTACAAGGGTTTCGCGGCTGTCGATGGTATCTCGTTCGAGGTCGCACCCGGCGAGTCCTTCGGCCTGTTGGGGCCCAATGGTGCCGGCAAGTCGACGACGATGCGCATGGTCGGCGCGGTCTCCACCCGCACGAGCGGCGATCTGGCCATCCTCGGCCTCGATCCCGACCAGTTCGGGCCGGAGATCCGGTCGCAGCTCGGCGTCGTGCCGCAGTCCGACAACCTCGACATGGAATTGCGCGTGCGCGACAACCTCATCGTCTATGGCCGCTACTTCGGGCTGCCGCGCGCCCAGGTCGCGAAGCGCGCCGACGAACTGCTTGAGTTCGCGCAGCTCGCGGACCGCGCAAAGTCGAAGGTCGACGACCTCAGCGGCGGCATGAAGCGCCGTCTCACGATCGCTCGCGCCCTGATCAACGACCCGCGCATCCTGCTGCTCGACGAGCCGACCACCGGACTCGACCCCCAGGCCCGGCACATTCTCTGGGACCGCCTGTTCCGGCTGAAGGAGCAGGGCACGACCCTCGTGCTGACGACGCACTACATGGACGAGGCGGAGCAGCTCTGCGACCGGCTCGTCGTCGTGGACAAGGGTCAGATCATGGCGGAGGGCTCGCCCGCCGCGCTGATCCGCGAGTACTCGAGTCGGGAGGTGCTCGAGGTGCGCTTCGGCTCGGAACGCAACGAGGCCCTCGGCGGTCAGCTCGCGGGCATCGGCGACCGCGTCGAGGTGCTTCCCGACCGTGTGCTCATCTACAGTTCGAATGGCGAGGCCGTGCTCGAGCGCATCACCGAGCTCGGCCATGAGCCGATCACGAGCCTCGTGCGCCGCTCCAGCCTCGAGGACGTCTTCCTGCGCCTCACCGGGCGGACCCTCGTCGAATGAGCGGTGTCGAATGAGTGGGCGTGAGGTGTCGCCGGATGCCGCGTGGCGCTCGCGCGCCTTGGCCGGCGGGGTGCGGCCGCGGCGGTACGGGTCGTGGTACGTCGCGGAGCACCGCATCCGGAGCATGCGCTCCTACGGGCAGACGATCCTCGCGACGAGCATCGGCAACCCGCTCATCTACCTCTTTGCGCTCGGCATCGGTCTCGCGACGATTGTGGACGCCAACCTCGGTGACGACGCGGTGCAGGGCGTCAGCTACCTCGTCTTCGTCGCACCCGCCCTGCTCGGGCTCGCGGCGGTGATGGTCTCCGCAGAGGAGTTCACCTACCCGATCATGCTCGGCTTCAAGTGGAACCCGATCTTCTTCGGCATGAACGCGGCGCCCATTACCGGCGGCCAGATCACCAATGGCATCCTGATCTCTGTGCTCGCGCGCATGGTGCCGACCTGCGTGATCTATTTCATCGCAATGGTCTTGTTCGGGGCCGTGCCCTCCGCCGTCGGCATCTTGATGATCCCCGTCGCGGTACTCACAGCGATGTCGGTCGGCCTTGCGATTATGGCGTACACGGCGCGGATCGAACAGGACAAGGGGCAGATGGCGCTGATCATGCGCTTCGGGATCACCCCGATGCTGCTGTTCTCCGGCACCTTCTTCCCGCTCAGCCAGCTGCCGGTCTCCCTGCAGTGGATCGGCTGGGTCTCCCCGCTCTGGCACGGAACCGAGCTCGGCCGGGTAATCAGCTACTCCCTCGCGGAGCCGGCCTGGCTCACCGCGGTGCACGTTCTCTACCCGGCCGCGATCATCGTGCTGTGCTGGCGGATATCGCGGAGCGTCTTCACGGCGAGGCTGAACAAGTGACGTTCGCCCCGACGCGGCCGATCGGGCCCACCAGAAATCGCTTCCTCGGTGCCGTCTATGCCCGCAACTCGAGCGCCGTGATGAGCCGCGGGCTGCTCGCCACACGCAGCTCGAACGCGGCGATCGTCGTGAGCGGATTCTTCGAGCCGGTCTTCTACCTGCTCTCGATGGGGATCGGCCTGGGCGCCTTGGTGGGCACGGTGGTGACGACCACCGGGCAGGAGGTGTCGTATGCGGCCTTCATCGCGCCGGCGCTGCTCGCCGTCTCAGCAATGAACGGCGCGATCTACGACTCCACCTGGAACGTGTTCTTCAAAATGAACTACGCGAAGCTCTACGAGGGGATGCTGACGACGTCGCTCGGCCCGCTCGACGTCGCCCTCGGTGAGATCGGGCTGGCGCTGCTGCGCGGGGTGCTCTATGCGCTCGGGTTCCTCATCATCATGCAGTCGCTCGGCCTGAACCTGTCCTGGACCGCGATCCTCGCGCTGCCCGCGGTCGTGCTCATCGCGTTCGGTTTCGCGAGCCTCGGGATGGCCGTGACGAGCTACCTCACGACGTTTCAGCAGATGGACTGGATCAACTTCGTGATGCTGCCAATGTTCCTGTTCTCGGCCACGTTCTACCCGCTCTCGGTCTACCCCGAGCCGATCCAGTGGGTCGTGCAGGCGCTGCCGCTCTGGCATGGCGTCGAGCTCATCCGCGGGCTGACGACTGGTGCCCTCAGCGTGGCGCTGCTCGGCCATGTGCTCTACTACGTCGTGATGATCGCCATCGGGCTGGTGTTCACCACCTCACGCCTGAAGAAGCTCTTCCTCGACTGACGCCCGGTCTTCTGGCTCTCACCAGTGCCTGGCTTTCATAATTCAGGAGACTGGGTGCCGCAGTGACCTCGGTGCCAGCATCCGGCGCCCTATTCCGGCGGATGCTGCAGCGCTCCAGCGTCCCGAGGCCGTGCCGCTCCTGAATGATGAAGTTGCCGCTGGGCCAGACTCCTGAATGATGAAAGTCAGTAGTCGACGTCGCGCGTTTCCTTGCTCAGGAGCAGCGCCACGAGGGTGATAGCGCCCATCGAGCTCAGGTACACCCCGACGAGCACGGGGCTGCCGCCGGCAGCACCCCACAGCGCCACCGCGATGAACGGGGCGACGGCCGCGCCGAGGATCGACGCGACGTTGTAACTGATCGCCGAGCCGGTGTAGCGCACGTTCGTGGGGAACAGTTCCGGCAGCAGGGCGCCCATCGGCCCGAAGGTCAGTCCCATCAGGGTGAAGCCGATGATCAGCAGCGCGTAGACGCCGACGGTACCGGCGGCGAACAGGGGCACGAACAGCAGCCCGAACACGATGATCGCGATCGTCGTCACGATCAGGTGCGCGCGGCGGCCGAATCTCTCGGCGAGCGGCCCGGACACGAGGGTGAAGATGCCGAAGAACACCACGCCGATGATGAGCATGACGAGGAAGGTGTTGCGTTCGAAGCCGAGGCCGGCGACGGGGGCGTCGACCGGGGTCGTGCCATAGGTGAGCGTGTAGGTCGTCATCAGGTAGAACAGCGTGTAGGTCGCGAGCATGATGAACGTGCCGAGGATGAGCTCGCGCCAGTTGGAGTGGAACACCCGCGCGAGCGGAACCTTGACGACCTCTCCCGTCGCGATAGCCTTCTGGAACGAGGGTGTCTCGATCAGCTTGAACCGCACGTAGAGGCCGATGATGACGAGCACGGCGCTCGCGAGGAACGGCACCCGCCAGCCCCACTCGAGGAACGTCTCCGGCGACATGGTCGTGGCAAGCAACAGGAAGACGCCGTTGGCGACGATGAACCCGATCGGGGCGCCGAGCTGCGGGAAGGTGCCGTAGATCGCGCGCCGACCGGCGGGGGCGTTCTCGGTCGCGAGCAGAGCCGCCCCGCTCCATTCGCCGCCGAGTCCGAGTCCCTGGGCGAATCGCATCAGCACGAGCAGTGCTGGCGCGAGGATCTCCCACCCGGGGGTGAGTGCCGTCGGGAGGCATCCGATCAGCACCGTCGCGACGCCCATCGTGAGCAGCGAGGCAACGAGGGTGCCCTTACGGCCGATGCGATCGCCGAAGTGCCCGAAGACGATCGAGCCGATCGGGCGGGCAATGAACGCTGCGCCGAACGCCGCGAACGACTTGAGCAGCGACAGCGTCGGGTCGTCGCCCGGGAAGAACAGGGCCGGGAACACGAGCACCGCAGCCGTCGCGTACACGTAGAAGTCGTAGAACTCGATCGAGGTTCCGATGAGACTCGCGAAGATGACCCGCGATCTCGGGTTGGTCTTGACCGGTGTGGACGTGGACGTGCTCATTCGACGGCTCCGCAGGGGGTGGGGGATGGATGCCGCGACTCGCGGCCCACTTCGACCCTACGCCTCAGAGAAGCACCTTCTGCACGAACAGCACCGCGAGCGCAATCGCCGCGATCGCCGCCCCCCACTTGACGAGGAACAGCAGCGGGTTGCGCACTGCTAGCCCGCGAGGGAGCGGATGAGCACCGCCGTCGACAGGGCCGCCTCGGCCGCCTCGGCGCCCTTGTCCTCCTTCGATCCGGCGAGGCCAGCGCGGTCGATGCCCTGCTCCTCGGTGTCGATAGTCAGCACGCCGAAGCCGACGGGCTTGCCGGTCAGCACGCTGACCTGGGTGAGGCCCTGCGTGGCGGCGCTTGCGACGTAGTCGAAGTGGGGGGTGCCGCCGCGGATGATGACGCCGAGGGCAACGACGGCGTCCGCGCCAGCATCCAGGGCCGCACGGCTCGCGACGGGAAGCTCGAAGCTGCCCGAGACGCGCACCTCGGTCACCTGCGCGCCGGTGTCGGCGAGATAGCGCCGGGCGCCGGCGAGCAGCCCCTCAGCGATCACCTCGTGCCACAGTCCGGCGACGATCGTCACCTTCAGCCCGGTGCCGTCGATGGGGGTGACCTCTGGTGCGCCTGCGCCGCTCATAGTTCCTGCTCTTTCAGTGATTGTGCCGCGGCGGCGGTAACCGCTCGGTCGAGGAATTCGTCGCCCGGGAGGAGGTGGCCCATCCGGTCGCGCTTGGTGCCGAGGTATGCCGCGTTGAAGCCGTCGATGCCGACGATCAGCGGCACCTGCTCGCGCACGGTGATCCCGCGGGCGGTCAGCTGCTGCAGCTTGTCGGGGTTGTTGGTGATCACTCGGATGCTGCTCAGGCCGAGGTCGCCGAGGATCGCCACGGCTGCGCCGTAGTCGCGCCCGTCGGCGGGGAAGCCCAGCGCGATGTTGGCGTCGAGGGTGTCGAGGCCGTCCTCCTGGAGTTGGTACGTCTTGAGCTTGTTGATGAGGCCGATGCCGCGTCCCTCGTGGCCGCGCATGTAGATCACGACGCCGCCCTCGTTCTGGATGGCGTCGAGCGCGGCGTCGAGCTGTGGCCCGCACTCGCACTTGAGCGAGCCGAGCACCTCGCCGGTGAGGCATTCGGAGTGCACGCGCACGAGGGCGCCGTTGGCGGGGGAGCCGGCAATGATCGCGATGTGGTCGGCGCCCGTCATCCGGTCCCGATACGCGCGGATGCGGAATGGGCCGTGCGTCGTCGGCACGACGGTCTCGACCTCGAAGATCACCCGGGAGGTCTCGGGAACCGGCGGCGCGACCGGCACCTGCACGTCGCAGTGCACCACCTGGAGGTAGGCGATGAGCGACTCGATCGTGATGACCAGCACATTCTCGCGTGCCCCAAGCTCGATCAGCCCGGGCAGGCGCATCATCTCGCCGTCCTCGGCGACGATCTCGCTGATCGCGCCGACGGGGGTGAGTCCGGCGAGCTTGAGCAGGTCGACGGCGGCCTCGGTGTGGCCGCTGCGCTCGCGCACCCCTCCGTCGGCCGCCCGCAGGGGCAGGATGTGTCCGGGGCGGTGGAGGCTCGCGGGAGTGGATGTCACGTCGGCGAGCACGCGGAGGGTGTGCGCCCGGTCGGCGGCGCTGATACCCGTGCTGATCCGGTCGGCAGCGTCGACGGTGACGGTGTAGTTGGTGCCGCGCGGGTCCTCGTTGTTGGCCACCATGACGGGCAGCTCGAGCCGGTCGGCGAGCTCGTTCGACATCGGGGCGCAGACGAAGCCCGAGGTGTTGCGCACCATCCAAGCCATCCACTCCTGGGTCGCGAGCTCCGCGGCGATGATGACGTCGCCCTCGTTCTCGCGGCCCTCGTCGTCCGCGACGATGATGGGCCGTCCGGCGCGCAGGGCGTCGAGGGCGGCGGGGATGTCGGCGAGACTCATGCGTCTCTCCTTCCGGTGTACTGCAGCATGCGCTCGACGTGGCGAGCCAGAATGTCGGTTTCGATGTTGACGGTGTCGCCCACCGACTTGAGGCCGAGGGTCGTGACAGCGAGGGTCTCGGGGATCAGGGAGACCTCGAACCAGTCGCCGTCGTCGTTGCCGACCGTGCTCACCGTGAGGGAGACGCCGTCAACGGCGATCGACCCCTTGTTCGCCACGAGCGGGGCTACGTCGCTTGAGAGGCTGAACCGCAGCACCCTCCAGGCGCCGCCCTCGGCGATCGACAGCAGTGTGCTCGTGCCGTCGATGTGGCCCTGAACGATGTGGCCGCCGAGGCGGTCGCCCACCTGCGCGGCGCGCTCGAGGTTCACCCGGTCGCCCGGCGCGGGAGACGCGAATGTGCTCATCGCAATGGTCTGCGCCATGACGTCGGCGGTGAACCAGTCGGCCCCTTGGTCGATGACAGTGAGGCACACGCCGCTGACCGAGATCGAGTCGCCGTGGCGCGCGTCGCTCACGGCGATGGGCCCGCGGACAGTCAGCCGCGCGGCATCCTCCGTCGGCTCCCACTTCACGACCTCGCCGAGCTCTTCGATGATTCCGGTGAACATTATGCGTTCCTCTCGAGCGGGGCTGATGGGTGAGGCGGCGGCGTGACCGGCCTGTGCGGCGTCGCGGTGATGAGCAGATCGTCGCCAAGGTGCTCGACGGAGGTGATGCGCAGCCGCCGCGCCTCGCCGATGGTGCCGACGCCGATGTCGCCGATTGCGAGCCGATCTCCGCCGAGCAGGCTGGGGGCGAGGTAGACGAGGTACTCGTCGACGAGTCCCGCGGCGACGAATGCGCTGGCGAGGGTCGGGCCTCCTTCGACGAAGGCGTGGCGGATGCCGAGTTGAAATAGTCCGGAGAGTACGGCGGCGAGGTCGCGGCTGGCCGTCTCGATGAGCCCGCGCGGGTGCGCGCGCAGCCGCGCGTCGGCCGGCGCGGTGCGCTCGCCGACGACCACGGGGATCGGCTGGTGGGCGAGCAGTTCGCCGGCGTCGCCGCGAGCGGTCAGGGCCGGGTCGTCGGCGAGCACGGTGCCGGTGCCCACGATGATGGCGTCGGATGCTGCGCGCTGCTCGTGCACACGCTGCCGGGAGGCGGTTCCGGTAATCCACCGGCTTGTCCCGTCGGCCGCCGCTGTGCGGCCATCGAGGGTCGAGGCCCACTTGAGGGTGACAAACGGGCGCCCGAGTCGCACGGAAGTGAGCCAGGTGTGCAGGAACGTCTCGGCCTCGCCTTCGAGTATCCCGCCCTCGACCACGACCCCGGCCTCGGCGAGGCGGTCGGCGCCTCCGCAGGAATCCTGCCCGGGGTCGGCGACGGCGTAGACGACGCGGGCGACTCGCGCCGCGATGAGTGCGTCACTGCACGGGCCGGTCCGGCCGGTGTGGTTGCACGGCTCGAGGGTGACGACCGCCGTCGCGCCGCGCGCAGCATCCGGATTCGGGAGCGAGTTGAGCGCCGCGACCTCGGCGTGCACGGTGCCGGCGCCGCGATGCCAGCCCTCGCCGATCACGGCACCGTCCGCAGAAAGGATCACGCAACCGACCCGCGGGTTGGGGCCGGTCGCCGGCCCACGGGTGGCGAGCGCGAGGGCGCGGCGCATCGCGGTCTCGATCCCTGCCGCGTTCAACATCCGGTTCCTGACATCTCGTTGTGAGACGGACTCCGGGATTCATTCGTCGCTGACGACGTGCGGGCGTCGTCAGGCGACCGCGCGTGCTGCCTCTCATCCAGACTGAGAGACCTTGCGGCCTCATAACTGTCGGTCCCGGAATTCCACCGGCTCAACCGCTGCCTCTCTTGCGAGTGGCCTCGGGTCGCGGACTATCACCGCCGGTTCGGAATTTCACCGACCCCGGAGCACGTACTTCTTGTTCTCAGTCTACTCAACGCTCCAGAGGCCCGCGTATTCCTGTGTAAGAGTGCCATGGGGTGGCACGGGCAGTGGGCGGCCCTGACGCTGCCGGGCGGATGCCGTTTCGACCCGGCTGCGCCCGTTCGCGGCAAGCGGGCCCGGTGGGGTTCGCAACTCCTGCTGATCCTGCTGATCCTGCTGATCCTGCTGATCCTGCTGATCCTGCTGAGGTCGCGCCCCTCCCGAGTTCGCAACTCATGCTGATCTCGCTACGGACCTGCGCAGATCCCGGAGTCGCGGTCCGCCCGGGCGGTGGAGGCGCAATTCACCGGAGTTGTGCGCGGTCGACCGGGTGGGTCCTCGGCGGGCGGCCGCGAAAATTCCGGAGTTGTGTCCGGCACGGCCCTCATCCGGGGCCGGGCGGATGCTGTCCTTCACAGGTTCGCGGAACGCGCGGGAATCCCCAGCTGACGGCATCCGCCCGCGCGCGCCCACGGTGGACTCCACCATGTGAGTCATGAGCTGGAGAATCCACTTCGACGATCAGACGGTCATTCGCAGCCGGGCGGAGCTCCGCGCGCGAGGAGCGACCGGTCGAGAGCTGACCGCTGCTGTGGGCGCCGGGGAACTTGTCCGGGTACGACGTGGACTGTACGCGCTGCCCGAAACGCCAGACGCAGTGTTGACGGCGGTGCGGATCGGCGGTCGCGTTTCCTGCGTGTCGGCCCTCGCCCAGGCCGGCGTGTGGGTCTACGAGTCGCCGTTCGCGCATCTTCAGATGCCGCCGTCGGCGTCCCGCTCGCGCAGCCCCGCCGATCGTCTTGTTGCGCTGACCCCAGACAACCGTGACGGATGCGAACTTCACTGGTCTGCCCTCGTTCGGCCCGATGCCGCCCACAGGCACCTCGTGTCCCCTGTCGACGCGATGATCATGGCAGTGCGCTGCCAGCATCCGTGGTTCGCTGTCGCGTCGCTCGACAGTGCACTCCGCGTCGGCTACCTTGCGTGGTCGGAGCTGGATCCCGTGTTCCACGGGCTGCCGGCGCGACTGCATTACCTGCGCCCTCTCATCGATCACCGAAGCGACTCGGGCCTGGAGAGCGTCATGCGCATGATCCTTCTCGACGCGGGGATCGAGACAGAAATCCAGGTTCGGATTGTTGGTGTTGGACGAGTGGACTTCGTGGTGGCCGGCTGCGTGGTGGTCGAGACCGACGGAGCGGCGTTCCATGGCGATGCCGAGAGACCGCGCGACTATGACCGCGACCTGACCCTTGCGACGCTGCGGTACACGGTCATCCGCGTGAACTACCGGCAAGTCATGTTCCAGAAGAGCCGAGTCGTTCTCGCCATCCGGACGGCCATCGCCAATAACTTGTGCTCGCCGGACCGTTCCGTGGCTTGACTGCTGACTGCTGACTGCTGACTGCTGACTGCTGACTGACTGCTGGGTGCGGGGCGCGGGGTGCTGGGTGCTCGGCGCGGGGTGCTGGGCGCTGGGTGGGATGCCGTTGCTGGGCGGGGTACCAGCTCCGGGCGGAGCGGGAACTCGGCACAGGTGTCGCTGTTCGACTCGCGTCGCCGGACTTTCGTCATTCCCTGTTCGTAATTCAGGCGGATCTGCCGCTGAGGTCCTGTGGTGGCCTAGTTTCGGCCGATCCGGGTAAATCTGCATGAGTTGCGCACGGCGGTGACTGGCCCGCGCGCAGGTCGTGGGCTAGCCGTCGACGGAGCGGCCGGGCGGCCGCCTCCGCGCGCTGCGTTGGGCCGGGCCACCGGGGTGTTAGGGAGATCCACCGTTCATAACTCAGGCGGAACCGCCCCTGAAGCCAGGAGCAGGCCGGTTAGGGCCGTCGTCGGAGGATTCGCATGAGTTGCGCACCGCAGCGGGCGAGGCCGCCCCGCTCGGGGCGCGGCGAGGTGTGGCGAAACGGCGGCGGCCTCAGCCTGCCAGCGCCCCGGCAGCTCCGCGAGGATGCCGATGACACGGACGTCGACTGCCGTCGCGGCCGCCGACTCCGCCGAGGACGGTCGACACCCCAGGCAGAGCCACACGCCAGTGAGCCCGGTTTCGGCCGAGCCAATGGCATCGGTGCCGAGCCGGTCGTCGACATACGCGGCATCCGAGGCCGGCACCCCGAACAGCTCGCAGGCGTGGGCGAAGATGCGGGCGTCGGGCTTGGCGACGCCGACCTCGCTGGAGGCGACGACGTGCTCCAGTCGCGGGCTCAGCCCGGGTCGTCCAGCGACTGGCACCGGGCGAACTCGGCCCGGTCGTCCGCGGCGGCGATGGCACCGCCGTGGGAACGGCGGTGGGCGGGTATTCCCGCTGCGACGGCCTCGGAGTGTTGGAATAGCGTGTCGTCAAGGTCGAAGAGGATCACGCTCGTCGCGATCATGCCGGCCAGCCGGGCTTGGGTGCGCGGTCGTCGGTATGGTGCAGCGCGCCCTGCCAGCTCGTCGGATGCGACCCGTCGCGGTCGGCGATGCGCGACGGCACCTCGCCCGTGAACCGGAACCCGCAGCGTCGTGCCACGGACGCGGATGCCGCGTTTCCGACGAGGCACTCCCAGCCGATCTCCCGGATACCAGCGAAGCCGGTGCCGAGAGTCCAGTCGGCGACCAGACGCAGCGCCTCCGACATGAGGCCCCGGCCGCGGTGCTCCGCGCCCAGCCAGAACCCGATGTCGGAGCTCAGCACTCGGAGTCCGATGACTCCAAGCAGGGGCCCGCCGCACTCGGCTCGGATCGCCCAGGTCAGCTCGTCGCCCGACGTCCAGCCGGTCGGCACATGGTCGTTCACGAAATACTCGGCATCGGCCCGGCGGTACGGCCAGGGAATGGTGAGGAATCGCTCGAACAGCGGATCCTGGCAGTACCGGGTGATGTCGTCGACATCCGCCGACAGCGGAGAATCGAGCGCGGCGAACTGCGACTCGAGGTTCACTCGATCCATTGCATCCGCCCCCGTTCGTGCCCAAGAGACATTCTCACACCACACACTGCCCGAATTGCAGCCGTGAATCCGCTGATTATTTGTGCAGTGCCCCATGCATTCAGGGTCAAAGGGGACCGTCGGCCGCCTGACGGCTCGTCACCGCGAGCAGACGCAGATTCCCCGGAAATTCAGGCCCTGCGCCCCAGCAGACGACGATTTATCGGGATCCGGCATCGTGCACGTATGTTCAATTGCGTTGCGCGGCAGGTACCCGCTCTGCCGGGATGGTTGTTGCATGCACCGAAATCGCTCGGTAGCGGCATCAACGACGATTGAGGGTCAACGTGGACAATCTCGGAATAGTTTTTCTCTCCGAAGTGATCGGGACGGGGATGCTTGTGCTCCTCGGGTGTGGAGTTGTGGCGAACGTTGCCCTTGCGAAGAACAAGGGATTCAACGGCGGCTTCCTGATGGTCACGTTCGGCTGGGGCTTCGCGGTCTTCGCCGGTGTGATGGTCGCGTACAACTCCGGTGCGCACATTAACCCCGCGGTCACTCTCGGCC
>Ga0335397_10002528_pt1 | contig 24949 bp, 11 predicted proteins | sample MAT04_FD_205740 | JGI IMG/M metagenome (GOLD analysis project Ga0335397, IMG submission 205740) | Freshwater microbial communities from Lake Fryxell liftoff mats and glacier meltwater in Antarctica - MAT-04 (spades assembly) (version 2) ... | reverse complement strand
TCATGGTTCGCCCTTGTCGCGCGCCGCGTCGCCCAACGCAAAAAGCTGGCCCTCGAACGCGACGCTCTCGGGGAAGGCCTTGGCTGGGACGTTCGCTGCCCAGGCGGCGAGCGCAGCGGCCTGGGTCGCATCGAGGTGCGTGGGCCACTCGATGAGGATCGTGACGAGCTGATCGCCGCGGCCGTGCGCGGCGTTGTCTGGCGGCACCTTTCGCGGGTCGTTGGGCAAGCCCCAGCCCGCCATGCGCAGCACGTCGCCATGGCGCGTGCCGGCGGGGATCGCGATACGTGCCGAGCCCTCGAGCGTCGGGACGTCGATGCGGCCGCCAGCCAAAGCGAGCCAGAACGGGACTGGCCGATCGCAGCGCAGGTCGACCCCTGCCGGGCTCAAGAAGGCATGCGCGCGCACCTCGACATCGACCAGCAGGTCGCCCGCGTTGCCACCGATCGGGGCGGCCTCGCCAGCCCCCGCGATGCGCAGCACCTGGCCGTTGCGGGTGCCAGCGGGGATCGGAACCACCAGGCTGGTCGTGCCCTTGATCGTGCCGCGCCCGGCGCATGATCCACAGCACGGCTCGGGCACCCAGCCGAGGCTCGTGCACGTTGTGCATGGCGACCAGGTCGAGCGCAGGAGGCCATGCGTCAGCACCTCGCCGATGCCGCCGCAGGTGCTGCACACGTAGGTGCGACCAGCCGGCGAAGCGCCTGTCGCGTCACATGCCTCACATCTCACGTCGGCGCCCAACTGCACGTCGATTCCGGTCCCACGGACCGCCTCCGCGAAGCCAACGGAGAGGCGCAGGCGGCGATTCCTGCCGGCCTCGGGCGGGGCGGTCTTCACGCCGAGCACGCGCCCGACCACGCCAGCGATGCGCTGGGTGCCCGCGAGCTTGCTCATCGCGGCCACGGCCGCATCCACATGGGCCTGCAGCGCCGCGTCGTAGGCGGCCCGCTGGGTCGGATCCGACAGCACATCGCGCGCCTCGCGCAGCGCATCGAAGCGGGCCTGCGCGATACCCGGTGAGACGTCCGGATGCCAACGCGCGGCGGCTCGCTTCCAGGCGCGCTTGATCGCCTCGGGGTGGGTGTCCGGGTTGAGCCCGAGGAGGGCGTAGTGATGCGGGAGGCGAGCGTCGTCGGTGCTCATCGCGCAGGTTCCAATTCGGCAACGGCAGCCGAAGGCGATACGGCCAATTCGCCGAGCAGGCGAAGCCGTGGCGAGGCGAGAGCAAACAGGAATTCAGTCGCAGCCGCAACGCGGCGCGGTGCGTCAGAGCAACGTGTCCGGCACGAACACGATATCACCGGGCTGGAGGTTCAGGTTCTCGGCGACGCCCTCGGTGATCTTCTCGACCGGCACCGGGATGCGCTTGTCGCCTTCCGGGGTCTGGCGAGTGACGATCACGTAGTTCGAGTTCGCCGAGTCCTTGAAGCCGCCCGCCAGCGTTATCGCCTCGACGATGTTCATACCGGCCGTGAACGGGAACGTGCCCGGTCGCTGTACCTCGCCGAGAACAAACACCTTTTTCGAGCTGTACTCTTTGATGAACACCGACACCGAAGGCTCGCGCAAGAAGCCATCGCGCAGGCGCCGGCTGAGTTCGTCGGCGATCTCGTTGGCGGTCATGCCTTCGACCACGACGCGGTTGATCAGCGGAAACTGGATCGCGCCGTCGGGCGCGATGCGGTGGATCCCCGATAGCTTCTCCTCGCCGTAGACCGTCACCTCGAACACGTCGCCGGGCCCGAGGCCGACCTTCGTCATGCTCTCGGTGATCTGCTTGTTGAGGTCGCCGTAGCCGGTCGTCGGCGCTTCCTGGCAAGCCGAGCAGCCCAGTCCGGGCACGAACGCCAACACGAACAGGAGCGCGCGCGACAACGTCATGCTCCCGCGGGAGGCGCCAGACATCAGTAGCGCAGGTTGAGCGAGGCGAAGATGCGATGGTCGTCGTAGGCGACGAAGTTGTCGACGCCATTGGTCGTGATCGAGAAGTCCGAGACCACCGATTCGTACCGGTAGCCGAGCGTCGCGCCGACCAGGCGGGTGAGGTCGAAGTCGAGCAGGATCCCGGCGCGCACCGCGTTCTCCTTGCGGTTCGCGTCGGACGCGACCGGCACGGTGAGGTCGTCACCGATCTCGAGCTCAGCCGGCTGCCACTCGCCATAGCTGCGGATGTCATACGCGAAGTCGACCGTCAGCTCCGCCAGCTCACCAAAGCGCTGCGTGAAGCTGGCGTAGGGGCGCACGAACTCGACGTAGCCACCCAGAGGTGCTTCCTCGAAGTCGCGCGCGATGCCGACGTGCAGGATGGTCTTCGGCGAGAAGCGCCAGCTGGCCTGCAACATCCCGATGAAAGAGGAGAAATTGCTGCCGCGATCGAGGAAGCTATTGCCGTAGCCGGCGCGCACGAGCAGCGCCAGACGCTCCGTCACGAGGCCCGAGAGGCCCGCGTAGACCCGGAACGGCATCGCCGGCACGAGGCTACCGATGGCGGCTTTGTCGGCCTCGGTCTCGGTCAGGTAGGTGTGCTGGGCCAGCGTCGACTCGATGAACGCGTAAGTCATCGGATAGAAGCGCCACGAGCCGAGGAAGCGCACGAGGTGCGAGTCGCTGTCGATGCGGTCGATGTCGTCGAAGCGCTCGATGTCGTAGGCATAGCCGAGCGTGAAGTCCAACGCGCGACCACCCGGGTGGAACGACGCGTCGGCGCCGATCACGTTGTGGTTGCGGTTCGCATTGGTGGTGATCTGCGGTCGCGTCCACAACGTTCGTTCGAACGTCTCGTGCAGCGTGAGCGAGAAGGTCGAGCGCGGGAACAGCGCTACCGACAGGCGCGCGACCCCGCCGAGGTTGGTCTGGTCGCTTATCGATGAGTCGCCAAAGGGCACGAACACGTCGAGGTCGACGCCGAGCGACATCGCGACGTCGTTGTAGTCAGGGTTGAAGAGCGCCACGCCGGGCCGCACGTGCAGCGACACAGCGCCCGTCGGGTCGGCGTCGCGCGAATCGACCCGGAAGAAGTTGGTGCGGTACTCCGACTCGAGGAAGAAGCGCGGCTGCAGCACGAACTCGCCGGCGCTGATCCCGTAGCGCGGCTTCTTCGACAGGAGGCCGACGCCCGCGCCGAGAAGGCCGCTGTAGCGCGGTCCGAGGCCGGCCGGGCTGATGATGCGCGGGTCGCTCCAGCCCTGCTCGAACTCTTGCGCGGAGGCGCGTGGCGCCAAAGTCGAGACCGTCGTCGCGAGGGTCAACGCAAACGCGACGCGCAAGAGCCTACCAGGTAGGCGGCACCGCAGTTGGCTCGGGACCATGCTCAACAGAACTCTCGCATTTGCTTCACAGGCCCGAGGGCCCTGACCTCACATCCAGCCATGCCAGCGCTCGGGTCCCCACCGTTCGCGCCCGCGTCATCATCACGCCGCCCGAGCGGCGCCTCAGCTCAGAAGAATGGACTCGCGTACACAGGCTCCGACGGCGTGTTGATGAACACGTCATAGGTCTGCGCATAGAGCCCTGGCAAGTCATCTACTACCGGGAGCTCACCCGAATACACGAGCCGACGCTCGACCTGGGAGAGCTCGAGGTTGGTCACGCCGATGCTCACGGCGCTCTTCACCTGGGCGTAGTACTCTTGCACTTTCGTGTGTGCGATCGAGATCTTGACGTACTCGTTCTCGACCCGCTTGCGGTCACCCTCGGCAGCCTTCTGCCGCATGCTCATCAGGTTCTGCTCGCTCAGTTTGACGAGCCCCTTCATCACCGTGATAGCCTCGTTGCGCGTGTTGGCGGCGTTCACGTCGCCCGCCGACAGCGAAGCCTCGAGCAGATAGAACGAGTCGGTCAGCGACTCCTCCATCCTCTTGACGAAGGCCGACGCGCGCTCGACCAGGGTCGACGTCTCGAACTTCGTGAGGTCCAGATCGTCGTTCAAGCCCACCGGATCGACCGGCGCGGGCGGCAACGGGACCTCATCGGCGGCATGCACCGAGCCCAAGGTGACGGCGGCAGCACAAGCTGCGACGAGCAGTCCGGGTCGGGTGAGCATTCGGCGAAGGTTCAAGTCGGCCTCCAAGTGCAAAGGACACAAGGCCCTGGGACCCTAGTCCGATCATCGTGAGAGGTCAATCAAGGCCTCATCTCCGAACGCGTCGTCGTTGCCCGCGTCGCAGCGTGCTTTTGGGCCTCAGGGGCCCGTGTCACCTCGAGTGCCTGCCGTGCCCCAGAACCAGGGGCCTTGACCGGCCGCTCCACCCAGACCGAGCGTGCATGCATTGGAGGTCAGGGTCGGTGCGGCACTTGACACTTTGTAGATGCAATAGCTCACGCCGCCGCCGCCTCCTCCTCCGTGGCCGCCGCGTCCGCCCCAGCCCCCGATGCCTCCGAGCCCGCCGTCGCCGCCGTTGTCGAGGCCTGTACCCCGGGGGCCGCGACCACCTCCCTGGCCGCCACTTCCCGCAGTTCCTCCTGCGCCGCCGGCACCGCCAGTGCCAGCGCGAATCGTCGAGTTGCGTATGACCGGGCTCGATGCATCCAGCCAGATGGCGAAGCTGCCGCCACCGCCGCCACCGCCATATCCACGGGTGCCACCACAACCGCCACCGCCGCCACCGCCGCCGCCGGCACCACGGTCGTCTCGGCAGCAGTCCGTACCGCCACCACCACCACCACCGCCGCCGCCCGAACCGGGGGAGCCGCTGCCTCCACCATCAGTGCCGAACGACGGATACCAGAAGCCGCCGAACACACTCCCCGTGCCGTTGCCGCCTGGACCATCGCCGCCATTGGCTCCCGTCCCACCGGTGTTGCCGTCTCCGCCAGTGCCAGCATCCGAGCATCCCGAGACGCAATACTGATCGCCGCGTCCTCCTCCACCTCCGCCTGGTAAGCCACCAGCGCCACCGTTGCCCCAGTAGCCGGATGAGCCACCGCTGCTGCCGTAGCCTCCGCGTCCTCCATATCCGCCGCTGCCGGTGCCGCTGCAGGCCGAGCCGCCTGCACCGCCCCAGCCGCAGCAGTCCGAAGCGTCACCTCCATTGTCACCTACGATACCGTCGCTACCGGTGCCACCGTTAGAGCCACCACTGCCGTTGTAGCCGTTGGTGCCGTTGCCGGCGGTGATGTCGAGGTTGCTCAGCACCAGGTTCGCGGTGGAGTTGCTGATCCGGACCGCGTACGCGCTGGCGCCGGTGCCGGTCGCCGACGCCGCGACGATCGCCATGAAGTCGAGCGCGGTCGCGGAGGTAATGCTCGACGCGGTGATGACCGTGATGCCCCCGCTGACGGTCGCTCGACCCGTGTTGCGTGTCCAGGTCGTGCCGGTGTGGTCGTAGCCGCCGTGGATTGATACGCCGTTCTTGAGCGTCAGTGCGCCAGGACAGGCTCGATTGGCGACAATCAGGTGGCGCCCGGCGGTCTGGGCGGTGATCGCCGCACCAATGGTCAGCTTGGGTGCGAGCCGCGAGCCGATGTTGCCATCGTTGCCCGTGACGCAGTCGACGTAGATCGCGGTCGCGTCGTCGCCATCGATTCCATCGCAGTCGTCGTCGATGCGGGCGTCGTCGGGCTTGTCGAAGCCGTTGTAGTTCGGGACTCCCGAATAGTCGTCGGTGAACCCGGTCGCGCCCGAGCACTGCTTCAGCGTGCCGGCGCATGCGCCGAGCTGGTTGGAGTTGTTGGGTCGATCGTCGAGGACATCGGCGCCGTCGGTAGTGCCGTTGCAGTTGTTGTCCTTGCCATCGCAGAGGCTCTCGCTCGATTGCCAATAGATTCCGTACTGGCTCGCGCCGCAGGCGGCCCAGGTGCCGTTGGCCTGGCACAGGTCGCGGGTGTGCTTGCTGCCGCTGCACACGCCGGAGGTCTTCTCGCAGGCGGTGAGGTTGGCGTCGGTGATGTCGTTGCCATCGAGCAACCCGTCGCAGTCGTCGTCGACCGCGTTGCACGACTCGGCGCCGGCCGTGTGGCCACTGGCGTAGTTGCACTGGGTGCCGGCCTTGTCGGTCGTACACGCCGTCCGGGTCGCGTTGTCGAAGCAGAGCCCGACACCACAAAGCGTATTGACGCCAGCGTAGGTCGCGCCGCTCAACCCCTGCATCGTGAAGTCCTCGTCAGTTGGACCATCGCAGTCGTTGTCGAGGCCGTCGCAGGTCGTGAGCTGGGTGCCGCTGCCGCTGCCTTCCTTCGGGACGGCGACGCTGTTGAAGAGCGTGTAGGTGTAGCGCGTGCTCGGCACCCGGGCGATCGCGCGCCGGTCGTAGTCGCTGTAGTCGCAGGCGCGCCAGGCACCGGCGACGCAGTCGGACGCATCGTTGGTCGACCCGCCGCAGACGCCCGTCTGGTTCGCACACGCGTTGCCGAGCTGGAGGCTTGGGTCGGCCGCGTCGAGCTGGCCGTCGCAGTCGTCGTCTTGAGGCGCCCCGGAGACCAGGCTGCACACCTCCGTCAGCGCGCTGTGGCCGATCGCGTAGTTGCACTGGGTGGCCGTGCGGGCCGCGTTGCAGGCGGTGCGCGTGCCATTATCGGAACAGAGCCCGACGCCGCACAGCGTGCCGACGCCGCTGTAGGTCGAGCCGCTGAGCCCCGTCATCGCGAAGTCCTCGTCGGTCTGGGTGTCGCAGTCGTTGTCCTTGCCGTCGCAGGTCTCGAGCTGCGTGCCCGTGCCGGTGCCTTCTTTGGTTGGCGTGTAGCGGGTGCTGTTGGCGACCGCGTTGCGATCGTAGTCGGCCAAATCACATGCGGCCCAGACGCCGCCGCTGCAGTCGTCCTTGTCGTTCTTCGCGCCGCTGCAGACGCCGGCCTGGGTCGCGCACGAGGCGAGCACCATGGACGTGTCGGCCTTGTCGGTCTGGCCGTCGCAGTCGTCGTCCTCGCTGTTGCAGACCTCGTTCGCGAGCGGTGTGTGGCCCGCGGCGTAGTTGCAGGTGATAGCGTTGCTGCCGGTGCAGGCGGTCTTCGTCGCGGGGTCGGCGCAGTGGCCCACGCCGCAGGTGACGCCCGCGCCGGTGTAGGTCACGCCGTTGGGGCCGAGCCAGGTGAAGTCCTCGTCGGTCGGCCCATCGCAGTCGTTGTCCTGGCTGTCGCACAGGATCTCGGGGTCGGCCTTGTAGGTCGAGTTGAAGCGCGCGCTCGCGTTGCGCTGGTAGTCGGCCGCGTCGCATGCGTTCCAGGCGCCGTCGACGCAGTCCATGCGCTCGTTGCTGGCCTGGCTGCAGACGCCGGCCTGCTTGGCGCACGAGGCCAGTGTGAGGCTCGGGTCGTTCGCGTCGAGGAGCCCGTCGCAGTCGTCGTCGCGCGTCGTGCCGCCAGGCAAGCTGCACGTCTCGGTCGTCGGCGCGTGGCCGGCCGCGTACTGGCAGGTGATGGCGTTGCCGCCCGTGCAGACCGTGACCGTCGCCGCATCGGCGCAGCCGCCGACACCACACTGGCTGCCGACACCGCTGTAGATCGTGCCGTTGGGGCCCTGCCAGGTGAAGTCCTCGTCGGTCGCGTTGTCGCAGTCGTTGTCCTTGGCGTCGCACGCTCGCTCGCTGCCGGCGTTGTAGAAGCTGCCCTGAGGCTGGCTCGGCAAGGCGTAGTCGGCGTCGGTGCACTGGTCCCAACCGCCGACGCCGCGGCATCGATCGAGCGGGGTCTTCGAGCCGGCGCAGACGCCCTTCTGCTTGGCGCAGTCGGGGATGACGAGGCCGTCGTCGGCGCCATCGGTCTTGCCGTCGCAGTCGTTGTCGAGCCCGTCGCAGACCTCCACGCCGCCCGAGGGTCCGGGCGTACAGGTGTTGTCGCCGCCGTTGACGCAGCGGGCCACCGTCACCTGGCACACGCCGAGGCCGCAGGTGATGTTGCCGGCGTTGACGTTGACGCAGCTACCGGCCGTGGTGCCGGTACAGGTGTTGGGCGCCGGGTCCTGGCAGGTGTCGTCGCAGGTCACGGTCGCTGCGCCCTGGGCCGTCTGTGCCGTGCACAAAGCGGAGCGGGTGTCGCACTGGCCGGTCGCGCCACACGACGCGGCGCCGTCGCCGATCGGTCCCTTGGCGTAGCAGGTGTCGCCAGTGAACCCGAGGTAGTAGCTCGGGGTGCCGGTGCAGTCGAAGCCGTCGCAGTCCTGGTCGGGGTCGGTCGCGGTCGTCGCGTTGGTGCAGGTGCCGGTGCCGGAGAGGTCGCAGCGCCGGCAGTCACCGGTGCACGAGGTGGTGCAGCAGACGCCGTCGACGCAGAACAGGCCGGCCGCGCAGGACACGGTCGGGCTGCAGACCTGGCCGGCCGGTTGGTCGGGCTTGCAGGTGTGGCTGCCGAGGTCGCAGTAGGCAGCGAGATCGCACTCGCTGTCGTTGTTGCAACTGCCCGGGCACATGCGTGGCGTCTGGTTGGTGCCGCTGGTGCAGACAATCGACGGGTAGTTGCCACAGGCGTTCGCTTCGACGCCGCCGCAGCCGCTGTCGTCGGGGGTGGTCGCTGGGTTGACGACGCAGATCTTGTCCGTGCCGCAGAGCGGATCGCGGCGCGTGCCCTGGCAGTCGCTAGGCGTCGAGCAGGTCGAGGGATCGGTATAGGTGCCGACCGGGCAATCGCTGGTCCTCGCGCAGCACTCGCCATGACCGCAGCAGAAGCCATTTTCGCAGTGGTCACTGGCGCACTGGGAGTTGCTCGAGCAGACGCCGCCGTCGGGCTCGTCGGCGCTGCAGCGCTTCGGCGTGCCCGCCTTGCAGTAGGCGTTCGCGTCGCAGTTGGCGTCGCTGCCGCAGCTGGTCGCGCAGGTCGGCCGGGTCGGGTCCTGGGTGACCGCACCACTGCAGAAGATCGAGGGGTACAGGTCGCAGCTGTTCGCCTCGGTCGAGGCGGTGCATGCGCGGTCATCGGCGACGCCCGGCTGGGTGCCGCAGACATGGGTCGCGGGTGCGCACGTCGCGACGCTCTTGGTGCCGTCGCACAGGCCCGGGGTGTTGCAGACGGGCGCCGACGCGTAGCCGGCCGGGCAGTCGGTCGCGGAGGCGCAGCAGTCGTTGTTCGCGCCGCCGCAGCAAAAGCCGTTCTGGCAGTGGCCGGCGATGCAGTCGCTGGCCTCGTCGCAGCTGGTGCCGTCGGGCACGTCGGGCACGCAGGTGCCGTCGCAATGCGCTGAGGCGTCGCACTGGTTGTCGTTGCTGCAGCTGGTCGGGCAGGCGGGCGCAGTCGGCTGGTTCGAGGCGCCGGTGCACACGACGCTGTTGTAGTCGCCGCAGGTGTTGGCGACGGTGCCCGAGCCGCAGGCCGAGTCGTCGTCGACCTGGCTCGACTTCACGCACGTCGCGCCGGCGCCGCACACCTTGTCGACGCGATGGCCGTCACACACGCTGGCCGTGTCGCAGGTCGCGGCTTCCGTCCAGGTAGCGTCGGAGCAGTCGGCCGCGACCGCGCAGCAGTCGCCGCTTGCGCAGCAGTGGAGGTTACTGCAGCGGCCGACCGAACAATCGCTGTTCTCGTCGCAGGTCCCGCCATCGCCCACGTTCGGCACGCACGTGCCGTCGCAGTGATAGCCACTCGTGCACTGGTTGTCGTTCGTGCAGGTGGTCGGGCAGGTCGGCGCGGTCTGGTCCGCGCCGCCGGCGCACAAACGAGGCGGGTAGCCCGCCGGACAGACCAGCGCTTGTGTGCTGCTGGTGCAGGCCGTGTCATCGGCCAAGGGGGCCGACTTCACGCACATTTTCGAGGTGTTGCAGACCGGGTCCTGGCGCGTGCCCTGGCAGGTCAAGGGGGTGCCGCAGCTCGGCGCCGTCGACCAGCTGCCGACCGGGCAGTTCGACGCGACCGAGCAGCAGTCGCCGCTGGCACAGCAGAAGTTGTTCTGGCAGTGGCCGCCCGTGCAGTCGCTGTCTTCCGCGCAGCCCGTGCCGTCGGCCACGTCGAGCTTGCACTTGCCGTCGGTCTGGTCGCAGTGCGCCGCCGCGATGCACTGGTTGTCGCTGGAGCAGGTCGTGCCGCACAGGTCGCCGGCCGCGCCGCCGCCGTTGCAGGTGTAGAGGCCACACGAAACGGCCGCCGGCGAGACGCAGCTGCCGGTCGTACACGCGTCGACCGCGATCGCCGCGTAGGCTGCGCCGACCGCATCGCAGCTGCCCTTCAGGCAGTCGGTGAAGGCCTCGTCGGTCTGCCCATCGCAGTCGTCGCTGATGTTGTTGCAGAGCTCGGCCGCGCCCGGGTAGGTCGTCGCGACCTGGTCGTTGCAGTCGCCGCCGCCGTGCGGGCACACCTCGGGCAGGCCGCTGGTGCCCATGGTGATGTCGCAGTAGTCGTCGCCGTCGTCGTCGCAGCCGTCGTCGGGCACGCCGTCGCAGTCCTGATCGATGTTGTCGCAGGTCTCGATGACGGCCTTCGAGGCGGTCGAGCAGGCCACAGCGCTCTGGCCGCTGCAGGTCACCGTGCCGCCCGTGCAGAGGCCCTTGCCGCAGCTCTCGCCGATGTGGAACGCGACGTTGGCCGGGTCGACCCAGGTGAAGTCCTCATCGCTGCTGCCATCGCAGTCCTCGTCAGTGCCGTCGCAGAGGACCTCACCGGCGGCGTTGTAGCTCGCCGCCTTGGCCTTGTAGTCGGCCGCGCCGCACGCGTCCCAGCGACCGCTGATACAGCGCTCGGGCAGCTTCAGGGCGTCCTTGCAGACGCCGGTCTGGTTGGCGCACGGCTCGCGCACGAGGTTCGGATCGGCCGCGTCGACCTTGCCGTCGCAGTCGTCGTCGTGGCCGTTGCAGGTCTCGGCCCTCGCGAACGTCTCGCTCGAGCATTCGATGTCGTTGCCGGCCGCGTTGCAGCGGGTCGCGCCACCCGCGCACTCGCCGGTGCCGCAGCCCACGGCGATGCCATTGACGAGCCGTCCATCGAGTAGGGTCAGGTCGAAGTCCTCGTCGGTACCGCCGTCGCAGTCGCCGTCCTTGCCGTCGCAGCGCACCTCGACCGCGACATCATAGTCGGCGCTATACGCCGAGTACGTCACCGCCGAGCAGGCGTCCCAGTCGCCGTCGTGGCACAACGTCTTGGGCTTTGTCGAGCCGGCGCAGACGCCGCTCGCGAGCTCGCACGGGACGACCTCGAGGTCATCGTCCTCAGCATCGACCTTGCCGTCGCAGTCGTCGTCGTCGCCGTTGCACAGCTCGTCTACCGAACGTCCTTCGCTGGGGCAGTCGACGCCCGTGCCGAGGACGTCGCACACGAGCCTACCACCCGCGCAGATGCCGACGCCGCAGGTCGTCCCGACGCCGCGGATGGTCGAGCCGTCGAGCTGGTCGAAGGCGAAGTCCTCGTCGGTCTGGTTGTCGCAGTCGTTGTCGATCGCGTCGCAGGACGTCTCGACGCCGACCTGGAAGTCGTCGTCGTGGGCGGCGTAGATGTCGACGCCGCAGCTCACCCAATCGACGCCGACGCACAGGCTCGCGGGCCTGTAGGAACCGGCGCAGGCGCCATCCTGGTCGTCGCAGAGCACGAGCTCGAGCGATCCGTCGGCTGCGTCGGTCTTGCCGTCGCAGTCGTCATCCAGGCCGTTGCATGACTCGGGCGCGATCGCCGCTTCGCCGCTGCACGCGAGCCCGTCCTTGGCGGCGTTGCACGTGGTCGTGCCGCCGCTGCAGACGCCCGCGCCGCAGGTCTTGCCGATGCCGGTCACGCTGGAGCCGTCGGCGAAGGTGCTCGTGATGTCCTCGTCTTTATTGCCATCGCAGTCGTTGTCGAAGCCGTCGCAGTGGACCTCGCTGCCAGCCTCGTAGCGCGCGTCGTGGCGCCCATAGTCGCCGGCCGTGCAGGCGCTGAACTGGCCGCCGCTGCACGCCTCGCGCAGGTGCGTTGCACCGGAACAAACGCCACGCGCCTCTTCGCAGGGCGCCAGCACCAGGTCGCTGTCGGCCGCGTCCGCCTTGCCGTCGCAGTCGTTGTCGGCGAAGTCGCAGACCTCGGCCGACACGTTCGCGTCACCCGGGCAGATGAGCCCGTTCTTCGCGTCGTTGCAGGTAGCGACCCCGCCCGCGCACGCCCCGGTGCCGCACGACGCGCCGGCGCCTGACACCGCGTTGCCGCCGCGGTCGGTCATCGCGAAGTCCTCGTCTTTACTGCCATCGCAGTCGTTGTCGCGGCCGTCGCAGCGCGTCTCGCGGTTGGCCTCGTAGCTCGGGTCTTTGGCGACGTAGGCCGCGTCGTCGCAGTCCTGCCATACGCCGCCCGCGCACAGGCGGGGCGGTCGTTCGGCGCCGATGCAGACGCCCTTCTGTTCCTGACAGAGGATCCGGACGAGGTCGGGGTCGACATTGTCGGTGAGCCCATCGCAGTCGTTGTCGACGCCGTCGCACACCTCGGCCGCGGGCGCGCCACCAGTCGCGCAGACGAGGCCCGCGCCGCCAGCGCCGCAGGCGGTCATGCCACCCGCGCACTCACCGCTGCCGCAGCTCTTGCCGACGCCGACGACCGCGACCCCGTCGGCCAGGGTCAGCGTGAAGTCCTCGTCGACGAGCCCACTGCAGTCCTCGTCGACGCCGTCGCAGGCGACCTCGGCGCTCGCTTCGTAGGCGGCCGAGTGCGCCTCGTAGTCCGCCGTGACGCACGCACCCCAGGCACCAGCGACGCAGCGCTCGGGCAGCGACAGCGCGCCATTGCAGAGGCCGAGCTGGTTACTGCAGACGGGGCGCACGAGGTTGTCGTCGTTCGCGTCGGTCTTGCCGTCGCAGTCGTTGTCGTTGCCGTCGCACACCTCGGGTAGCGCGCTGCCGCTGCTCGAGCACTCAATGCTGATGCCATCGGCGCCGCAGCGCGTGATGCCGCCGCTACAGCCACCGGTGCCGCAGGTCGCGCCGACGCCCTGGACCTTCACGTCGTCAGCAGTCGTCACGTCGAAGTCGTCGTCGACGGTGCCGTCGCAGTCCTCGTCCTTGCCGTCGCACTTGGCTTCTTTGGTCGCCTCGTAGTCGCTCGCGAAGGCGTCGTAGTCGGCCGTCCCGCACGGCTTCCAGGCGCCCGCGACGCACAGGTTGGCGGCCTTGCTGGCGCCCGCGCAGATGCCCGCCTGCTTTTCGCACAGAGGCCGCGCCATGTCGGGATCAGCCGCGTCGGTGAGGCCGTCGCAGTCGTCGTCGAGGCCGTTGCACACCTCCGAGTGGGAGTTGATCGACGACGAGCAGTGCGCCCCCGTGAGGTCGGCGTCGCACACCGTGAAGCCGCCCGAGCAGACACCGACGCCGCAGGCCTTGCCGACGCCCGCGAGGGTCGTGCCGTTGCCGAGGGTCGTCACAAAGTCCTCGTCGACCGCCGCATCGCAGTCGTTGTCGAGGCCGTCGCAGGTCAGCTCCATGCCGCCCTGATAGGTGTCCGCGTGAGCGCTGTAGACGCCCTCGCCGCAGCTGATGAAGCCCGTCGGGCCGCAGGTCGCGGGCGGCTTCATCGTGCCCGCGCACACGCCCGCCTGCTTCTCGCAGAACGCCGGGGCGAGGTCGCCGTCGGCCGCGTCGGTGAGGCCGTCGCAGTCGTCGTCTTCGCCGTTGCAGCGCTCGGTGCCGGCTTCCTCCGCGCCGCTACAAACGATGCCCTGGCGGTTCGCGCCGCAGGTCGTCGTGCCGCCGGCGCACGCGCCCGCGCCGCATGTCGCGCCGACACCGGACACCACCGAACCGTCGAGCTGCACCAGCTGGAAGTCCTCGTCGGCCTTGCCATCGCAGTCGTTGTCGAGGCCGTCGCAGGCCGTCTCGGTGCCCGACTGGTAGTCGGGATTGGCCATGAACGCGGCCTCGTCGCAGGCGTCCCAGGCGCCGCGTTCGCAGAGGCGCGCGGGTGTCGTGACGGCGGCGCAGACGCCGACACCGTTCTCGCAGCGCGGGGTCACGAGGTCGTCGTCGTCGCTGTCGGTCAGGCCGTCGCAGTCGTCGTCCTGGCCGTTGCACAGCTCGACCACCGGCGCACCCGCGTCGACGCAGGTGTTGACGCCACCCTGGCAGCGCACCACGTCGTCCATGCAGTCGTCGGGATCTTCGCCATCGCACGGGTCGCCGTCGTCGGGCGGGTCTTCGTCGGTCTGCCCGTCGCAGTCGTCGTCGCGGCCGTTGCAGACCTCGGCGCCAGCGGCGCGATCGCCCTGGCACACAACCGCCCCATCGGGACCGCAGGCGAGCGTACCGAGCTCGCAGTCGTCGGGATCGGAGTCCGAGTCACACGCATTGCCGAGCGTCGCGAAGTCCTCGTCGGTCTGGCCGTCGCAGTCGTCGTCCTGGCCGTTGCATCGCTCAGCGATGGCCGGGACCGCGTCGCATGCGCCAAGACCATCGTCACCACACGTACGACGTCCGTCGCAGGTCCCGCGGGGATTGCTGGTCGCGCACGTGGTCGATGCGCGCCGCTCCTGGGCCCACCATGAGCACTCGCAGAGTGGCGCGGGGTCGCCTTCGATGGGCGCCGGGCGGCACACGCTGGACTCGCCGTCGGCGTCGCTGACGACCTCGCAGGCGCTGCCGATCGGGCACTCCGCGTCGGCCTTGCACGGGGTCGCGCAGTAGGAGCCAAGGCCTTCGCCGGCGGAGACACAGCGCGTGCCCTCGTTGACGGCGAGCGGGTCGACGCAGTCGGAGGCGTCGTCGCAGGGCGCGCAGTAGACGGTGTGATCGTAGACGCAGATGAACGAGACGTCGGCGCCGGAGCCCGAGATCGGGCGGCAGCTGAAGCCGCTCGGGCACTCGTTGTCGCAGGTCTTGGTGCACACGCTGCCGCCGGCCTCGCTCGGGCCGGGCACGCAGAAGCCGCTGTTGCAGTCGTCGTTCTCCGTGCACGGGGCGCCAAAGCACCCCGGGCAGTCCGCCGTCTCGGCGTCGCTTGCGTCCTGGGCCTCGATGTCGAACGTGACCAGGCTGTCGCCGCCGCCATCGAGCACATCGGCGGGCGCGTCGACCACGGTGTCAGCGGGTGGCTTGCTGGTGCCGCTGCTGTCCCCACCGCAGGCGACGGCAAAGGTCAGCGCAAGCGTGAACACGGCCAGCGATGAACGGCTAGCGGCAGCCGAGCGGCAGATACGAGAGGTCACCATGACGGGTTTCCGTTCCTTCGACCCCACACGGTCAAAGGATCCTCAGCCTAGCGGGTGTGATCCGAATTCGCAAAATGGGAATCATGACGCTCCGCGTCGTGACGCGCCGGAGGTGTGTCATCCAAACCATCTGCCGTCCGCGACAACCCCATCGCGGCAACCGTGCCTAGCTTTTCGCGTCGGGATCATGTGCTGACGGAGTCCACGTTCGGACTACCTCGAGCGCATACCGCAGGAACCGCCATGAGCCACCATGAGAACAAGCCCCAACACATCCACTGGATCCTGGTTGCCGATGCGAGCCGCGCGCACCTGTTCGAGTCCGACCCGACGCTCGAAGAGCTCACGCCGATCGAAGCGCATGTCCACCCCGAGAGCCGGCTGCCAGTGAGCGAGCTGGTCTCCGGCGACCGCGGCGCCACCCGCGAGTTCAGCGGCAGCCCGCATAGCCGCTTCGAACGTCACTCCGACCCCCACAAGTCGACCGTCGACTCGTTCGCCCGCGAGCTTGCCGATGTGCTCAACGCGGGGCGTGTCGCACACAGCTACGAGCACCTCGTGATCGTCGCCTCGCCGACGTTCCTCGGGGCGCTGCGAAGCCACCTCACCGTCGACACCGCGCGCTGCGTCGTCGGCTCGATCGCTCACGACTGGACCGCCGTGCCACACCGCGAGCTGGCCGCCCGCATCCGCGACGGCCTGCCCGCCGACGCAGAGACCGCCGGCGCCTGACCCCCAGCTACGCCTTCGCGGGCGGGCGCCTACCGTCGTCGGCGCCGACAGCGTGACCTCCGCGGTCACCGCCGCGCGCACCGCGATAGCGCCGCTCTCGGTGCGACCGAGCGTGCTCGACAACACCAGCCGCTCGGTGCCCGCGACCGTCAGCGCGATCGCCCGGAACACGAACGCGTTCGCGTCGACGTCGGTCGCGCCAATCGGTGCGTCCCCGCCCGCCGTCGAGAGCAGCGTCACGCGCCCGCGCAAACGCGGTGGCGGCGGTGCACCGTCGACTGGCGCGCGCCGGACGACGATCCCCGCGACGTCGAGCGCGGCGCCCGCGACGACCAACTCCGGCGGCGCGGGTGCAAACGCGAGCGCATAGCGATCGACGCAGGCATCGCCGATGCCGTCGCGATCCACATCGGCCTGGTCGCCATCCGCGACCTCCGGGCACACGTCGTCACCGTCGGCGATCCCGTCGTGATCGTAGTCGTCGTCGCGGCAGCCGACCGGGAAGCCTTCGTCGGTGACGCCGTCGCAGTTCTCGTCGATGCCGTCGCACGCGACCTCGGGGTCGGCGAACCCAGTGACCCGGTCGTAGAGACAGGTCGCGGTGCCGTTTTGGCAGGACACGGTCAGCACACCGCGCTGGGCCGTGCACACGCCCCCGGTGCGGCAGACGAGGTCCTGGAGGGGAGACAGGTCGGTGCTCGGCACGTCGTTGGTCGGGTCGTACTCGTCAGGGATGCAGTCGTGGTCGCTGTCGACGGTGCGCGACTCGACGATGTCGTTCGCGCCGTCGCCGTCGGTGTCGATCGCGGCTTGCTGGTCGGTCACCTCGTCGCCATCGAACACCCCATCGCCATCGGTGTCCGCGTTCGTCGGCGACGACCCGAGCTGGTCTTCGAGCAAGTTGACGAGCCCATCGGAGTCGTCGTCGAGCAGCGGATCAAGGCACGTACTTGCGACGCACAGCGTGGTCACACAGTCGCTGTCGTCGACGCAGTGCCCGCCAACCGGCGCCTTGGCGTCCTCACCACCGCACCCCGTCGATGACGAGACGGCGGCGAACCCAACCACGGAAATGCAGACGAACCGGCAGAGCGGAACAAAGATCGATCGGCGCATGAGCGGGTCTCCGCGAGTCGGTGAGTCGGCAGGTCGGCTCGTGGCAGTGAGAGCGTGACAAGCCCTATGCAGGCTGCACCGCCGCGTCAATCGCGCTTGCGCGCCAATTTGTTGCGATCTCGCGCCAACGACGACTACGACATCGAGCGGCGCACCACCCCTACGCCGAGCCGGTCTGCCATGTCGTCCCCCTGGGAGACTCCGAAGGTGCTGCGCCGGGTTGCTCGGGTCACCAGCGCGACGACGCACGCTGCGTACAGGCGCCACGCGCGAATGGGAGCGAGCGAAGATGCTTCTCTCGGTGGGGTGTGCGGTCGTCACGAGCACGGCGATGGTGTTACCCTGACGTTAGCCGTCACAGGCCTGGTCGGTTCCGAGAGGGGAAGTTCAATGCTCGAACAGCGCGAGACTCGTGCGAGCGGCAGCCATGCCGTGCAGCGCAAGGACCAGGAAAGCCCATCATCGGGATTGAAGTCGGAGCTACGCGGCATGGAATACGCGAGCGGCGCAGCCCGGCTCGCACCCGAGCCGATCCAGCTGAAAGAGAAGAGAGGCGCGGCCGGCGGCGATGAGGGCGGCGCGGCCGACGGCGAAGCCAACGCGGGCCCCGAGAAGGGCGCGAAGAGCTTTGGGCACTGGCTCCAATCCGCCCTCAATCGTGTGCTCGAGGTGCACGGCCTCCTCGACGAGCCACTCACATTGGACGGCATCATCGGTGGCCGCACCCACCTTGCGATCAAGGCGTTCCAGGAAAATATCGCGCTGATCTCGCCGGCCGAGCGCAGCCTGCCGGTCGACGGCGGCATGGGCCCCGTCACTCTCGGCGCGCTCGAGCGCACCATTGGGGACAAGAACCCGTTCGGCCGCAAGTCGTCGCCGCCAATTGAAACAAAGACCGACACCCCCACGCCGGGCGGCGCGGGCCCCCTCGATGCGGCCGCGAAGAAGGACGCGAACAAGGCAAAGAGCCACGACGCCGAGGCCCACCGAGAGGCGAAGAGCGAGGAGAAGACACCGCCTCCGAGCGATGGCGCGGAGGAGGCCTTCGATGCACCCCCGCCCGTCGAGGTCCAGGCGAGAGTCGCGGAGGAGGTGCAGGCCGAGCACGCCAAAGGCACCGAAAAAGAAGGCGATGCGCCCAATCTGGAAGAGATGATGCGAACGCGCCTCGACGACGCGAAGAAAGAGCAGGGGCAAATATCGGAGAAGGAGTTTTTCACCCCACCCGCGCACATGGATGCGTCGTTGCACCCGGCGTTCTTCCTTCGCCTCGAGAGGAACAAGGCAGAGGCAAAGCCTGGCACGAAGCCCGGCGGAGTGTGGTTCGCGAAGGACGCGGGGAATCTCGCGCGCCTCAAGGAATTAGCGGCAAATGTGCAGCTCGAGTACGAGAAGGCCGCGGTCAACACCGGCTATCAGTGGTGTGGCTCGTTCATCGCGGCGCACTACGGGATGACTGGGCAATTCAAGTTCGTCGCCGACAAGCATCGCGGCGACAAGAATGCCAAGGCCAGTCGCGCCGACGGCAATATGTATCTCGCCAGCACCCCGAAGTCATACGACTTTTTCAACTACGCCGGAGAGTGGAGCGGCGCGTTCGTCGTCGATCCAAGCGCTGCTCCAGGGACGCCGGTGACGCAGAGCCACACGCCGATTCGCACCTTCCACGCGACCCACGGCGGCGAGCGCGCCTGGCTGCCGGTCGATGAATGGAAGTCGAATCCGCTCGCGGTGCTGAGGCCGGGAATGATCCTGTTCGTCAGTCCGACACAGAAATTCCCGCACGGCTCGCACATGATATTCGTCGATCACGTCGCGCCCGATGGAAGTGGCGGGTGGATCGTGCACACATTCGAAGGCAATGCGCCTGGCGCGAAGGTGGCGCCCGCTGAGCACAAGATTGCCTCCGACGGAAAGACCGAGATCCACGCGGTCGCGCGGCCGGCCGTCTCGGACTTCGATGGCAATCTCGCCATGTGCGACAGCGACGTCTATGCCCGCAAGCTGAAGGACGAGGCTGGCACATGATAGCGCTGGTATTGCTGCTCGTGCTCGGTTCGACCGATCCGCTCGAAGCCAGGTGCAAGAAGGGCGACCCCAAGGCGTGCCTCGCGAGGGCGGAGGCTATCGTAGATTCATCCGAGCCGGGCGAGGACGAGGATGCAAGCGCGTGGTTCGAGGCGGCATGCGACCTTGATGCCCAGACCTGCCTGCGCGGCAGCGAATGGGCGATGACCCGCAACGGTCATCTCGTAGAGTTTGCGCTGGAGCTCCTCCAGAAGGCATGCGCCAAGGATGTGGCCGCGGCGTGCGTCGCGGCCGGCCCATTCCTCGAGCGCCCGGGCGTCGGCGACGCGCCGAAACCCGTCGCAGCGCTTCAGGCCTTCGAGCATGCATGCCGGCTCGGGTCCCCGGCGGGGTGCGTCGAGCTGGGTCGTATGCTCCGCGACAACCGCCAGACGCCGCAGGACCCGAAGAAGGCGCGAGTGCTCTGGCAAAAGGGTTGTGAGGGCGGACATGCACCGGCATGCATCGCGTTGGCATCCGCGGATCGCGATGGCTGGGGAGGGCCACCCAACCGCACGCGGGCGCTCGAGCTTTATGATGGAGCGTGCAACGCGAAGTCGAAAGAAGCGTGCATGTGGGCGAAATTCGAGCGCGCGCGCGGCACACTTGCTGTCGCGCCGGACGAGCCTGCGCGGGATGCGATCCTGGCCGCGTGCCCGCGTGGCTCGGGCCAGCCATTGCCCTGCTGGCTCAGGAGTCGGCTGATTCGCCTGGGGCGGGCAAAGCGCGAGGCGGGCGAGACCTACGACGGTATGAGCCTCTCATTGTGCAAGGCATCGTTTCCCCGCGGGTGCATCGTCGAATTCGCGGCGATCGTGAACGGCGACGAGAAGGGCGACTACGACAGCGCGACGAACGCCTTGAAGGAAGCGTGCGACCGGAGCGAGCCGGACGCCTGCGCGTGGCTCGGATTTGTCCTCTATAATGGCAAATGGCGCGAGAAGGATCAAAAGCGCGGCGCCGAGCTGTGCGCCGACGCATGCGCGCGCGGCTCGGAGGATGGCTGCGCGCGCTGGGGCATGTTGCAGGTCAGCGGCGTCGGCACCCCGAAGGACGAGGCCGGCGGCCTCGCGACACTCGACCGTCTCTGCGAAGGCGGCAACTGGCGCGGCTGCGAGGGCATCGTCAAGATGGCCGAAGGCAAGCTCATCACCGACCCCGATGGCGCAAAGGCGAAGACCTATCGCGATAAAGCGTGCCGCTTGGGTCGCTGCAAATAGCCCGACCAGGCTCCCCTCGTACCCCCGGGGGGCTTGCTGAAGTCACCCTGCGGCGTGCGGAGGTCACTTTGCGGCAGGCGCGAACGGGTTTGACGCGCCGTCGGCGATGGACTTTCTCGCTCGGGGTCGCGCCGTCTCAAGCGCAGAGGTCCAATGCATCCCGGCGAGCAGCTGCTCTGCCAGGTCCTCGACGCCAGCCCGCACGACTACGAGCTGGCCCTTCCGGGTGAGCATGCGAGCCAACGACGACTACGACATCGAGCGGCGCACAACCCACGACTCGATCGTGTCGAGTGCCAGCACCGGCACGATGCCAAAGCCGAGGGCCAGCGGCACGCCGAAGTCGAGCTCGGCGCCGAGCCCCAGAAAGTGCGCGACTGGTGGCACCAACGTCATCACGGCGAGCGCGACGAGCGTGATGCCGATGAGCCAGGGCACGGTCGGATTGCTGCGCCCCAGCGTCTTCCAGAACGGGTCCTGCGAGCTTCGGCTGGCGAGGAGCAGCGCCAGGTTGCCGACGACCAGCCCCACGAACGCGAGCGAGCGCGTCTCGCTCTCGGGCATGCCGAGCCCGTGCAGCAGCGCGACCAGACCCAGCAAGCTGATGAGCAGCGCCGCGCCCTGCAGGATGCTCCAAAAGAGGCGTTGGCCATCGAAGAGGCGGGCGTTGGCCGGACGCGGTGGGCGCTTCATGATGTCGCGGTGGGCCGGCTCGAGCTCGAGCACGATCGAGCAGGCGGGGTCGATGATGAGCTCCATGAACACGACCTGGATCGGTCCCAGCAGCGTCTCCCAACCAAATAGCGGCGGCAACAGCGCCATCCCAGCGATTGGAATGTGCACCGAGACGATGTAGCCAAACGCGCGCCGCAGGTTCTCGAAGATGCGGCGCCCGAGCGCCACCGCGGCGACGATGGCGCCGAAGTCGTCGTCGACCAGCACCAGCGCCGCCGCCTCGCGGGCGACATCGGTGCCGCGGCGACCCATCGCGATCCCGACGTCGGCGGCCTTCAGGGCGGGTGAGTCGTTCACCCCGTCGCCGGTCATCGCGACCCGCTGGCCGGCCGCGCGCATGCCCTGCACGATGCGCAGCTTGTGGGCCGGCACCGCGCGCGCGACAATCGACGTGCGCAGCATGCGCGCCGCCAGTGTCGCATCGTCGAGCTGCTCGAGCTCGCTGCCGAGCAGGATCTCGCCTTCCTTGATGCCGGCCTGCGCGGCGATGGCGCGCGCCGTCTCCGGGTGGTCGCCGGTTATCATCATGACACGCATGCCAGCGCCCTGGCACAAGGCGACCGCCTCGCGCACGCCTGGCCGCAGCGGATCGTGCAGTCCGACGAGACCCAGGAAGCTGAAGGCGAGGCTGCGCGGGTCCTCGGGCGGTGCGTCGACGTCGTTGACGCCGCGCGCGACCGCGAGCACGCGCAGGCCGGCGCGGGCCATCGCGGCGGCGCGCTCACTCCACAACGCACGCACGTCCGGGGCGAGCTTGCAGAGGGCGAAGATCGCGATCGGCGCGCCCTTGGTCGCGACGACCAGGTTGGGGTGATCGGGCGCGCGCCAGAGGTGCGTGACGGCGAGCAGCTCGGGGGTGAGTGGGTACTCGCGGACGTCGCTCCAGTCGCCATGCAGGTGCTCGGTCGTGGCGAGCGCGCGCTTGCCCAGCTCGTGGAAGGCCTTCTCCATCGGGTCGAAGGGGTCGCGTGGGCAGGCGAGGATGGCGTACTCGACCAGCTCGTGGACGTGCTCGGGCAGGTCCTCGGTGCCCTCGACCGCCAGTGCCTCGGGGGTGCCCGGGGCGGCCATATCTTGGGCGGGGCCGACGCTCCAGAGTTGGCTCACGGTCATGCGATTCTGGGTGAGGGTGCCGGTCTTGTCGGTGCACAAGACATCGATCGCGCCGAGGCGCTCGATCGCGACCGTCTGGCGCGTGAGCACGCCCTGCTTCGCGATGCGCCAGGCGCCGAGCGCCAGGAACACCATCAGGACGACCGGCATCTCTTCGGGCATGAGCGACATCGCGAGCGTCAGACCCGCGAGCAGCCCCTCGGTGAAGCCGCCATCGCGCAGGACGACGATCACCGCCAATATCAGCGAGAGTGACACAGCCACGATTGCGACCCGCAGGACCGTGCGCGCGACTTCATGCTGCAATGGGGAGCGCTCAGTCGCGAGCGCGCCCAGCGAACGACCGATGCGCCCGAGCTCGGAGCGCGGGCCGGTCGCGAGGACCTCGGCGACGCCACGGCCGGCGACCACCAACGACCCGGAGAAGAGCCACGCGTTGCCGTCGCCACCGGGCGGGCCGAGCGTGCTGGCGGTGGTGTCGGGGTGCTTCGCGACCGGCACCGATTCGCCGGTGAGGAGCGACTCGTCACTCGCGACGCCAGAGCCTTCGCGCAAGACGGCGTCCGCCGGAATGCGGTCGCCTTCGCCGATGCGGATGACGTCGCCACGCACGAGTTCAGCGGCCGGGATGGTCAGGGCGACGCCGTCGCGCAGCACCTGGGCACGCGGGCTCGACAGGTCGCGCAGCGCCGACAGCGCATGCTCGGAGCGACCACGCTGCACGAGCGTTATGACGACGACGCCGACCGACGCGACGAGGAGCGCGATGCCCTCGCCGAGATCGCCGACGACCAGGTAAGTGCCCGCCGCAACGAGCAACAGCAGCAGCATCGGCTCGCGCACGACCTCCCATAGGATGGACGCCCAGCCGCGCTCGGCGTCGCGTGGCAGCGCATTGGGACCCTCGGCCGCCAGGCGGGACGCCGCCTCGTTCGCATTTATGCCGCGCCAGTCATCCATCGCTGCGACTTAGCACGCGCCCCCGGCCAGCGCCGAGCCTATCTGCGCGCGTCCTCGAATGTCGGCTCGCATATAGGGAGGACGGCACATCTGGCCAGGTGTCAGGTCAAACACCCTGTCTCGCGAGGCATGGGCCCGCCGCGTTTAGCGGGCGGCGGTCGGTTTCTCGAACTCGGGCGGCAGGCCGGTGAACGGCAGCGTGAAGCTCCGCAAGGACGGGCGCCTTACAGGGAGGTTCAAGATCGAGGGAGGCGACGTGAGCACGTTCATTGCCGAGCGGACCGAAGCGCCCGATCAACCCATCGAAGATCCCCCGAGCTACCGGGACAAGTGGAGGCGACGGTAGTGAACAGGGCGAAGCCTGGCCGCATGCAGAGCTCCAAACCTCGATCGCTCGATGCGGGACGACGAACCTCCGGCCGATGCTCGACCATTCGGCCGGAGACTCACCGTCTCCGCGACCTGCTGCTTGCCGAGGCCCACGCCCAAGGATTTCCACTCCAGGAGCGCTCACTGCGCGTGGAGTTTGACCTTCCCGTGCTTTCGTCTCGAAGTTGGGGGCAAGGCGCTTTATGGCTGTTGGGTTCGACTCCCTGGACACCCCGGTTCTACGGAGCCGGACGTTGTCCTGGTTCAAGGGTCGGGGCGACGTGCCTCTCGCGCTTGGCCCCGTCAACGTGATGGCCAGTTCAACATCACCGCCGCCTGTCGCCTCCTCCTCGCGCTCGTCGATCCCGAGCTTTCAAGGCTGGCATGTCCGCTCGAAGTTCCGAGCGGCGTTCCGGCCGCAGCATCTGGCCTTCACGTCGTCCACCTCGCGGCGGTCCAACTTGGAGCGCTTCCGAAAGAGTCATCGCCCGCGGAGGTTCTTGCTCGGTTCGACGACCTGCCGCGGAGAACGCGAATCGAGGCTCACCTCCAAGCGGGCGGGATGACGGAGGCGGACATGCGGGCTCTCGGCGATGCCATGGACGTCTTCGTCAGCAGACCCAACAAGGTCGACTTCGATCCGCTCGAACCCGTCAGCGACCGCATCATGACGACGCTCTTGGTCGGCGAGCGCTGCGGCCGTAGCGTGCAGAGGCGGTACATCCTCCTGCTGGATCGCCGCGTCGATGAGGTGCTGATCGCGGATCCAGCTGGCAACGGTCTGGTAACGTCGAGCACCACTGACCTCCGACGGGTATGGCAGCTCGGAGCGGAGCCGGGACGCGGCCCGCGGATCGGGATGATCTCGGGCATGTGTGTTCCGCTGCGCGTCCGAGAGAAGTAGCGTGTGGCGGAGTATGAGTATGATTGATAGGGAACTCGAGACGATGGCGCGCGCGAGGGCCATCATGCATGACCGGTGGCTTCCCGCCTGCCCCCGAGCCGATCGGTATGCGGCGCGCCTACGATGTAATCCGAGGCGCCTACCGCACATCTCCGAACGCCTACGATGCAGTTCGAGGCGCCTGCCGCACATCTCCGAACGCCTACGATGCAGTTCGAGGCGCCTGCCGCACATCTCCGAGCACCTACGATGCAGTTCGAGGCGCCTGCCGCACATCTCGCACCGCCTACGATGCAATCCGAGGCGCATGCCGCGTAGTTCGAGGCACCTACTTCGCATCTCGAACGGCCTATTGTGCGTTTCGAAGCGGCTGCCGGCTATCCGAAGGTGGATGCCGAGCACTTTGGGCCGCCTATTCCGCATTCTCTGGCGCCGACCGCTCAAACACCGTCGGGCCAGGCTCATTCGGAGATGGCAGGTGCACATCTCCGAATGGCGAGACTTCAACTCACCCGGTCGGCTTCTTGACCGGCTTGGCCGAGTCACGCCTCGCCGCCGCCGAGACGCTGGCCGCCGTCGGTCGCTGCGACGTGGATTAGTCCGGCCGGCAGCGCGCGAGTATGCGACCTCGGTCGTCTACGCAGGCGTGCTCGGCGCCGTGATGGCCTCGGTACGCGCGCTCACGACCCGCTTCATCGCCTTCGACACCGCCGTCGTCGA
>Ga0335397_10002524_pt1 | contig 24980 bp, 26 predicted proteins | sample MAT04_FD_205740 | JGI IMG/M metagenome (GOLD analysis project Ga0335397, IMG submission 205740) | Freshwater microbial communities from Lake Fryxell liftoff mats and glacier meltwater in Antarctica - MAT-04 (spades assembly) (version 2) ... | reverse complement strand
GTCGTACCCCGCGGCCGCGAGGACGCGTGCGTCGTTCGCGGCGAGGCGCGCGCACTCCGCCGCGCTCGACGCTCCACGCGGGCTCCCGGGCAGCGCGGGAAGATGAATGACCCCAACGAGCATCGCCATGCGTCGTGTCCTACCACGCGCTCGCCCTAAATCACCGAGTGCGATTCGAGCGACGAGAATCGCGCTCAGCCAGAGGACCTACTTGAAGTTGAAGCCGCCCGACGAGCCGCCGCTGCCGGAGCCGCCGCTTCCGCCGGTGCTCCCGAAGCCTGGCGCGACGACGCCACCACCGGACGGCTGGGGGTCGGGCTTGGCGAGCGTGCCGCCGATCTTCAGACCGTAGAAGCCGTCGGCCGTCTTCGACTTGGCCATGCGCGGGTCCATCTCCAGCATCGGCTTCTCTTTGCCCCCGGGGGCGCCGAAGAGCATCTTCGTCTTGTCGTTCTTGCTGCGGTAGGCGTCGTTGATCTTGAACTTCAGGTTCACGTCGAGGTGCGCGTCGGTCGCGACCTCGCGGAGCTGGACACGCCCCTCCCCGTTCACGTCCACGTCACCACCGGAGGCAGCGGCCTTCGTGATCTTGAGGACGCCTTCCTTCGCGTCTCCCGTCACCGTGAAGTTGCCGACCTTGAGCCGCGGCAACGTGAACGGGCCGAGCGGCGTCTTGACCGTGAGCTCCTTCGCGTTGCCCGCGAACATGTCGCGAATCTCGAGGTTCACGGTGCCGTTCGCCTTCGAGGCCTTGCCCTCGGGGAGCTGGAGCTTCAGCGTCCCGAAGAGCTTCCCCTCGAGCGGGAAGCCCGCGTTGGCGGCGATCGCGTCGACCTTGCTCATGTCGACGCCGTCGAAGGTCACGTCGATGTTCCGCTCCTTGCCGCTGTCCTCGAAGCTTCCCTTGATGGTGCCCTCGAACGCGTTGATGCCGAAGCTCACGTCCTTGTTGCCGACGAGGAGCCCGAGCAGCGAGATGCGCGCGCGAGCCTCGTCGATCTTGATCTCGGTGGGCGCCTTCGTCGGGTCGGCGGAGGGCGAGATGAGCTTGACGCCCTTGGCCTTCACGCCGGTGAGCCACGAGGAGTCGAGCTCCTCGATCTGCAGCTCGGTCGGGGCGGTCGAGTTTCGCTGCTGCGCGTTGAACGTCGTGACGATGCGCTCCTTGAGCTTGTCGTAGGGGAACGTCCACGACAGGAACACGACGAGGCAGAAGAGATAGAAGAACGGATAGCCGACCTTCGGGGCGATGCGCTTCAGGCGCTCCTTCGTGCGCTCGTTCACGGCTTCTTCTCCGGCGTCGGCCCGGTGCCGCCAGCGGGCGGCACGGTCTCGGTGCGGTCGTAGGCGGAGACGCCGACCTCGACGTCGTACGAGTCGGGCTCCCCTGCCCGCTTGCGGATGTTCAGGCGCGAGACGGCGACCGGGTAGCCGCTCTTCTCGATGCTCTCGAGGAACTTCGCGATCGACGCCAACCCGGACTTCTTGAGGTGGATGACCGTGTTGCGCTCGACGTACTTCTTGCCGTGCGGGACGTCGGGGCGGTCGACCGAGTCGGTGACCTGGAGCTTCTGCGCGCTCGCGTTCTGCTCGAGGAAGCCGGCGAGCTGCGGCGCCTTCTTGCCGTAGCGCGCGGCGAGCGAGCTCTTGCGCTCCTGGCGCTCGCGGATCTGGCCCCGCGCGTTGTTCACGGAGGCGAGCGCGGCTCGCAGCTCCTCGTTCTCGGTCCTGCGGCTCGAGACGAGCGTCTGCAGGCCGATGGGCACCGCGAGGAGCACCATGACGCCGATGACGAGGACGGCGATGCTCGCCATCCGCTGCTCACGGGGGTTGAGGCCCCAGCGCTCGAAGATCGGAATGATCATCACTTGCCTCCCGTGGGTTGAGCCGCGGCGCTCGATGCCGAGGCGCCCGCTGCCGTCGCGGGCTTCTTCGCTCCGCCCTTCACGTCCTCCGGGCACTTGATGTCAAACTCGAGGACGTACTTCTGCGCGGTTCCGCCGACCTGGGCCGTGATGCGCGTGATCTTCGGATCGGAAAAGCAGCGCTCGGTCTGCACGGCCGTCTTGATCGCCTCGCCGTCCGGGATGCTACCGACGATGCCGTGCAGGATGACGTGCTGCTTCTGGATGTCGAGCTCCTCGATGTCGTGCGTCATCGACGGAGGAATGAGCTCGGAGAGCTTGACCATGACGTCGAACGCATCGGCGTGGGGCAGCGGGTCCTCGTCGCTGAGCGTCGTCTGCGAGGCGAGCAGCTCGTTCGCGCGCCCCGGGCTGGAGGTCTCCTCGTTGAGCACGTCCTTCGTGACCATCGAGAGCGCCTTCTCGAGGACCGCCTTGTCCTTCGACTTCGAGTAGAGCTGCGCCCACGCGGAGAAGAGGAAGCTCACCAGGATGACGGCGGCGAGGCCCGCGAGGAGCGGCACCTTCTCCTTCACCCACGCAAAGCCGCGCTCGAAGGCTAGCGGCCCCTTGCGGAGGTTGAAGCCCGCGAAGCGCGGCCCGAGACCGAGCGCGAGGCCGATCGCCTTCGAGAAGCGCGCGAGGGCCGCGTTGTGCTCGGGCGAGATGGTCGTCATCTCGAGGGCCGGCGCGGGGAGCACCTCGACCGGGAGCTCGAGGGCGCTCGAGAGGAATGCCTCCGCGCCGGAGACGTAGGCGCCGCCGCCACAGAGGAGCAACCGGGTCGGCGGCTCGCCGCCCTGCGCACGGTGCGCAGCGATGGTGGTGCGCAGCTCGCGTGCGAGCTTCGCGGCGGTGCCGGGGAGGCCCTTGGTTCCGAGGGCGATGGTGCGCGCGAAAAGCGGCTCGCCGCCCTTCATCACGAGGACGTCGCTCGAGACCGTACCGAGGTCGACGATCGCGACGATGCCCTCTCCGAGCACCGGAACGTACGGCAGCAGGTTCGCGATCGGGAACGCGCCGATGCCCACGCGCTCGGGCTCGGCGGCGAGCGCGCCCTTCACGAGGTCGATGCGCGCGGCGACGTCGACGGTCTTCGCGACGCCGACGAGCACGGCGAGCTCCTCGCCCTTGGTCTCGCGGAGCCCGGGGAGAATGCGATAGTCGTAGACCGACTCCTCGACGTCGAACGGGAGCGCCGACTCGAGCTCGAACGGGAGCACCTCGGCGATCTGCTTCTGCGCCGATGCGGGCAGGCCGATCACCTTGACGGTGCCGCGCTGTCCTTCGAGGGAGATCGCGATGGCGTCGCCGAGGCCCCCTCGCTCACCCATCACCGCGCGCGTCGCCTGCAAGATCGCCTCGGGGACGCCGCCGGCCTGCGCGACCTCGACGCTCGCGAGCCCGAGCAGCTGCACCTTGCGATACGCGGTGCGGACGGCTGCGACCTTCACGGCCGTCGTTCCGATGTCGATGCCCAACCAGGTGCTCATGAATGGTCTCTCTCTATTGCACTCGGTAGTAGACGACGGTTCCGCCCGTGCTGGGCGCGTTGGCGGCGGCGATCGCGGCGGCGTTGGCCGATGCAGCCGTTGCGGCGGTGGCGGCGGCCGCCGTGGGCGCCGCGGGGCTCCCGCCGAGAGGGTTCGCGGTGGGCGCGGGCGCTGCGAGGCTCGGCGCGTTTCGGAAGTCGACGACCGCGTGGAGCTGCACGCGCGTCTCGCGGCGGTAGCCCTTCTTCACGCCGACGGCGTAGATCGAGAACATCTTGCTCTCGGTGGTGATGCTCTTCTGGAACTCGGTCTGGGACTTGAAGACGACGGGCTTCATGCCGATCGACGCGAGGAGCGGACCGAGCTGACCTTGCCCGGAGAGCGCCTGCACGAAGTCCCGCGTGTTGCCGAACATCGGAGCCCCCATCGTGATTCCGCGCGCCATCGTCACGCCGGTGAGAAAGAGGGCGGCCTGATCGGCGTTCGTGCAGATGTCTGCGGTGGGAGCGCCCGCGCACACGACGCCGAGGAGCGTCTGCGCGTTGGCGGTGTTCACGTTCACGGCGCCCTGGCCCCAGACCGTGACGACGCGCTTCTTCGGATTCGTCGGATCGGGGTCGATGAACGTCGCCCAGAAGTCCTCGCTGACGCCGCGCACCATGTGGAGCTCTTCGAGCGAGTCGTAGGGCGCGTTCTTGCGGCGATAGGGCCTCGGGAGGAGCTGGTACCACGCGTCCTCGACGCCCGCGTTCTGCGCGGCGGAGAGCTGGCTGAGGTCGCAGTTGAAGGCCTGCTCGTCGACGTCCGCCCAGTCGATGAGCGCCTGACACGTCGAGACGCGATCGTGGAACTGCCCGGCGCCGTCCTTCTGCTCGAAGATCGTCGCGTACTGCGGCGGGCCGATCAGGCTCATGATCTCCTGCGCGAGCCGGATGTGAGCGATGTCGTTGGCGGCGCCGAGGTTGACGTTGATCTTCGAGTCCTCGTCGACGATGACGAGCTCGTACTTGCCGCCCTTCATGCCGAGGTTCTTGCCCTGCGCCAGGTCGACACCGACGGTGGCGGCGAAGTCCTTGCCAGACTCCTCGTCGTTGAAGACGCCGAGCAGGCGATCCGAGAACTCCCAGACCGGGAGCTGCGGGGGCGTCCGCTTCATCAGCTGGAACATCGGGGCGATGGCCTTGCGCATCGTCGGCTCGCTCGCGATGAGGAGCCGCGAGAGGTTCACGGCGCTCTTCGCCATGTACTCGGCCTGCAGGCCGTCGCGCTGAGCGGTCGCCGCGGCGAGCTCGGCGCTCGTCTCGTCCTGGAACTCGGCGAGCATGACGGTCAGGATCGCGATCGCGCCCATGACCATGACGAGCGCGATGCCCGCTTCTTTCTTGCGCTTCTTCGCGCGCGCGCGAGCGCGTGCGGAGCGCAGCGGCTTGCCGGTCGGCTTCGTCATCGGGGGATACCGAAGCTGAGGGGTTGCTGCATCGGGAGCATGAACTTCGTGACGAAGCGGTAGGGCGGGCTGTTCTTGACCGGCTTCAGGACGAGCGTGACCTTCACCTCGAGCGGAAGGCGATTGAGCTGCCCCGTGAGCTGTGTCGTGTCCCACGTGTCCTGCCAGAGGCCGGTGAGCGGGTCGAGGTAGCGAATGTCGAAGAGCTCGACGTCCTCGGCGAGGACGTTGACGACCCCTCCCTTCTTCGGCTCGAAGTCGGGCGGCGCCTGCTCGCGCCGGACGAGATCCATCTTCTCGTCCTTGTCCGGGTCCTTGACGACGAAGTAACCGATCTCGCTCTGGTCCGATTCCTTCGCCTCCTTCTCGACGCGACGATGGGCGAACGAGGCGAAGTCCAGGCGGTCGAAGGTCGAGCCGTTCGTGGCGATGAACGCCGTTTGACGGGTGACGAGCGAGACGCTCGCCGGATTGTGCATCGAGAGGAACGCGCCCTGGATCTCGTGCGTGATGCGGTCGATCGCGTCGCGGCCCTGGCGTGCGCGGTCGACGCGGAGCGCCTCGCCCTTGCGTCCGCGCGAGAGCGAATCGAACGCGCCGTAGATGAGGAGAGAGATCATCGCGAGCACGCCGAGCGACACGAGCACCTCGAGGAGGGTCATGCCGCGGGAGCGCCCACGCGCGCGCATGCGAGCCAGGGAGCGCCTCATCGCGTCCCTCCCGAGCTGCTCGTGCCGGTCGGCGAACGGGTGCCGCCGCTGGTTCCGGCGCTGCCGGTGGGCGCGGTCCCGGGGGCCGCGAAGTCCATCGACCCGCCGTCGGGGAGGAGCGCGCTGCCCGCGAAGCCGCCACGCTGCGGGTTCGTCACGTACTGCACGAGCGGGAGCTCGCGCTCGTTGGAGCCCTCCTTCCACTTCACCGTGACGCTGATGCGGCGAATGCTCGCCTCGTACATCGGCTTGATGGCGGGATAGAGGATGCCCATGACCATCGAGAGCAGGCCCTGCGTCCCCGCGCCGCCGCCCATCTGCGACTGGAGCGAGGAGCCGATGCCCGCGAGGCCTGCGTCGACATCGAGGCTGAGCCCACCGCTGCTGCCCGCCGGGTTCACCATGCCCGGGAGGCCGGCGGTGCCCGCCGCTGCGGCTGCCCCGGGACCGACGAGCGCACCGCCGTCACCGAGCGAGTTGCCGCTCTGGAAGTTCGGCATCTCGATCTTCTCCACGCGCGTGTCGCACGTGTAGATGTCGCTCTTCTCGTCCTCGCAGCACGGCATGCCGGGGTCGATGGCGTCGAGCTCGGGGTAACCGAGCTTGAGGAGCTTCTCCTCGATCTCGGTCATCTTGCAGCGCCCGAGCGACACCGCCTGCCCCATGTTGGAGGCGCTCCGGTTGCTCGCGGCGAGACCGCCCTGCGCGGAGAGGATGACGGTGAGCACGAGCCCCAGGATCGCGATCGCGACCATGACCTCGAGCAGCGAGAACCCTCTGGAGGTCGGCCGCATTCGACGACGCGCGGTCATCAGAAGGCCCCCGGGTCCTGGCGCTCGGAGGACTCGGTGTCGTCGACGGGCTTCGCCATCGGCACGGCGCCGTCCTTGACGGTGACCTTGCCGGTGAGCGGCGCGACCATGAGCGTGATCGCGTCCTTCTCCTCGTTGGCCTCGCCGACCTTGAGCTGGATCGACGCGCGCTCGGTCTGCCCGCCGGGCCAGAAGTAGAGGTACGCGCGACCCTCCTTGCGAGGCTGGTCGTCGTGCTGCGTCTGCACCTCGCGGAACTTGATGCCGCGCTCGAGAGCCTTGTGGCCCTTGCCTGGCGCGCTCGCGGCGAGGCCCATCGGCTCGATCTCGCGGAACGAGACGCGCGGCGCGGTGGGCCCCTTGACGATGCGCCCGCCCTCGTCGACCGCCTGCTTCTCGGCGGCGGTAGCGGCTGCGGCGCCGCCCGTGCCCGTCAGGTCCTTCGACTGGACGAGCATGGGCTGGTCGCCCTCCTCGAGCCAGATCTCGTTCTCGGTGAAGTCCATCACGAGGCGCACGCTCTTCGACGTCGCGCTCGCACGCGAGAATGCGATGCGGATGGCGCCCGAGATCATCGTCGAGGAGTGCCGCGCCCGCGAGCTCGCGAGCTGACCCGAGCCGATCACGATCGCCCCCATCATCAGGGCGACGATCGCCATGACGATGAGCACCTCGATGAGCGTGAGCCCGCGCGTAAGCGCTCGCGCGCGGCGGACTCGGCTCTGGAGGTGGAGGGGGCGGTTCATGAGGGTGCTGCGTGCGCTGCCGCTATTGCGGCTTCACGGCGTTCTCCGGGACGCGGATGTCGTCGGCCGTGTTCTCTTTCTTGTCCGGGCCGAAGCTCATGACCGCGACGTCCTCGTCGCCACAGAGGATCTTGTAGGGGGTGTCCCACGGGTCGGTGATCTTCGACGCCTGAGAGAGCTCCTTCTTCTCGCGCAGCAGCTCGACCGTCGGGCACTGCTCGCCCGGGTGATCGACGCGATACTTCTCCGCCGCGGGATGGATCGTCCTCGCGTCGGTCTGCGCCTGCTTCTTCTGCGCCTCGGCGTACTTCGGCACGGCCACCACGGCGACACCGCCGGCGATGAGGCCGACGATGGCGAGCACGATCAGGATCTCGATCAGCGTGACGCCGCGGTTCGCTGCTCTTGCTGCTCGGGTCCACTTCCGGCTCCAGCTCTTCATCACACGCTCTCCTTTGGTCTCTATCTCAACAGTCATTCGACACGGTCCAGGCCATAGGGCACACCGTCAGGGCCGTCACTCGCAAGATCGAATCCGTGGGGGTCGCGGCGTCCGGGGCACGCGAGTCGCAGCGGGCGACCCCATGCGTCGATCGGCACCTCGCGCGCGTACCCGCCGACGACGAGCTCGTTGAGCTCCTTGGGACAGCTGCCCGCATGGTCGGCGCGGAACGCCATGACCTCGAGCTGCGCCTGCGTGATCGCGGCGCGAGTGGACCGAACCCCGGCCGCGCGCTCCTCGCGGGCGCGGATCGAGACGACGAGCACGAGGCCGAGCACCACCGCGGCGACGAGGCGCACCCGTGCGCGGCCGAGGACGCCGAACACGCCGCGCCTCCGCTCCCACGGGAAGAACACCTTCGATACTCGCGAGCGGGAAGCCATCATCTCCTCTGGTCTTGTTCAGTTCACGAAGTCGTTCATCTGGATGAGGGGCATGAGGATCGAGAACGCGATGAACCCGACTCCTCCTCCCATGAAGACGATGATGAGCGGCTCGAGGAGGCTCGTCATCGCCTGGACGCGCGTCTCGACCTGCGAGTCGTAGGCGCGCGCGACGTTCTCGAGCATCTGCTCGAGCTGGCCGGATTTCTCGCCGACCGCGATCATGTGCACGACGATCGGCGGGAACTCCTTGCTGCGCTTGAGCGGCCCGGCGATCGACTCGCCCTCGCGGATCGACAGCGCGGCGTCCTCGACGATCTTCGAGAGCTTGGCGTTGTCGAGGACGTGGCGGACGATCTCCATCGCCTTCAGGAGCGGCACGCCGCTCTTGAGGAGCGTCGAGAGGGTGCGCGAGAAGCGCGACACCGAGAGCATCCGGAACACGGGTCCGAACAGCGGGAGCTTCAGCTTCGTTCCGTCGAACCAGAGCTGACCTGCCGTCGTGCCCAGAAAGGCGACGAACCGCGCGAGCACTGCGCCGGCCACGATGCCGATGCCGATGCCGATGACGTAGTGGAGGATCGACCCCACCACGAAGAAGAAGAGGAGGAGCGCGATGCCCGACACCGACGCCATCACGGTGAAGGCGGTCTTCTTCGTGCCGGCCTGGAACGACTTGCGCGTGAACACGAGCGTCGCGACCGTCACCAGGAACCCGACCATCTCGTTCGAGGACAGCGTGTTCGAGATGAAGATGAGGAGCGCGGTGTACCAGGGGAGCGCGCGGTCGAGCGTCGCGTAGATGTTGGTCACCTTCGGGACGACGACGACCATCATCATCGTCATGAGCAGGACGCCCATGCCGAGCATGAGGACCGGGTACGCGAGCGCGGCGGTGACCTTGCCGCGAAGGCGGGCCTGGCCCTCCATGAAGTCGGAGAGGCGCTCGAGCACGGCCTCGAGCGTTCCCGAGGCCTCGCCCGCTGCGACCATGTTCACGTAGATCGGCGGAAAGATGTGGCCATGCGGCTCGATCGACTTCGCGAGGCTCGTACCCTCGTTGAGGTCGTCACGGACGTTGGCGAGGACCTTCTTCAGCTCGTCCTTCTCGACCTGCTCGGTGAGCGCGCTCACCGACTCGACGAGCGGGATCCCTGCGCCGACGAGCGTGGCGAGCTGGCGCGTCATCATCGCGACGTCGCTCACCGAGACGCGGTTGAAGAACGCGCCGAAGTTGATGGCGCGGCCGCCCTTCTTCTTGTTGGCCTCTTCGTTGGCCTCCGTGAGGAGGATGCCCTCGCGCTTCAGCGCCGAGCGCAGCACCTTCGGGTTGTCCGCATCGCGAACGCCCGACACCTGCTTGCCGGTCGCAACGAGAAGCCCGCGGTAGACGAAGACGGCCATGGCTCTAGACCCTCACGTTTCGGACGCTGGGCCGGTCGCGGTCGGCGTCGACCTCCATGTCGTCCTGCGTGGCGAGGAGGACCTCCTCGACGCTGGTCATGCCGCCGAGCACCTTGCGCGCGCCGTCGTCGCGAAGGCCGTCCATTCCCTGCTCCATCGCGGCGCGCTTGATCGTCTGCGCGTCGGCGCCCTTGAGGACGAGCGGGCCGACCGAGTCGTCCATCATGAGGAGCTCGTAGATGCCGCGCCGGCCCATGAAGCCGGTGTTCGCGCACTTGTCGCAGCCCTTCGGCCGGAAGATCGTGACGTAGGGGCCGGGGTACGTGTCGAGGATGTCGTCGGCGATGTTCGCGCTGCGCGGGTAGTACCGCGAGCCGGGGATGAGCCTGCGCTTGCGGCGCGCGGCGCAACGCTCGGGCGTGATGCCGAGCTCCTCGAGATCGTTCGCCGACGCCTCGTAGGCCTCCTTGCAGTGCGGGCAGAGCATGCGCACGAGGCGCTGGGCGAGCACGCCGACGACCGACGAGCGCAGGAGGAACGGCTCGACGCCCATGTCGATCATGCGCGTGAAGGCGCCGGGGGCGTCGTTCGTGTGGATGGTGGAGAGCACGAGGTGACCCGTGAGAGACGCGTTGATCGCGATCTCGACGGTCTCCTTGTCGCGGATCTCGCCGACCATGACGACGTCGGGGTCCTGGCGCAAGAAGGCGCGGAGCGCGCTCGCGAAGGTCAGGCCGATCTTCGCGTTGACGTGCACCTGGTGGATCTGCGGGAGCTCGTACTCGACCGGATCCTCGGCGGTGAGGATGTTGATGTTGGGCTGGTTGATCCGGTTGAGGCACGCGTAGAGCGTGGTCGTCTTTCCGGAGCCGGTGGGGCCCGTGACGAGGATGATGCCGTCCGGCTTGTGGATGAGCGCGTCCATCAAGTGGTAGTCGCGCGGGCTGAAGCCGAGGTCGGGCAGGTCGAGGAGGACGCTCGATTTGTTGAGGAGGCGCATGACGATGCGCTCGTAGGCGCGGCTCGTCGGGATGGTGCTGACGCGGATGTCGAAGCCCTTGCCGGCGATCTTCTTCGTGATGCGACCGTCCTGCGGAAGTCGCTTCTCGGCGATGTTCAGCGAGGCTTCGATCTTGATGCGGCCGACGATGGAGTTCATGAACGCGCGGGGGGCGCGGCGAGCGATGTAGAGCTCACCGTCGATCCTGTAGCGGACGATGACCTCCTTCTCTTCCGGCTCGATGTGGATATCGCTCGCGCGCTCCTTCATCGCCTGGAGGAAGAGCGAGTTGACCCAGCGGATGACGGGCGCCTCGTCGTCGGAGTCGAGGATGTCGCCGCCGGCGACCTCGTGCTCGTCGACGCGGGCCTCGTCGTTCTCGAGCTCGCCGCCGCCGGCCTCGCGCTCGTAGACGCGGTTGATCGCGTTCTCGATCACGTCGGACGTCGCGACGCTGACCTCGACGTTCTTCGAGAAGAGGAGGCGCACCTCGTCGAGGGCGCTCACGTCGAACGGGTCGGCGACGACGACGAACACCGTGCCGTCGTCCTCGGAGGTGAGGATCATCTTGCCCGCGCGGCTCTTCGCGAACGTGATGGGCAGGCGCGTGGCGAGCGCGGTCGAGATGCGCTCCGGGTCGACGCGATCGACGAACGGCAGCTCGGCCTCGGCCGCGAGCGCCTTGGCGATGGTCGAGTCGTCGACGACGTTTCCGTTCACGAGCAGGTCGGCGAGGGCGATCCCCTTCTCACGCTGGATCGCGTACATCGCCTCGAGGCGATCGAGCGGGATGCCTGCGCGTCGATGAAGAATCTCACCTAGAAAACGCTGCTCCATGGTGCTGTTGCCTACTTCTCGATCTTCTCGATGTTGCGCACCGCGGGGTTCACCTGGATGGGGGGCGTGGCACCGCCGGGGGTCGGCGGGGGCGTCGTAGCGGCGCCGGGCCGCGTCGTGCCCTGCGGCATCTCGAGCGGGCGCTGCGGGTCGTGGGTCTTCAGCTGACGCGGCCGCGTGATCTCGTCGAGGCGCTTGCGCTCGTCGAGCGCGAAGTAGGCCTGGCGGATGTCCTCGACGAGGCCGTTCGTGCGCGACCAGTCCTTCGGCGGCTTGTAGTCCGACGAGTCGGAGAAGACGAAGTACCGGTCGAGGTACTCCTGGCGCTCCTGCATCTTGCGCTCGAAGACGGTGCGGAGATCCTGCTGGTTGCGGATGATGTACGGCGTCATCACGAGGACGAGGTTTCGCTTCTCCTGCGTGTTCGTGCGCTTGCGGAAGAGCGCGCCGAGCACCGGGATGTCACCGAGGACGGGGACCTTCTCCTCTGCGCGCGACGTGACGTTTCGGATGAGGCCGCCGATGACGACCGTCTGCTGGTCCTGGACGACGAGCTTCGTCGTCGCCGTGCGCTTGCTGATCGGGATGGCGCCGAGCGTTCCGCCGAGGGGCGCGCCCTGCTCGCTGATCTCCTCGCTCACGTCGAGGCGGACCTCGTTGGAGTCGTTGAGGTGCGGCTTGATCTTGATCTTGGTGCCGACGTCCTGGCGCGGAGAGCCGACCGAGCCGAAGCCGCCGAGACCGCCGAGCGCACCGAGGGCGCCGGCCGCACCCGCGGCGCCAGCAGCGCCCGGGAAGGAGCTGACGGCGTTCGTCTGGAGCGGGATGTTGTCGCCGACGTTGATCTCGGCGTCCTCGTTGTCGAGCGCGAGGATGTGCGGTGTCGAGAGGAGGTCGGAGTCGCCCGTGCGTGCGAGCGCCTGGATGAACGTACCGAACGCGGGCACCGAGATGCCCGTGCCGAGGAAGTTCTGCGAGCCGGAGATGCCCGGGCCGCGCACGCCGAGCGCGAAGCCCTGGAGGGCGTCCGGGTCGGTGGGGACGGGCGGGATCGTGTTCGTGATCTTGTTACCGCCGAAGATCAGCGAGTCGTTCGGCTGATCGAAGTCGAACGGCGAACCGCCGTGGAAGCTGACGCCGAGCGAGTCGGAGCGCTTCAGCTGGAGGTCCATGATGACCGCCTCGATGAAGACCTGCCGCCGAGGCTGGTCGAGGCGGTCGATGACGGAGCGGAGCGAGGCGTAGTCGCGGAGCGACGACGTGACGACGATCGAGTTGGTCGCCTTGTCGGCGGAGACCTTGACGCCGCCCTCGAAGATGCCGGCCGCCTGCGCGGCGGGCGTGGGCGCGGCCTGACCTCGGCCACCGCCGCCGGGCGCGGGCGTGCTCGTGCCGGTGATGATGTCGGTGAGCGTCTTGGTGAGCTCGGTCGCGTCCGCGTGCTGCAGCGGAAGGACGTGGATCTCGCCCTCGCCCGTCTGGGGCACGTCGATGCGCTTGATGAGCTCGAGGATGCGCAGGTAGGCGCGCTCCGTGGAGACGATGACGATCGAGTTCGAGCGATCGTCCGCGACGATCTTCGCGACGTGGAGGTCGCCGCCGATGCTCGAGGGCGCCGCTCCCGTGGTGGAGCCGCCGCCGCCCTTCGGGCTCGAGGGTGCGCCGCCGCCGCTGCCGCTCTTGATGTCGAAGAGCTCGTTGATGCGCTTCTCGACGTCGCTGGCCGAGGCGTAGTGGATCGGCTCGATGAAGATCTGATCGCCGCTGGAGCCGACGTCGATCTCCTCGAGGATCTGGAACATGCGGCGGATGTTCGTCCCGCTGTCGGTGACGATGATCATGTTCCCGGGGCCGTAGACGGTGATGTCGGCCTCCTTGGACTTGAACTTGCCGAGCACGTTCGCGGCGTCGTCGGCGCTGATGTGCCCGAGGCGGTGCATGCGCGTGACGAAGCGGTCCTCGGCGGGCGAGCCCTGCGAGGCGCCGTAGATCGGCGTGCCCTGGTTCGCGATCTGGTTCGTCTCGACGATCTTGAGGAAGCGGCCGTGCGGGACGACGGTGAGGCCGTTGGTCTCGAGGATCGAGAGGAACGCCTGGTAGGCCTCGGCGACGGTCACCTTCTGCGGTGAGTAGACCGTCGCTTTGATGTTCTTCACCTTGCCGCCGAAGATGAAGCGCTTGCCCGTGAGCTGTGCGATGACGCGCACGAGCTCGGCGAGGTCGGCGTCCTCGAGGCTGAAGGCGACGCGATAGTTCGGGCTGCGCGGCTCGAACTCGAGGGCGTTCTCGAACTGCGAGAGCGCGGTCGTGTCGGAGGGCGATTTCCCGCCGGCAGGTGCTCCAGCGGCAGCGCCGCCCTTGCCGAGCGCGCCGGCCGCGGGGACGCCGGTGCCGGGCGTGACCGCCGGCGTCGCGGGTGACGCAGCGGGGGCAGCGGGAGCGGCGGGGGCCGCCGCGGGGGACCCGACAGCGGCCTGGGCCGCGGCGGAGACGCCGCCGCCGGCCGGTTGCGTGACGCGGTCCTTCAGGCGTGGCTGCGCATGCGCGAGCCCCACCGTGAGTGGAACTGCGCCGAGGGTCAGCAGAAGGATGTGCCTGTTCTTCATCGTGCTCGAGAGTGCGTAGTGCGTGATGCCAAGTCGAAGTGCGGAGGTGCGGAGCTGCGGTTCAGATCGAGAGAGGCTTCTTGCCGTTCGGCGCGGTCTCGCTGGAGCGAGCCTCGGAGGCGCCCCGCGTGCCGTCGCCGAGGGCGCGGCTCGTCACGACGACTGCGACGAGGCTGAGCGCGCCCACGAAGAGGACGCACGCGCCGACGAGCAGCGCGACGGAGCGCAGCGTACGGATCGCGAGCGTGCGCTCGGAGGAGCCATGATTTGCGGAGATCGAGGTGTTCGGCGTCATTGGTGCTGCTCCTGCCGCGATCACTTGATGTTGTAGTCGAGGTTCATGTTCTGGCCGCGGCGGTTCACCTGCACGACCAGCTTGTCGGCCGTGCGGAGTCGCGCGTAGGCCTCGAGCGCCTTCTCGGGGCTCGCCATGTCGAAGCCGTTGATCGTCTGGAGGCGGTCACCGTTCTCCATGCCGAGCGTGCCGAGCAGCGTCTCGGGGCGGATGCCGAACATGCGGATGCCGACCGTCTTGCCGTTCTCCTGCTCGGGGACGATGCGCGCCTGGCGCATCAGCTCGGACTGGTTCTCGAGGATCTTGTCGACGACGCCGCGGTCGATGTTGAACTCGGTGGCGGAGACCTTCTGGATGCCCTTCGCGAGCGCCGGGTCGAGCGCGCCTGCGCCGCCCTTGGCGGGAGCTGCAGAGGCCGACGCGACCGGCGCGGGCGCCGCGGCCTTCACCTCCGGCTGCTTGAAGAGCTGGGCCTGGCAGAGCGTGCTGCCGTTCTGGAACCACACGCGGTCCCAGCCGACGAAGTGGACGGTCTTGCCGGCAACCTCACCGCCGCGCCGACGGAGCATCGACTTGGTGTCGGTCGTCCCGCTGACGGCCGCGAACGACCAGTCCGGGTCGCTCGAGGCCGTGATGATGAGGACCTTCACGCCGTCGCACAGGGGAGCGTTCCACGGGTCGCTCGTGTCGAGCGTGCTGGAGGCGACCGCGGTGTCCTCGACCGCGGGCGGACGCAGCGGTCCGGTCACGTGGTCGAAGGGGTTGCGCGCGAGGATCGGCTCAGCGGTCGGGTTCCGGTTCGACGCGCTCGACATCGGCGCGACCTTCGCGACCGGCGGCGGGGCGGCGAGCGCCTTCTCGTCGGGCATCAGGCTGATGCCGACGAGCTGCGTGACGGCCTGCGCGTTGAGCAGCGCCGCGATCGCGACGAGCGGCAACACGACGAGCCAGAAGTTCTTTCGGAGGAGCTGATCGACGGGCATGACGACGGGGCAGCGAGCGGGTCTGAGAACGGGGGTTCAGCAGGGCTGGTGCGAGGCGCATGCCAGCAAGAAAACCGTGGAAAATCCAGGGTTATCTGTGAGTTTTCAACGGGGCGTTCGCCAGCTTGGCGAGGACGGCGCGCGTGGGGGTCGCGCGCTGACAAAGTGACAACCGGATTTAGCCGGCGACCGACTCGTCCGCGCCCTCGATGCCGTCGAGCTTCCTGTAGATCGTGCGCGTCGAGATCCCGAGCAGCTGCGCCGCGAGCGATTTGTCGCCCTTCGTGTGCTTCAGGGTCTCCTTGATCACGCGGAGCTCGATCTCCGAGAGCGGCGTGCCGACCGGGAAGTCGAGGGAGCGCGGCGCGTTGTCCGACGACTTCACGATCGCCTCGGGGAGATCGTGCTCGCTGAGGGTGTCGCCGCGGGAGAGCACGACGGCGCGCTCGATCACGTTCTCCAGCTCGCGCACGTTACCGGGCCACGCGTAGTCGAGCATGCGGTCGAGCGCGGCACGCGCGACCGTGAGCCGCGCCTTGCCGTTCTTCTTGGCATAGAGCCCGACGAAGTGGTCGACGAGCAACGGCACGTCCTCGCGGCGGGCGCGGAGCGGGGGCGCCGTGACGGCGATGACGTTGAGCCGGTAGTAGAGGTCCTCGCGGAAGCGACCCGCCTGCACCTCGGCGAGCAGATCGCGGTTGGTTGCCGCGACGACGCGGACGTCGGCCTTGATCGTGTTGCCGCCGAGCGGCTCGTACTCGCCCTCCTGGAGGACGCGCAGGAGCTTCACCTGCACCTGCGGCGACAGCTCGCCGATCTCGTCGAGGAAGAGCGTGCCGGCGGTCGCCTTGGCGAAGCGTCCGTCCTTCTTCGTGACGGCGCCGGTGAAGGCGCCGCGCTCGTGGCCGAAGAGCTCGCTCTCGAGGATCGTCTCGGGGATCGCGGCGCAGTTCACGGCGACGAAGGGCCCGCGTGCCCGCGCGCTCTTGTCGTGGATGTAGCGTGCGAGGAGCTCCTTGCCGGTGCCGCTCTCGCCGAGGACGAGCACCGTCGCCATGCTGGGCGCGGCCTGCGTCGCCACCTCGATGACGCGCCGCCAGGCGACGGAGCTGCCGACCATCTCGCGCTTGGTGAGCGCCTTGATCTCGTCCTTGAGCGAGCGGTTCTCCTCGAGGAGGCGCCCGCGCTCGGCGGCCTTGCGGACGCTCTTCACGATCGTCATGCGCTTCAACGGCTTCTCGACGAAGTCGTAGGCGCCCTCGCGCATCGCGCTGACTGCGGCCTCGACCGAGCCGTAGGCCGTCATGAGGACGACCTCGACCTCGGGCTGGACCTGCTTGATCGCCCGGAGGAGCTCGAGCCCCGTCGTCCCGGGCATCATCAGATCGGTGAGGACGACCTGGACGCGGTGGTTCCGCACCTGCTCGAGCGCGTGCTTGGCGTCGTTGGCGACGAGCACTCGCATGTTTTCCTTCAGGAAAATCTTCTCGAGGGACTCGACGTTGGACCGCTCGTCATCGACGACCAGCACCGTGATCCCTTCGTCGATGCTCCCGTCCGGTCGGCGAGCGGGCTCGCGTTCGGACGTCTTGTCACTGGCCCCTGACAGCTCGTCAATCACAGCATCCATGTTGTCACGCCTCGACAACACGTCAACCCCCGATGTCATTCCGTCCCACCCGATTGTCAATTCGTCAACATTGCGGGGGCGCACGGATCACGGATTGAACAGGCGGAGGCGCAGAGACGCGGAGCCGACGCGGAGATTTTTGGCTCTGACATGCGCCGTGGTCACGCCGGTCGAGGGAGGTCTGGGGCGTTGTTGACCAGGCGGCGGATGCCCCGGCGGAGGAGCGGGGTGTTGAAGTTCACCAGGAGGCCGACCGAGAGGCCGCTGGCTCGAAGGTACGTGAGTAGCTGCGCGCAGTGGACCGGCAGGACCAGGTCGAGGGCCTTGAGCTCGACGACCACGAGGTTCTCGACCACGAAGTCGGCTCGGTACGACGCTGGAAGCTCGTGTCCCTTGTACGTAGCGAGAAGGACGGCCTGCCGAACGAAGGCCATCCCGCTCAGCCGTAGCTCGTGAGCGAGCGCCTCCTCGTACGCACTCTCGAGCAAGCCAGGCCCGAGGTGCCGGTGCGCCTCGACGCACGCAAGCACCACCCGCTCGCTCACCCGATTGACATCCATCCCCGCCCCTCGTCCACCCACCCTCACCAGTTGCGCGTGTCCGGTCAAAAAGAACTCCGCGTCGGCTCCGCGTCTCCGCGTCTCCGCTTGTTCAATCCGTCTTCGCTGCTCTCACCGGACGAGCTTCGACACGGCCTTGAACTCGGGGGTCCCCGCGCGTTCGAGCAGATCGAACGCCACCGTCTCGGTCGCCGTGACCACCGCGCCGGCGCGCTCGCACAGCGACAGCCCGAGCCGCCGGTTCTCCTCGCGCCGCGATGCGACCGCGTCCGCGACGACGTACGTCGCGTAGCCGCGCTTCACCAGCTCGCGCGCCGTCTGGAACACGCAGACGTGCGTCTCCATCCCGACGACCACGACGTTGCGCGCGCCCGTCTCGGTGAGCGCGCGCGAGATCGCGAGCTCGGAGCACGCGTCGAAGGACATCTTCGCGATCGGCACGACGCTGCGCGTCGCCAGCTTCGCCGCGATCGACGGCAGCGTCGGGCCGAGCCCCTTCGGGTACTGCTCGCTCACGACCACCGGCACGCCGAGGACCTCCGCCGCCTCGAGGAGGATCGCCGCGTTCTTCTCGAGCTCGGCGAGCACCTCCCCCGGCATCGCCGCGGCGAGCCTCTCCTGGACGTCGACGACGAGCAGCGCGGTGTTGGAGGGGAGCAACCGTTCCATGGCTCAGGCCTTTCCGCCGGACAGCCGCGCGATGCGCACGCGCGGACGAAATGACTTCACGAGCGTCGGCAGCTCCGTCTTCGGGTCGAAGCGGAGCAGCGCGCGCCCGATCTCCACGTTGGCGTCGTCGTAGAGGCTCGCCGGGAGCATCGTGAGCGAGTCGACGGCGTCGTGCACGAAGAAGTCGCGCTGACCGCGCAGGCGGTACGCCCTGCCGTCGTCGCCCTCGAACGTGAGGTCGTAGGGGATGCGCTTCTCGTCGAAGAGCTTCATCGTCAACGAGCCCCACAGCGGCGCGCCGCCCGGCACACGCTCGGCGAGCTTCTCCGCGAAGACCGTGCCTTCGGCCGCGACCTTGCGCTCGCGGAGGAAGCGCCTCATGCCGTCGACGCCGAGATGCAGCGAGACCTGGATGGCGTGATCGAGCAGCGGCTCGTCGAGCCGGTAGTAGCTCCCGGAGAACGACTCCTTCATCTCGAAGCCGAGGCCCATCAGCCGTCCTTCGGTGCGGCGGAGGCGCCGGAAGAAGCGGGAGCGGTCGCCGCCGGACGCGGGATGACCAGTCGCTCGACGACCTCACCCTTCGCGACGGCATCGGCGATCGCATCGACGTCCTCGAGCGTCACGTTGCCGTACACGACGTGATCGGGCTCGAGCACGATCGACGCGCCGAACTCGCAGAGATCGAGGCAGCTCGCGGAGCATGCCCTCGCCACGGCCTTGGCGAGGCCCCGTTCGAGGAGCGCTGCCTTGAGGCGCTTCAGGATCTCCTCGCTCCCCTTCTGAGCGCAGGAACCCTTCGGATTCCCTTCCTCGCGACGGTTGGTGCAGACGAAGAGGTAGCGCTCGCGGTGCGGCATTGCGGCCAGAAGCCTGCGCGCCGAGCATCACCCGAGTCAAGTGGCCCTTGCAGCGCGTCCCCAGCCGGTGGAAAGCTCCGCGCTACCATGACCTTCGGCCCCCGCCCTACCCGCTCTTCCCTCCTCGTTCCGTCAGCCCTCGTCGCTGTGCTGCTCGGCGCGTCCGTCTACGCGTGCGGCGGCGGTAACGACAACCTTCCGCCGCCGCCCCCGCCCCCGCCGCCGCCCGCGTCGGCCTCCGCCACGCCCGTCTCGACGACGCCCACCGCGCCGACGGCACCGCCGAAGGCCCCCGCGCCGCCGATCACGCTCACGCCCGGCGCCGCGAGCCCCGACCCGGCCGCGCCCACCCCGACCGTGAAGCTCACTGCCCCCACGCGCGATCAGGTGATCGACGCCGCGAAGGCGGGCGAGTTCGCGGTGAAGCTCGACGTGAAGAACTGGCAGACGGCCAAGGGCTCGAACCACGTCCACCTCATCCTCGACAACAAGCCGTACAAGGCGATCTACGACACGAAGGAGCCCGTGCGCCTGAACGACCTCGCCGCCGGCGAGGCGCTCGCCGAGGGCATGCACGTGCTCGTCGCGTTCCCGAGCCGCGCGAACCACGAGTCGGTGAAGACGAAGGACGCGTTCACCGTGGTGCCGTTCTGGGTCGGCAAGAAAGACGCGGCCGCGGCCAAGAACGACCCGACCAAGAAGCCGATGCTCGTCTACAGCCGCCCCAAGGGTGACTACAACGGCGAGATGGCGAACCACGTGCTCGTCGATTTCCAGGTCGCGAACGTGACGCTCGCCGAGGGTAAGGAGCACGTCCACGTCACCGTCACCGGCCCCGGCATCGACAAGCCCGTCGAGGGCAACGTCGAGAAGTTCGGAACACCGCTCTACATCGACAACCTCCAGAACGGCTCGTACCAGCTGAAGGTCGAGCTCCTCGACGCCGCCGGAAAGCTCATCGAAGGCCCCTGGAACAGCACGACCCGCACCATCAAGGTCGATCACGACGCGGCGATGGACATGTCGATGGCGATGCCGTCGGCCGGTGCGGACGCGGGCGCGCCCGATAGCGGCGCCGCCACGAAGGACGCCGGCGCCCCGAAGGCCCCCGGCCTCGCGAAGGACGCGGGCGCACCCAAGAAGTGAAGACCCGGCTCACGCGCGACGACGTCGTGCGCCTCGACAAGGCGCACGTCTGGCATCCCTACACGCCCGTCGACGTGTGGGAGAAGACCGACCCGATCGTCGTCGCGCGCGCTGAAGGCTCCTCTCTCTACGACGCGGACGGCACCCGCTACATCGACGGCAACTCGTCGTGGTGGGTGGCCGCTCTCGGCCACGGGCACCCGCGCCTCCTGCGCGTGCTCCGCGAGCAAGCGGAGACGCTCGCTCACTGCGCGCTCGCGGGCATCGCTCACGAGCCCGCCGCGGCGCTCGCCGAGGAGCTCGTTCGCGTGGCCCCTCCCGGCCTCTCGCGTGTATTCTACACCGACAACGGCTCGACCTCGATCGAGGTCGCCGTGAAGGCGGCGCTCCAGACCTGGCAGCACCTCGGCGCGCCGAAGAAGACGCGCTTCATCGCGCTCGACGGCGCCTATCACGGAGACACGGTCGCCGCGTCGAGCCTCGGCGGCGTGGAGCTCTTCAAGCGCCCGTTCGCGAGCGTGCACTTCGAGTGCATCCGCGCTCCGTTCCCCGACGAGGGCGCCTTCCAGCGCGCGTTCGACGCGATCCACGACGTCATCGTCCGCGAGCACGACACGATCGCCGCCGTCGTCGTCGAGCCGCTCCTCCAGGGCTCGGCCGGCATGCGCACCTACGACGCCGCGTACCTGCGCGCCCTCCGCGACCTCACGCGCGAGCACGACGTGCTCCTCATCGTCGACGAGGTGTTCACCGGCTACGGCCGCACCGGCGCGATGTGGGCATGCGACCACGCGGGCATCACGCCGGACATGATGTGCCTCGGCAAGGTGTTCTCGAGCATCCTCCCGATGGGCGCCACGCTGGTGACCGACCGCGTCTACGACTCGTTCCGCGGCGCGACCGACCGCGCGCTCTGGTACGGCCATACGTTCTGCGGGCACCCGCTGGGCGCGGCGCTCGCGCGCGAGGTGCTCGCGATTTACGAGGAGGAGGCGGTGGTCGCGCAGGCCAAGGCCAAGGCCCCGCGCATCGCCGCCGCGTTCGAGCGGATCAAGGCGATCCCCGGCGTCGCGCGCGTCCGTAGCCTCGGTATGACGGGCGCCGCCGATCTCGAGCCCGCCGCGGCCTCGAAGGGCGGCGCCTCGGGCACGAGCTACCTCGGCCAGACCGGCTGGCGCGTCTACGAGGAGGCGCGCCGGCGAGGCGCCTACCTCCGTCCGCTCGGCGACACCGTCTACGTCTGTCCGCCGCTCGTGATCGGCGACCAGGACCTCGACGACCTCCTCGACATCCTCGAACAAAGCGTACGAGCCACGCTCTACTGACCGCGCTACGCTCCTACCGAGGGAGGCGGGGCAGTGGCGACGGGGATCGTCTCGAATTGCTTCTTCTGCGGCACGGCCGGACCGCAAGGCACGGGGTGCCCGTCGTGCCTCGTTCCCATCCCGCGGCTCACGCCGGACGCCGCCGCGACCTACGCATGCCCGCGGTGCACGACGCCGCTGCTCGCGCTCGGCATCGCTCCGTCGGCGACGATTCATGCGTGCCCGAGCTGCCACGGCATCCTCGTCGGGGCACGTGCATGGTGCACGCTCGTCGCGCGTCCGGAGCTCGCTCCGGCGATCGCGGCGAAGCTCCCGGCGCGCGCCGCGCCGTCCTCCGAGCTCGTTCGCCTGCTCGAGTGTCCGGCGTGTGCTCGCGAGATGGAGCGCGGCCGCTTCGGCGCGAGCTCGAACATCGTCATCGACGTGTGCCTCACGCACGGCATCTGGCTCGATTCGGGCGAGGTCGTCGCGGTCGCGGATCACGCCGCGCTCCGCGCGCGTGTCGGCGTGAGCGCGGCGCGCCAGGCGTCCGAGGCGAGCGACTGGCGCGGTTACGATTCCGCGAATCGCGCCGCCTTCGAAGCCGAGGCGTCTCTGCAGGCCTCGGTCGCGCGCTCACGCAACAGGAAGAGGGCCACCGGGGCGGGCTTCTTCCTGTTCGTGCTGTTCTTCGCGCTGCGCCTCTGGTTCGCGTACGGCCGAAGCAAGTCGGGCGCTCCGCCCGAGATCAACGCCGCTGGCCAGTCGGCGGCCTCCGCCGCAACGGAGCTCGGCAATCAGTAGAAGGCTTCAGCTCCCGGGCGAGATGACGACCGAGCTCTTGTACATCCCCATCCCGCACTGGAACGTGAGCTTCTGCTCCTTGTCGGTGGGGACGTTGACGGTGACCGGCGTGTTCTTCGGCAGGTCCTTCTTGATGTCGAGCTGAGGGAACACGACCTCGGTCGCGCACGTGTCGTCGACCGTGCGCGTGAAGATCAGCGTGCCCGGGGTGCCCTTCTTGAAGGTGACGCTGCTCGGCTTGAAGCCGTCGCCGTCGACCGTGATCGCGACCGGACCCGTGGAGACGGCGCCGGCGGGCGCGCCGTCAGGCTTCTTGTTGCAGCCGTTCGCGCCGAGGCCCGCGAGTGCGGCAAGGGCGACCAGAACCCCGACCCGAAGATGAACCATGTTCGTCTTTTACCGCGATGTATCCTCGCGCGCCATGACCACGAACGTGAGCTTCAAGGGCGTAGGCGGCACTGACGTGAACGGCGCGATGGCCGAGCCGAGCGGCACGGGCAAGGTGCCGACGGTGGTGCTCTTGCAGGAGTACTGGGGCCTCAACGAGCACGTGAAGTCGCTCGTCGACCGGCTCGCGGGCGAGGGCTTCCTCGTCGTCGCGCCGGATCTCTACCACGGCAAGCTCGCGAAGGACGCGGCCGAGGCCGGACAGCTCATGACCGCGCTCGACACGCTCGAGGCGATGAAGGAGATCGGCGCGGCCGCCACGTTCCTGAAGGCGCACGCGCGGGGGAACGGCAAGGTCGGCGTCATCGGCTTCTGCCTCGGCGGCGCGCTCACGTTCGCCGCGGCGTGCCATGTCGAGGGTCTGTCAGCGGCCGTTCCCTTCTACGGCGTGCCGCCGGCAGAGAAGGTCGACTACGCGAAGGTGACGGCGCCGGTCCTTGCCCACTTCGCGAAGGTCGATCAGTGGGCGAGCGTCGACAAGGCCGAGGCCATCAAGGCGAAGATCGAGGCGGCCGGCAAGACGACCATGCAGCTCGAGGTCTACGACGCGGGCCACGCCTTCGTGAACGACACGCGCCCCGAGGCCTACGACGAGAAGAGCGCGAAGCTCGCGTGGCAGCGCACGGTCGACTTCTTGAAGAAGCACCTCGCGTAGCCGGCGCTACCCCAGGCGCAGCTTGGCGAGCGTCGGTCCGACGGGCGCGTCCTGCCAGATGATCGCGTACAGCGCCTCGAGGAGCGGAAGCCCGGTGACTCCGTGCTCTTCCGCCCACTTCCACGCCGTCGCGATCGCGGGATAGCCCTCGGTGAGGCTTCCTGCGGCGAGCATCTCGGCCGCGACCTGCTTCGCGGGCTTGCCCTTCCCCACGCCCTCGCCGAACGCACGGTTGCGACCCGCGGCAGCCGTCACGTGCAGGTCCCCCACGCCGGGCGCGCCGTACACCGTCTCGGCGCGGCCACCGCCGGCAACGGCGAGCCTCGCCATCTCGACGATGCCCTGACTGAAGCACGCCGCGCGCGCGTTGTGACAGTCGGCGCCGACCATGCCGTCCCACAGGCCGAGTCCCGTCGCGTACGCGTTCTTCATCGCGGAGCAGATCTCCGCGCCCGCGATGTCGTCGGTGACCTCGATGCGCATGTGCTCGGCGCCCATCGCCTTCGCGCATGCACGCGCGTCGTCGAGCTCGCCGGCGAAGCACATGAGCGTCAGCACTCCGCGCGCGATCTCGAACGCCTTCGCCGGACCGGCGGCATGAACGAACCGCACCGGGCGGCCGACCGTCTCGGTGACGACGCGATCGATCCGGTCGATCTTCCCGGAGACCGCCTTCAGGAACCCCTTGGTCACGCTGAGCACCGGCACGTCGGGCAGGTGGGCTGCCGCCTTCGTCATCACCGGCACGGCGCCCTCGGAGCTGATGCCGTGCACGACGAGCTCGGCGCCCTCGAGCGCGCGCGCGAGCTCGCCCGACCGCAGCGGCACGATCCGCGGGTCGAGCTTCATCTTGAGGCGCGGGTGATCGCTCTTCGCCTCCACGGCCTCGATGAGCGCATCGTCGAGCCACGTGCCCCACAGCCGCACCTCGTGGCCGCACATCGCCGCGACCTGCGCCATCGCGCTGCCCATGTATCCCGCGCCGAGAACCGTCACCCGCATACGAGCGGGTTTAGCATGCCTCTCGTTGCGGGGCGCGCCCGGCTCCGTGCTGGAGGACTCCGCGCCCCGGCCAGCGCCAGGTCGACGAAGGCCTCGGCGGTCGTGGGGTCGACCTCCTCCTGGTACCGACCGACACGCGTGAGGATCGGCACGAAGATGGCGTCGAGGAGCACACGCGCATCGATCCCCAGCGGCAGGTTGCCACGACGCTGCGCGCGCTCGAGGATCGCCGTGCGATGCTCCATCATCGAGCTGCGCAGCGAACGCCGCAGCGCGTCGACCTCCGGGTCGCCGCTCTCGACCGCGATGAGCCGCATGAGCCCGCGCCCCGCGGGGGTCGAGGCGAAGGCGATGGCGCGCCTGACGAGCGCTACGAGGTCGGAGCGCACCGAGCCCGTGTCGGGGAGCGGGTCGTGCTCGCCGAGGCACGCGCGCATCGCGGCGGCGACGAGGTCTGGCTTGCTCGGCCACCGGCGATACACGGTGGTCTTGTTCACGCCGGCGAGCTCGGCCACGCGCTCGACGCGCAGCCCGGCATAGCCTGCGCGCGCGATCTCCTCGGCGGCCACGCGAAGCACAGCCGTCACCACGCGGTGGCTTCGCCCCCCCGTACGTGCGCCGGTCGTCCGACGAACCGAGCTCGGCTCCCGTCCATCCATTGGTAGATCCTTACCTCTCTTCCGCAAGGATGCGGAAGGTTGGCTCGCGACCCCCTATCAAACCGTGCATGCGAATTTCCCGCACACGGCTTACCGGTGGTCTCTCGAGTCGATGCATTACG
>Ga0335397_10002523_pt1 | contig 24998 bp, 21 predicted proteins | sample MAT04_FD_205740 | JGI IMG/M metagenome (GOLD analysis project Ga0335397, IMG submission 205740) | Freshwater microbial communities from Lake Fryxell liftoff mats and glacier meltwater in Antarctica - MAT-04 (spades assembly) (version 2) ... | reverse complement strand
GTCCAGCGACGATGCGTTGCGCTCCATCGCGTTCTGGAACCTGGGCAGTCTGGCCCGAGCGACCTGGGACGCCGTGTTCGCAGTCACGCCATTCGTTGTGGTCGGGGTCGCCGTCGCGATGTATTACGCACCCCAGCTGGACCTGCTGGCCCTGGGGGAGCGACCAGCCCGCCACCTGGGCGTGGACGTCGAGCGGCTGCGCCTCGTGCTCATCGTGGTCATCGCGCTGCTGGCGGGCGCCGGAGTCGCATTCACGGGCATCATCGCCTTCGTGGGCCTCGTGGTGCCGCACCTCATTCGGCTGGTCACGGGTCCGTCCCATCGCATCCTCATCCCGGCCAGCGTCCTTGGCGGCGCGCTCGTCGTGGTCGTTGGTGACCTCATCGCGCGCACGCTCATCGAGAACCAGGAACTGCCGCTGGGCGTGCTCACAGCGCTCATCGGGGCGCCCTTCTTCTTCTGGCTCATCCGCCGGACGCGCACTCGCGCTGGGGGCTGGGCCTGATGGACTTTCGATTAGCCAGTCGATGGCGGGAGATGCACCACATCGACCTGCCGCAACCGCCCGATGCCGGCCGGGTCGCGGTGGGGGTCCGGGGGCTGACGGTGGTCCTGGGCGGCCACGCCGTGCTCTCGGACGTCGACCTGGACATCCGCCACGGCGAGCTGCTGGCGCTGGTAGGGCCCAACGGGGCGGGCAAGTCGACGCTACTGGGCGCAGTCGCTGGGGACGTGGCGCACACGGCGGGCAGCATCCAGATCGATGGTCTGCCACTGGCCGATTGGGGCACGCGTGAGCTGGCACTGCGGCGCTCGGTGCTGCTCCAGCGCATCGAGATCGCATTCCCGTTCACGGTCGCGGACGTGGTCCGCATGGGCCGCTCCCCGTGGGCAGGCACGGACGGTGAGGAGGATGACGACCGCGAGGTGGCGGCGGCCATGGAGCGCACCGACATCGTGGAGCTGGCGACGCGCGAGTATCCGTCCCTGTCGGGCGGCGAACGGGCGCGCGCGGCGCTCGCCCGGGTGTTGGCACAGGACACCGGCATCCTGCTGCTCGACGAGCCGACGGCGGCACTCGACCTGCATCACCAGGAGTTGGTCATGGGTGTCGCCCGCGAGCGCGCGGCGGCCGGAGTGGCGGTGGTGGTCGTGGCCCACGACCTGGGCATGGCGGCCGCCTGGGCGGACCGCATCGTGGTCCTGGAGCTGGGCCGCGTGGTGGGCGACGGGACCCCGCGCGACATCTTCACCGAGGCATTGCTCAGCCGTGTCTACCAGCACTCGGTGGAGGTGCTCGAGCATCCCCGCACGGGGCTGCCGCTCATCCTCCCCCGCCGGTAGGGGACGCTCGTCGACTCGCGACGCAGTTGATCTGGTCCAGACCATGGAGCGCTTCGGCGCCGTCATCCTCTCGCAAGACTCGACCGACGAGTGGGTCTTGTCGTCCGAAGAGCTGTTACCCAGTACAGCGGCCCGGGTCGATCCCGAAGTCAGGCGGCGGCTGTTTCGGCATCGGGGAGGCTGGCCAGCAGCCCAAGGACACGCACCGCAACAGCCAGCCTGTTGGCGATCGTCGCGGGAAGGTCGGCTGACCGCGCCTCACTGTCCGACAGGGCCACGCCAAAGGTGACGTCCTTGAGCTTCAGCAGCTCGAGGTCCGGGTCATCCTTGGAGAACCCGGCGGGGCCGCGCTTGAGGCGCTCCCCGGTCACGTCTCCGAACATGGCCCGGAAGGCCGGTTCGTCCAGGGCCGCGTGGACGCGATCCCGCCCCTCGACGACCGTGTGCCGCCACGCCGCGAGCCGCTCGGGCGCTGGATGCCACATGCCGCCACCGACGAATGCTCGACCTGGCTGCAATTGGATGTAACCACCTACGCCGCCACCATCGCCGGTCCAGGGGAAGCTGGCGCTCAGGGCCGTCTTGTACGGCGACTTGTCCTTGGAAAAGCGCACATCTCGATAGATGCGGAACGGGGAGCGCCTCGGATCGGCCGCCAGCGGTACGCCACGAGCGGCGAACTCCCCATCGAGGGCAACGCAGAGCGCCTCGAGTGGCTCCTTCAGCAGCCGCTCGTAGTCGGCCTTGCGGGGCTGGAACCACGACCGCTCGTTGTTGAGGGTCAACTCCATGAGGAACTGGAACGCCTCAGGTCTGAAGCCTGTGAACGCGGCACTGGTCACATCCGATCCTCCTGGGCATCATCACCGATCACCGGCTCACATCTTCGCCGACCGCAAGCACCTGCCGCTACTGGTAGTAGCGATAGCGTCGGCGGGGCCGTAGGTGTTGTCCAGTACCTGACCATCCCCTGGGCCGCGCGGCTCGCGAAGGCGGGTATCGTGGACTGCGTACTGGACGCCCACGCCACGGCGTTTGACGTCCCGAGCCCTTGCCGCGACACTTGCGTTCGCGTGCGCCTGTAGCTCAGCGGATAGAGCGTCTGCCTCCGGAGCAGAAGGTCGTGGGTTCGAGTCCCGCCAGGCGCGCCAAACCCTGTCGTCGACACGCCCGGCGGATTCCCGCTTCCCGACCCACTTCCGAAGGTGGATGGGGAGCGACGACGAGAGCCAGCGTGGTCGGGCAGGCGGCGAACCAGAGCGGATCGACCCGGATCATCCTGCCGCCCGCTTCACGTCCCACCCCCTACTCGTCTCGGCCCGCCAATTCCGCGAGCCGCTCGGCGTCGCGGATGATGACCTGGTGGCGGTTCGTGTCGAGCAGGCCGCGGCGACGGAGATCTGCCAGCGTATGAGCCAGCGTCTCCCGCGTGGTGCCCACCATCTCCGCCAACTCCTGCTGGGTGAGGCGTGCCTGGATCAAGGTCCCCCTCGAGGTCGAGACGCCGAACCGCTGTGCCAGGTCGAGGAGCTTGTGGGCGAGGCGCTGATCCACGCGCTGGTAGGCCATCACCTCCAGCTCCCGTTCAGCATCCTGGAGCCGCCTGGAAAGGTGTCCGATGATGTTGATGCCGATGACGGGATAGCGTTCGATGAGCTTGCGCAGCTCATCGGGCGTGATGGTGCAGATGACGCCGTCGTCGATGGCCTCGGCATATGCTTCCGACAAGCGGTCCTGACCCAGCAGGCCCATATCGCCCAGGATCGTGCCCTTCTCGTGGATATCGAGCGTGAGCTGCTTGCCGTCGGGTGTGGACCGGTAGACGCGCACCCGACCCTTCTTGATGATGTGGATCCGGTCGGGCGGGTCGTCAGGTGCCAGGATCTGCTGGCCACGCACGCAGTGGGTCATCGTGGTCGCGTGGCCGATGGCCTGCATGTCGGCGTCGGAGAGGCCCGCGAATAACGTGAGCTCACCCAGGAGGCCGAGCTTCTCGGAGAACGAACGTTGCTGGGCAGATGTGTTCATCGGGTGCGGTCCAGGATGACGATGCGGCCGGCAGCGAACAAGGCGCCGACCTCGATGCCGAGCCGAGCGTAGAGCGCGCTCGGCAGTCCGATGTCAGCGACGTACAGCCTACCAGTGCGGGCCGCGCCATCACCGAACACCAGCCCGGCCTTGGGCAGGGCGACCGCCATGGTCGCGTTCGCCGTGATCGCCATCCCGGCAGTCTCTCCGCTGTCGGGGTGGACACCGGTCGGGATGTCCAGGCTCACCACGGGACGCCGCGACCGGTCGATGCAGCCCACCAGCCGCTCGATCTCGCCATGCGCAGGGCCGTGGGCGCGGTAGCCCAGCAGCGCATCGACGACGAGGTCTGCCCGCGCTAACGCCTCCTCCAGCTCCAGGTCCGTCAGATCGTAGGTGGCGACGCAGCAGCTGGCACCCATCGAGATGAGGGTCGCAAGCTGGTGACGCCCGGCCTCGGTCATCCGGAGCACGGGCCGAGCCAGCACGACCCGCACGCGCGCGCCCCGGTTGATGAGGTGGCGAGCGGCCACCAGGCCGCCACCGCCGTTGTTGCCGGGGCCCACCGCGACCACGATCGAGCGATCCCGGAGGTCGCCGCCGAGCTCCGAGCGCACGACCTCGGCCAGGTGCGAGCCGGCCTGCTCCATCATCTGGAGGAGCGTGATGCCGTACTCCTCCAACGCGAGGCGGTCGACCTCGGCCATGGTCGCCGAATCAACGGTGGGCACGCTGGATGCAGCGACCGTGGCGCTCGCCTCGATCATCATGCAGGCCCCGGGTCGCAAACGGCCCTCAACGGCCGGGCTGCCGCCAGCCAGGCAGACGTCGAACGCTCTTCCATCAACAGGTCCTCGGTCTCCATTGTGCTCGCCTGGCCGGACCCACCGGGTGCGTGGCGCGAGCTGGCCGGGTCGTGTCGCGCTGGGTCCCTCACCCCGGCCCGGAGTGCAGCGTACGGCCGTGGTCCATCCTTAGGATGTGTGCTGCGATACGTCCATATCCAGAGAATGGTGACCGTGACGAACCTCTGGCATCGTCGCCCTGACCTCGGGCTTGCAGGGCGACGGGTGGCCGCAGCTGTGGTGCGGGCCTACTTCGATGTCTCCTATGGGCTGCTCGGATCGGAGGCTGGCCGACAGCTGCTCCGACATGCAGCAGCCGGTGGGGAACCGGTCCACGGCTACTTCACCATCGACGACCGCGACCAACTGGTGGCCGTTCTTGATCCCCAGCCTGGCGATCGGCTCCTGGACCTCGGCTCGGGACCCGGCGGCGTCGCCCTCGAGATCCATCGGCGCACAGGGGCCGCGATCTTGGGCATCGACCTCGCTCCCGGGGCGATCGCGTCAGCCAATCAGCGCGCCGACGGTGCCGGCGTCTCCGGTGCCGTGACCTTCACCGCCGGCATCCTGTCGCGGCCACCGCACGTGGGTGCCAGGGCTGCCTATGCGATCGACTCCCTGATGTTCCTGCCGGACCTGACGTCGGCGATCTGCGGCATCGGCGAGGCGCTCGAACCGGGCGGCAGACTCTTCGCGACCCTGCTCGTGGTCGGCCCATCGGGGCGAGACCGGCTTCTCAGCTCACTGCGGGCCGCGGACGTCGAGGTCGAGCGGTTGGAGGACGTGACCGTCGCCCTTGGGACGCGGAGCAGACTTCGAGCGACGCGGGCCACCGCGCTCCTGGGCCATCGAGCGACGACCCTCCGAGGTCGGCTCGCGATGCTGCTCGTGGTATCCGAAGAGGGCTTCATCCGGACCTTGGTCGCCAGGGGATGGCTCAGCCGCTGGCGCTTCGTCATCCGCTACCGTGTTCGGGGCGATCCGGGTGACCTCCCCTGAGCAGTTCCACGGTGTCCCGAAGTCGTGGACCGTGCCGTCGACTGGCGGCATCACGGGACCGCGCCGCGCGCCAAGCCGCACGGTCCCGTCGAGACGTCCAACGATGGTGGCTCCGATCAGACGCGCGTCACTTGACGACGAGATCGACCTGGGCGATGACCTCGGGCATCAGCGGCGCGTGCTGATTGTCGACCAGGATGGCGAAGAAGGTGTGAGGCCCGGGGGTCAGGCCCTGTGTCGATGCCTGGAACGTATCCGAGCCGCTCATGCCCAGCATCGTCATCATGCCCATCATCGGGCCCGTGGTCGAGTCGACGTTGAGGTGCCAGTGGCCGTAGCCGGGGACATTGGTCTTGCCGAAGAGGTCCTCTGACAGGTTGTAGTCGGTCACGGCGACGGTCACCGTGAAATCGCCCGAGACCTCCGTTCCTGGAGCTGGCGACACGATGGTGATGGTCGGGGCGGCGGTCGTCGCCGCGGCTGTGATCTCAGGCAGCGGGTCGGTCGGCGCGTACGTGAAGTCCACCATCGCGGCGCCGGCCTGGATCTCCTCGTGGTCGTCGAGCGCGGGAACCACGATCAGGGAGTGGGGACCCGGGGCCACGTTCTGCATGCTGATGGTGGCGATCGGCGTGCACTCCATGTCGACGAGCGCGCCGTCGAGGATCGTGTGGTAGTGGCCCACGCCGTCGACGTTGGCCTTGCCCGCGTCGGCACAACTGAAGGTGTAGCCGTTGGGCGCTACGCTCACCGATACTTGGTTGTCGGTCACCGTGGCACCGGGCTCAAGCCCGGAGAGTGTCACGGAATAGTCCGGCAATGGGCCCATGGGTGCCATGCTGTCCATGGGATGCATGCTCGCCTCTGGGGACTGGGCGAGCGATGCCGACGCCCCGACGAACACGAGCGGCAAGGCGACGAGCGCCCCAAGCGCCCTGGATCGGATGTGTGCTGTTCCCATCGATGTCCTCACTTCTTCCAATGCTGATCTCCGCGCTCGGCTGCGCACGGGAGTCCCCGGGAGCATGTCCGTCGGGAGGCTCTATGGCTGTGATGGACGTCACATCCCGGAATGTCGGCGGGTGTGATGCGGCTCACAGCGCGGACCGGGGTCCGGCGCCACGATCGTGTCCATCCGGACCCTGATGGCCCGAGAAGAGCGTGAGGGCACATGGCATCCCGGATGGGTTCCCGTCGAGCGGCGAGGTACATGGCATTGACCATGGCGGCCGTGCTCTCGGCGACTGCCTGCGCCTCTGGGGCAGTCCGGTACGGGGCACCGATCCCGTCCCCGTCGGCGGTCCGCGTGGCGACCGTGTCCGCGGCTCCAACAGGATCGCTGGCATGTCTCCCAGCGGACGACGCAAGCGCGTCAGCGGCGAGCACGCGTGCGGTGACGATCCAGCAGTTCACGTACCGCCCGGATATGGAGACGATCCCGGTCGGCACGACGGTCGACTGGACCAACCTGGACCTGGTGGCGCACACCGTGACCTCTGACACTGGGGTCTTCGACAGCGGCCTGCTCCAGAACCGCGGGACCTGCGCGATCACGTTCACGACGCCGGGCACGTTCGCCTACCACTGCACCATCCATCCCGCGATGGTGGCGACGATCAAGGTCACTGGCTGACTCGACTCACCGCCCACGCCAGTCAAGCGCTGGCGCCGCGCCGAGCGGCGACCACTGCGAGGAGTGCGGCAGCGGATTCAATCTCCGGCTGTGCGCCACGTGCGGCCACGTCGGCTGCTGCGAGTCGCAACGCGGCGATGCCCGGCGGCATGCGCTGGCCGAGGGTCACCCGGTCATCCTGTCGATGCCCGCGGGTCGGGGCTTCACCTGGTGCTACGAAGAGGGCGCCTACGTGGGCTGACCCGGGCTGCCGGCACATCGAGGAGATCAGGCCGGTGGAGCGACCTCGCGGATGCGCCCGGACGTTCGGGCGTAGTCCCAGGCATCGATCTCGGGTGGCGTCAAGCCCAGGTCGGTCAGGGCCGTGCACACCTGACTCCGATGGTCGGTACCGTGGTGGACGACTTGCGCGAGTCGGATGGTCAGCGGCGCCTGTGACTCGGAGCCATCGTCCCGCTGGCGCACCACGACCAGCTCTGGATCGAGGTCCTGTTCCAGGATCCACGCCCAGACGGGTCCGTTGGCGACCATCGCCGCTCGGAGCGCCGCCAGGTCGGCGGTTTCCTCGTCCTTCAGGTCTGACACCCGGCCATCGCTCAACAGGTCCAGGTACGAGCTGTCCGCAGCCACCAGGTGGCGGAGCGTGTCGATGATGGAGCCGAACGTGCCCGGCACGGTGGTGGCCAGCTGCTCCGGCGTCAGCCGCGCGCACGCGTCGAGCAGTGTGAGCGTGGCCCACACGTGGTGGCCGAATGCGTCCCGCAGGAGTGCTCCGTTCATGGCGGCACCGTAGCACCTGACACGGTGATGGCGCGCTGGAACACGGAGTCGATCATGGGCGGCGTCAGGCGTCCGGTGAAGGTGTTCTGCTGGCTCGGGTGAAAGCAGCCGAGGAGGGTGTAACCGCCGATGGTCACCTCCGCCCCGTGGCCGAAGGACGGCCTCTTCGGGAGCCGCAGGCCCATCGTCGCGAGCACCCGCAGCGCGCCGTCCCAGCCCCAGGCCCCCAGGCACACGATGACCTGCGCATCCTGCAACAGCTGGAGCTCGCGGCGCAGGAACGGCAGGCACCGATCGCGTTCCTCGGGCGTTGGCGCGTTCGCGGGCGGCGCGCATCGATTGACCGCCGCGAGATAGGCGCCAGTCAGATGTAGGCCGTCATCGGGGTGGGTCGAGGTGGGCTGGTTGGCGAGCCCGACACGATGGAGTGAGGCGAACAGGAAGTCGCCCGATCGATCCCCGGTGAACATGCGGCCGGTCCGGTTGGCGCCATGCGCGGCCGGCGCCAGGCCCACGATGAGGATCCGTGCGTGGGCATCTCCGAGCCCGGGCACAGGTCGACCCCAGTACACCTGGTCCGCGAACCGCAGCACCCGCTCCTGGGCCACTCTCTCGCGCCACTCCACCAGCCGGGGACAGGCGCGGCAGGTGACGATGGAACCCACCAGGTCACCAAGGCGACCTGCATCGGTGGACTGGTCAGTCACCCGAAGGCGCGGCGACATCGGCCGCGGCGAGCTCCGCATCGGTCGATGCCGGCTCGACCGCCGTTCGGAGCGTATCCGTCCGGAAGTCGTTCGCGGCCACCAGAGCCTTCAGGGACGAGACGAACTCGAACGTACCCGTGATACCGGCGGCAGTGTCGCGCGCGGCCAAGGCCCCGAGCCACTTTTCGAACGCCTCCTGAACCACGAACTCCTGATGGCGCCACTCGTTCCAGCCCGTGACCGCCTGGACGGCAGGCACGCGCAGTAGCGCGGCAAGGGCTGCCACCGGATCGGCAACAGCGAGTGCACTAACGGGTGTCGCGAGCAGCGCCCGCACCGCACTCGCGACCTGGGCGCCAACGGGATCGGCCACACCGATGTCCGCCACGACCCGCGAGACGGCCGGCCCGGCAGCCCAGGCGTCATAGACACCCACCACCGCGGCCGGGGTCGAGGCACCCACGAAGTCGCCCAGGCAGGCGCCGACTGCCCAACTCACGAGCGTGGCCCAGCGGGCCCGGTCGGTACCCACCCAGGTGGCCAGACGGACGGCATCGGCATCGGCATGGAGCGGGTCCCTGGTCGGGGTGCGTGCAGCCAGCCTGCCTGCGCGCACGACCGACACCAGGTCCACCAGCCGACCGGCCACGGCAGAGCGCACCTTGGTTGCGGACGTGCCCCGTCCGGCAGTCGCGCCGATGGCCTGGGCAACGGCGTCGAGCGGATCGTTGAGCGCGGCGAGTGCCGAGTCGATGAGCGTAGTCGCCGTGGCATCCTTGGGCGCCAGACCGGCTCCCGCTACGTCCCGCACGACCTGCGCCTGGAACAGCCCGTCGACGGCGACGCGGGTGGGTTCCAGCAGCTGGTTCTGGAGCGCGCCGTGGACGTCCGCCACGCCCGCCAGGCCGACCCGCCACGCGAGTCGACCCCAGTCGCCAGCCGGTCCATCGTGGACCACGATCGGGTCCGGGAACACGTGCGACTGATACGCACGCAGATCGAGTTCCAGCCCGCGAGCGTGGATCTCGTGGCAGTTGCGGAGGTACTCCAGGCCCGTCCGCAGGTCGCGCAGCACCAGCCACGCGGCCGTGTCATCCGGCAGGTCCAGGGCCGGGCCGGCACCCGTGACCCGGACACGCCCCTCAGTGAACTTGTTGCGGACCACGACCAGGGAGCGGGCGCCACGCACGGCGTTGGTATACGCGTAGACGTCCTCATCCACTGATGCGTCGCCGCGGACCGCGTCGAGCATCTGGAACTCGTCCGCGGCCGCGAAGCGCCACCGCTCCCTCAGCAACGGGAAGATCTCTCGCTCGTGCCGCGCCACGAGGCTCGGGTCGGGCTGCTCGTCCAGCATCGCGCGCCGGAACTCCATGCCGTACTTCTCGCCAAAGCCCTCGACCTGGCCGTGGCCGAACATCGGCAGGCCGGGCAGGGTCGCGAGCAGCGTGGCGACACCCACGTACTTGTCACCCGACCCGAACTGGTCGACGGCCGTCCGCTCGTCGGGGTTGTTCATGAAGTTGACGTAGCGGCCCAGGATCCGGGTATCGAACGAGACGGTCTCCCGGATGACGTTCCGATAGCCCGCGTTGTCCTCGTCCCGGAGCATGTGCATGAAGGCGCTGTTGTAGACCCGGTGCATGCCCAGGGTGCGCACGAAGTAGCCCTCCAGGAGCCAGAACGCCTCCGCCAGCAGGAGCGTGTCGGGCGCCTCCACGGCGACCCGGTCGACCACCTCGCGCCAGAACTCGGCAGGCATCGCGGCATCGAACGCGGCTTGGGTCATGGACGACTCGGCCCGTGACGGGATGGCGCCACCACTGCCGGGCAGCGGGTACCACAGCCGCTGGACGTGCTTGCGGGCGAGCACCATCGCGGCATCGAAGCGGATGACCGGGAACCGCCGGGCGACCTCGATGATGGTCTTGATGACCGCCTCGCGGACCTCCGCCTGGAGATAGTCCAGCTGGGCCGTGTCATTCCAGGGGAAGCTGGTGCCGTCGTTGCCGTGATAGATGTAGCGGGTGGTGCCGCTCCAGCGGTCGACACGCTTGAACACCACGGCCGCATCCGAGGCGTCCGTGTAGTGGTCCTCGAGATAGATGCCCACGCGCTCGTCGGTGGACAGGTTGGGGCCGGTCCAGGAGTACGCCGGATAGGGCGGGTCCGCCCGCTGGATGAAGTACTCGGGATGTTCCGTGACCCAGTTGGAGTCGATACCCATGTGGTTGGGCACCATGTCCGACGCCAGCCGGATGCCGCGTGCCCACGCCCGGTCACGCAGGTGGCGCCAGGCCGCCTCGCCCCCCAGGTCGTCCGCGATGCGGTAGTCCATGAGCGAGTACGCAGATGCGACGGCGTCCGGGTTGCCCTGCAACTGCTTGATGCGCTGGGACGCATGGCTGCGTTCCCACAGGCCGATGAGCCAGAGCCCCGTGAATCCCCACTCGTGCAGCTGGTCGAGCTCCTCGTCCGGGATACCGTCCAGGGTGCGGATGGCGCGACCGTACTTGCGCGACAGCTGGTCCAGCCAGACATATGTGCTCTTGGCCATGAGCACCAGGCCGGGCATCCAGTCGAGGTCCCGGCTGAACGACTCTGGCTCCGCCTGGGAGCCCTCGAAGCCAGCCGATGCGGCCGACTCGGCGGTGCCCCCGCCGCCACCGATGAACCCGGTCCAGGCGCGCTCGGCCGCGACGCGCTCCTCCGCCAGCACATCCAGGCTACGGTCCAGCCGCTCGAGCATGTCGTAGTCGACAAGGTCTGCCCAGTTATCGCGCATCCAGCGCAACTGGCCGGCAAGGGAGTCGGGCACCTGACGGCCGGGCTCCAGCAGTCGCTCCACGAGGTCCTGGCCGTCATTCCGGTCGGCACCCTTGGCGGTCTGCTTGCGGATCGCGGCCACGATGTGCGGGTAATCCGTCGAATCGGCCAGTTCGTGGTCGTCGAACAGCTCGTCGAAACGCATAAAGGCCGGATTGCGATTGGCGACCCAGAGCAGCAGCAACTCTTCGGTCGACAGCTGGCGGTTGGGGGACCCATCGGTCTTGGCACGCAGGTACTTCCGGGGTTCGACGCCCTCGGCATACACCGGCCGCGACGGGAACGTCGCCTCGAACGCCGCGAGCGCACCACCACGGCCCTTGGTCGGCACGTCCGTGATGACGTTCGCGTGGTCGATGGCACGGTGTTGGATCTCGTGGATGAGGGCCATCGCGGCCAGGTCACCGGCGGTGACCGGTCGGTCGGGCCGCGCGCCGCCGGCCTGGGCGATCTGCCACGCCGCCTGTCGCGCCACGGGTCCATCCGCCGCCTGTGCCCGTGACGAGAAATAGCCCTGGTCGAGGGCATACCGATCTCGTGCAGCGCGGGCGATGCGGAACTCCATGCGCGGCCACGATACCAGCGCCGGGAACGATGACCGCGGCCCGCAGGTCAGGACCTTCGACATCCAGCGTGGGGTGGGTCGGATCGGTGGCGTAGTCTATGGCCATGCGACACGCCACAGCCCGGGACGTGACCACTCCGTCTGGACGGCGCCGGGCGTTCGCGGTCGTGGCCGGCCTCGTGCTCGTCTCGATGAGCCTGCTGAGCCCAGCGTCCGTCGCGGCGGCGGGCACCCGTGACAAGCTGCCAGACCTGCGCATGGCCAAGCCGCGGGATGTCCAGCTCGTGCGATACACCGCGGGGTACTTCGCGGGTCGCCGGCTCCTCCGGTTCTCGACCATCATCACCAACGAAGGCACCGGGCCCCTGGATGTGCGTGGACAGCGCGACTGCACGTCGCTCACGACCTGCCCCACGATGACCGTCAAGCAGCGCATCCGGCAGTCCGATGGCACCTGGCGCACCGTGCCCACCACCGCCACGATGCAGTACGACGTTGGCGATGGCCACAAGCACTGGCACGTGCTGGGCATGGAGAAGTACCGACTGTGGCAGTTGGGGGTCGCAGACCCCAAGCCGCTGCGGGCCGCCAAGTACGGTTTCTGCTTCTTCGACACCACCCGCTGGCTGGACGGCGCCGGTCCCCGCTACTACGTGGCGAGGCCGAGCGGCAGCAACCCCGGGTGCGGCGACCCGACGACGCTCAAGACCCGTGTCGGGTTGACCCCTGGCTGGGCCGATATCTACCCCTGGGATTTCTCGGGGCAGTACATCGACGTCACGGGTGTGCCCACGGGTGAGTACCTGCTGTGCGTGCGGGCAGACCCGAGCCACCGCTTCCAGCAGGTGACGCCGGCCAACGACGAGGCGTGGGTGCGTGTCCGCCTCGCTGGCTCGACGCTGACCGTGCGGGCAGCCGGGCGGAGTTCATGTGCCCAGCAACGAGAACGGTTCGCGCCCGAGACGTCGGGCGGGACGGGCACGATCGCTGCGGCCGCGGTCGAGCCCGGGATCGTGAGACTCGCGAGCGTGGGCACGTCGGCGCCGCGTTTCCTGTGTCGCCTCGGGGCCTGAGGTCCGGAGACGCGCCGGCACACCGCGTTAGTCGCCGGAGTGGCTGCCAGACCTGATCACGAACGGGGTCAGGCCACCGAGTGCGGGCCCTCGCTGGACATCCACCGCACTGACGACGCTGGACGGCGGACCATCACGGAGCGCCTGGAGCAGCTCCTCGATGTCCTTGGTCGCCCCCTCCGCCACGACCTCCACCGATCGGTCCGCGCGATTGGCGACCCAACCCTGGAGCTCCAGGCGTGCCGCGGTGCGCTGCACGTACCAGCGGAACCCTACCCCCTGGACGCTGCCCCGAACGACCGCCCGCAGCCGCTCCCGGGATCGCTCGCCGCTCACCGGCGGGAAGCCGCGCGGACGGGGGGCGCTGTGCGCGGCCAGCGGAGCAGCAGGTCATCGAGCACGAGCTCCGGGCTGGCATAGGCGTCGATGGCGGCCACGAGCCCGTCCAGACGATCCAGGAACGCGAGCAGCTCGCGGCTGTCCACGAGGGGTGCGGCGGCGTCCAGTTCCTCCAGCAGGTCCAGCTGGCGGATACGGGGACGCGCGCCCGCGGCCACGACAGCAAGGTCACGGCCGACTTCGCGCCACGTGGTCAGCACCCGACGCGCGGCGCGCCGGCGTTCGGCGGGCTGTGGCCGTTTGGGTCCCTTGCTGGCCACAGCTGGCGCGGCTGCCGCACGGCGCCTGGGGGTGGGCGGAGGCACATCCTGGTCTGTGGCGCCGTCTGCGGGCGTGTCGCCGCTGAGTGCTGCGTCCAGGACTGCCCCATCGGCCATCAGTGACGACGCGGCGTCGAGGCGCGTCCGGATGTCTGCTGTGAGCAGATCGATCAGTTGACGGGCCAGCCGATCGTGGATGAGCGATGCGTCGGGTGACCGCGCCAGTGCCACCGCGACACCCGGCAGACCACCCGATGCGACGGCCAGACCTGCGGCGCGTGACGCATCCGCGAGACCCCGGTCAACGAGCAACGCTGCGATGTCCGCGATGGGCACAGGTCCCAGTCGGAACCGCGCCGAGCGGCTGACGACAGTGGGCAGGATGGTCGTTGGGTCATCGGCGCACAGCATCATGCACGCGGCGCCGGTCGGCTCCTCCAGCGTCTTGAGCAACGCGTTCTGGGCGTCGGGGTTGAGCCGGTGGGCAGACTCGATGATGGCCACCCGCGTGCGACCCTCCATGGGCATCAACGCCAGGTCCGTGATGAGCGACTGCACCTGACCGATTCGGATCTGCTCGCCCGCACCCTCGGGTACCAGGCGATGCAGGTCAGGGTGATTGCCGTGCTCCACCTTGCGGCACGCGGGACAAGCGCGGCAGGGCCGTGCGGCGGGATCCTGGTCGATGCACAGGAGTCCCGCTGCCAGGTCCATCGCAAGCGTGGTCTTGCCCACGGCGCGGGGACCGACAAGCAAGATCGCGTGTGGGGCACGTCCACGCTCGATGGAGCGCCGGACAGCCGCCAGCGCCAGTGGATGACCGCGGGTCAGCAGTCCCCCACTGGCAGCCGACCGGGAGTGGGCCTCAGCCCTCACCCGTCTCGGACGAGGTCGACTTGGTCGACCGACGACGTGCCGGCTTGGGTGCCACCGCTGTGTCCGCCGCCGGAGCCTCGGTCACCACGACTGCCTCGGGAGCCTCGGCCGGTGCGGCCTTGGTCCGGGAGCGGGACGGAGCCTTGGCGGGCGGCTTCGCCTGAGCCTCGGTCGCCACGACTGCCTCGGCCGGTGCGGCCTTGGTCCGGGAACGAGCCGGAGCCTTGGCCGGAGCCTTGGCCGGAGCCTTGGCCGGAGCCTCGGTCACCACGACTGCCTCGGGAGCCTCGGGAGCCTCGGCCGGTGCGGCCTTGGTCCGCGTGCGCCTTGCGGGCGCCTTGTCGGGCGCCTTGTCGGGTGCCTCGGCCGGAGCCTCGGTCACCACTACAGCCTCGGGAGCCACTGCGGCTACCACGGGGCGCGGGGTGCGTCGGGTCCGACCGGCGGCGGGTGTGCTGGCGACCGGCTCTGGCGCCGGGGCCTGGCTCACAGCCTGGGGTCGGCTGGCAGGCTGCCTGCGGGCCAGTTCGGCACGCAGCATCTCCTGGACATCGGCGGGCACTTCGCTCCACGGCTCGGACGACTGGGCCGGTCGCTCAGTGCGCTCGAACCGCTCGCGCGGCTCGGCGTTGCCGGCAGGCCGAGCCTGTCGGACCGGCGCCGGACCTCGGCCGGTCTGGCCACCCTGCCCACTGCGGTTGCGATCCGGCTGGCGATCGGCACGATTCGCACCTGCGTTGTTACCGCCGGTGCTGCCGAAGCCACCCGCGCTCGGAGCGCCGGCGCGGCCATACCGCTCCCGGTCCACCGCCGCGCGATACCCGGCACTGGGGGCGTTACGGCCACCCGGTGCCCGGTTGCCCGGTCGCTGCTGCTGACCGCCGCGATTCCGGCCCTGCTGCTGCCGACGCTCGGCGAGCAGGTACTCCGGGATCTCGGGCTCATCGTCATAGCCCTCCTGGTCGTCCACCGGACCCGCGCTGACGGGTGCCGGCGCGACGCCCAACTGGCTCTCCCACACGGAACCGAAGGTCGAGTGCTGCGGCAGTGCCGGGACCTCTTCCTCCAGGTACTCATCCTCGAGGTCGACCTCGATGGGCGCCACGGGTCGACGGCTGTCGATAGCCACCGGCTGGCGGGCTACGACAGCCTCGACCGGCTCACCTGGCTCAGCACCCTCGCCGGCATCGCCGGGCTCGCCGGCCTCGCCGGAGTCGAGCTCGCCTTCGCCACGTCGACCACGACCGCGGCCGCGTCCGCCCCGTCGGCGGCGTCGGCGTCGGGCCTCGCCCTCGCCTTCGGTCTCGCCACCCTCGGCGGGTGGTCCGTCCACGGCGTCCTCGCCGAGCTCGAGCGCGGCCGCGTATTCCTCTGCGGCCTCGTCATCGGTGTCCTCGACAGGGGCACGAGACAGGCGCTCGCCCGGCAGCGCGATGATGTTGCCACCTGTCGCGACCACTACCTCGGCGTCGACCGGTGCCGGTCGACCGCTGCGTGCGGGTCGGTCGGTGCGCTCGGGTCGGTCGGTGCGCTCGGGTCGATCGGCGGCTGCGGGTCGGTCCGCGGCTGCGGGTCGGTCACGCTCGGGTCGATCGGCTGCAGGTCGACCGCCTCGGCGGCCCTCACCGCGTCCTCGACGGACACCGTTGTCCGTCTCCTTCTCGGGTACCGCGGTCATCGACAGGTCATCGTCCTCGGACGCCACTCGGCGGCCGCTGCGCTCACCTTTCTCGACGCGCGCCAGCTGGGAGATGTCCGTGAACACGTCCGCGACCTCGATCAGGTCACTGCTGGTGTTGCCCCGGAAGCTGACCACCTCGACGCGAACGCCGAGCTGCTGCACGGCACGGATCGCCGGCGCGAAATCACCGTCCCCCGAGACGACCACGGCGATATCGATGTGCTGGGCCATGCGCATCATGTCCACCACGAGCTCGATGTCCAGGTTCGCCTTGATGCGCCCGTCACCGTACTTGCGGATGTCCTTGCTGACGACCTTGTAGCCGCTCCGCCCAAGGAAGGCATGGAACTGGCGCTGGTTCTCGTTCTCCGGGTCGAGGCCGGTATAGGCATACGCGCGGACGAAATCGCGCCCGGCGGTGGATGCCTTGAGGAGCGTGACGTAATCGATGTCCACGCCTGCGGCCTTGGCCGCATAAAAGATGTTCGCCACGTCTACGAAGACGGCGACGTTCTTGCTCACGCAGGACTCCTGTGCGCTGCGATGGCGAGCCTCCGCCGGTGGCGGAGCTCGCGATGTTCTGATCGGGGCCGGGTTCGCTGACGTCCTGGGTAGTGTTCCACGAACGAAGGCGTGCCCTTGTGGCTCCGGTGGGCGCTCCGGTGGAGCGCACCCAACGACGTCCCGGGGCAGCCGCGGCTCCGCCTGATCCAGGGTTGGCGACCCGCTCGCCTGATGGACCTCGGCGACGATCCGAGGGCGCCGCACCGGGTGTTCACAGGACCCTGGAATGGATCACTGCCCGCACACGCCCCGGGGCACTCGGACGTCTTGCATTCGAGACGTCGATGACTATCATACGCGAACGCGTCGGCAGTCACTCGGACGCCCAGGTCGTTCGTGTCCAGTCCGGCTCTCTATCGGGTTCAGGAGGAGGTTCCCGAGGGCGTGGCCTACCGTGGTCACCGATTCGACAACCCTTCGTCCTGCTTCTCGTGGATGGTCGCGACCGTGCACGGCTGCCAGTGCGGGCCGCACGTGGCCATCGGACGCACCAGGAACATCAGGAGGAAAGAGGAACTCATGAAGTTGAGGAATCTCGGCGTACTGGGTGCTGCGGGCATGCTCGCCATCACCGCTGCAGTACCCGCATTCGCACAGTCGCCCGCATCGATGGGCACGCTCAAGATCGGCATCGAGTTGCCGCTCTCGGGCGCATCGGTCGCCAACGGTGAGCCGACCAAGAACGGCATCCTGCTGGCCATCAAGCAGGCCAACGAGGCCGGTGGCGTCGGTGGCTACACGCTGGTCGACAACACCCAGGATGATGCCAAGGACGGCGTGCCGAATCCCGAGCAGGGCGCGGCCAACATGGCGACCCTCGTCGCGGATGAGGCCGTCGTGGGCGTCGTCGGCCCCTTCAACTCCGGCGTCGCGCGCTTCGAGATCCCGGTCAGCAACGCCGCTGGCCTGGCGCAGTGCAGCCCGGCCAACACCGGTGTCGACCTGACCAAGGAAGGCTCCGAGGCATACCGCCCCGAGAAGCCTGACCAGCGCAACTACTTCCGCGTCGCGACCCCGGACGACATCCAGGGCCCCGCCGCAGCTGCGCTCGCCTATAACGACGCTGGTGCCCGCAACATCTTCGTCGTCGACGACACCACCGCGTTCGGCGTCGGCGTGGGCGACAGCTTCAGCGCCGCGTTCATCGAGCTTGGTGGCACCATCGCTGGCCGCCAGGGCAACGACTACGCCGAGAACCAGGACTTCAACCCGATGTTGACCGCGCTCGGCGGCAACTTCGACTCCGTGTTCTTCGCCGGTACCCAGACCCTGGGCGGCGGACAGATCCGCAAGCAGATGGGCCAGCAGGACATCCTGGACAAGCCGCTCATCGGACCTGACGGCATCGCTGACCTGCAGGCAGGCGGCAACGAGGGCGCGTTCATCACGCTCGCCGGTGTCGAGAACTCTGGCAATGTGTGGGGCACCACGGCCGGTATCAATGAGATCCCGGATCCGGAGGCCTTCAAGGTCGCGTACTCAGCCGAGTTCGGCCAGGACCCGGGTGCTTACAGCGCCCTCGCCTATGCCTGCGCGCAGATCCTCATCCAGTCCATCGATGCCGCGGTCGCGGCAGGCGCCACCGACATGGCCGGCATCCGCGAAGGCGTCCGTGCCAATGTCTTCAGCGGCGCGGAGTTCACCACGGTGCTTGGCCCCCTGAGCATCGACGCGAACGGTGACTCGAGCCAGAAGTTCATCTCGTTCTGGAAGACCGACCCGACACTCAACGAGGGTAAGGGCGGTTGGGTCTTCGTCCGGCAGCAGGACTTCGGCGGGGCTGCTCCCGCAGCTTCGACCGCCCCCTAAGCACAGCAGTCCACGACGAGGCCGGGGCAACCCCCCGGCCTCGTCGCATGTCCGCGGCAGGAACCTGCCGCGAGATCAAGCCGGTCGGGAGGGTCGATGCTCGACGATACGCTGGTCGCCACTCTCACCGCGCAGTTCTTCAACGGGCTGACCATCGGCGGCATCTATGCCCTCATCGCCCTGGGTTACACGATGGTCTACGGCATCATCGAACTCATCAACTTCGCTCATGGCGAGCTATTCATGGTCGGTGCCTTCGTATCGTTCTCGGTCCTCACGGGATTCGGTTTCGCGGGACCCATCACCGATCCCGTGACACTCACCTGGGTCCTGGCGGTGGCCTTCGTGCTCACCATGCTGCTCCTCGGGGTGCTGGGCATCTCCATCGAGCGCTTCGCGTATCGGCCGCTCCGCAACGCACCACGGTTGGCGCCCTTGATCACCGCCATCGGCGTGTCGTTCATCCTCCAGAACCTGATCAGCGCCATCTACGGCGGCTCATCCAAGCCCACGCCACAGGTGTTCCCGTTCGCGTGGCGCTTCGAGATCCTCGGCGCGACCATCCCGTGGATCACGGTGTTCATCTTCGTGGTGACGGTCATCCTCACCGTGAGTCTGTCGCAGTTCATCGCGAGGTCGCGCATGGGCCGCGCTATGCGCTCGACGGCACAGGATCGCGAGGCTGCCCAGTTGATGGGCGTCAACATCAACGTGACCATCGCCCTCACGTTCTTTATCGGCTCGGCTCTGGCAGGTGCCGCAGGCATCGTGTATGGCCTCAACTACGGCACCATCAACTTCACGATGGGCTTCAGCGCCGGACTCATCGCCTTCACTGCGGCAGTCTTGGGCGGTATCGGCAACATCACGGGGGCCGTGCTGGGTGGCTTCATCATCGGCTTCATCCAGGTGATCGCCGCGCAGCTGGGCTACTCGCGCTGGACCGATGCCGTCGTGTTCTCGGTGCTCATCATCGTGCTCGTGTTCCGGCCCTCTGGCCTGCTCGGCCAGCAGGTGGGTGAGCGCGCATGACCGCGCGAGCAGCGCTTCCGTCGTCTCCTGGACTTCGGCAGCGGCTCGACGCATTGGGGACTCGGCACCGGTCGCTGACCATCATCCTGGGAATGGCGCTGGTGACGGCGCTACTGCCGCTGATCGCCACCCTGCCGCCCTTCAGCGGCTTCAACAAGCAGATCGTCTGGATCGACAACTTTGCCAGCGCGGGCGTGTTCATCCTGTTGGCCCTTGGCCTGAACGTCGTGGTGGGCATGGCGGGCCTGCTGGACCTCGGCTATGCCGCGTTCTTCGCCATCGGCGCCTACGCCTACGCCTACGGCTCATCCACCTTCACGGACCTCAGCGTCCCGTTCTGGATCATGCTGCCCATCGGCGCGGTGGTCGCAGCCATCTTCGGCATCCTGCTGGGCGCTCCGACACTCCGACTCCGCGGCGATTACCTGGCCATCGTGACACTCGGATTCGGCGAGATCGTGCCGGTCGTGTTCCGGAACGCCAGCCAGTGGACCAACGGGACCCAGGGTATCGCAGGTATCCGCCGGCCGGCCATCCCGGGTGTCGACTGCGGCTCCGGCGGACCGCTGTGCTTCGGCGCCGGATCCCCGCTTCCCTATTACATCGTGATGGCGATCCTCATCACGACGGTCCTGATCGTGCTCTACCGACTCCAGGATTCCCGCCTTGGACGTTCCTGGCAGGCGATCCGGGAAGATGAGTTGGCAGCGGCCAGCAATGGCATCAACACCGTGACCACCAAGCTCCTTGCCTTCGCTCTCGGCGCATCCGTCGCTGGCTTCGCCGGAGTGTTCAGCGCCTCGAAGTTCATCAATGTGACACCCGAGCAGTTCGGGTTCAACGTCTCCTTCACCGTACTGGCCATGGTGGTCCTCGGTGGCATCGGCAACATGTGGGGTGTCGCCATCGGAGCGTTCATCATCTACATGATCAACAGCGTGCTGCTCAAGCAGCTGAACGCATTCTTTGACACGTTCCGGGTCCCCATCCTCAGCGACATCGACTTCGTCCAGTACCAGTACCTGCTCTACGGGCTGCTCCTCGTGGCCATGATGCTGACCAGGCCGGAAGGCTTGTTCCCTAATCGTCGGCGAGCCGCGGAGTTGCACGTCACGGACGAACCACCGGGCGCCGATGTCGAGGGTCCGGATCCGAGTGGGCCACTGGGCAGAGGTGGCACGTGACCGAGCCCACCGCACTCCCCGGTTCCACGACGCCCGGATCAGACCCGGAGGTCCTGCTGCATGCGCGGTCGATCACCAAGCGGTTCGGTGGTCTCGTGGCGGTCAACCAAGCGGAGCTGGTGATCCCCAAGGGATCCATCACCAGCCTCATCGGACCCAACGGCGCCGGCAAGACCACATTCTTCAACGTCGTCGCCGGCATCCTCGACCCAACGGAGGGTCAGATCGTGTTCCGAGGCCGCAAGATGGTCGCGCGCGCGGAGCGAGGATGGCTCGAGCCGTTCTTCTGGGTCGGACCGGCGGTGGTCACGGGCATCGTGCTGCTCGGTCTCTGGGCACTGTTCGCGTCCACGAACCCGGAGGCTGGGCTCCTGGGCGCAGCCGTGACCCTCGGAGTCCTTGTCGTGGGACTGCTGACCGGGATCGTCCGGCCCCTGTGGTACGACCGGCTACTGGACCGCGCGGGCGTGTTCAAGACCGCCCGTCCGAACGACATGGTCCGCGCGGGCATCGGCCGCACGTTCCAGAACATCCGATTGTTCCAGAACATGACCGCGATCGAGAACGTCCTGGTGGGGATGCACGTGAAGTTGCATAGCAACATCGTTGATGCCATCTTGTCCTCGCGTCGCCAGGATCGCGAGGAGGCAGCCGCTCGCGCGCGCAGTCGCGAACTCCTGGCGCTCGTCGGCCTGCAGGGCCGGGATGAGATGACCGCCCGAAACCTGCCATATGGCGACCAGCGGCGCCTCGAGATCGCCCGGGCCCTCGCGAGTGACCCAGTCTTGCTGCTCCTGGACGAACCGACCGCGGGCATGAACCCCAACGAGACCGAGGAGATGAAGCGGCTCATCGCGAAGCTGCGGGCGGACCTCGGCCTGACCATCCTGCTCATCGAGCACGACATGCGCGTGGTTATGGGTGTCAGTGACCGGATCACGGTGCTCGACCACGGGGAGTGCATCGCCGAAGGTACGCCTGAGGAAGTCCGCGCCAACCCGCGGGTCATCGAAGCGTATCTGGGGGTCCCTGCGGCATGACGGACGCGACCATGACCGCACCGACTGCCGGAGTGGCCGCCGATGGCGGGGACGTCCTGCTTCGACTGGACGACGTCAACACCTACTACGGCCGGATCCATGCGCTGCAGGGCATCAGCCTGACAGTGAACCGGGGCGAGATCGTGACGCTGCTCGGCTCGAATGGCGCCGGCAAGACGACCACCCTCAAGACCATCAGCGGCCTGCTGCACCCAAAGGTGGGTACGGTGAAGTTCGAGGGTCGCGACATCAGCAACACGCCGGCTCACGAGTTGGTGCCTGCCGGGATCGGGCACTCCCCGGAGGGTCGCCGGATCTTCTCCCGACTCACGGTCTTCGAGAACCTCCAGATGGGTGGCTTCACGCGCACGGCAGCCGAGCGCGCCGAGGACATGGAGAAGGCGCTGGTGCTGTTCCCGCGGCTGAGGGAGCGCCTCAGCCAGAAGGGTGGTTCGTTGTCGGGCGGCGAGCAGCAGATGCTGGCCATCGGGCGGGCGCTCATGTCACGACCGCGGCTGCTGTTGCTGGACGAGCCGTCGCTGGGACTCGCGCCGATCCTGGTGCAGCAGATCTTCTCGCTCATCACGGAGATCAACCAGCGGGGCATCACCATCCTGCTCGTGGAGCAGAACGCGATGCAGGCGCTGGCCATCGCACACCGCGGCTACGTGCTCCAGACCGGCAAGGTCCTCCTCGCCGACACCGCCGCCGGACTTGCCGCCAACGAGGACGTCCGGAAGGCCTACCTCGGCGAGATCTGACCCGGGCGTCTGACCCGGGCGTCTGACCCGGGCCAGCGCCGGGTGTCTCAGGCGTCCAGGAAGCGGCGCAGGAACTGACGCGTCGCCTCTTGCTGGGGAGCGTCGAGCACCTGCTCTGGTGGCCCTTGCTCGACCACGACGCCGTCCTCCATGAACACGACCCGGTCCGCGGCCTCCCGGCAGAACTGCATCTCGTGGGAGACCACGATCATGGTCGAGCCTTCGTGGGCCAGCTCCTTCATGACGCTCAGCACCTCGCCCACCAGCTCCGGGTCGAGGGCGCTCGTCGGCTCGTCGAACATCAGCACCTGGGGATCCATGGACAGTGCCCGGGCGATGGCCGCCCGCTGCTTCTGGCCCCCCGACAGCCGGGACGGGTACTCGTCACGCTTGTCGATCATCTGGACCTTTTCCAGGTAGCGGTCGGCGATGGCGATGGCCTCATCTCGCGGCACACCCTTGACCCGGGTGGGTCCCTCGATGCAGTTCTGGAGCACCGTCATGTGTGGGAACAGGTTGAAGTCCTGGAACACCATGCCGGCACGCACCCGAAGCCGCCGGATCCGCTCTCGATGCGCTCGACTTCGGGCGTGGAGCGGATCGGCGTCCACGGTGATATCGCCGATGCGCACGGACCCGACGGTCGGCTCTTCCAGGAAATTCATGCACCGGAGCATCGTGGTCTTGCCGCTGCCGGACCGACCGATGAGCATCACTGTCTCGTGCTGGCGCACCTCGAGAGTGACCCCTCGCAGCACATGGTTGTCGCCGAAGTACTTCTCGATACCGGTCGCTGACACGATGACGTCGCCCAGTTCCATCAGCGGTCGCTCCGCGCCATGCGCCGCTCCAGGTGTTGCTCGAGGTATGAGAAGAACAGCGTCAGGATCCAGTACACCACCGCGGCGAACAGCGTCGCCTCCATGATGTTGATGGTCTGACGTCCGGCCGACTGGGCCCGGAACAACAGCTCCTGGATGCCGATGACGATGACCAGCGAGGTGTCCTTGATCATCGCGATGAAGTCATTGCCGATGGCCGGGATGACGATCCGGATGGCCTGGGGCATGACGATCCGGCGCATGATCAGTCGCTCCGGCATGCCCAGTGCCTCGGCGGCCTCGCGCTGACCCCGCGGCACGGCCTGGATGCCGGCACGGAAGATCTCGGTCATGTAGGCGCCGTAGTTCACGCCCAGGGCGATGACGCCGGCCCAGAAGAGCGGCAGCACCAGACCCAGCTCGGCCAGGCCAAATGCCCACACGAAGATCTGGACCAGGAGTGGGGTGCCCCGGATGAGGGACACGTAGAGCGAGGCGATGCCGTTCGCCACGGGGTTGGGAGACAGCCGCCCAAGCGCCCCGAGGACGGCCAGCACGCAGGCAAGGATGATGGAGCAGACCGTGAGCTCGACGGTCACCTCCGCGCCGGCCAGGATGAATTGCCACCACTTGCCCAGGAATGCCCAGTCGAAGCGGGTCGTCAGGGCGAGCACGATGGCGCCGATGAGCACGACCCATGTCGCGGCGAAGATGAGCTGGTAACTCAGCTTCCTGCGCCGCTGCGCGGCCGCGATCGCCTCCACGATGGCCGCGGTCGGCACGTTCGCTGTGGAACCCTCGACGACTGCCATAGGTCCTCCTCGCCGGATGAATCAGGAGCGGGGCCGCCCGAAGGCGACCCCGCTCCTGTCGATGGCTGGTACGCGGCCGGCTATTGCGCCGTGACGCGGTCCTTGCCGTCGAACCACTTCTGGGACAACGTCAACAGCGTCCCGTCGTCACGCATCTCGCCGATGATCGTGTCGACCGCGGCGACCAGCGAGGCGTTATCCGGGACGGTGTTGTCGAATGCCACGCCGAGCGACTCGAAGAAGACCGGATCCCCGACCTCGACCATCGGTGTGCCGTTCTTGATGGCGTCCTCGACCGTATCCGCGCTCGACAGCCAGCCCGTGAAGTCAGAACGTCCTGACTGCACGTTCTGGGCACAGACCTGATCCGTCTCGAGCGGGAAGGCCGTGACGCCTGCCGGAGGAGTGGCCGGAGTCGGTGCGTCGACAAGCACCAACGTGCCTTCCAGCCACTGCTGGTATGTGGTTGCTGCACCCACGCAGACCTTCTGGCCCGCGAAGCCGTCGACGGTCGTGATTCCGGATGCCGTGGTCGCCGCAAACTGCGCGGGGTTGTAGGCATACGGACGGGTGAAGTCCAGGACTTCCTTGCGTGACTCGGTGACGGTCACAGACCCAACGCTCATGTCCCATCGATCGTTCCAGCCACCGGCCACGACGAGGTCGAAGCTCGGGATCTGGAAGTCGACGGTCACGCCGAGGCGCTTGGCGATCTCGGCGGCCACGTCGACGTTGAAGCCAGAGAACGAGCCGTCAGGTTCCTGCATGGAATACGGCGCGTAGTTGGGCTCGATGCTGACCCGGATGACGCCGGCCGACTCGATGCGCGCCAGGAGGTCATTGGCGAGCGAGGGAGCCACGCTCGGGGCGATGGACGGCACGACGCTCGGTGCGACCGAAGGGGCGATGGACGGCACGACGGTCGGCTCAGGCGTCGGGGCCAGGGTGGGCTCAGGCGT
>Ga0335397_10002522_pt1 | contig 24999 bp, 21 predicted proteins | sample MAT04_FD_205740 | JGI IMG/M metagenome (GOLD analysis project Ga0335397, IMG submission 205740) | Freshwater microbial communities from Lake Fryxell liftoff mats and glacier meltwater in Antarctica - MAT-04 (spades assembly) (version 2) ... | reverse complement strand
AGATGAGTCTTCTCATGGAGTTATCCAGTAAGGTCACGGGCAGAACACCCGTTGATAGGCGTTAAGTGGAAGTCCTGAGAGGGATGAAGCTGAGGCGTACTAATAGACCGAGGGCTTGACCTCTATTGTTTGATGGTGTTTGATGACTTAATTCTATGCAGTCTTCAGGGTTTTTCACCCTTACAGCTTTTCTGGGTGTCTATGACGCAGTGGCACCACTCCGATTCCATCCCGAACTCGGTTGTTAAACGCTGCGGTGGCGAAGATATTTGGCGGGTCACTGCCTGAGAAAATAGCTCGATGCCTGGGATTCTATTTTAACTAAACAAAGCTCCTTTCTGAATGCCAGATTGGGGCTTTTGTTTGTTTTGCCGATCGCACTTATTACCTCTTTTGTCCTGTTAATCTATTGACTGGGACTAATACCTAGCATGAAAAAGTCTTGCTACACTTATTAATTCTAGACAAATTATTTGTCATTGGCATAACTCTCCCGCCGGACACGGCAGTGCCGTTTCCCTACAGATGAGATCCTCTAATTTCTGTATTAGCAATATTTTTGATAATTGGTATAATTTAGGTTGTTTACATCCCGCGCTTTGTGCTTTCCTAAATCAAAGTAACGATCGCACAAAATTACATTCGATCGCACTTTCGCACAAATAGCGATCGACCTGGTAAACTTAGCTAAGCGTCGTCAATCACTTTGGCAAAGAAGGTGGTGCGGGTGGAGACTGAGAGGAGCGGGGAATATAGTTAGGTTTAGGACGACAAGCTTCTAGAATTTCGTCCCGAAACTGGTTAACTTTATCACTTTTTGTACAAAACAGAATGAAATTATTGCTCCTCGTGTAAATGACTATATAACGCTGTTTTACAACAAAAGCCAACACAATGAAAATAATACCAATAAAGAAGATCCCCAGGGTCAAAATTCCTAGTCCTAGCAGCCACCAAGTACAGCCTTCCCCAATTTCTACTGCTTTGACATTTTGAATCGGAATGATAATTTCTTTGATTTCTCAGCCAAAAAATGAAGTAAAATTTCCTTGTAAGGTGTCTCCAACAATTTTAATAGTTCCTGTGCCACTGGTTCGGAGGGGAACTGCACCGACTAATTGACCGGGAAGACCGCTGATTTGCGTAACTGATTTAGACTTCATTTTATTTGATTATTGTTGGATTAAGAATGACAGGGGTTATAGAGTATTTGTTTAGCGATCGCACTTTTGTAACTTCTCCCTGTAGCGTTAAGGTGGGCAATGCCCACCTACCTACAGATAGAGTTTGCGCGTAAGTCCTGTTCGTGTTTAGAAAGAGAAGGGTTACGAAGTCTAATTCTACCTATGTGTTAACAGCCCAACTCTTCCTTAAGTGTGCGTTTTAGCTCCGTAGAGATAGGTAGGGCTTGCTGAAAAAGTAAGAAAACAGCATTTAGAAAGATCAATGAACTCGCGAGTCCATTGATAAGATAAGCTTTGTTTACGCTATTTTGTCCAAAGCATAATCTTTATTAATCATCACAGTTGGAAAACAGGAAAAAAAGTGTTTCTTCTCAAATAGACATAAAAAAAGCCAAAAAGCCTGCCGTAGCAGGGCAGAAAGATTCATCACCAGAAAAGTTATGGCGATGGTGGTTTGAGAAGTATTAGAAAGTTTAGCCATCACTCTACCGAGGCTGAATCTTCTTTTACTTTCTCCAAATTTGCCCTCAATCGAGTTACGAATTCTCTCGTCTTCTAAAGCTTGTTTCTTCGTTGACTTACTAATATTTTTTTTGGGCATTCCTAGAGGAGGATCACTCATTCTGATTCCGATTTCTTTGCACCAAGCTCGATTTGACTGATTTCGCTAAATTCGATCTACATGAATTGATTCTGGATAGACTCCCGTGAATCGTTTAAATTCTTCTACCTGGCTTTTTAAGTCTACAGACTCGTTAAAATTATCCCAACTAATTCGGTCTAAAAACACGTAGCCGTTACGACAACTCGCTGACAGTTTTGCCCCAAATTCAACGGATTTCCAAGCTTTTCCTCTGACGATGGGGCGGATATGTGGTTGTGTTAAACTTACTATTCTGTTCTCAATACTCTGTTCTTTCTTTTCATACATAGATAACTGTTGACGGTAGACTTCTGTGACTACTAGCAGCATTTTATAATGAGATTTACTCAGCAACTGTAGCTTACCCATTTCATCGATATGAGCCAAATTTATTTTGATATATTGGAGTTGTTTTTTAATTCCTTTTCTTCGTACTTTTCGTGATGGTTTCCGGTTTTTAGCCACTGTTAGGTATTCTTTTCTGGCTGTGTTTCGATAGGTGATTTGTTTTTTTTTCCCGGGTGACTGAATTTGAGTGTGTAGAGCGTCTATGATTTTTTCGGTATGTTCCCTTTCTTGATTTAATAGTCCTAAGTCTGTCGGATCTTTAATGTCTGCTGGGGCACAGGTTGCATCTAATATTAATTTTTCTTGATTTTTGGGTTGACTTATTTCTGATTACTTTTTTTCAACTTCCTCTCCTGGCAGTTCTGTCTGCTCTTTAACCATTTTTTCGTTAATTTTATTGATTAGGTTTACACCTATTCTTTGCCGAAAATGAACGAACATTGATGAGTCAAATGGTGAAGCATCGCTATAGGTAGTCATGCCTATAAAGTATTGTAGGTATGGGTTTTCTCTTATTTGTTCTACTGTTTCGGAGTCACTTGTTCCTAACCTTTCTTTAATTATTAATGCCCCTAATGCTATCCTAAATGACGCAAGCGGGAGCTCCAGTAGAGAATGTAAAATTTTGAGCATATTCCGCAACAAAAATTCTGACCACGGAATTATTTTTGCCATGATTACCCAACGATTATCCTCTGACAATTTCCCCTCGAAGGGGAGGTCAAAGTTGGATGGTGGGTTTGGGCTTTGGTCAACTTTTCGGTACATTACGAAAGTGATGCTGTGCTAGGCTTTTGACTAATTTTAGCTCATAATCTTACACACGATCAGCGCCGTCAGAAGCCAAAGTCTTTTGATGTAAGGGTTTTAGGCTTTTTCAGCAAGCCCTAACTACTGATTAATTACCATGAATAGCAAAGACGTAGCGAAATATATCGAAGCAACGGATGGAATTTCTAAACCTTGGCTGTTGGTGCAATTGCGGCTGAAAAAATTGCAAGAAAGGCGATCGGAAATTTCTGCTGAAGAGTATGTTACAGAACTCGCCGATATCCAGCAAGATTTAATGAATCTAGGGGAATGGTGGTTGGGAATTGAGGATGAAGTGTTCTAGGCGATTTGAAGAATGTTGGGTGCGGGATGCCTGAGATAGTGGGTGAGCAGTCAACCTCCTCTGTAAACTTCCTTCCGATGTTTGCATTGCAACAGCAGAATCGTTAGCTCTTGATCTTCTATTTCATAACGAACGCGATAATCACCGATGCGAATACGGTATTCATTTTCATAACCTTTTAGTTTAACAACTCCATCAAGCCGCGGGTTTTCGGCAAGTTCCTGGACTTTGATAACGATACAGTAGACATCATCGGGGAAGGCATCTAGCTGTTTTTGTACAGCTTTGGGTATAATGATTGTATAAGTCATGTTGACTTTCTTGCCCGTTGAATCGTGTATTGGTGGAACGTGGTGTATTCACCGGCTTTGTAATCAGCACGGGCAGCCTCAATTTCAGTAATATCTTCTGGAGAATCTTCGTCATCCGGGAATAATTCAGCTTCCAACAGTTCCCAAAGCTGCTGTTTGTCAGCAATTTCCAGTGACGAAATTGCTGCCAGCAGTGATTGAAATGAGATATCTATTTTCACGGTATTCTCAGCCATTAAAACTTTTCTCTATATTTAGTTTGACATTTTTAATTGTGCCTGTGCCCATTTTCGCAGTTGCTCGTCCGATCGCACTTTAAAATTTTTCCATCAAATCTTTTTCTGCGGCATAAACATCTCGTAGCTGTTGCAGGGCTGAAGCAGAGATTGCCGATTTAACTGTAGCTACCAATTTCCCCCACTCAAACAAGCTGTCAACTGAAACAGCCGCCTGGAAGTTGTGCGTATAGAATTTAGTCCAAAATCCTGGTGCTTGCTTGCCTTTCCAGCGTTTGTACCACCGGGTAAAATCTTGAGGGGAAGGCGGATTTACTGCTAAAATTGGGGGGAAATCGGCGTAGCTGACAAACCGGCTGATGCTTTTGGCGTGGACATACACCATGTGGCGGCAGCATTCGATCCGATAAATGTCGTCTGTTGAGATGTTGAAAAGCAGTGCTACTGTGTCTTCTGTGACGAATCTCGCCAGCGGATGCAGCACTGGCGATTTGTGGATAATTTTTGATTCGCCGATCGCCGATGATTTTCTCGAAGTATCTGATATCATGGTAAGTGCCTATTCTGATTGTAAATAAGTCTGGTAGGTGTTTAAGACAGCTAGTAACTGTCTATGTAAGTTTTAAAGACGATCGCCCTTTAGTTTTCGAGACCGGGGGCGATCTGCTTTTTAGATATGCTTATTTTAAGGTGGCATGACACCAAATGTCAAGTATGGGTTTAGTTAGAGTAAAAGTCAGAGAATTAGCCGCCGAGAAAGGCTGGACGTTTAAGGAAGTCTCAGAACGCTCTGGAGTCTTGTATAATACGGTCAAACATTATGCCCGCTGTCCAGGAATGTCAAAGGTTGATTTTACTTCTCTGCTGAAGTTAGCTCGCACGTTTGACGTGATGATTGAGGATGTGGTTGAGGTTTTGGAGGAATAGGTCGATCGCTCTTTAGATATCTACTATTAAACGACAGCAGATTGTCATTTGTCAAGTAAGTATGAGCAAAGGGTTAGTGAGGTTGCGGATTCGGGAGTTTGCGGCCCTGAACGGCTGGACACTTAAGGAAGTTTCCGATCGATCGGGCGTTGGTTACAGTACCATTAGGAACTACGCCCAATGTCAAGGCATGACAACCGTTAACTTTGCCTACCTGCACAGGTTGGCTCGGACTTTTGACGTGATGATTGAGGATTTGGTGGAGATTTTGGAGGAATAGGTCGATCGACCTTGAGTTATTCAGACCGGGGGGCGATCGCTTTCTTATCTGCAATCATAAAACGCATTTGCATTATTTGTCAAGTATGGGTTTAGTCAGAATCAAAGTTCGAGAACTGGCGGCAGAGAAAGGCTGGACGTTCAAGGAAGTGTCAGAGCGTTCTGGCGTGGTTGACAGTACCATCACAACTTATGCTAGGCGATCGTCCATATCAATGGTTGATTTTACTGCTATCTACAAGTTAGCGCGGGCGTTTGACGTGATGATTGAGGATTTGGTTGAGATTATTGAGGAATAGGTCGATCGACCTTGAGTTTTCGAGGCGGGGGGCGATCGCTCCTATATTAAATCCCTTTGAATCCCACTTCCATATCCATCTCTTTTGCCGGACTCACAGGAGGTTGAGGCGCGGATTCTTGCTTGCTAAAAACACCAATTTGATTGAGAACAATTCCGATTAAAATGATGCTCCCGCCAATGTATTGAGCCATTGTTGGCGTTTCCGATAAAATCAAATAGGCAGCTACAATCCCGGCGATCGGGCTAAACGAACTGGCGAGGGATACATCAGCAGCGCCCGCCGTTTTTAGTCCGGTCAACCAGCACAGTTGTCCGCCGACAACAATAATTGCACCGTAGACGAGCATCCACTGCCAGAGGAAAGGCGAGAAAACATCGATAAAGTGGGTGGGATTATATGAGATTAAAACCACAATCAAGAAAACAATCGTTCCCAGTGTTGTTCTGATCACCGAGAACAATCCTAACGGAATTTGTTTGAGCGTGACTTTACTAATAATCGTCGAAATGGCTAAGGCGATCGCCCCACCTGCTGCCATGAATTCGCCTCTGCCGATCGTCAATCCGCCCGCGTTCATCATATCCCCAGTCGGTACTTGCAACAAAATAGTCAGTGTAACACCCACAAACGAAACGATCGCCCCCGCAATCACCCAAAGATTAACGCGATCGCCCAAAATCAAAATCGACAGTGCTAAAATCAGAGGCGGCTCAATGCGTCCGATCAGCACCACATTATTGACAGCGGTTACATCCAACGCAATAAAAATTAATGATGGAGCCAATGCCCCAGACAACAACGAAACTCCCATCAGCCCCAACCAGGTTTTGCCCGGAATCGATCGCAAATTTTGCACTGTACACTGCTGGCGATAAACCAAGAATAAAACTGCTAACGCGCAGAGATTCCCCACAAATAAAACATTACAAAATGAAATCGGATTTCTGCCGTCAATAAGGTTCTGCGATCCTAAATTGGTCAGCTTGCGAGTGACAGAGTTAGAGGCTGCAAAAATTAGGATCGCCAGCAATAAATAGGTTCGTCCAGGGATGCGGCTGAGTAATTGAGACACGATTAGGTTCTCGGTGATTTTGTGAGAACTATATCATAATGTTGACTTTCTCCAAATCAAACTTTCAACCCAGACTCAAATCTTCTACTAAGAAATCAACCTCTTTTTGAGTCCAAACTATCTGACCATTGGCAGTCAGCCTAGGTACTTTAACCTTAAACTCTGGAATCCAATGAGAATAACCGCTCTTGCGAGGCAAACCCGCCATCTCCAGCATTGTCTGAACCAGATGCAGAGACACATAAGCTTCGTTATTCCAGTCAGGGGACAGTTTAGCCATGTATTAAATCTCAGCAGTCTCTGTATTATCCCTCAAAATTAGGTTTTTAGGATAAATCGAGCGCCCTCAGAGTCCTGATTAACAGCTTCAATTAACCAACATATATCAAAAAAAAATCCCCCGCCCGGAGGCAGGGGATTTAATTTAATTACCTAGAAACCAGAGTTCAGAGTTACCCGAATTTCCCGGCCGTCGAGGCAATTACAAAGGCTGCGTAAGTGAAGACGTTGCCCACAGTAAAGTGAACTAAGCCAACCAAACGACCTTGGACGATCGACAAAGCAACAGGCTTGTCTTTCCAGCGAACCAAGTTAGCCAAAGGAGTGCGCTCGTGAGCCCAAACCAAGGTTTCGATCAGTTCTTGCCAGTAACCTCTCCAAGCGATCAGGAACATGAAACCAGTTGCCCAAACCAGGTGTCCGAATAAGAATATCCAGGCCCAGATAGACAGGTTGTTAGTACCATACGGGTTGTAACCGTTGATCAACTGAGAAGAATACAGCCAGAGGTAATCGCGGAACCAGCCCATCAGGTAGGTTGAAGACTCATTGAACTGAGCCACATTTCCTTCCCAGATGCCTAGGTGCTTCCAGTGCCAGTAGAACGTTACCCAAGCTAGGGTGTTCAGCATCCAGAAAACAGACAGGTACATCGCGTCCCAAGCAGAGACATCGCAGGTACCGCCACGGCCGGGGCCGTCGCAAGGGAAAGCATAACCGAAGTCTTTTTTGTCCGGCATCAGCTTAGAACCGCGTGCATCCAGAGCGCCCTTGACCAAGATCAAGGTGGTGGTGTGCAAGCCAAGTGCGATCGCGTGGTGAACCAAGAAATCGCCAGGTCCGATCGCCAAGAACAGAGAGTTAGTGCTGCTGTTAATTCCGTCCAACCAGCCTGGGAGCCACACGTTAGCGTAGTTCGGCCAAGCGGTAGAAGCAATACTGTCAGGGTTAGACAACAGTACGTCCATGCCGTACAGAGCCTTTCCGTGAGCAGCTTGAATGAACTGTGCGAACACTGGTTCAATCAAGATTTGTTTTTCGGGAGTTCCGAAAGCGACTACAACGTCGTTGTGAACGTACAGGCCGAGAGTGTGGAAGCCCAAGAACAGCGAGACCCAGCTCAAGTGAGAGATAATCGCTTCTTTGTGCTGCAACACGCGATCGAGCACGTTGCCTTTATTAGCTTCAGGATCGTAGTCCCGCACCAAGAAGATAGCTCCGTGGGCGAAAGCGCCGACCATGATGAAACCAGCAATGTACTGGTGGTGGGTGTACAACGCAGCCATTGTCGTGTGATCCTGCGCCATGAAAGCGTAGGGAGGCATTGCGTACATATGCTGCGCCACTAGGGAAGTAATCACGCCTAAAGCAGCGAGGTGCCAACCCAACTGGAAGTGCAGCGAGTTGTTGTAGGTCTCGTAAATGCCTTGGTGAGGCATATTGAACGGGCCTTCAACTTTTTTGCCAAAGAAATCTTTGGCGTCACACATTTCTTTGATGCTGTGACCGATACCGAAGTTAGTCCGGTACATATGACCAGCAATGATAAACAGAACTGCGATCCCCAAGTGGTGATGAGCAATGTCTGTCAACCACAGAGATTCTGTCTGAGGATGGAAGCCACCCAAGAAAGTCAGAATTGCTGTTCCTGCGCCTTCGGAAGTACCGAAGACATGGCTCGCTGCATCTGGGTTCTCGGCGTATACGCCCCAGTTACCAGTGAAGAACGGAGCCAAACCGGCCGGGTGAGGCGGGGTAGACAAGAAGTTTTCCCAACCTACGTGCTGTCCGCGAGATTCGGGGATAGCGACGTGAACCATGTGACCTGTCCAAGCCAAAGAGCTGACACCGAACAAACCAGCCAAGTGGTGGTTGAGGCGAGATTCAGCATTCTTGAACCAAGACAAGCTCGGACGGTACTTCGGCTGAAGGTGCAACCAACCTGCGAACAGCATGACAGAAGCCAGCAGTAGCAAGAAGATAGCTCCTTGATACAGGTCGCCGTTGGTGCGAACCCCTTGGGTGTACCACCAGTGGTATACACCGGAGTAGGAGATGTCCACTGGGTTAGAAGCGCCCGCTTGAGTGAAAGCCTCAACTGCTGGAGCACCGAATTGCGGGTCCCAAATCGCGTGAGCGATCGGGCGGACGTTTAGAGGGTCTTTAATCCACTGTTCAAAGTTACCTTGCCATGCTACGTGGAACAGGCTGCCCGAAGTCCACAAGAAAATGATTGCTAGGTGGCCGAAGTGGGAAGCAAAAATCTTTTGGTAAAGATTTTCTTCGGTCATGCCATCGTGGCTTTCAAAGTCGTGTGCTGTGGCAATCCCGTACCAGATCCGCCGTGTGGTCGGGTCTTGGGCAAGGTCTTGGCTAAATTTTGGAAATTTCGTTGCCATAAGCCTTGATTAATCCTGAATCCTGAACGTTGAAGAGGTTCGGTTCCGAGGTTTGGATTCTGGGTTTGAGATTGATCCCAAATCCTGAATCCAAAACCTAAAGGTAGTTTACCCTACCGAGATGATTCGCGCTAAGAAGAATGCCCAAGTAGTGACAATTCCTCCCAGGAGGTAGTGAGCTACACCCACTGCCCGACCCTGAATAATGCTCAGAGCGCGAGGCTGAATCGACGGAGACACTTTGAGTTTGTTATGAGCCCAAACAATGGACTCAATCAGTTCTTGCCAGTAGCCGCGGCCGCTGAACAGGAACATCAAGCTGAAAGCGAATACGAAGTGTCCAGCTAGGAACATCAGACCGTAGGCCGACAGTGCCGAACCGTAGGACTGAATTACCTGAGAAGCTTGCGCCCAGAGGAAGTCCCGCAGCCAGCCGTTAATCGTGATCGCACTTTGTGCGAAGTTGCCGCCGGTGATGTGAGAAACTGTGCCGTCTGGCGATACTGTTCCCCACACGTCCGATTGCATTTTCCAGCTAAAGTGGAAAATCACGATCGAGATGCAGTTGTACATCCAGAACAAGCCCAAGAACACGTGATCCCAACCGGAGACTTGGCAGGTGCCGCCACGGCCTGGGCCGTCGCAAGGGAACCGGAAGCCCAAGCTACCTTTGTCGGGAACTAAGCGTGAACTGCGTGCAAACAACACGCCTTTCAAGAGAATCAGGACTGTAACGTGAATGGTGAAAGCGTGGATGTGGTGGATCATGAAATCCGCCGTACCCAACTCGATCGGCATCATCGCTACTTTGCCACCGACTGCTACTACACCGCCGCCAAAAGCGTGGCTGACGATTTCCATAGCATTAGGAGCTGTGTTACCTGGAGCCAAGGCGTGGATATTTTGCACCCATTGGGCAAATATCGGACGCAATTGAATACCAGTATCTGAGAACAAATCTTGAGGACGACCGAAAGCCCGCATTGTATCGTTGTGAACGTACAAACCGAAGCTGTGGAAGCCTAAGAATATGCAAACCCAGTTGAGGTGGGAAATAATCGCATCCCGATGACGGATGACGCGATCCAACAAGTTGTTGACATTTCCAGAGGGATTGTAGTCCCGCACCATAAAGATTGCTGCGTGAGCCGCTGCTCCAACAATCAGGAATCCGCCAATCCACATGTGGTGGGTGAACAGGGATAGCTGAGTGGGGTAGTCGGTCGCGATGTACGGATACGGAGGCATCGCGTACATATGGTGAGCCACGATGATGCTCACAGAGCCGAGCATTGCCAAGTTAATGGCTAGTTGCGCGTGCCAGGAAGTTGTCAGGATTTCGTAGAGTCCTTTGTGGCCTTCTCCAGTGAAGGGGCCTTTATGGTTCTCTAGGATTTCCTTCATGCTGTGGCCGATGCCCCAGTTCGTGCGGTACATATGACCGGCGACGATAAACAGCACTGCCAAAGCTAAGTGATGGTGCGCTGTATCTGTCAGCCACAAACCGCCTGTGGTGGGGTTCAGACCGCCTTTGAAGGTCAGGAAGTCTGCGTATGCGCCCCAGTTGAGGGTGAAGAAGGGGGTTAGACCTTTGGCAAAGCTTGGGTAGATGTCTGCCATCAAGCTCGCGTTGAAGAGCCACTCGTGCGGCAGCGGGATGTCAGCAACTGTTTTGATCAGCTTACCGCCGACTGTCAACGGTGAGCCTGCATCGATCGCGTCCATACAAGCGTTAATCGGCAGAGCAACGTGAATTTGTTGTCCTGCGAAACCCAAGCAGCCGCAGCCGAGCAAACCTGCCAAGTGGTGGTTCATCATCGATTCTACGTTCTGAAACCATTCCAGTTTCGGAGCGCGGACGTGATAGTGGAACCAACCGGCAAATAGCATCAATGCTGCCATTACCAAGGCGCCGATCGCAGTGCTATATAGCTGGTATGAGTTAGTGATGCCGTTGGAGCGCCACAGTTGAAACAGACCAGAGGTGATCTGAATCCCGTGAAAGCCGCCGCCTACATCTGCATTTAAAATTTCTTGACCAAAAATCGGCCAAACCACTTGAGCGCTGGGCTTGATGGCTGTAGGATCTGTCAGCCAAGCTTCGTAGTTGGAAAATTTAGCGCCGTGGAAATAGGCACCGCTTAACCAAACGAAGATTACTGCCAAGTGGCCGAAGTGAGCGCTAAAGATTTTGCGCGAAACGTCTTCTAAGTCACTTGTGTGACTGTCGAAGTCGTGAGCGTTAGCGTGGAGGTTCCAAATCCAAGTGGTGGTTTTTGGCCCCTTAGCTAGAGTGCGATCGAAATGTCCCGGTTTAGACCACTTCTCGAAGGAAGTTGGAACGGGATCTTGATCGACTACTACTCTAACTTTTACCTCTCGCTCTGGAGGACTAATGGTCATGAAGACTCTCCTCTCGGTAAGACAAGGAACGAGAACTGAATACTGTATCTGACACTCCCCGCGCTTAATTAGGCGGGGGATTCTCGGTTCGACACAGCTTGCACTTGACTCTTTGCAGAGTTAGACACAGGTGCATCGTTTCCCCAAGCATTTTGCTTCTCGGAAGAAGCCAGTTCCCCAGTGTCGCTAACAATGTCCCTGGGTACTGCCAACTCTCTCGCTATCTGGAGCAACCGATCGCATCCTTAATATCAGGCTTGATGCGGCTGCTCCTTTTGAGGGAGTTTTATGAATTATAAGCTTGCTAGAGGACTATTCATCGCTTGTTAACAATACTTAAAAAACTCTCTATTCTTGATGCAATCAGCCCTTTAATTTTCACATAGCCTCGCAAAAGTCAAGGGGTATTGCCATTAAATTTACAAAACTCAAAGATCAGGTAATTGAGGAATACTCAGTTTATAGAGAGATTTTTGCGAAAACGGCTGCGAGATTTATGAGCGAGCTCGGATTAGTCGCCCGCACAGCCTCAATCCCAGGAAGAGAGCTCTCAGGAATTCTCGATCGGCAATTCCCCCATACAAAATTCAGTTTTGGGCTATAGTTCCCTATGAGAAGGCTTCTAGGAGTATGGTTGCGTGATTGGCATCAATTGGCACAGAACGGTTGCGGGCTGGCTGCTGGCATTGTTCGCAGCAGCAGTATTAATTTTCGGTTTAGCAAGTTGTGGGGCGCGCGAGTCCGAATTCCCCGCATCAGGGAACAAAAGCGGCTCAGCTACCGCCCCAGCAAACAAAATCTCAGAGGTTTCTCCCCCAGAAGCCATTCAACAACTGCGTCAGGCGCTAGAAATATATCAGCCTCAAATTAGTATTTTGAATCCCAAACCTGACGAAGTGCTTCAGGATATAAATGTGTCCGTTCAGTTCCAAGTAAAGAACTTACCCCTTTTCAAAGACGCAAACTTGGGTTTGGGGCCCCACCTGCAAGTTTTATTAGACAACCAACCTTATGGAGCAGTTTACGACATCAACCAGCAGTTAACACTCTCAGACTTAGAACCCGGAACCCATACCCTGCGGGTGTTCGCGGCTCGCCATTGGGAAGAAAGCTTTAAAAACGAAGGTGCTTACGCCCAAACCACATTCCACATTTTTACCAAAACACAGAACAATAATCCCGATCGCACATTGCCCCTATTAACGTACAACAGCCCGCAAGGCAACTACGGGGCAGAACCCATCCTGCTCGATTTTTACTTGACAAATGCGCCTTTGCACCAAGTGGCGCAAGCAAATTCCCAAGATGAAATACTCGATTGGAAAATTCGAGCCACAGTTAACGGCCAAAGCTTTGCGATCGACCAGTTGCAACCTATATATCTTAAAGGATTCAAGCCTGGGAAAAATTGGGTACAGCTAGAATTGATCGACGAGGGGGGAAATACCGTCAAAAACGCCTTTAATAATACAGTCAGACTGATAAATTACCAACCGCTCGGTCAAGATCCTCTTTCTAAATTAGTGCGAGGCGAACTAACAACAGCAGAAACTCGCGCTATAGTCGATCGCACCTACGAAGCCCCAAAGCCCACACCAACCCCAACCCCCGAACCGACACCAGAACCGGAACCGACATCTGTATTAGAAAAAACACCAGTTACCGAACCAACCTCAGATACAATAGTTGCTCCCGAAGTTGCTCCCGTTCAAGCAATAGAACCACAACCGACAGCAACACCTCAACTAGAAACACCCAAAATTGTTGAGCAAGTTAAAGTCATCGAACCCCAGCCGATAGCAACACCTCAACTAGAAACACCCAAAATTGTTGAGCAAGTTAAAGTCATCGAACCCCAGCCGACAGCAACACCGCAACTAGAAACACCCAAAGTTGTTGAGCAAGTTAAAGTCATCGAACCCCAGCCGACAGCAACACCGCAACTAGAAACACCCAAAGTTGTTGAGCAAGTTAAACAAATAGAACCACAACCGACAGCAACACCTCAACTAGAAATACCCAAAATTGTTGAGCAAGTTAAAGTCATCGAACCACAGCCGATAGCAACACCTCAACTAGAAATACCCAAAGTTATTGAGCAAGTTAAACAAATAGAACCCCAGCAGACAGAAAATCCCCAACAGCCACAACAGAAAATCGGCGACATAATCAATCGTTTCCGTAACTTTTTCAATCAAATCACAGAACCAAAAATTCCCTCAGATAGCCTACCCCAAACACAGTCATAAATCACAGACAAAACCTCACCAAACACTGCTAAATTCATCTGCGTTTATCAGCGTAAATCCGCCTACATCTGCGGTCAAAAACAAAAACCAGGAAAATCAAAAATGACCTATCTCGAAACAGCAGCCAAATTTTATAGCGACGTGGCCGAAACCCCCCAAATCGGACTTTGTTGCGTCCAAAGCAGCCCCTTACAACTGCCAGGATTAAAAATTCCCGAACAAATGCAAGAAATGAACTACGGCTGCGGCACAACAGTTCACGCCGCCGAACTTGTCGGCAATCCAATCGTGCTGTATGTAGGAGTCGGCGGCGGTTTAGAAGCACTGCAATTTGCTTATTTTTCTCGACAGAAAGGAGCGGTGATTGCCGTAGATCCCGTTGCAACAATGCGAGACGCGGCTGCACGCAACTTGCAAAAGGCAGCCCAAGAAAATGATTGGTTTGATGCGAGTTTTGTAGAAATTCGCGAAGGCGATGCTTTTGCGTTGCCGGTGCCGGATGCATCTGTCGATGTTGTCGCACAAAACTGCTTGTTTAATATCTTTGAACCTGCGGATTTAGCTAAGGCATTAAAAGAGACTTATCGGGTTTTGAAACCCGGTGGCAGGTTGTTGATGAGCGATCCGATCGCAACTAGGCCAATTCCGCAGCATTTGAAGGAAGACCAACGCTTGCGGGCCTTGTGTTTGTCCGGTGCTTTGACATACGCAGAATACGTTCAACATCTGGTAGACGTAGGTTTTGGGCAAGTGGAAGTTCGGGCGCGCCGTCCTTACCGGCTGCTGGACAAACACAATTACCAATTGGATGCGGATTTGCTGTTAGAAAGCCTTGATTCAGTGTCTTTTAAAGTGGACATCGCCCCGGATGGCGCTTGCATTTTCACTGGCAAGACGGCGATTTATGCGGGGTCACAAGAGTGGTTTGATGACGGTGCTGGTCACGTTTTGCAGCGCGGAGTTCCGGCGGCGGTGTGCGATAAAACGGCTGGGAAGTTGGGGGGATTGATGCCGGATCAGGTGTTGATTACTGATTCGACTTGGCACTATAACGGCGGTGGCTGTTGTTAGGTGAAAAAACGAGATTAGCGGTTAAAACAGCACCTATATCAACCAATAAATCTGGGCGATTTCAACCGCCCTATACATTTTTTTTCACTAATATTTAAGTTATTTCAGGTATTGGTGAGGACTATACCTGAAGGTTGTCGGTGAAGACAGTTAGGTTGAGGGATCTCAGCGAGGCGTTTGCATCCTCAACTTGCATTTTGAACCTCTAGCTCCACCGCTCCATCGGTTAACGCCAGAAACGCACCTGCTCTAGAACACAAGAGCCCAATGTTTATATCGAATGAAAAATAACCATGTGCCCATGTTGGAAGCTGAAGAGTATTACCGAGAACTAAAATAGAATGTGGTCTGACTTGAGTTTGAAGTTGCCGTCTGTATCTATATTCTGATAGCTGTCCTACACCCAAACGAATACGCGGTTGAAAATTTATTCGATTGATAGTCTTAATTTCAAATATGGTTTCTAAGCCATCTCTTTCTGCAAGTAGATCGACAGAGTTCGGATCGTCTGCTACGTTGTATGAAAGCTCTGTCAATGTGGCAGCAAGCCTTGCGATAATTTCTTGATGCTGGCGTGTTTTATCACGCAGTCGCGCCCGTCCTTGAATGATGCTCTCAACATCAATGTCAACGTTTACATCAACAACTTCAGGAATGCTTGGTGAAAAAGGTCTGAGATTAATTTCTGTAGTGACCGGAGGACTATCAATTGCATAGAGCAATTCACGATAGGGGTAGTTTTCTGAAAGATATTCTTGGCTTCGTAACTCATCAGGTGTTATCCACTGAGATTCAATGCTTGGGCTGCCAAAGAACCCATACCACGTTAAGGCATTTTCACGCTCAACAGAACTCTGTGGCCTCCAAAAAGTTGCTGGATCAACATGAAATTCTAAAACTGCCTGAAGTTGCTCAATTTCTGCCAGAACCGTAGATGATAAAGAAATGCTGTTGCCCTCTTTAACTGCAAAGTCACTTTGCCCCAAAAATTGAAACCACTCTTGAACATCTCGCAGCCTACGTTTATCTACCTGAGATGTATCACCTGACTGTCTCAGTTGTAGTAATCTTGCGTAAGCCTCTTGCCAGTCACTATTACGGATTGTGGGTACAAGTGATAAAAGGCACTCGCGGGTATCTAGAGTTGGAGAAGAACCTTGCCGATACAGTTCAAGCAGAATTTGTAAAATAAGCACTCCTGGCTTGATTAAAATTCCTGAATTGACATCTAGCTCTGTTCGGTTTGGTGGAATGCTTATTCCTGCTTGCGATAGCTCTCCTTTTACCGCAGGAGATATATCTGTTTTGTGTCCATTTGGATATTGGTAAGCAAGAACTTGAGTGGAAAACAGTTCAGAGTAACCAATCGTGCCATCAATATACATTAGACCAATTGGCGTTAACTGTGGCTGTATAATGTATCTCGTCGAGTAGATAAGTCCCAAATCAGGGAGAATTTGTTGATAATCACGCCAAGCATCTATTTGTCCAGAATCCGATCTGACGTTTGGGGTAAAAATTTCTTGAGCGACTAGAGTTTGATTTACCAGCGCTCGATAGTTTGGATATTGTCTGAATCGATAAGCTGACTCAAGAAGTGCAAAAACTTCTCTTGAGTTCACCCTTCCCATGTGATGATTGAAAGACCAAGAATATCCTGGATAAGGAAGCGTCATACCGCTAACTCCTTCTTATTTAGACTTTTTAGTGTATGTCGAATAGATTCTCCCACAGCAAAAGCAAGTAGTGGAGGTACAGCATTACCAATTTGCCTGTACTGTGCCGTTGATGTTCCTAACAACTTGTACCAATCTGGAAATGACTGAAGACGCGCCGCTTCTCTAACAGTGATGTGTCGAGGAATGTATGGATGAATATGAGGTCTACCACCACCAGATTTAGAACCAACCAATACTGTTCCTGAAGGCTTTTCAGGCTCGATTCTATCTGTATGATCTACTTTGTCCCTTCCGCCTGGTGGGATTTTCTCGTATCGGCTACGAACTCTATCGCCATGAATACGAATATCGTGGTTATGTAAACCATCAACGTTCTCCAACGCCAGCTTTGCAGGTATCCAATCTGGAAGGTTCTCATTAAGTAAGTTTAAACTTGATGGATCGCGATATCTAGGTTTGGGAAATGTAAATTCAGCAGGTTGACGAAAGCCCACTACAAAAACTCTTTTCCTAATTTGTGGCACTCCATAGTCAGCAGCATTCAAAGTGTCTGTATGAATGTCGTACCCCGTCTCTACCTGAAAGTTATAATAAAGCTTTTCCCAGTCTTCACCATTGTTGACGGTTAATAACCCAGGCACATTTTCAAAAACAAAAGCTTCTGGCTCTAGCTCATTTATCAGGCGAATGTAGTCAAAGACAAGCTGCCCTCGAATATCTGAGAAAGAACCTCTCTTGCCTAAAATGCTGAATGCCTGACAAGGTGGACCTCCTGCAATGAGGCTGATCCTTTCAGTCTCGATCAGTTCTCTAATTTCATGCCCCTTTAAATCCCTGACATCTTTAGCTTCCGTCACGCAATTTTGGAAATTGTAGGCAATAGTATCACAATAATATTGAACTTCATCATTTGAGTAATTGAAGTTAAAACCTGCTAGGGATAACCCCAAATCAAGCCCTCCGCCTCCTGAAAAAAGAGAAACTGCAACTAACCCCTTACTTCTTTTTCGGGGCAAGCGTAGAGAGTTCAGAGCAGTAAGATACGAGTTCATTAAAGTTTTAACCACTTAACAAGGAGCTACTATGAATGGGATTATACCTTAAAAAGTGATAGTTTGAGCAAGACCTCACACATCTCTTCTGCTAAAGCATTACCCGGTTCCCTCAGATCCAGCTTATGCAGTTCACCGACATATGCGCGTCCTTAGCTGTTATACTCACTTTTTCATTTTGTCATTTCTCTGCACTTTGGCAGAGTCTGAAAGTGGACGAATTCGCCATCCTTCCTTTCCCCCTCTTGTGCCACAGGCATCATACCTGTGTCCAAAAGCCCGGACTCAACCTCCCAATTCCCCCATCCCGCGAAACTTCCCGCTAAATTAAAGAAGGTAAAAAATCAATCACGCCCCACCAAGGAGATCCCATGCCTCGCGTCAGAGCACCAGAATTCCCCGTCAAGTACCCCTGGTTGAACACCGAGAAACCTTTATCCATTGCATCGTTAAAGGGGCGCGTCGTGCTCCTCGACTTCTGGACGTACTGCTGCATCAACTGCTTGCACGTCCTCCCAGATTTAAAATACCTGGAACAGAAATATAAAGATTCCCTGACGGTTATCGGCGTGCACTCGGCTAAGTTTGAGAACGAAAAAGAAGTAGAAAATATCCGCCAAGCTATCCTCCGCTACGATATCGAACATCCCGTGATCGTAGATAGTGGGATGAAAGTTTGGCAAAGCTACGCTGTTCGCGCTTGGCCGACTTTAATGGTGATTGATCCAGAAAGTTATGTCGTCGGCTTTGTTTCGGGCGAAGGCAATAGAGAAGCACTGGATCAGTTAGTTGGTAAGTTAATTGCTGAATACAAAGATAAAAATGCGATCGCCTTTAAAGAACTTCGTTTCAGTTTAGAAAAACAGCGCAAACCTCTGTCAACTCCCCTGGCTTTTCCTGGTAAAGTGCTGGCATTTGCCATTACTTCAACGGAGGCAAAACAGCTTCACCAACATGAGGCGCTTTTGGGCGAAATGACTGAAGACAATCAATCTGTAGATGAAACTGTACTGCCGGGGCCTGCGAACTCTGTTCAACAAAGCTTGGTCGGTTCTTGCTTGTTTATTGCGGATTCGGGACACAATCGAATTGTTGTCAGCAGTACCGAAGGTGAGGTGCTGCACGTCATTGGTACTGGGAAACCGGGTTTAACTGATGGCAACTTTGAAGAAGCTGAGTTTTTTGCACCTCAAGGTATGGCTTTTGATGCAGAAAGTCAAATTCTCTATGTTGCTGATACGGAAAATCACGCTCTCAGAACGATCGACTTTACGACTCAACGGGTGCAAACTGTTGCTGGTACTGGCGAACAAAGTCACGAAATTGCACCTCGTAGCGGCAAGGCTTTAGAGACGCAATTGAATTCGCCTTGGGATTTAGAAAGAGTTGGCGATCGACTTTTTATCGCTATGGCGGGCTCGCACCAAATTTGGGAGATGCAGTTAGATACTGGCATGATTGGCACTTATGCGGGTATTGGTCGAGAATCTTGTGTTGACGGAAATCTTGCAGAATCTGCTTTTTCTCAGCCCAGCGGCCTCGCTACGGATCGATCGGAGTTGTTTGTGGCTGACAGCGAAATTAGTTCGATTCGCGCCCTCGGTATAGATGAAGACCCGAAGGTGCGTACTGTCTGCGGTAGTGGTGAATTGTTTGGTTTTGGGGATAAAGATGGCCGCGGTGAGGAAGTCAGGTTGCAGCACTGTTTAGGTGTTGAATATGCTCAAAATTATCTGTGGGTTGCTGATACTTATAATCACAAAATTAAGCGGATTGACCACCGGGGCGGTAGCTGTATCACGATGATTGGAGATGGTACTGCTGGTTTGGCTGACGGTACAGGTGTCAAGGCTCGGTTTTTTGAACCTTCAGGCTTGAGCGCGATCGGGTCTCATTTGTTTGTTGCTGATACAAACAATCATGTGATTCGGCGAGTTGAGTTGGATACGCTGGAAGTCACAACTTTGGATTTAGCGGGTTTGTGCGCGCCGGATGTTTGTCTTCCTGATTGATTGAGCCGATCGACTTTGGGAGCATTTCAGTTTTGCATTTATAGCTGTCCCCGAAGAGCGAGTACAATACGCTCTTCGGGGACAGCACTATCATAAAAAAAAAATGCTTTTTGCAAAACACCAGATGCTCCCCTTTGGGAGCATTTCACGAGAGAGTAAAAAGCGTTTTTTAGGAGTGCGAGCGTCTCGCTCGCTTGTCTACCTATCTCATATCAAATACGGTAACATCGGAATTATACTGGAGTGGGAGCGTCCGGCTCGCGATGATATCTCGCGAGCCGGACGTTCGCACTGCACTCCAAAAATTATTATTATTCCGACGAAAACGGAAACGATATCATACCAATTTCATAAAATAGCGCTAGATATTACCCCCCCAACCCCCCCGCGAGTTCGGGGTGGCTCAGACTTCATCGGTACATCTTTAGAAAAATGGTATCACTTTGAGCTTTCACAGCGAATACTCCTGCAAAACTGAGCGCGATCGCCAGTATTAAGTAATAGCCAACATCTAAAATTCTGAATTGCTCAGCAACCGCACTATTTTTTCAGCATCGTTCAATTCGCCGACAATTCGCCGCACCGGTTTGGGCCAAATTTTAATCAAAGTAGGTGTTGCTGAAATCTGATCTGCCTCAGCTTGTTCGGGATGTTTTAAAACATCAATTACTTTTAAAGTGTAGGGAAGATTGAGGGATTGTTCTAACAATTGATGTAATGTTTCGAGGGTGCGTTCAGTGCTCTGGTTGCTCCCGGAAACAAACAGCCGCAAAACGTATCCTTGAGTTTGTGGCGCTGGAGTGATGGCTGCGGGTTTGGGAAGTGACACCTGCAGAGATTGCCCCAAACGCGAGGGAGGTACGATCGGGAAATTGCCAAAGTCCGATCGACTGATGGTGAGGGGATATTGTACAACTAAGTCGTGATTTTCCCAGAGTTCGGGGAATTGTTTGTGATAAGTGGCGATCGCCATCGGTTCGCACATTTCGTCGCTGCGCGGATGCCAAACCAAGTCGCCAGTCCCAAAAATGGCATTCAGCAGCGTTTGATGTCGCAGCACCGGCGGGTATGCCTCAGCGACAACCCGCAACTCTCGATCGCTCCGATCGCCCCAACAGTCAACGGTTGCCGTGTAGCAAGGTATCAAAAAATGTGGCGGTTCCGACAAACCGAGTATTTCCTGTAAAGCTACGCACAACTGCAAGTGCCACTGATTTTGCTTGCGGGGGTCTATGCAATAGATTAAGTCTCCCCCCGGTGTAAATAGTGCAATGCCTTTGAAAATTTTCGGCAAAATCGGGCGATCGACTTTCATTGAGGTACACCAATAACTGTTAACAGTTAACTGTTAACAGTTAACACTCGATTTTTAGACTCGACCTCGGAGCATCTGAGCCATTTCGTTCGGGAAGGGCGAGTTTTCTACAGCAAGTTCTTCGGTAATTCGACCTTCTTGATAAAGGCCATAGAGCGACTTATTCATCGTCGTCATGCCTTCATAAGTATCTTTGATCATAATTTGATTGATTTCCTCATTCTGCCCTTTCAGAATGTATTCCTTAACCACGTCGGTATTGATCATAACGTCGTGGAAAGCAGCTCGCTTGCCGTCTGTAGTTTTACACAAAAGTTGGGCAATAATCGCGACTAGGGATTCGGAAATTGAAACCCGTATGGCTTCCTGTTCTTCCGCTGCGAACATATCGAGAATCCGGTTCAGGGTTTTAATAGCACTATTGGTGTGCAGGGTTCCTGCAACTAAGTGACCTGTTTGAGAGGCTTTGAGGGCGATTTCCACTGTCTCTCTGTCCCGAATTTCTCCGACTAGCAACATATCCGGGTCTTGCCGCAGAGCGCCTTTGAGAGCGTTAACAAACTTGAGAGTGTGTCTGCCGACTTCCCGGTGCTTGATCAAAGATTTTTTGCTTTCGTGTACGAATTCCACCGGGTCTTCGATCGTAATGATGTTGTAGGCTTTATTCTTATTGATGTAGTCGATCATCGCGGCCAAGGTGGTAGATTTGCCCGAGCCTGTCGGCCCCGTCACCAAAATCAGCCCTTTGTGGAAGCCGCATATTTTCCTAAAGACTTCGGGCAGCTTCAATTCCTCCATTGTCAATATTTTGGCAGGAATTAGCCGCAGCACCATCGCCGGGCCGGCTAAGGAGTCCATGCAACTGATCCGAATGCGGACGAAGCCGAAATCGAAAGCGCCGTCAAAGTCTAGGGTTTTTTGGAAACTTTCTATTTCTTCATCGCTCATGCACTCGCGCAGCCAGCCAAAAAACGTATCTAAATCTGTCTGTGGATAGCCGATGTCGGCAATTTCACCCCTGGTGCGGAAGCGGGGGAATTCGTTTACTCCGAGGTGAAGGTCGGATACTCCTTCTTCTTTGGCTCGGATTACTAGCTCTTTCAAACTCGGAACTCCGCCATTGCTGGAGTTCGGGTTTTTAGGTGTGGCGGAAGATTGAGGCGCTGGTGCTGGCGCTGGTGTGGCTGCTGGCGGTGCTGGTGCGCCTGCTGGCGGCGGCGGTGCGGGGGGCATTCCTGCTGCTCTGGGAACGCCTGGGAGTGGAGGGCGGGGTAGCCCTGGAGGTGGGGGTGCTCCGGGTAGGGGTGGGCGAGGTGCTGGCGGGTGCTGTTGTGTCATATGCGCTACCTTGGTTTGCTGAGAAGGCTGACTCGAACAGAGGATTTGTGGAAGTTGGACAATGCCGATCGCCATTATGCGTCTCTTGCACAAAAGCTTGACTCTTCCGCTCAGTTTATCCCAAAAGAAGAGCACACTGTTGCACCAGTAAGGAAATATTCTGCCCCTTGCAGGATGCGAGTAAAATCGAGCTACTATCGAATATGGATTTTTGACATGGGAAATATTTTTTTTCCAGCCAATATTTTTACCTAGCAAGTAAGTATAAATTGATACTTAATAAAAACCGTTAAGGACTTAAACCGATGAATTCTGTCGATCGGGCTTTTACTCCAGCCCTAGAATTAGCGAAGTCGATCCGCGATCGGGAAGTATCGCCCCTAGAAATTGTCAATCTGTACTTGGAACGGATCGATCGATTAAACCATCAGCTTGGTAGTTATTTTACAGTAACGGCCGATCGGGCGATCGAACTAGCGACAGCGCAAACCGAACACCTAGCCGGCTTAAACAAGTCAGAGGAATTGCCGCCATTTTTCGGAGTGCCAATTGCCATTAAAGACTTGACACCAGTTGCCGGCATTCCGTGTACTTACGGAACTCAGGCATTGCACGGTAACATATCTGGCTACGACGAGTCAGTAGTCTGGCGGATCAAAGCAGCCGGATTTAACATTCTGGGCAAAACAGCAACCTCTCAAATAGGCTCATTGCCTTACACCGAGCCCCCAGGTTTCCGGCCCGCGCGCAATCCCTGGAATTTAGGCTACACGCCCGGAGGTTCCAGCGGCGGCTCAGCAGCGGCTGTAGCGGCGGGTTTATGCGCGATCGCCCAAGGTTCAGACGGCGGCGGTTCGATCCGAGGCCCCGCTTCCGCCTGCGGTTTAGTAGGCATTAAACCCTCACGGGGGCGAGTTTCCTGGGCACCAGTCGGAGACTACCTAAGCGGCATTTCTACCAACGGCCCTCTAGCGCGTACCGTGGCTGACGCGGCAGCACTTTTGGATGTAATGTCAGGGTACACAACCGGCGATCCGTACTGGCTACCAGACCCAAATCCCACGTTTCTAGAGGCTGCCAGTGAAAAATTGGGCAAGCTGCGAATTGCTTTTTCTACCAATATTGCTCCCGTGGGTGAAGCAGCGCCTGTGTGTCAGCAAGCGGTGCTCGATACCGTAAAATTACTGGCAGATTTGGGTCACGATGTCGAACCGGGATGCCCTGATTTTACGGGTTTAATCGAACCCTTTACAGTAATTTGGCAGTCTGGGGCGGCAGCAAGTGGCATTCCAGGTAAGGTTTTGGAACCGATGAATCGCTGGTTGTTGGAAAGAACTGTTTCTGCTGGAGAATATCTGCGGGCGGTGAATCAAATGCAGGTTATTTCACGGCGGATTGTGGGATTCTTTGAAAATTTTGATGTCTTAGTTTTGCCGACTTATATGCACTCGCCAATTGGCATCGGCGAGTGGGCAGATTTGAGTTGTGAGGAAACTTTGCAGCGGATTATTAATTGGGTTGCTCCTTGTCCGCCGTTTAATGCTAGCGGTTTGCCTGCGATCGCACTTCCGGCAATTTTAGATGATCATGGTTTACCCGTGGGCATTCAAATTATCGGGCGGCCGGCAGCCGAAGCAACTTTAATTGCTTTGGCGGCGCAGATGGAAGCAGCAAAACCTTTCCCGGTTTTGGATTTTCAATAGGTTTGTAGTGAGGACTTTAGTCCTCGGATTTAGATAAGGACTAAAGTCCGAACGATCGAACCTGTATGCTTGAACAATTAGCATCAAGTAGGTTTGTAGTGAGGACTTTAGTCCTCGGATTTAGATAAGGACTAAAGTCCTCACTACGAACCGATATTTTGCGAATAAACCGGGTCAATCCCGGTCAATCATAGTTATTAGCCAATACGGTTCACTTAAGATTGTCCGAAGAGAGGAACGAAGCAATCGCAGTATTTATTTTTTATAATTTTTACCGCATGGATAGTTTTAAGTAAACCGTATTGAGTTATTAGTAATAACGGCTGCAATTTTTCCAAAATACCTCTTTAGATTGATAGATATTTAGAGTTTTTAGGGAAAAATTGATAGCAATTCTGTGCGAATATGTAGGATAAAAATTTATGCTAGCTTCCGGCCCAATTACCGCTCCAGTTCCCGTCTTTCTTGTTCTTTTAGCAATCATGCTAATCGCCCCTCTAGTATTTGAGCGCTTGCGACTGCCGGGAATAGTCGGTTTGATTATTGCAGGCGTAATTGTCGGGCCCAACGGTATTAATTTGCTGGAACGGGACGCTACTATGGTTTTGTTAGGAACCGTAGGATTGCTATTTTTGATGTTCCTAGCGGGACTGGAAACTAGCCTCGACGACCTCAAACAAAATGCTGACAAAGCTATCATATTTGGCCTGGCTACTTTTGCCCTACCGATGATATTGGGGACTGGAGCAATGCTGCTGTTGGGATATAGCTTGCTGGCTTCAATTTTAGTAGCTTCTTGTTTAGCTACCCACACGCTTTTAGCCCTACCAATCCTGACAAAATTGGGATTGATGCGAACTCAGACTATTACTGCGACTTTGGGCGGGACTTTAATTACAAATGTCTTGGGACTGTTGGTGCTGGCAATTGTTGTTAAAGCTCACAAAGGAAATCTTACTCTCGATTTTTGGCTGTTTCTAATTCCATCTCTTGCTATCTACACTTTTGCTACTTTGTGGGGAGTCCCAAAAATCGGTCGCTGGTTTTTTAAGAAATTTGGTCACGACGAAAACGCCGAATTTA
>Ga0335397_10002521_pt1 | contig 25010 bp, 20 predicted proteins | sample MAT04_FD_205740 | JGI IMG/M metagenome (GOLD analysis project Ga0335397, IMG submission 205740) | Freshwater microbial communities from Lake Fryxell liftoff mats and glacier meltwater in Antarctica - MAT-04 (spades assembly) (version 2) ... | reverse complement strand
CCGTTCCACCCCTCCCCCAACGCCCTCTTCGACCTGGTCGACGCCGAGGCGGTGAACCTGCTCGGAGTCTCGGCCAAGTTCCTCGACGCCCTGCGCAAGGACGACCACCGGCCAGTCGACACCCACGATCTCGGCTCGCTGCGAACCATCTGCTCCACCGGCTCTCCCCTCTCGCCCGAGAGCTTCCGCTTCGTCTACGACGCAGTGAAACCCGACGTGCACGTGGCGTCGATCTCCGGAGGCACCGACCTGCTCGGATGTTTCGCCCTCGGCGATCCCACCCTGCCCGTGTACGCCGGGGAGATCCAGGGCCCTGGCCTCGGTATGGCCGTCGACGCGTTCGACGCCGACGGCCGGTCGCTGGCCCCCCGACCGGGCGGGGCCGGGGAGCTGGTCTGCACCCGGCCCTTCCCGTCGATGCCCCTCGGGTTCTGGGCCGACGGCACCGACGGCTTCCCCGATCCGAACCAGCCCGGTCCGCGATTCACGCAGGCCTACTTCGCGGCCTTCCCCGACACCTGGACCCACGGGGATTTCGTGTCGTGGACCGATCACGGCGGGCTGGTGGTGCACGGACGCAGCGACACCACCCTCAACCCGGGCGGGGTGCGCATCGGCACCGCCGAGATCTATCGGGCCGTCGAAGGGGTGCCCGAAGTGCTCGAAGCGCTGGTGTTCGCCCAGGAGTGGGGCGCCGACGTACGCATCGTGCTGCTCGTGCGCCTCCGCGACGACACCCGCCTCGACGACACCCTCCGCCGCGAGTTGCGTTCCCGGATACGCGACGCGTGCACCCCCCGCCACGTGCCCGCCGTCCTGGCCCAGGTCGACGACCTCCCCCGGACCCGCAGCAACAAGCTGGTGGAGCTGGCCGTCGCCGACGCCGTGAACGGTCGCCCGGTGCGCAACGCCGCCGCCCTCGCCAACCCCGAAGCCATCGACGCCATCGTCGCCCTTCCCGACCTGCAGCGCTGACCCGCCGCCCTCACACCAGGAGACCCATCGTGCGCCGTGCCATCAGCGGAAAGTGGTTCGAAGACCTCGACGTGGGCATGGTCATCGACCACGCCGTCACCCGGACCCTCACCGAAGCCGACAACACCTTCTTCAGCTGCCTCACCATGAACCCACAACCCCTGCACCTCGACGCGGCCTACGCCGCCGACACCGAGTTCGGGGAGCGGCTGGTGAACTCGATGCTCACGCTCGCCCTCCTCGTCGGCATGACCGTGCACGAGACGACGCTCGGCACGACCGTGGCCAACCTGGGTTTCGACGCCATCGAGTTCCCCCGACCGGTCGTTGCCGGCGACACCATCTGGGCCGAGACCGAGGTGATGGCCAGCCGGCCGTCGGGCTCGCGACCCGAAGCGGGCATCGTGACGTTCGAGCATCGGGGCTTCAACCAGCGCGACGAGCTGGTGGCGCGTTGCACCCGCAACGGCCTCATGCTGCGCCGACCGACCTGACTCTGCGGGTCGGTCGACGATCAACTAGGGCTGGGTGGAGATCTGGGCCTTGAGGCGGGCCAGCAGTTCGGTGAAGGCCGGCTCCCCCATCGACGCGAACTGTGGACCGACCTCGAGGGCCACGGCCTGATCACCGGCATCGATGGCCGCCAACGCCTGCACCGTTTTCTTGGTGCGACGCACGAGTCCGGCCGGCGCGGCGGCGGCCCGCCCGGCGATGGCCTGGGCCGTCGCCAGGAGGGCATCGTCGTCGACGCACTCCCAGGCCAGCCCGATCTCGGCGGCCCGGGGGCCGTCGACGACCTGGCCGAACACCACCATGGCCATCACCGTCTGATGGTCGGTGATGCGCCGCAGCCGCCAGGTGTGACCACCACCGGGATGGATCCCGATCTGCATGAACCGCGTGTCGAACCGGGCCGACCGGCCGGCCACGATGACGTCGCAGGCCAGCGCCATGTTCATCCCCGCGCCCACCGCAGGGCCGTTCACGGCGGCCACGCTCGGCAGGGGCGACTCGGCGATCCGGAGGAAGCCGGCGTAGATGGCCTCGAGGTCCTCGGGACCGGCACAGTTGGCCAGGTCGTCGAGGTCACCGCCGGCGCAGAACGCCGAGCCGGCCCCGGTGAGCACGACCGCGCCGACGTCGCCTCGTCCCTCCAGGTCGTCCATCGCCACGCCCAGCTCGGCGTTGAGCGCGTGGGAGACGACGTTGCGCCGCTCAGGGTCGTTGAGGGTGAGGACGGCGACCCGGTCGGTCACCACGACATCGAGAAGGCTCATCCCCCCATTGTCGCCCAGGCTCGGGATCGGAGCTTCAGGCCCCGGAAAGCCCCCGGAAACCGGAGATCACGAAGGCGGTGACCGCCCGCAGGAAGACCGGCGTGAACGGCTCGCCCCGCACATAAGCCCGGTGGTACATCGGCCCGCTGACCAGGCTCCAGGCCATGTCGACACTGGGAGTATCGGCGAGCTCACCGCAGGCTTCGGCGCGAGCGAGGATCTCGCGCAGGAGCGCCAGTCGGGGGGCGAGGAACTTGGCGTCGACCGCGGCCCGGAGCTCGCTGTCGCGGCGCAACTCTCCGGCCAGCACCCCGGCCAAGTCGTCGCGCCGCACGGACATGGTCTTGGCCATGGCCTGGATCAGCGCCGCCATGTCGCCGTCGAACGAGCCGGTGTCGATGGCCACCGGCTCCGGGTGAAGGCTGGCCAGAGCGGCGACGACCAGCTCCTCCTTGGTGGCCCAACGCCGGTAGAGCGTGGCCGACGAGACCCCGGAGCGGGCGATGACCGCGGCCACGGTGAACCCGGCGTACCCCGTCTCGGCCAGCACGTCGAGGGTGGCCGAGAGGATGGCCTGGTCCGCGGCCTCACTGCGCTGGCGCCCGGGCCGGGCCCGGGTGGTGGCGCTCATCGACGGAACCCACCCGGACACGAGGCCAGGGCGACCCGTTGCCGGCGCGTAGGCGAACCGATGCAGGTCAGCGGCAACTCCACACGGCGACGCTAGACGCTGGCCGACGGGAGACGGGGTTCGGTGCCCTCGCCCGCGCCCGATGCCGGGACGAGCCGGGGCGGACACCGCCCGGATCAGGCGAAGTACGCTGCGTCCATCTTCGCCGGCCGGGCCGGCGCCGACCCTGGGAGCACGTAGTGGAACGACTGAAGATCGACCTGCTGGCGCCGGAGCTCTACGGCGGCGACCCGTACCCGACCTACGCCTGGATGCGGGCCAACGAACCCGTCTACTGGGACGACGTCAACGAACTCTGGGGCATCGCCCGCTACGACGACATCGTCGACATCGAGAAGAACAAGAGCGTCTTCATCAACTCCGACCAGGAGAAGGGCGGGTACCGCCCCAACCTTGCGGCCGACGGCGCCATCATCGGCCTCGACGACCCGCTGCATCTCAAGCGCCGCAACCTGGTCTCACGCCGATTCACCCCTCGGGCCGCCTCCAACTGGGAGGACGACATCCGGGAAAAGGTGAACCGGCTCATCGACGGGGTGGCGGCCAACGGTGGGCAGGCCGAGATCGTCAACGACCTGGCCGCTCCCCTGCCGGCCATGATGATCGGCAAGCTCCTCGGCTTCGAAGAGGACGACTGGCCGAAGCTGAAGCATTGGTCGGAGACGACCATCGCCATGGGCGGAGGCCCCCGCTACTTCACCGAGGTCGGCATGGTCTCGGCCATCGAGTTCGCCGGTGCCGCCGCCGAACTGTTCGAGGCCAAGAAGGCCTGCCCGGCCGACGACGTGTTCAGCCACTACACCACCGCCGAGGTGGACGGCTGCCCCATGTCCACCGAGGACGCCATCGCCGACGGCCTGCTGCTGCTCGACGGAGGCGCCGAGACCACCCGCACGGTGATCGCCCGCATCATCCTCGAACTGATCGCCCACCCCGAGGAGATGGCCAAGCTGCGCGCCGGCGCCGACATGACCGTCGCCGTCGAGGAGATGATCCGCTGGATCACCCCGATCCACAACATGTGCCGGGTGGCCAAGGTCGACGCCGAGGTCAACGGTGTCACCATCCCCGCCGGGCACCAGGTCGTACTCATGTACAGCTCGGCCAACCGCGACGAGAGCCACTTCGACGACCCCGAGCGCTTCGACGTCACCCGCAACCCCAACAACCACATCGCCTTCGGGTTCGGCACCCACTTCTGCCTGGGTGCCTCGCTGGCCCGTCTCGAGATCAAGGTGTTCTTCGAGGAGCTGCTGCGGCGCACGTCGGGCTGGCGGCTGATCGAGGGCACGACACCGGTCGACATGCCCAACGCCTTCGTGCGGGGCCTCGAGAGCGCTGAGGTCGAGTTCGACTTGGTCGGCTGATGCCCGATGCGGAGGGCCTGCCCATCGAGGGCAAGGAAGTCGTCTTTCGCCACATGGACGACGCCGACATGCCCTGGCAGCTGTGCCGGGCCCAGCGCAACTCCGACGGCACCGAGGCCTACGTCCGGGAGAAGTGGTTCGCGTTCAGCCCCGACCCCCAGTACTTGTCGCTCTACGCCGAGTACGACCCCGGCATGATCGTGCGCCGTCACGGTCACTACAGCCCCCACGTGGTGTTCGTGATCGCCGGTGGGCTCTGGTTCGGTGATCGCTGGTGCCCGGCGGGGACGCACGTGGAGCTGCCGTTCGGTGCCGCCTTCGGACCCATCCGGGCCGGCGACGCCGGCGCCAAGCTGTTCGAGGTGATGATGGGCGACCCCCGGTCGTGGGGCGACCAGCCCGAGACCTACGAGGCCGCGTTGGCCGAGCACGGCGTCACGCCCCTGCCCGACCCGCCCGTCGACTTCCCCGAGTGGCTGGCCGATCTGCGTACCCACTGGTCCGGTGCCGAACCCGACGACGCCTGACCGCTCCCTGCCGAACCTGTCTACGAAGACGGCCGCATATGGCGGCTGGGACAGACAGGTTTGGCCGCCCTGTCGAACCTGTCTACGAAGACCGGCCCATATGACAGGGACGGTAGACAGGTTCGGCTGATGGAGGGCGCCGGCATCCGGGTTCGGCCGCTCGGCCGAACCGGTCGAAGCGACCTCGCAGAATCAGGCGTCGCCGGGCCACAGCGGCTCGGCCAGCTCGAAACCGACCGGGCTCCCCCACTGGTTGCGGAACGACACCTCGTGGGCGGGCTGGCGCTTCGCCACCCCCCACCGACCGGTCGGGTAGCCGAAGGAGACGCAGCAGTTCATGTGCCAACCCTCGGCGGCGGGCACGCCCAGGATCTCCTTCACCTCGGCGTCGCTGAACGCCAGCACCTGGGTGAGCGAGCTCCCCACCCCCTCGGCCCGAGCCGCCAGCTGGGCGCTCCACACCGCCGGGTAGACCGAGCTGCCGCTGGTGTCGTGCTGAGCGAATCCGAACAGGTAGAGCGGCACCTCGGCGAAGTGATCGGCGAGCCATTCTGCGGAGCGTTGCACGGCGAGCATCGACACCGACTCGGGGTCGTCGGGGTCGGCGAGGGCCTCGGCGATGCGGTCGGCGTAGATCGTGGCCCACAGCGTGGTGATGGCCGCCCGATAGATGGGCGCGAGCTTCGCCTTCACGTCGGTGTCGTCGACCAGGAGGAACCGCCAGTTCTGGGAGTTGCCCCCACTCGGCGCACGAATGGCGGCGTCGAGGATCTTGGCCTGCACCTCCATCGGGATCGGATCGGAAGTCACCCGGCGCATGGCGCGGGTGGTGTAGAGCGCTTCGTAGACGTCCATGTCAGCGGGCCTTCCAGGTCTCGTGCACCGAGGTCAACAGCGTCACCATGTCGTCGAGCTCCTCCCCGTCGAGCGAGGACAACGGCCGGGCCATCGCCGCGTCGGTGCCGGCCTCGGCCACCTTCCAACGGGCCTTGAACATCTCCGGTTCGTCCATCCCCTCGAGGTCCCACCCGTAGATCGGGGCCATGAAGGCGCTGCGGAAGGCCACCGCCTCGACCGGCAGGAGGCCGGCGGCCAGCACCGCGCCGCCGTGATAGGCGCCGCGCAGTTCGCGCAACGCGTTGGTCTGGTGCTGCACCCTCGCCTTGGGTCGATCCGGGCCCGGCACCTCATGGGTGCGCCAGCCGGCCAACAACGGTGCCCCCGCCGGCGACGCCGAGTCGACCACCCGCGTGAGCAGATCGCCGAGGCGGACCAGACCGTCGTGGTCGGCGATGTGGGCTTCGCCGTAGAGGTGGGCCACGTCGGCGAACAGCGCCGCGCCGTGGGCGGGGCTCATCACGGTTCGGGCCGCCTCCCACTGGGTGCGCACCTGATCGGGGTTCCAGAAGTAGAAGGCGGCCGACACCACGTCGGCGTCGACGTCACCGAGCACACCACCGCGCCCGAGCACGTAGAAGTCCACCCCCGAGAAGCCGGCTTCACCGCCCCGGGCATACGTGGCGCCGTCGGTCATGAAGCCACCCCCCAGTTCCTGGATGGCGCTTGCGGTCGCTCGCGCTGCCTCTTCGGGTGTCATCGTCGGTCCCCCACTCGTCGGTCCCCCACTCGTCGGCCTGCCCGGCGTCGGGCTCGACGCCGACCCGGACTCCGCACCCTACCGAACGCGCCCGATGCCGAACCCACCGCCGACCCAGGCCGCGCGCGCCCGGTGTTAGCTTCCCGGCACCGAATCGACGGGCGCTCTCTGCCCAGCCATCGCCCAGGGGGGCCAACCATGACCGACGCCGACAGCGCAGGACCGTTCAAGGGTGTGAACCAGCGCAACAAGATCGTGATGAGCACCGACGAGGTCGACGCGTTCCTGGCGGAGCGCCGCGCCATGACCATGTCCACCATCAACGGCGACGGCAGCATCCACTCGATCGCCATGTGGTATGGCTTCCTGGAGGGGGCGGTGGCCATCGAGAGCAAGGCCAAGGCCCAGAAGGTCGTGAACCTGCGCCGCAACCCGAACCTCACGATGCTGGTCGAGGACGGCGACACCTACGACGAGCTGCGGGGTGTCACCCTGATCGGCAAGGGTGAGGTCGTCGAGGACCCGGACCGCATCTGGGAGCTCGGGGTGAGCGTGTTCGAGCGCTACAACGCGCCGTACACCGAAGAGATGGCCCCGTTCGTCGAGATCATGCTGCGCAAGCGCGTCGTGGTGAAGCTCCTCGTCGACCGCGTGATCTCCTGGGACCACCGCAAACTCGCCCAGGCCTGACCCCGCCCATCGCTGGCCCGAATCCCGCGCTGGTCGATTGCCACGGGTGTAGACCGGCTCGTGATGACGACACTCCGCAGCTGGCTGCCCGGCCTCGACGTCATGGCGGGCTACCAACGCCGATGGCTCCGCAAGGACCTCATGGCCGGGGTGATCCTCACCGCGTTGTTGATCCCGGCAGGGATGGGCTACGCCGAGGCGGCGGGCCTTCCTCCCGAGACCGGGCTCTACGCCACCATCGTCCCGCTCCTCGCCTACGCCCTCTTCGGGCCGTCGAAGATCCTGGTCCTCGGGCCCGACTCGGCGCTGGCGCCGATCATCGCCGCGTCGGTGATCCCGCTCGCCGCCGGCGACCCGCAGCGATCCGTCGCTCTGGCCGGGCTCTTGGCCATCCTGATGGGCGGGCTGCTCGTCCTCGGCGGCGTTCTACGACTCGGTTTCGTCACCGACCTGCTGTCCAAGCCGATCCGGATCGGTTACCTCAACGGCATCGCGATGGTGGTGATAGCCGGACAGCTCCCGAAGCTCATGGGCTTCTCCATCGACGCCGACTCGCTGACCGGAGACGTCAGGGCCACGTTCGACGGGATCCGCAACGGGCAGGTCAACCGGACCGCACTCCTCATCGGCCTCGGCTCGCTGGCCCTGATCGTCGTGCCTCGCCTGCTCCGGAGTCGTGTCCCCGGGATACTCGTCGGGGTGATCGGCTCGATCGTGGTCGTCGCGACTCTCGGCCTCGAGGACCAGATCCCGGTCGTGGGGGCGCTCCCCGAGGGCCTTCCGACCCCGGCCCTGTCCGGGATCACGTGGTCCGACGTGTTGGAGCTGATCGGGCCGGCACTGGGCATCGCGCTCATCGCCTTCGCCGACACCGGCGTGCTGTCGCGCTCGTTCGCAGCGCGCCGCGGCGAGAACGTGGACGGGAGCAGCGAGATGCGCGGGATCGGGCTGGCCAACGTCGCCGGAGGCCTGTTGGGCGGCTTCCCGGTGTCGGCCTCGTCGTCGCGGACGCCGGTCGCCGAGGAGGCCGGCGGCCGCACCCAGCTGGTGGGGGTGACCGGAGCGGTACTGCTCATCGTCTTCATCCTGATCGCACCGGGGCTCACCGGGTACCTCCCGTCCTCCACCCTGGCCGCCGTGGTGATCGTGGCGGCTGCAGGACTCATCGACATCAGATCGGTCGTCCATATCCTCAAGGTCAACCGAACCGAGGGGCTCCTGTCGATCTCGGCCTTCCTCGGCGTCGCCTTCATCGGGGTGCTGCAGGGCATCGTCGTCGCCGTCGGCCTCTCGTTCGTGGCCTTCGTCAACCAGGCGTGGAGGCCCTACCGCGCCGAGTTGGGCCAGATCCCCACGGTGCGCGGGTACCACGACCGCTCCCGACACCCCGACGCGGAGCGTCTGCCGGGCATCGTGATCGTGCGCTTCGATGCGCCGCTGTTCTTCGCCAACGGCGGGATGTTCGACGACTACGTGCGGTCGGTGGTCGCCGATGCCGGACCCGATGTGCGCACCGTGATCCTGGCTGCGGAGCCCATCACCGACATCGACACGACTGCGGTCGACGAGTTGATCGAGCTCGACGACTTCCTGGCGTCCCGAGGCATCGAACTGATCATCGCCGAGATGAAGGGCCCGGTGAAGGACCGGCTGCGGGCCTTCGGACTGGGTGACCGCTTCGGGCCCGACCGCTTCGAACCAACCGTGGGGGCCGCGGTCGACCAGCTCCTCGACCAGGAGCGTGACGACATCGGCAACCCTTCGAACCGCCCGTCGGGCCGACCCGACGAGGCAACCCCGTAGCAGGAGCCGGTCAGCCGCCCTGCTCCGAGAGGCCCGGCGTCGCCAGGAGCCCGGCGACGAGCGTGTCCTGTTCCGCCTGGGTGAGTACGGCATCGGCGTTGAGACCGAACCGAGTGAAGTACGACGGGGGCATGCTGCCGTCGAGGATCACCTCGACGGAGTTCTCGGCCTCACCAGGGTCGGTCGCGAACTCGCTGTAGTTCACGGCCTGACGGCCTTCCTCGACGTGGTACTGCACCGCCCAGGAGACCGGCGCCACGTTCGAATACCCGGGGTACTCGACCTGGTTCGAATGACAGGCGAAACACGACCGCACCATCAGCTCCCGGGTCTCGGGCGTGGCCCATTCGGGTTCACCGGTCACAGGCAGGTTGGCGTGCGCCCGACCGTAGGGCACCACCTGGATGACCAGCAGCGTGCCCAGACCCACCACCACGAAAACCCCGAGGGTCAGCACCGCTCCGGGCCGCGCACCAGACCGTCGGTCGAGCCACCACACGGCGGCGAGGGTGATCAGGACCGCGCCGCCGTACAACACCACGGTCACCGGGAACGGGAGGCCGACGAGCTCCCCCAGCACCAGGAGCACGACGAAGAGCACTCCCACCGCGCCCGTCACGACCGGCCGGGCCTTGACGAATTCCAGCAGCCACCGGACAACGCCACTCACGCGTTCAACCATGCGGCGAGGGTACCCATGGAGCCGAACCACCGGAGGACGACCGAGGCCCGCGCAGCAGGCGCGCGGAACCCGCGAGGCACCAAGCTGTGGTCATGACTGCGCTGACGACGACCATCGCCCTCCCCGCCGCCGACGGGCCCACGCCCGCGATCATCGCCGAGCCCGATGGTGCTCCTCGCGGCGGGGTGGTGGTGATCCAGGAGGCGTTCGGACTGACCGGGCACATCGAGCGCGTGGCGACGGCACTGGCCGAGGGCGGCTACCTGGCGGTGGCCCCCGCGCTGTTCCATCGTTCGGGGTCGCCGGTGTTCGGGTACAACGACCTCGCCGCCCTCGGGCCGGTGATCATGGCCATGACCGCCGAAGGCATCGCCGCCGACGTCGACGCCGCCCTCGGCGCGCTCACCGACCGGGGCGTGGCCACCACCCGCCAAGCGATCATCGGGTTCTGCATGGGGGGCAGCGTGGCGTGCGCCACCGCGGCTCGACTGGAGCTCGGCGCCGCCGTCACCTTCTACGGCGGCGGAGTGATCACCGGTCGCTTCGATCTGCCCGCACTCGTCGACGTCGCGCCGGCGCTGCGCACCCCCTGGCTCGGCCTGTACGGCGACCTCGACGCCCACATCCCGGTCGAGGAGGTCGAGCAGCTGCGCGAGGCCGCGGCGCGCGCGGTGGTACGAACCGAGGTCGTGCGCTATGCCGACGCCGACCACGGCTTCCACTGCGACGAGCGAGCGGCCTTCCACCCTGCGTCGTCGGCCGACGCATGGGCCCGCACGCTCTCATTCCTCGAGCAGCACCTCGACTGAGAGCAGACGCAGACCGCACAGCCCACCCGCCCGCCGCGACCGACGTGCGTTTCCGTGTCACTCCCATCCCTCGGTCAACTCCGAGAAGCGCTGAACCGTCCTGCGCACGAACCGTCGGCCTTGTTCGAGAAAGGCTGCGACGAGGAGGGCGATCATGCCCGCGCCGGCGAGCAGGGCCCATGGCACCCAGCCCCGGATCTCGTCGACCAGGCCCACGAGCGGCGGCACCACCATCAGCACCAGCGCCCCGGCCACCGTGGCTGCGCCGAAGAACAGGCGGCGACGCACCCCGGTCAGCCCGCCGAAGACGACGAGCCCGAGGCCCAGGGCGACCGCCAGGAGACCGAACGAAGGCGAGTCGCTGACCGTCTGCAGGAGCGCGGAACCGACAACGAATGTCATGCCCAGCAGATCGAGGCCCACGATGGGCGGCGCCACCGAATCGAGGTCGGCCTCGGACCGGCGCCGGTCTCCGCGGATCAACGCCACCATCACGAGCACGGCCAGACCGACGGGGACGGTGAACCACTGCGGATCACCGGTGAGCGCCTGGCTGGCGAACACCAGCCAGGCCGAGACCAGGGTGGCCGTGGAGGCGACGAGCCAACCCGCCCTCCGGGTGACGAGGCCGAGCGCCAGCAACTCGACCCCGGCCACCAGCAGCGCCGCCACGAGCAACGGGCGATCGGGCAGCTCCGCCGCGGCGACGGCCAGCGCCACCCCGGTGCCCGATGCCGCCAGCAGCCGTGCCGGCCGGCGCCAGGCCAGGGCTCGATCGGTGAGGTGCAGGGCGAGCCCGCCCATCATCGCCACCACCGCCACGCTCGCGGACAGCACCACCCATGCCGTGGGCGACAGTTCGACAGCGCCGCCCGCCAGCGCTCCCGCCGCGACCAGCAGGACCACCGACGCCTCACGCAACCAGCGCTGGCCGGTGGGCGAGGCCAACAACGCGACGCTGAGCGAAGCGACCGCCAACGCCGCGGCCACCACGAGTTGCGCCGGGCGGCGCGGCACCTCCGGCGAACTCGACTCCACCGCCGCGTACGCCAGGCCCACCACCGGGAGGACCGCCCAGGTGGCCAGCCAATCGAGACCCAGACCGACCGACCGCGTCGCCACCGCCAACACAGCCAACACCGCAGCCGACGCGATTGCGGTCGCCACCACCGCCTCCTCGATGGTCCAGGCCTGCCACCACGACAACGAAACCCACGCGGCGCCCGCCGCCAGCATCCCGGTCAGCTGCAAGGCCAGACGGGCCTCGGTCCGGGCTTGAGTCGCGACACCGGTGGCCCCGAGTGCGGTGACGACGAATCCGAGCGTCAGCCAGGCCGGGCCGGCTCCACCGAGGCCGACGAGGGCGACGGCCACCCCGCCGGCCGCCCACCACCATGCCCGAAGGCGGGCGGCCACGATCAGCCCGATGGCTCCGGTCGCGATCCAGGTCGCAGGAACCCACCCCTGCGGGAGGGCAGCAAGGAGCGCAAGCGCAGCCGCGGCGTGGGCGACGAGGAAGGGCGGGAGGTCCCAGCGGGCCTCGGTCGACGACAAGCCGGCGGCACCGGACGAGGCGCCCGGAGGGGCGGGGAGGTCGGGCCGGACCGCCTCTGCAACCACCACCTCCGTTGGAGCGGGCGGAGTCGGAGTGAACCGAGCGACCATGTCGGCCACGACCAGGAGGATCGCCACGACGGGGACGATCGTCCACGGGATGGTGAGCGGGACCCACGGGGCCAGAGCGAGGTAGGCGACGACCGCTAGCCCCCAACCGACGAGGCTGACCGCGCCACGACGCAGCTGCGCGGCCACCACGAACGCCACGATGGCCGCGGCCGATGACCACCACCCGAAAGTGCCGGGCGTCCGGGCGAACACCGGGAGGAAGGCCAACGGTGCGACGACCAGGCCGAGGGCGACGCCGGGGCGTAGTTCGGCCCGCCGGACCCACTCCCCTGGCCGTCGTCGACCGCTGAGGGCATCGTCCACAGCCAGTCCACCGACCATGGCCACCGAGGCCCACCCGAACAGCACCAGGAGGAGGTCGTCGGCCGCCAGCCCGACCACCCGGCCGAGAGCGAGGGCGACGGCCGCCGACGCGAGCCACCCCGACCAGACCATCGACGGGCGCCGCTGCACCGGACCGACGGCGACGACCGCAACGACCACCACCGCTGATCCGACGGCCGCGGACCACGGATCCGACCACGCCAGGAGAGCCAGCGCCGCCGTGAGCCAGACCCCGAGGACGGACCACGTGGCCGCGAGCAAGCGTCGGGAACCGGCCACGAATCGGGCGACAACCGCGGCCGTGAGCGTCACCCCGCTGGCGGCCACGGCCAGCCAGGGGTCTGAGCGCTCCAGCAGGCCCGACGCGCCCAGCGCAGACGCAACGAACGCAACTGTCGAGATCAGGGCCAGCGCGGGAGCGACGACGGCGCCACTCTGCGCGTCGTCCCCCTCCGTCGCCGGCGCGTACTCGGTGGCGCGCTCCACCTCGCCGGCCAACAACCGGACGATCAGGTCGCGTACCGAGCATCCGCGGGTCTCCCCTATCGCGGTGACCACCCCCCACCCGAGAGCAGCGAGGCCCAACGAGGCGGCGACCGGACCGGTCCACGGAGCGGTCGGACCGGCCGCCTCCGCCGCCGCTCCGAATGCCACCACGACGGACACCGCACCGACGGTGAGACCGGCCAGTCCCAGGTGACCGAACGCCGGAGCCCGGCGCACCAGCGACGAGGCCACCAGCACCAGGCCGAGGGCCGCCCCCCCGACCGCCGCGTTTGCGGGTCGGACATTCAGGGCCACGGTGACCCAGACCGCGGCCAGGGCGACGGCGGCGGTGGTGGTCCACACCCGGAGGCAGGCCCAGCGAGGGGCGAGAGCGAAGGAAACCGCGGCCAACGCCGCGGCCAGCGCTCCCCACCAGGGTCTCCCGACGCCGTCGACACCGACCGCCACCGTGACGGCGCCGGCCGCGGCGGGGACCCAGACCGCCATGACGATGTCGCGCCGCGCCGCCGTGAGCCGCACGACCAGGGCGACGGCCACCACGAACACCCCGACCACGACCAGGGCGGAGTCGACCGGGAGGAGGCGAACGACACCCACAGCCGCCAGCGCCGGGAACACGAACACGCCGACGACCGGCACGACCTCGGTCAACCCGGCGAGCGGCCGGTACCGACGCCCGACTGCCCACACGAACCCGACCCCGGCCGTGACGAGGGTGGGCCAAGGTCGTCCCAGCGCCAGCACGGCTGCTGCACCCGATGCCATCAGGACCACGAGCATCACGGGTGGGTTCGCTCGCCGCTGTGCCTGCCCCTCGGCCAGAGCCAACAATCCGATGGCGGCGATGGTCGCGGCCCAGGCCGGGCCGAGCGGGGGCACCAGGGTGGCGGCGGTACCGGCCAGGGTGATGGCCTGAAGCACGGTGACGGTCGACGGTCGAAGTCGCGACGCCAGGAGCTCGATGCTGGCGATGGTCGAGGCGCCCGCCAGCACCAGCGCTCCCGCCGGCCAACCGGCCCGGGGAGCGGCCAGCACGGTCAGCAACGCGGCCACGGCCGCCCCGGGGATGGCCGCGGTCACGCTGGCCCGGGCGATGACGCCGGCGGGACGCAACCGGCAGAGACCGAGCGTCGCGGCCACGGTGGCGGCGACGAGAGCCCACTGGATCGGGAACGGCCGCGAGGCGTCACGCCCGTCCTGGACCACGGGAGCGAAGGCCAGACCGACGAAAGCGACGGCCAACCACACCATCGGCGCCGCCAGGAACCGTAGAGGCGAGCTCGGGCGCCGGCGCACCACCAACGCGTAGGCGCCGGCCAACACCAGGCTGACCACGACGAGCACGAGCACGAGCGAGGCACCGTCGAGGTCGGGCGGGAGTTCGGCGCCGTCGACGAACGACGCCACTGCGACGATGGGAAGGATCAGCCCGCCGAGGAACTCGAGGGCGGCACTGACGAACGGCGCGCCCCGCCGGTACAGGAACGCCGCCGAGCCGGCGCAGACGAGCGGCAGCGCCAGCTCGGCGACCGGCCGCCACGCGTCCCCGACGTCGCCGAAGGCGAAGATCACGAAGCCGAGCACACCGGTGAAGATGAGCGCGACGCCGAGGTAGGCCAGTCCGTGCACCCCGAGGTCGGCCGACACGCTCGCCTTGCGCTCGGCCCACCACCGAGCGGCCGGACCGGCCGGGCGAGGTGGGGCCGGCGGAGGGGCCCGACGGGGCCGATCGGCACTGGGTGATGGGGCCGGTACGTCCGGTCGTGGCGGAGGTGGTGGCGGCCGTACGGGCGGGGGTGGGAGGTCGCTCGCCACCAGGGCCGGGGCCACGGCCACTCCCTCGCCGACCGGCGCTCTCGTCGGAGCCGCCAACGGTTCCCAGCGCACCAACTCCGCTTCCAGCCACCGTCGTCGCGCTTCGTCGATCACCCTTCGGGCCACGAGGTCGGCGAGGAAGGCCGAGACGACCGCGCGTCGGGCGACCGGTGTCAGCTCAGGAACGGGGATCCTCGCGCCGGCGGTCTCCTGCGGCGGCGGGGAAGGAGGCGACGCGACCGGGGTGGGGTGGACCCGTTCGGTCCAGCGCGCGCCGTCCCAGTACCGGATCTCGTACACGCCGGACGGATCCGGGTACCAGCCCGACACGACGCCCATACAAGAACACTACGACCGGTGTGGCGTCACGAACAGGGCCAAGGCTCCGGGGACCACCGCACGCTGGCGCGGGGCCAGAGGCGGAACGACGACAGCCGGGGGAAGCGGACCGGTGGGTCCCCCTCCCCCGGCTGACGCGTCGGTCAGATCAGGCGGCGGGTCAGCCGGCCGTCATCAGCCGGTGAACGAAGGTCGCGCCCCCTGAGCGACCGCGACGGGAGCCCGGGTGAGCCCTCCGGCCTCCACTTCGGGCAGGCCATCGGGGGTCGGCACCGTTGTCGGCGCGACGGTCGTTGTCGGCGCCACGGTCGTTGTCGGCGCCACGGTCGTTGTCGGCGCCACGGTCGTTGTCGGCGCCACGGTCGTTGTCGGCGCCACGGTCGTTGTCGGCCCGACGGTCGTCGTCGGCCCGACGGTCGTCGTCGGCCCGACGGTCGTCGTCGGCGCGGCGGTCGAGGTCGTGGTCGTGTTCGGGACGACGGTTCCGAAGCAGGCCTTGATGTTGCTGATCTGCTTGCCGGTGGCGGTGGTGAGGTTCTCGCCGGAGGTGGCACCGGTGGCCGGATCGTAGAGGTACACCTGCGAGGCGCCCTGACCGCTCTTGACGGACACGAAGGCGATCGGTGCCGTGGACGACCAATCGAAGCTCGGCGGCTCGCTGTTGTCGAAGTTCGTCACGGTGAAGCCGGTGGGAGCTATGGGCCCCGCATTGTCGGGCGGGTCGATCTTGGTCTCGGTCACGGTCGCGCTCACGAAGTAGCCCTCACTGACCAGGTAGGTCGCGAGTTCAGCGCAGGTTTGATTGCTGGTCACCGAGATCGGCACGATCACCGGATAGGACAGCTGGGCGCCGGCGGCGGTGATACCCGTGATGGCGCCGATGGCGATGAGGGCAGTGGCGGCCGCTCCCACGACCACGAGGACGAGCGCGGACGCACGGCGAGAAAGTACGGTCATGGTGGGCTCCAGTACGAACGAGAATGGTGCACGTTGACGGGGCCGGTTTCGCTCTGACTCCCCACCCGGCCAGAAGCGACCAGTTCACCGGGCGGATCAACGTCTCCCTATCACCACTTTGGGTGACGGGTAGAACGCTACAGGCGTCCGACGGTGGTGTCACCCACCTCTACAGATTTGAGTCCTACGACTCATCGTGGCTCGCTGTCGCCGGGCGCGCCGCGCCGAGCCCAGGCCGGCCGGGGGCGTCAGAAGGGAGGCCACACGGGCTCGGTTCCCTCGACGAACGCCTTTGCCGCGATCGCCATGTTGCCGGTCATGATCCCGAGCACCTGGGTGCGGTTCTCCAGCTCCATCGCCTGACGCAGGCTGCCGGCGTCGAGGTTGGCCCACGCCCCGAGCTTGGTGAACTCCACGCTGTACTCGCTCAGCGTCGCGATGGCCCGGGCCGTCTCGAGCGCCCCCTCGAGCAGAGCCTCGAGCGACGTCACCCGGGTGACCAATCCGATGCGCTCCGCCTCGTCAGCCGCACATCGACGGCCGGTGAGCATCAGCTCGATCGAACGACCGGCACCGACGATCCGGGGCAGGAGGTAGCTGGTGCCGACATCGCAGGACGAGAGGCCGACCTTGACGAAGTGGGCCGACAGGAACGCTCCTTCGGCCGCCACCCGCACGTCGGCGGCGAGCGCCAATGAGAGCCCTCCACCGACTGCGGCGCCGTGCACCGCGGCGATGACCGGCTGGCGGAGCTCGTGGATCTGGAGGATGAGCTCGGCCAGGTGCTCCTGGGAGCGGTGGACAACACCGACCTGGCCGCGGCCCTCGGTGTCGGGAGCCGGACCTCCGCTGCCGGTCAGGTCGGCGCCGGCGCAGAACCCCGGACCGTCGGGGTCACCCCTCAGAATGACGACCCGCGTCTCGCCATCGGCCTCCACCTCCGCGAACGCGGCCTTGAGCGCTCCGGTCATGTCGGCCGAGAGGGCGTTGTAGCGGCCTGAGTCGCTCATCTCGACGATGCGGATCCCCGGCTCGACGGTGGACACGGCGACCAGCGGCATGGTTCCCCCTCGGGATGACGACGAGACCGCTGCACCGTAGAACAGCATTGGGCGGCGCGGCCGGGAGGTGGGGTCGCCACGTGTTAGACAGCGGCTACAGAATTCTGGCTTCGAGGCAGAAGCGACTCGACGTGGGGGGCCACACCAATGACCGTTGCCGAAGAAACTGTTGCGTCCGGCAGCACCAGAGGGGCCCGGGCCCGATCGGTCGCAACGGCGGTGGCGTTGGGTGCGACCATCGCTCTGGTCCTCGGCGCCTGCTCGAGTGGCGGTGACAGTGCCACCACCGCAACCGACACGGCTCCGGCCACCACGGTCGTGCCCGCCGACGTCACCGTCACCGGGCCGATCACCGGTGGAACCCGAGGGGTGGCCTACAGCGCCATGCCTCCCGGCGTCGCCGACCGGTACGGCTACACGGAGGAGGAGTACTTCGTGGCCGGCACCGCCCCCTCGTACACGCCTGCCGCGCCGCTGACCGAGGACGGCAAGTGGACCGTGAACGCGGGGCCCGAAGCCCCCTACGAAGTGCGGGTGATCGTCCGCCGGCCCGCGAATCCCGATGATTTCAACGGCAAGGTCGTCGTCGAGTGGAACAACGTGACCGCCGGCTTCGAGAACCAACCCGTGTTCTCGCTCACCAACGACTACCTGATGCGCGAGGGATACGCCTACGTCGGGGTGAGCGCCCAGCAAGGTGGGATCGACGGTCTCGAGAAGCCCCTCGAGGTTCCAGGGGCACCGCCGGAGGTCCTCCTGGCCCTCAAGCAGTGGGATCCTCAGCGCTATGGCGCCCTCAGTCATCCCGGGGATGCCTGGTCCTACGGCATCTACACCGACGTCGCCGACATGCTGCGGGCCCCCGGGGCAGTCGACCCGTTGGGGGGTCTCGTCCCCGAGGAAGTGATCGCGGCGGGTCAGTCACAGTCTGCGGGGCGCATGGTCACCTACGCCAACGCCGTCCAGCCCGTGACCGGGGCCTACGACGGCTTCCTCGTCCACAGCCGGGGCGACAGCGCCTCGCCCCTTGGGCCGACCGATGCCGACAGAGCCCCGGCGGTGGTCAAGGTCCGCACCGATCTCGATGCTCCCGTGCTGGTGTTCCAGACCGAGACCGAGGCGGCCCGATCGAGGGCCCTCGGCTTCCGCCAGCCCGACACCACCACCGTGCGCGTGTGGGAGGTCACCGGCACGGCCCACGCCGACCAGGCCACCCTTGACTTCGCGACGGCCTCGGGCAAACGCTGGACCACCATTGGCTACGATCCCACCCCGTACTGCGGCACGGTCAACAACGGCCCGTCCGGGTCGTATGTCATCACGGCGATCGACTCGCTCGGCCGTTGGATCGCCGAAGGCACGGCCCCGCCATCCGGTCCGCCGATCCAGGTGACCGACGGCAAGGTGGTTCGTGCCGCCGACGGCATCGCCCTCGGTGGCATCCGCAGTCCGGCCGTCGACGCACCGATCTCGATCCTGAGCGGCGAAGGCAACCCGTCGAGCGTCTTCTGTTCGTTGTTCGGGCAACGAACAGACTTCACCCCCGAACAGCTCGTTGGGCTCTACGGAGACCACGCCACGTATGTGGCGAAGGTGACCACCTCGGCCGACGAATCGGTGAAGGCCGGTTTCCTGCTCCCCGCCGAACGCGACGAGTTCGTGGCTACGGCCGAAGCCAGCCGCGTGGCCCGGTGATCCATCTCTAGATGAGGAACTCCTCGCCCGAGGCCCGCACGGTGACGTCGCTGATGGAGATGCCCCAGGGCTGATCGATCACCCACACCACCTGGGCCGCCAACTCCTCGGGCGTGACCGCCCAGTAGCGGATGTCGTCGGGGTCGGTCATCGCGGCCGGCATCGATCCGTCGAAGTACCGCCCGATGTGGTCCATGTAGCTCTCGGTGTTACGACCGAGGATCCCCACCAGCGCATCGCCGTTGACGATCGAGCTGCCGAGGTTGGTCCCCGGCACGCCGGTGGGTCGCACCACCGTCACCTTGATGCGACCCTGCGCCTCGGCCCGCAACGCGTCGGACAACACGTTCACCGCGGCCTTGGTGGCCGCGTACACGCCTGCACCGGCAGTAGGAACGTTGCCGTAGATCGACGAGATGTTGACGACGTGACCACGGCCCTGCTCGATCATCTGGTCGTACACGGCAGCGATGCCGTTGAGCACACCCTTGAGATTGATGTCGATGCAACGGTCCCAGGCCTCGGCGGCGCGGACATGGTCGGCGTAGAAGGCGAGGGGCATCACCCCGGCGTTGTTGACGAGGACGTCGATGCCACCGAACGTGTCCACCGCAACCGTCGCCACCGCGGCCATGTCGACCCGGCTCGTCACGTCGGCCACACAGGCGACGGCCGACCCTCCAGCGGCCCGGATGCCGTCGACGACGCCGTCCAGCGCCGGGGCGTCGATGTCGGCGACCACGACCATCGCGCCCCGGGCGGCCACCATCTCGCTGATCAGCCGCCCGAACCCCCCGCCGGCCCCGGTGACGACCACGACCTTGCCCTGCACATGATTCACCATCGGCGGAACGTACCCCCATGGAGCGGGCGGCGCCGCCAGTCGCGTCATCTCGCCTCACGTCGGGCATCGCCGGCTGGGCACGACATGCTGATGGTGTGTCCCGGCCCGATGGCTCCCCCAACCCCCACCCCCTCGACAACGCCGTCTGGGAGGCGCTCACCAGCCATCAGGCCGACCTGTCCGAGGGCGACGGGTCGGCCCGCCGGTTCGATCCAGAGGTGTCGGTGTTCGCGGCGATCGACGTAGCGCACGACGAGGCCTGGGCGGCGCTCGCCGACCTGGCTTCCGACGAGCCGGTGGCGTTGTTCCGGGACCACATTCCGGCTCTGCCCGCCGGGTGGGTCGAGGTCGCCAGAGGTGAGGGTCATCAGCTCGTCCTCGAGCCGCATGACCTGACCAGCGTCGGGGTCGCGCCGGGGCGGCCACTGACCGGCGCCGACGTCCCTGCCATGCTCGACCTCGTCGCCGCCACCACCCCCGGGCCGTTCCTGGCCCGCACCATCGAACTGGGTCGCTATCACGGCGCCTTCGAGTCCGGTCGCCTCGTGGCGATGGCCGGCGAACGGCTCCACCTGGACGGATTCACCGAGATCTCGGCGGTGTGCACCCACCCCGACGCCCGCGGCCGCGGGTTGGCCGCCACGCTCACCCGGACGATCGCCGTCGGCATCATCGGCCGCGAGGAGACACCGTTCCTGCACGTGGCCCGGGGCAACGACACCGCCCGTCGCGTGTACGAACGTCTCGGCTTTCGCGAACGGCGGATCGTGCAGTTCGTGCTCGCCCGACCCGCGTTCCTCGGCGACGACGGCCGGACCGATTGACTCAGGAAAAAAGCTGTAGGACGTTCTTCGCGACGAGGCCTACGCCGACCCGAAAAGCGCTGGTCTCGACGGCGAAACCCCCCGACCGACCGACTCTCAGTACAGGTCGGGGACGAAGGTCTGGCTCTCCATCGGGGGACGGACCCGCTTGTCCGATGCCTTCGGTCGGGCCGGGAGCTTCATCGGGCCCGCCGGAAGATCCTCGTACGGGATCTGCGACAGCAGGTGGCTGATGCAGTTCAGGCGGGCGTGGCGCTTCACTTCGCCGTCGACCACGAACCACGGGCTCTGCTTGGTGTCGGTGTAGGCGAACATCTCATCTTTCGCCCAGGAGTAGTCCTCCCACCGGGTGCGCGACGCGAGGTCCATCGGCGAGAGCTTCCAGTGCTTGGTGGGGTCCTTCAAACGGGCCCGGAAGCGGCGCTCTTGTTCATGGTCGCTGATGGAGAACCAGTACTTGATGAGGATGATCCCGGAGCGTTGCAGCATCTGCTCGAACTGCGGGCAGGAGCGCATGAACTCCTCGACGTCGTCCTCGGTGGCGAAGCCCATCACGCGGTCGATGCCAGCGCGGTTGTACCAGGAGCGGTCGAACAGGACCATCTCGCCGGCGGCGGGGAGGTGCTCGACGTAGCGCTGGAAGTACCACTGGGTCTTCTCACGGTCGCTGGGGATGCCGAGGGCGACGGTGCGGATCACGCGGCTGCTCGTCTTCTCGGCGATCCGGGTGATGACCCCGCCCTTGCCGGCGGCATCGCGACCCTCGAACAGGACCACCACCCGCAGCCCCTTGGCCTTGATCCACTCCTGGAGCTTGACGAGCTGTATCTGGAGGTCGGCCAACTCGGCTTCATAGACCTCGCTACGCAACACCCCCGACGTCGTGTAGGCCTCGTCGCCGAGACGCCTCGCGCCCCCGACCGCCGCTCCGCCGCCTGCGTTGCTCTCCGAACCCTTGTTGACATCAGCCTTCGTCATCACATCGAAGGTAGCAACGACGCGGAGCCGGAGCATCGATCCGGAGCTGATGTCATCGGCAGGAACAGATGGTCGCTTGCTCGGCTTTCAGCTTCCCGCGGCCTTCGCGTGGGCTCCCCGGGGACCGCGATGGGTGCTCAGAACGGTGCCCGGTCAAGAGGGTCGTCGTCAGCGCCGGCCTCGACCGCCGGCTCGTCGGCCAGGGCCAGCGCCGCCAACGCCGTCGTCAGCGGGACCGCCAGGACCAGCCCGATGCTGCCCACCAGGGTGCGCACCACCTCGACCGCCACGAGCTCGCTGGTGAGCGCCCGCTCCCAGGGCCGCCCACCCTGGAGGAACACGAGCAGCAATGGCAACGACGCCCCCGCGTAGGCGAGGACCAACGTGTTGACCACCGAGGCGATGTGGTCGCGTCCCACCCGCACGGCGGCGCGATAGAGCTGGGGTCGGGTCATGCCGGGGTCGCTGCGCCGCAGCTCGACCACGGTGGAGACCTGCGTGATGGTCACGTCGTCGAGCACCCCCAGCGCGCCGATGACGATGCCGGCCACCAGGAGGGCACGCAGGTCGATGAGATCCGCGGTGATCCGCAGCGTCGTCGCTTCCTCGCCGAGAAGGCCGGTGAAGGCCGTCAGACTCACGAACACCTGGGCCAGCACCGCGGTGACGGCCAGGCTCGCCAGCGTCCCCACCAACGCCACCGTGGTGGCCGGGTTCACCCCGTGGGCGAGATAGAGCACGAGGAAGGCCACGATCACCGTGGCGACGAGCGCCACCGGGAGCGCCGGGCTGCCCCGCAGCAACGATGGCAGGAGAAAGACCATGATCACGGCGAGAGCGATGGCGATGCCGAGCAGCGCCCGCAGCCCCTTCCACCCCGCGAAGGCGACGACGGCGACCACGAAGATCACCGTCAGGGCGACGAGCGGGGCACCCCGCTGCATGTCGGCGTAGCTGTACTGGAAGCCGACCGGGGCCTGCGGGTTGCGGGCCAGGACCACCTTGTCGCCGACGGCAAGATCAGGCTTGGAGAAGTCGGTGGCCTGGATGCTGAAGCTGGCCGAGGTGCCAGCCGCGGCCCCGGAGGTGACATCGATGGCGACGACCTGGCAGTCGACGGACGCGTCCGGGATCTCGACGCTCAGACAGGACTCGATGCTGACGTCGGTCACGGTGGCGTCGACGAACTGGAGCGTCGCCCCGCCCGGGTTCAGCTCGGGGGCCTCACCGCGGGGCCAGAACCAGGCCATGCCGACCATGGCGAGGATCGCCGCGAGGGCCACGGCCACCGTGAGGCCGCGCCGAAGCCGGGCCCCCTCAGCACGATGAGCATGGTGATCGCCGGCCACGCGCCGAGTATGGCGATCCCCACCACATCATCGGGCGATGGTGCCGACGGCCCCAGGCTCGACGGCCTGCTCACGTCGGTAGACCTGCCATCCTTGGCGACCGACGAGGGGGAACCGCCATGACCATGATCGTGATCCAGGGGACGCTGTCCATCCGGCCCGCTGTTCGGCTGAGGGCGCCGGACTGCGAATCCGGCCCACCTCCAGAGCCGACGCCGTAAGGTCACACCGAGGCGCCGGCCGCCGGGAAGGTACCCAGCGCAGGCCGAGAACGCGTAGAGGGGGTCGTTCGATGGCTATCGGTCCAGGTGCAGTGTCACTCGAAGGGCGAGTCGCAGTGGTGACGGGCGGCGGCGCCGGCATCGGGCGCGGGATCGCCGAGGGGCTCACCAACTTCGGGGCCCGGGTGGCGATCTGGGAGAAGGACGAGCAGAGCTGCGCGGCTGCCGCTTCGACCACGGGGGCGCTCGGCATCGTGACGGACGTGCGCGAGGCCGAGCAGGTCGACGCCGCCCTGGCCCGAACCGCCGACGAGCTGGGCCCGCCCACGATCCTGGTGAACAACGCCGGCGGGGTGTTCTGGTCGTCGATCCTCGACACGTCGGAGAACGGGTGGGCCGCGCTGTACCGGGCCAACCTCGGCCACGTGCTGCTGTGCACCCAGCGCGTGGCTCGCGCCATGGTCGAGCACACCTTGGCCGGCAGCATCATCAACGTCACGTCCATCGAAGGGGTACGGGCCGCACCGGGATACGCGGCCTACGCCGCGGCCAAGGCCGGGGTGATCAACCTCACCAAGACCGCGGCGCTCGAACTGGCCGAGCACGGCATCCGGGTCAACGCCCTCGCCCCTGACGTCACGTTGACCGAGGGGCTCATGTCGGTGTCGCCCGAGGGATCGAGCGAGGGGTTCGCCCGCATGATCCCGATGGGCCGCCCCGGCCACGTCGACGAGATGGCCGGGGCCGCGGTGTTCCTGGCCTCGGCGCTGTCGAGCTACGTCACCGGCCAGACCATCCACGTCGACGGGGGCACCCATGCGGCCGGCGGCTGGTACCACGACCCCGACGACGGCCACTACATTCTCGGCCCGGGCTGATCGCGACCGGGTCGACCGGCGCGAGGGCTTCAGTGTGGCGAGCCTCTAGGCCTGGGGTCAGGGCCGGTCGGACGGATCACAGGCGGCGCGCCGAACGGGCCGGCGCGCGGAGGCGCGGGGAGCTCAGAGGCAGCCGTAGAGGGCGTCGAAGATCGGGCCCCAACGGGGGTCGGTGCGGTCCGGACCCCACCAGAGCCGGTTCATGGCGTAGCCGAGTGAGACGCCGGCATCAGGATCGACGAGAGCGAGCGAGCCGCCGCTGCCGTTGTGCCCGTAGGTGCGCTCACCGGGGCCGAACGGCCACTCCGGGATGGTGTGTTCGAACCCGAGACCGAACGCCGTCGGCAACTCCATCACCAGGTCGTCGCCCTTCACGTGGCACCGGCCGAACTCTTCGACCAACTCGGTAGGCGCGACGGAGAGCTCGGCCACGCTGCCCCCCGCCGCGAGCACCGAGAAGAGACGGTCGAGCCCACGGGCATTGGCATGCAGATTGGCGGCGGGGATCTCCGCCCGACGGAACGCATCGGTGGTGCAGTGGGCCGGGTCGTTGCAGTCGGGCGGATTGCCGAAGGCCCGTGGCCCGATCGACGTCGTGGGGTTCCATCGGTCGAAAAAGGTGCCTTCGGGCGAGAGGTCGACGACGAGGTCAGAGGTCCGAGCGTCGAGCGCAGCGGGCAGCGGCATCGCCAGCTCGACCCCGAGCGGAGCGGCCAACTCCGAACGGATGATCTCGCCGACGGTGCGGCCGGTGGCCCGTCGCAACACCTCGCCGACCAGATGACCGAAGGTGACACCGTGGTAGCCGTGGGCGGTGCCGGGCTCCCACCACGGGCGTTGCGTCGCAAGTGCGGTGGTCATGGCCTCCCAGTCGCTGAGCGACCCGAAGGGCATGCGCTCGGCGACGGCGGGCAGGCCGGCCTCGTGGGTGAGCAGCCACCGAATCGGCAACTGCTCCTTGCCCTCGGCGGCGAACTCCGGCCAGTGGGTGGCGACGGGTGCGTCGAGGTCGACCAGACCCCGGGCGACGGCCCACATCGTGGCGATGGCCACGATGCCCTTGGTGCACGAGAAGACACAGACCAGGCTGTCGCGCTCCCAGGGCCTCGTCTTC
>Ga0335397_10002520_pt1 | contig 25010 bp, 19 predicted proteins | sample MAT04_FD_205740 | JGI IMG/M metagenome (GOLD analysis project Ga0335397, IMG submission 205740) | Freshwater microbial communities from Lake Fryxell liftoff mats and glacier meltwater in Antarctica - MAT-04 (spades assembly) (version 2) ... | reverse complement strand
GCCCACTCGCGCGCCTTCTCGTAGAGGCCGGCGAGGTTGTTGAGCGCCTCGGGGTTCTCGCTGTCGAACTCGAGCACCTTCTTCCAGAGATCGATGCAGATCTCCGGCTTGCGCAGCTTTTCCGTCGCGAGCTGCGCCATCTCGACGTAGCGGAGCGCGCGGTCGCTCTCGTCCATGAGCTCGGTCTCGAGCTTCATGACGTTGACGAGCTTCTCCCAGTCGCGGCGCTTCTCGTACATCTCCTTCAGGCGCGTGATCGCCTCGATGTTCGCTGCGTCGATCTCGATGACCTGCTCGTAGGCCTTGATCGCCTCGGCGACGTTCGACGACTTCTCGAGGTAGAGCGAGCCGGCGAGCGCGAACAGCTCGACCTTCTGCGCTGGCGCTCGATGGATCTCGGCCTTTGCGAGGACGCCCTTGATGACGTCGGACCAGCGCTTCTGGCCCTCGAACTTGGCGATCTGCTCGTCGAGCTCAGCGAGCTTCGCGAGCTCCGCATCCGACAGCGGACTGCCCGCGTCCCGGTAGCCGCCAGGCGCAGCAACCGCAGCCGCACCCTCGTCAGGCTGTGCCGCCGACTCCTCGAAATCGCCCGAGCTGCTCACATCATTCTCCGACACTCAGTCCTCCATCGAAAGCCGCTCAAAGGGTCGCGGATGAGAGAGAGCAGTCACCGTGCGCGCCGCGGATCTGCGGAGCGCGCCAAGCCTCAGTGGCCTTCGGTGAGCTCGTTGAGCCGATCGCGGGCTGCCTTCACGTAGTGCGCAGGAGCGTTGGCGCCGGCCACGTCGACGTACTTCTTGAGGAAGCGGCTCGCCTCCTCCTTGTTGCCCTGCTGAGCGTAGGTCCAGCCGAGCGAGAACAGCGCATCGGGCATGCCGGGCACGATGGCAAGCGCCGCACGGAACTCACGCACGGCGTCCTCCGGCTTGTTCTGCTGCTGGTAGATCGATCCGAGCAGCGCGTGCGTCGTCGCGCTCTCCTCCGTGCCCTCGAGCGCAACCGTCTGCGCGGATCGCAGCACCTGCACGGCCTGATCGAGGTAGCCGAGATCGGCATAGAGACGGCCGAGCGCGGAGTACGCCTCGAGGAAGCGCGGACCCTTCTGGATCGCCTCGGTGTAGCGGCGCAGCGCGGCCTGCAGGTTCTCGTTGCCGTCCTCGGCGATGGCGAGCTCTTCGTGGACGCGGCCGAGCTTGTAGTAAGCCTTGAACAGCGTCGCATCGAGCGACACGGCCTTCTCGAGCGCCTGCTTCGCGCCGTTCCAGTCTTCGAGCTCGATGAGGATCTCGCCGAGCTTGAACTGGTAGCCCGCGGAGTCCGGCGCGATCGCGATCGCCTTCTGCAGATCGTCACGCGCGGGCTCGTACTTCTGCATCTGCATGTGCACGATCGCGAGGTTCCAGAACGCCTCGTCGTTGGCCGGATCGAGCGCAGAGGCGCGCTCGAGCGCCTCGACCGCGCCGACGAATTGCTTCTGCTGCGCGAGGATCACGCCCTCGTTCATCTTGTTCATCGACTCGACGCGCTCGCGTGAGCACGAGCCCGCCGTGAGCATGAAGAACGAGAGTGTCGCGACGCCTAGCGCACCGAGCATCTGCTTCGCCGAATCATGGGCGAGCTTTAGCTTCGCTGAATTCATCTTTCCGCTCTCCCTCCGGACCTTTGGGCGATCCGGCGGCTGGATACTACGTGACCCCACCCCGTCCCCTCAACAGCGAACTGAGAGAAACGGCAAAGGGGTCGTCGGGCCCGCGGCCCGGTGCCGAGGAGGAGCGACCCTCCGCCGCCAAACGTGGGGCGATGGGGGGCGAGGCATGTCGGTGGCGCTCAGGTACAAATCGACGCTCCGTCCGTCGGAGAGGGTTCGCCCGCACGTGTAGGTTGCGGCGCACCTCGATTCGCTGATACTTACCCACCCCATTTTTCGCTCCGCCGCGTCGCGAGACCGTTTCGCCGCTGTGACCTGTTCATCGCGAGGTCCGTCATGCTCCGCGCTTCCGTCATCTTCGTGCTCGCGCTGCTCGCCGCCGCCTCGCCCGTAGGCGCACAGCGTCGTCCTCCACGCCCGCCCGCGACTCCTGCCGGCGAGGCCGTCGCCGCCGCGCCCACGCTGGCGGATCTGCCGACCATCGTGCCGAAGCTGGAGAGCGCCAACACCGACGAAGTGCGCGAGGCGATCGACCTGCTCACTGTGATGGACCGGCCGGAGGCGGTGCCGCCGCTCGCCGCGCTGTTGCGCTCGGGTCAGCCCGACGCGATCACCGACCGCGCGCTCGAATCGCTCGGCGCTCTCGCGCAGACGAGCGCGATCGAGGTGCTCGTCGAGTTCACCCACCACCGCCGCGAGGGCGCGCGCCGCCGCGCGTATCAGGCGCTCGCCGCGATTCAGGATCCGCGCGTGGCGCGGCTGCTCGAGCAGGGGCTGCGCGACAGCGATCGCAACGTGCGCGGCACGGCGGCCCTCGCGCTCGGCGACATCGGCGCGCGGGCGAGCGTCGACACGCTGTTCATCGCGTTCGATCGCGGCGTGATCGAAGCGGCGATCGCGATCGGCAAGCTTGGCGATCGGGCCGCGGTCAACAAGTTTTCGGAGTCGATCGGGCGCCGTCCGCTGTCGGTGATGCTGTCGGGATTCGAGCAGTTCGTGCGTCGCCGCGACGTGCTCGACGAGGTGAAGCTCGAGATCGTGCAGCGGCTCGGTGAGGTCTCTGGCCCGCTGGTGAAGTCGTTCCTGCGCGAATATCTCGGGACGTTCACCCAGCGCGATCGCAGCGCGCTCAAGCGCGCCGTGGAAGAGAACATCCGCCGCATTCCGGACGCGCCGGTCGGAGCCGCCGCTGCGCCTCCCGCTGCGGCACCGGCTGCGCCTCTCGCGGTACCCGCTGCGCCGTCCGCCCCGGCTCCAGCGACGCCCGCTGCGTCGCCGACCGCTCCTCGGGGAGGTGCCCGATGAATCGCTCCGTCACGCTCGCGATCGTCGCGCTGTTCGCGCTCACCGCGGGCGGCTGCGCCTCGCTCGGGCAGACCAACGCGTTCAGCTCGCGCTTCGCTGACAACCAGGCGGTCGCGACGCAGGGCATCGTCGCGCGGCTGCCGCGACCCGCCGCATCGACGCGGCCGGCCAACGCGAGCGGTCAGCCCATGGTGATCGCGACGACGCACGGCGGCGATCGTCGTGTCGTGGCGTTCGACGTCACCGCTGGACGCGCGCGCTGGTCGGTTCCGATGGACGCGATGACGCGGCCGGAGATCGTCGGCGACATGGTGATGACCAGCGTGCGCAGCGGCACTGGCGCGGCGTCGCGCGCGGAGGTCGTCGCGCTCGATCTGGCGGACGGCCGCACGTTGTGGCGCGAAGATGCGCATGAGCTGGCGTACGTCGGCGCGGCGCGCGACGGCGACGTCGTAGTGTTCATCGAGAACGTCGGCGCACAGGGCGGCGCGCGACGCGTGGGCCATGTGCACGCGATCGTGCCGCGCACCGGCCGCGTCCTCTGGGAGTACGAGATTCAGGGCGTCCTCGGGCACCCAGCGATGGTCAGCGGGCTGGTGTTCATCCCGTGGGATCGGCAGAACATCGCCGTCCTCGACGCGCGCACCGGGCTCGAGCAGGCACGCCTACGCTCGACCGACGACATCATCGACTGGATCGACGCGCGGCCCGAGGGCGTCTTCTATGGCAGCAGGGCGATCTACCGGCTCGACAATCGCTCGGCGAGCGGCACCAAGGCCGGCTCGACGTTCCTCGCGCCGCTGCTGCCGGCAGCGCCGGGCGATCCACTGGTGCACACCGACGGATTTCTTCCCGCGCCGGGCACGCGCACCGCGCGCGGTCGCATCCGCTTGCACGCAGCGCTCGCGCCGACGCCCATCGGCCAGCCGATCGGCATCGCGGGCGACGTCGTCTACTACGTCTACTTCCGCTACGTGATGGCGTTCGGCGTGGACGGCGCCCCGCGCTGGGCGCGGATCCTCGAGGAGGACGTGATCGGCGCGGAGCCGAGCCCGGCGGGCCTCTTCACGGTCGGCGAGAAGGGCGCGCTGCGCCTGCTCGACGTGACCACGGGCAACGATCGCTGGACCGCGGCGATGGGCGCAGAGCTCGCATCGGCGACGCTCGACGTCGCCGGATTCGCGCCGAGCGCTGAGGCTGGCGAAGCGCGTGATCTGAAGACGTCGCTGACCGAGATCGCGCTCGACCCGGACAACCGCCTGGTGCCCGCGCGCGCCTTCGCGATCCAGCTGCTCGCCGCGAATCCGGACCCCGAGGTCACGCACGAGCTGCTCGACATGTACGCGCAGCGCGGTGTACCCACGGCGCTCCGCGAGGCGATCGGCGCGGCGCTGCGCACGCGGCGCACGGGCACGGAGTTCCTCGTGGCGTCGCTGCAGAGGCACTACGACTTCCTCGAGGGGACGGAAGCGCCGCCGCTGCAGGTGATCGTACCGTCGCTGGTCGAGGCGGAAGAGCGCAGCTCGGTCAACGCGCTGGTCGCGCAGATGATGGATCACGAGACGCCGATCACCGTCCTGCCGACGGTGGTGCAAGCGATCGTGCAGCTCGGCGATGCCGCGATCGTGCCGGCGCTGCGCGCGTTCCTCGTGCTCTATCACGCCGACAGCGCGTTCCGCGCCCCGGCCGATGCGGTGTGCGCGCCAGCCACGCCGAACGCCTGCGCGATGATGGCGCTGGCGCTCGCCGCAGAGGGTCTGTTCAAGCACGGCGGCGCCGAGGGGCGCGAGACGCTGACGAAGCTCGCCGCCGATGGCCGCACCCACGAGCCGCTCGCGGCGTCGATGCGCGGCTTCTTCGAGAATGAGCAGCGTGTCGCCGAAGAGACCGCGCGCGCTGAGGCGGAGGCGCAGCGACGCGCGGCAGAAGAAGCGGCGCGCAGCGTCGAGGCCGCGCTGCCGAATCGCCTCTCGCAGGAGCAGGTGAACCTCGCGTTCGCCGAGCACACCGAGCCGCTGCGCAGCTGCATCATGGAGGAGCTTGGGCGCAACCCGCGGCTCGCGCAGGTGCGCTTCGTCTTCATCATGAACAACGACGGTACGGCGCGCGACTTCACGTTTGCGCCGAACACGCCGGAGTTCATCGCCTGTCTGCAGCCGAAGGTCGGCGCGGTCGTGTTCCCGCGCTTCCGTCAGGCGCGGCAGCGCGGCTCGTTCGTGATCTCGGTGCGCGGCGGTCGCCCGCAAGAGCCGGCCGAGGGCACGACGCCGGGCGCCGAGACGCTGCCCGCCGATGCGCCGTGGTGGCAGCGCGCGCGCGTGCGCGCTGGCGCGCCGACGAACGCGGAAGTGACGACCGCCCTGCCCTGGTGGGTGCGCCGTGCGGCGCCGGTCGCAGCGGTCGAGCAACCGACGCAACCGCTGCAACCGACGCAGCCGACGCAACCGACGCAGCCGACGCAGCCGACGCAGCCGACGCAGCCGACGCAGCCGACGCAGCCGACGCAGCCGACGCAGCCTGGCGGCGGTGAACAGCGACCGTGGTGGCTGGCGCCGGGGGCCACGCAGCCGCCCGCGGGTCAGCCGCCCGCTGGCGCGCAGCCGCCCGCAGCGCAGCCACCGGCAGCGCAGCCACCGGCGAGCGCGCGTCCACCGGCTGGCGCGCAGCCGCCGGCAGTCACGCCGACGCCAGCGACCCCGCCCGGAGCAACGCCGCCCGCGGGTACGCGTCCTGGTCAGCGTCCGCCGGCCACGCCGACGCCTCCGCCCGCGCAGCCCGAGCCTCCGCCGGCGCCCCCGGTGCAGCCGTGGTGGCTGCCGCAGTGACGGACGCGCGTCGCGCGCACTGAGCGCACGACGCTCTACGCAGATCGCGCGATGCAGATCGCGCGACACTCTACGCAGATCGCGCGACGCGCTCTGCCGCCAACGCGAGCGCGCCGACCAGATCGCTCGACGCGCGGCGCAGCGCGGCCGGTGCTTCTGGCCCGAGGCGGTCGGGATGCAGCGCCCCCGCGAAACGTCGCAGCGAGCGCCGCGCAGCGGACCCATCGGCGCCGCGTGCGAGCTCGAGCAGCGTGCCGGCATCGGCAGCGCGCCGAACCTCGCGCGTCTTCCGCAGCAGCAGCGCATAGGTGTCCGCAGACGCGCGTGGAGACGATGCCGCACGCAGATAGCGCAGCGCTGCGAGCAAGCGCAGCGCACGCGGCGAGCCACGCGCGATCGACAGCAGCGCGTCGACGGCCGCGCCGGAGCGCAGCGTCGGCAGCATCGCGGCCTCGTCTGGCCACAGCGCCGCGTGATCGAGCAGCGCCTCGCCGAGCGGCGTCAGCACCAGGAGCCCATCGCCGAGGAAGCGTCGCAGCGCGAGCAGCGGTTCCTGTGCGAGCGCGTCGCGCATCGCCGAGAGCACGAGGTCACCGGCGCGAACCGCATCCGGCACCATCGGCACGCCGATCTCCGCGGCGCCCGCGACGAACTGGAACTCCACCGCGTGCCAGCGAAACAGCGCGCGGACGCGCTCTCGCAGCTGCTCGCGGAGTGCATGCGCGACGGCCTCGGGGCGCGCCGCGCCGCTCTCCACCAGCCAGCGCCCGACCGGTCCCCGCGACCCGGCGACGTCGAGCGTGTCCGCCTGCGCCCGCGCATCGAGGGCGTCCGCGTGAGCGCGCGCATCGAGGCCACCGCTGCGCACCAGCCGATCGCCGAGCGTTCCACCTTGCGGTACCGCGCCGACGAGCGCGCGCGGCGTGCCGTCGACGATCGCGAGACGCGCCTCGCCAAGCGCACCGCGCACGTGAAGCACACCGGTCGCGCAGGAGCGTTCGAGCGCGAGGAGCGCCGTTGCCAGGGACGTGGCGGCAGGAAGCCTGTCCATCCCACCGACCTACGCGAACGCCACACAGAAGTGAAATTAGTGGCGGTGCGCCGGGGCAGCCCGTAGCGCAGATCGACGCGCAGAAGTGAAAATGCTGGCGGGCCGCCGGGGCAGCGGCTCAGTGCCCGTAGCGCAGATCGACGCGCAGCGGCTCAGTGCCCGTAGCGCAGATCGACGCGCAGCGGCTCAGTGCCCGTAGCGCAGATCGACGCGCAGCGGCTCAGTGCCCGTAGCGCGGATCGCGGGGGCGCAGCTCGAGCGTGTCGCGAATCTGCCCGTAGCGACTCGCCAGCGACGCCGCGGTGACGCCATAGCGCTTCGCCACCGAGAGCTGCGTGACGCCGCCCATGCCCTGCGCGAGCGAGAGCGCGTATTCGACCGCTGCTGCGCACACGGCGGGCTTGCTAACGCGCGGGCGCTGCGCGTCGCGAAAATCTCGCCACAGCGCGTGCGCGAGATCGAGCTGCCGCGCGGTGAAGCCCGCCTCGCGCATGCCGCGATCGATGAGCGCGTCGACGGCGCGCCACGAAGGCTCAGCGGCGTCGGCGCCCTCGGCCGCGTCGACCGCGGCGAGCGCGTGATCGAGCAGCCCCTCGACGCTGTTCTCGCGGTCACGGTCGTCGCGGTCACGCGCACCGGCTGCACGCTCCGCGCTGCGGCCACTCGAGCGGCGATTGCGCGGCGGTGGCGCGGACTCTGGTGGCGTATGCTGCTGCTGCTGCGCCATCGGGATCGGCGGCGCATGGGGCCCCATGCCGGCCGGCGCACCGCGCTCGATCCACGCGAGCAGCGCGCGATGCTCGCGGTTGCGCGGCGCCGCGCGCACGGCGTCGTCGGCGAGGGAGCGCGCCTCCGCGATCTCTCCGCAGCCCGCCAAACAATGCGCGAGCGACGCGGTGATCTCGTCCTCGAGCGGCTCGAGCCGATGGGCGCTGCGCAGGTGCGGCAGCGCCTGCCGCGGAGTCACCAGCGCGACGTCGAGCAGGTGCCCGACGTTGTGGTGGTACCAGGGGTTGCGCGGCGAGATCGTCAGCGCGCGCCGATAGTGCGTGACCGCCGCGCGGAAGTTGCCGAGCAGCGCGTGACAGAGGCCGAGCAGCGCGTGAACGACGTCGTCGTCACCGCGCGCTTGCACGACGCGACGCAGGTGCAGCGCGGCGCGCCACGGGTTCTCCTCGATCGACAGCTCCGCCAGATGACGATGCGCGAACGTCGAGTCGTCGCTGCCCTCGGGCGCCATGGCGGCGAGCCGCTCGAGCACCGGCACCAGCTCTTTGCGCGGACGCGCGCGGCGCAGCAGGCCCTCCGCCTCGCTGCGCAGCTGATCCATGCGCTCGTCACCCTTCCGCGTCATCTCTCGGTCGTATAGCCCGCGTAATTTGCGATGGCAAGACAGCCGGCGACCGACCGTCGCGCGGCAGCGTCGCGGCTACGCGTCCTTGTGCGCGATGGCGACGACGAAGCCGCCGAGCCAGCGCAGCGGCGATCGCGACGCGAGCTTCTCTGCGTACGCGAGCCCGCGGCCGAGCACCGGCACCTTGTGCACGAACGCGGCCGGCGTGAGCACGCGGATCCCGCGCAGCTCCACCAGGCGCATCCCCGGCGGCAAGATCTTCGGCACCACCGTCGGCGGATCCCAGCGCGTGTAGACGTCCGCTTCCGTGCGCCCGTCGGAGATCGGCTGCGGCCCGGCGATGCGTTTGGCGAGATAGCGCAGGCTCCAGGGGTTGTAGAGCTCGATCGCGATGTGCCCGCCGACGCGCGTGACGCGCGCCATCTCCGCGACGGCGCGCCCGAGCTCCGGGATGTGCGCGAGCACCTTGAAGCTGCACGTCAGATCGAACGAGTTGTCGGCGAATGGGATCGCCGTCGCGCTGCCGAGCACCACCTCGAGTCCACGCGCGCGCGCCCGCCGCACCATCCCTGGGCTCACATCGAGGCCACGCGCCGAGCGCGCCGTCTCCTTCAGGCGCGAGAGCACCAGCCCGGTGCCGCAGCCGACCTCGAGCACACGCTGATGCCGCGCGTACTCCGACACCGCGTCGAGCTCGAGATCGTCGAGCATCGCGTGATAGCCGCGACCCCGCTCGCGCTCGTACCAGCCGCTGAAGTCGTCGTAATACGCGCGATTCTCGGTGTCGTCCGCCTTCGCCATAGGCGCGTGCCACTAGCCTCGCGCGCGCGTCGGCGCAAGCGGAGTGGCACGCCCGCTCAGCCGAAGAAGCCGTCGTAGAGCGACTGATACGCGGTAGCCATCGGACGCGGCGTGTGGCGCGCGAGGATGGCGGCGCGGGCGCGATGTCCGAGCGAGGCGCGCAGCGCGTCGTCATCGAGCAGCTTGCCGAGCGCGGCGCTGAGCGCATCGACGTCCGGCTCCACGGCGATCGCGGCGTCGTCGTCAGCGAGCTCCTCCGCGGGCGTGCCGCGGGTGACGACGACGGCGCGCTCGAGGCTCATTGCTTCGAGCAGCACGAGCGGATGGTCCATCTTCGCGTAGAGATCCGTCGACGGCAGCACGACCAGATCCGCGGCCGCCAGGAGCGCGTGAATGGCGCGCGTCTCGCCCGCCCAGCGGGTGCGCGCCTCGAGCCCGGCGGCGCGCACCCGTTCGCGCAGCCGCAGCTCCGCGTCACGCGCGCCCGGCGTCTTCGCGCGGCACGCGAGGACCAGCCACACATCGCGCCGCGCGAGCGCTGCCACCGCGTCGATGGTGCGCTCGGCGCCGTCGCCGAGCTCGAGGTCGCCCGGATAGAGCACGACCGGCGCATCGAGCGGCCAGCCGTACTCCGTGCGAGTCGCGGCGCGCATCGCCTGCGTGGCGACATCGAGCGGCGTGATCGCCGGCGCAATGCGGGCGAGCCGATCGCGCGCGATGCCCTCGGCGAGGAAGCGCTCCTCGCTGTGTCGTGAGAGCACGACGCTGACGTCCGCGAACAACACCTCGCGCAGCGGCGTGCCACGTAGCGGTGCACTCGCGATGGTGTGCACCGTCGGTACGCGACGCGCGCGCGAGGCGATCCGCCCGACCGACGACGAGCGCGGATTTGGCGCGAAGAAGAAGTGCCAGAGATCGACGCGACGCCCGCCGAAGAGGCGCAGTGCCACGCGCGCGTTGTCGACCAGCGCCGGCGCGAAGCCGCCCGAGCTCGCGGCGTACGGCGTCTCGAGGCGCGCGTGCGGGACGCCGGGATCCGCGCCCGGGCGCGTCAGCAGCGTCGGCCGGTAGCGATCGGCGCTGAGCGCTGCGGCGAGATCGCGGACGAGATTTTTCCCGCTGTCGTTCCACGGCGGCGCGACGGGCTTCGAGACGAGGAGGACTTCGCGCATGCGCGGCGCGAGATAGTGGCCCGCGGCGATCGGCGCAAGCAGGTGCCGCAGGCGCGTGGGCTGCCAGGCACCGCCGGTTGACGCTCGTGACGCACAGCGTTAGGAAGCTCGGGGCGCGCGCTTTCGCCGCGCCGACCGGAGCCCCGCATGAGCCGCGAAGATGACGACACCGAGAGCGGCAGCGAGCCTCCGCCCGAGCGCACCTCTCAGCCACCGCCGGCCGGAGAGTCCCGTCGCAAGCGCTTCGAGCACATCCTGCCGGAGCTGATCAAGCGCGGCATCGAGAAGGGCTTCGAGGCGGGCATGGGCACGCTCAACCGCACCGATGAAGCGCTGCGTGGCGTCGTCGCGGAGGGCAAGCTGCCGCGAGAGGTGGTCAACTACGTGTTCACCGCCATCGACGACACCAAGAGCGGCATGATGCGCGTCGTCGGCCGCGAGGTGCGCGACTTCCTCCAGGCGACCGACCTGTCGAAGGAGCTGCAGAAGGCGCTCACCAGCCTCTCCTTCGAGATCAAGACCGAGATCCGCTTCATCCCGAACGACGCAGGGACCGGCGTGAAGGCCGACGTCAAAGCGGGCTCGACCACGGTGAAGCGGCACAACACACCGCCGCCCGCGACCGAGCCGGGCGCAAGCGAAGTGACGCGCGACGAAGAGCCGAGCGCCGACTCCGAAGACGAGAGCGGCTCATCGCGTCGTCGCCCGCGCGCGCGCCGCAGCTCGTAGCGCGCGCGCCGCAGCTCGTAGCACGCCTGCGCCGCAGCTCGTAGCGCGCCTGCGCACTTTCTTGGCGCGCGGTGAGTCTCGTCGCGCGGCTTTGCACGCGTGACGCGCCGCTCAGCGCGTCATGGGCGGCGGCGGTCGGTCAGTGCTGACCGTGTGGGTCGCCCATGGGCGGCTGCGGGCGCGGGGCAAGCGGTCCACCCGGCAGGCTGCCCGGCGGTGCGCTCGCGCCGGTCGACTGGCCCGCGGGCGCGCGCGGCTGCACGGGCACCGCGTTCGCCGCGCCACCGACGACACGCCGCACGACGACGCGCGAGATGACGACCGGCGTCAGCGGGCGATTCTCCTCGTGGCCGTTCTGCGGCACACGCGCGATGCGCGACACGACATCGGCCTGCAGGCAGCGGCCGAACACGGTGTACGTGTTCAGCGCGTCGAGCTGCGGCGCTGCGCCGTCGAGCAAGAAGAACTGACCGCCGTTCTGGTTCGCGCCGGTGTTCGCCATGCACAGCAGACCGGCGCGGTCGTGGCGCAGATCGGAGCGCATCTCGTCCGGCAGCGTGTAGCCGATGGTGCCCGATCCATCGCCGAGATAGTCGCCGCCTTGGATCATGTAGTTCGGGATGACGCGATGGAAGATCGTGTCGCGGTACATCGGGCGGGTGACCCAAGCGCCGGCGCGCGCGTCCCACCATGGGCGCGTGCCGCGCGCGAGGCCGATGAAGTTCGCGACCGTCTTCGGCGTCTTGTCGGCGAACAGATCGCACTGCATCGTGCCGAGGTCGGTGCCGATCTCGGCGACGAGCGTGCCGTCCGTGCCGAGTCCGACGACCGCCTCCTCGAGCGTGAAGTCGCCAGCCTCCGGATCCGGGCTCGTCGGCGTGCGCACCAAATTCGCCAACGCGCGCGCGCGTGCGGCGTCGCCGGCTTTGCTCGGCGTGGGGCCGTTTCGTCCCTTGTTTGGCTCGGCGAGGATCACGCGATAGCCGTCGACGACGAGCTCGGTCTCCTCACCCTTCGTGCCTGCGCCCGCGCTGCCGCCCGTCCCCGCGGCGGACTCCTTGGGACCACAGCCGGCCGCGAGCAGCGCCAGCGGCGCGGCGAGCGCGACGACCAGCGCGCAGATTCCGACGACCTTCGACACACGAACGCTCACCGACGACGAACTACTCTTCATGTTGACCCCCGCGCGGCTCGGCCGTCCGAGGCACGCCGACGAAGCGAACCAAAACTCCGGGACCGATCCCGTACTGCCGCGCGACTCCGGCGTTCAGCTCGAGCACGTACTTCGAGTCACCTTCGACCTCACGCGGATCGTCGGTCTGCGGCTCCGCATTCTCGACCACGCCAAGCACGCGCATGCCCTCGGTGATGAAGACCATGTCGAGCGCGAGGTAGGTGTTGTGCATCCAGAAAGACATGTGCTCCTGCGCGTCGAACAGGAAGAGCATCCCCGCGTTCGCGTCCATCTGACGCCGGAACATCAGCCCACGTTGGCGCGTGCGATCCTCATTCGCGACCTCCACCTCGAACGTGACGGGCTCGCGGCCGGGCGGCTCGAGGATCACCTGCGCATGCGGGAGCGTGGCTGGCATCTGCTCAGTCGGGCCGGTGCCCTCGGGATCCGCTGGCGGAACGGACGTCGCCTTGCCGGAGCACCCAGCGCCTGGCCAAGCCGCGACGGCGATCGCGAGAGCGGCGAAAAAAGTCAGGTGGCGCATGGCGGCTTTCGGCATGAATGGAGGCGCGGCCTACCACAACCCCTACCCTCGCTCAAACCTTCCACCGCTTGAGGAAACCGCCGAGCAGCGCGCCAACCGCGCGCAGCTTCACGCCGATCCCCACGCCGCCGGTGCGCAATGACGTCATCGAGCGTGCGATCGCGCTGAGCGCCGGCGTGTACGGATGCCACCACATCTCGCGCTTCGCCCGCGACGCGTCGACGAGGACCGCGCGCGGCCGCGACAGCAGATCGAGCGCGTGTGCGCTGTTGGTCACGCCATAGCCGCTCTCGCCAACGCCGCTCCACGGCAGCGAGGGAACCGCGCCGGTGAACGCGTGGTTGTTGACGGTGGCGACGCCGGTGCGCAGCCGCCGCGCGACGCGCTCACCGCGCTCGAGATCGCGCGTCCAGACGCTGCCAGTGAGACCAAAGCGCGAGGCGTTCGCCGCGATGATCGCCGCTTCTTCATTGTCGACGCGGACGATCGGCAGCACCGGGCCGAAGGTCTCGTCGTGCAGCACCGCGGCGTCCGCCGGCACATCGACGAGCACCGTCGGCGGATACCACAGCCCAGCGCGATCCGCGCGCGCGCCACCGACCAGCACACGCGCCCCCGCGGCCACCGCCTCGTCGACGTGGCGCGTCACCAGCTGCAGCTGCGCGAGCGTCGTCATCGGCCCGACATCGCGCCCGAGTACGAGTTCTTTGGTCACCGCGACGATGCTCTCTTCGAGCTTGCTCGCGATGCCCGGCGTCGCGTAGACGCGCTCGACCGCCGCGCAGTTCTGCCCGGCGTTGGCGAACGCGGCCCAGACGAGCCCACGCGCGGTGCGCTCGAGATCCGCGTCATCGAGCACGATCGCAGCGTCTTTGCCGCCGAGCTCGAGCGACACCGGCACACACGCCTCGGCCGCCGCGTGCGCGACCTTCTTGCCGGTCGCGACCGAGCCGGTGAACACCACCGCGTCGACGTCCGCCGCGATCAGCGCCGCGCCGAGATCACCGCCGCCCTGTACGACGATCAGCAGATCCTCGCCGAACACCTCGCGCGCGGCGGCCGCGATCAGCTCGGCGCAGCGCGGCGAATATTCGCTCGGCTTCATCACCACGCCATCCCCCGCGAGCAGCGCCGGGAAGATCGTGCGCAGCGGGATCGCCACCGGGAAATTCCACGGTGTGATCAGCGCGATTACGCCGCGCGGCGCGCGCTCGATCGTCGCGCGCTTGCCCGGATAGCTGATCGGATCGAGCTCGGGCGCGATGCTCGAGAGCAGCGCCGGACCCTCTTCGCACCAGTACGCAGCGAGGTCAGCTGTCGGCAACACCTCGACCAGCCGCGCCTCCTGCTCGAGCTTGCCGCACTCGTTCATCAGCACGCGCACCGTCTCTTCACCGCGCCGCAGCAGCGCATCGGCGAAGCGCCGCAGCAGCGTCGCGCGATCCTCGACCGAGCGCGCACCGTGCCGCGCCTGCGCCGCCCGACACCGCGCGACGACATCACGCAGCGTGTCGATGTCCGTGACCGGCACCGGCGTCAGCGCCGTGCCATCCGCGGGAGACGCGCCGCGAATCGCGCCGTCCTCCATGATCGGCGCATCTTCGCGCGGCAGCGGCTGCTCGGCCGCGGCGCTGTCCGCGTCCTCGGTCGCGGGCTCAGCGTCGGCATTCGAGGGGCTCTCGGCGTTGTCCATGGACGCGCATTCAGGGCCGCTTGGCGTGGCGCGTCAAGAGCCGAGCGCGCGCCAGCCTTCGGGCGTGTGCTCCGCGAGTCCGTCGTGGGCGAGCTTCACCAAATGCGCCTCCGCAGCCAGCGCCGCGAGCGGCCAGATGTGCGGCGGCGTGTCGTCATACGCCTGCGGCACCAGCGCCGCGACCGGCCGCGGCCGAGAGTCGACGCGCAGCGCGGCCAGCACCTTACTTTCGCGCAGCAGCCGATGAGCGATGTAGCCGATCAGTTTCTCGTGCGCCGCGTGGATCGGCGCGCCATGCGCCGGCAGCAAGACGCTCGGCTCGAGCGCGTCCATCCGCGCGAGCGAGGCGAGGTATTGCGCCATATCGCCGTCGATCGTCTCGACCAAGATGCTGCCGACGCTCGCCACCATGTCGCCTGCGATCATCGCGCGCGACACCTCGTCGTAAAAGCACAGATGCCCCGGCGCGTGACCCGGCGTGTGAACCGCGCGTAGCCGCAGCGGCACCTCGCCATCGAGCGCGATCACCGCGCCGTCCGCGATCGCGCGGTCGAACACGACGCTGCCCACGAGTCGATCGATCGTCGCCGCGTGCCCCCAGAGCGGCGCTCCGAGTCGCTGCGCCAGCGCCGTCGCGCCGCCGATGTGATCCGGGTGGTGATGCGTCGCGACGATCGCGCGCAGCCGATCGCCGCGCTGCTGGCGCTGCTCGACCCACAGAACCGCGCGGTCGATCTCCTCCGGATACGGCGACGCCGGCTCGACCAGCACGAAGTCGCCAGTGCCGAGCAGATACACATTCGTGTGCGTCGCCGGCGGCAGCGTCGGCGTGCGCAGCGGCAGCGCCTCGACACCGGGCGCAATCGTCGTCGGGGCATCGGGCGTCATCTCGCGCCGAGGATAGCGCCGCGTGAGCGGTCGTGCGCGTTGCTGCCGCCACTGCGCTTTCATCTAGTGAGGCACTACGGCGTGCTCTCGGCCGACGCGTCGCTGCGCGCGGAGGTCGTCCCCTGCAAGGCGGTTGCTCCGGCAGCGCTCACTCGTGAAACGGATAGCCTATCCGCTCAGATGCCATCCGGGCGCCGGCCCAAGCGCGAATCCGAAGCTCCGCACGTTCCGCGTCGCTACTGGCGTAGCGCTTCGACTCTGGCAGCGAGTGGAGGCGAAGCCACCGCGGACGGTGATCTTCTTTCAGACGATACCCGAGTGGGGGCGTCGCCCCGAAGCGCTCGCGGAACCAGCTCTCGAAGAGGTGCACTCGTAGATCCTGCCGTTGCACAAGATATTGTTCATCAGTGAAAAGGGCAGCGCCCCCTTCAGACCGAGCAGCGTATTCCACTTGCCGCTTGCGCTAGACTCACCCCAATGCCTGGCGATCCCGCACGGAAGCGCGCGACCTATGCCGACGTGCTGGCGCAGCCGGAGCACATCGTCGCAGAGGTCGTGAACGGCGTGCTTCACACGATGCCGCGCCCACGCCTGCGCCACGCGGCCGCAGCCTCCGTGCTCGGCGAGGAGCTCGGCCCGCCGTTCAAGCGCGGGCGCGGTGGCCCGGGCGGCTGGATCATCCTCGACGAGCCCGAGCTACATCTCGGCGACGAGCCAGACATCCTCGTCCCCGACCTCGCCGGCTGGCGCCGCGAGCGCATGCCCGAGATGCCTGATGCGGCCTACGCGACGCTCGCGCCCGACTGGGTCTGCGAAGTCCTCTCGCCGAGCACGGAGGACTTCGACCGCGCGGACAAGCTGCCCATCTACGCGCGCGAAGGCGTCGCGCACGCCTGGCTCGTCGATTCGGATCTGAAGACGCTCGAGGTGTTTCGCCTCGACGGCGAGACCTACCGCCTGATCCACACCTGGCGCGGCGACGCGGTGGAACGCGCGGAGCCCTTCGACGCGATCGAGCTCGAGCTCGCTGCGCTTTGGGCCCGATAGGGCTGCCGTGCTGACGAAGCGGATCTGCTGAAAGACCAGGGTCTACCAATGGTCGCTCGAAATACGGAGAGCTGGGAAGCAGACTTCCGGCGCCGGGCCGCAGCGTTGATTCTTTCCGCAATCACGCCGGAGTTTCGAACCTGCGTCCGCGATCGCAGCGACGACCCCGAGCTGCGAGCCCACTGCGCCGAAGAGTTCGACTCTTGCTGACGTACGCCGCGCACAGTGCTGTTACGGCGAGTGGGTGCGAGACGAGTGCAAGGAGATGGACGACCAGAACGCCGATTCCGCCATCGTTGGCGGCGCGCCGCAGTTGATCGAGCATCGGCGCAGGTTGCGATATCTGCCCCGAGCGCGTCCAGCGCGCCGCGACAACGCAAGCCGAGTCCGCGAGCCGAGGATCTCCGATGCCGCCGCCCACGCTCGCTTGCGAAGCTCCGCATGTTCCGCGTCGTTGGCGGCGTAGCGCTTCGACTCTGGCAGCGAGTGGAGGCGAAGCCACCGAGGACGGTGATCTTCTTTCAGACGATACCCGAGTGGGGGCGTCGCCCCGAAGCGCTCGCGGAACCAGCTCTCGAAGGGGTGTATGTCTCGACGATATCTGCGAGCTCGTGGACTCGATGCAAGTCCGTCGCTCGCCGGCGCTGCGGCTGATGGCGTTCATTGCGAGCGAAAGAGCGGACACCACGACGGCGACCCAGCGAAGCCAGGGAGTCGTGGCTGTCAGATCCGGCAGCACGATGCCGGCCGCCGACAACACCGCCAGGGCGAGGAGCGCGACCAAGATCGCCTGAACGATAGCCGCGACTCGCAGCGGCGGCGGGAAGCGACCGAGGAACGCCCCACCCATCGCGTAGCGGCCCCAGGGCGCCCCGAGGGCCAGCGCGATCTGAAAGGCAATGACGCCGACTGCCGCGAAGGCGAACACGAGCGCAGCGATGACCGTGACGTTCATCGACACACCATGCCAGCGTCAGCACGCTCGGCGTCGTACGCCGGCGAGGGAGCGAGGACGATGACGCATCACGGAGCGCACTCGGACGCGAGCGGCAGCAGATCCGTGCGCCGCACGCCCGTCGGGTCGTTGTAGCCAGCCAGCAGCGTGAGCAGCTGCATGCGCACGTCCTCGAGCGTCTCGTCGGTGCGATTGATGGCACCCGCCTGCGTCTGCGGCACGCCTTGCACACAGAGGAACTTCGCGGTGCCACACGCATCGAAGTCTTCGCACGAGGTGTTGACGGCGGTCGCGGCCTCGAGCGCGAGGTCGCCGTAATACGCCCTCCCATCGATGATCGTGAGGCGAACGTCGCGCGCGTCGGCGTCGATGATGGCGTCGTAGGGATCGCCGCCAGTGCGCCCGATCACGGTGATGTCGGCGCGCGCTCCGACGACGAGATGCCCGATTGAGGACGAGAGTCCGACGACATCAGCACCGTCGTCGGTCGCCATCTGCCAGAGGCGCTGCGACGTGAGTTCGGTGATTCCGACGGTACGCCCGTATGCGCGCGCATAGCGCAGCTCGCCGAGCATGTCGTCCTCTCCTGAGGGCGTCCAATCCGGGCCGAGACCGACCGTGAGTCCGAGTGCAAGCCACTCCCCGACGTCGGCGGTGGCGCCGTAGAGCGCGATGTTCGACGAGGGCGACCAGACCATCTTCGACTGTGTGTCGTCGGCTTCCATCAGCTGCGCGGTCGTGAGCGGCACAGAGTGGATCAGGACCCCTGTCCCGACATATCCCGGACCGCTGAGGAGTGAGATGCCGTTGTGCCTGTTCGCGCGCGGATCACGCCCAGCGAACGAATCGAACTCGCGCTGGAGAAGCGGATCGGTGCCTTCCGCCATATGGACCGCGAGGCGCGTCAGCGGCGAGGCGCGCGTGAAGCGATCCACGAACCCGGCTGCTTCGTCATCAGTGACTTCGCGCGCGCTGGCGACGCGCGTGGTCAGCTGCTCATTTCCGATGCCGTCGTAGTGATCGGCGTTGCGAACGAACACGTTCGCACACCCGAGCTGCGCGGAGCCACCGAGCACGGTGGTCGTCCCATGCACGATCGAGCGTAGCTCGCCCCACTTCGACGCGGGGCAATTGGTGGCGCTGGGAACGGGCCGTACGGCGGAGTAGGGAGCGATGAACGCTTCGTACGAGGCATTGTCCCGCCACATGTCGCGATCCGTGTAGAGCGTCGGAGGGATCCACTCGCCGAGAAAGTTGTAGGCAAGGTGGTTGTGTGAATCGATGAGGCCGGGCGAGATGACGCCGTGCGTATCGATGAGCGTTGCAGCGTCCGCACCCGTTGTCGCGCTGCAGTCCGCGGCGACGCATGTGATCGTGTTGCCCACGACGAGCACCTCGCCCGGATCGAGAACACCGGTCGGCGTGAGCACAATGCCGCGCAACAGAAGGTTGGCGGTGCCAGCGCGTAGAACCTCCCCCGCAGATGCGGTGACGGAACCAAGGGGCCCACCATCCGGGGTCGAGCCCGCGTCGCCGCCCGCGTCGATGTCGGACGCACCCGAGTCGATCACACCGGCATCGACTCCAGTGCCGAGATCGGCGTCGCTCACATTGGCGTCGACCTCGCCTGCGTCGACCCCGCCACCGTCGGGCGGAAGGACGGGCCGGTCGTCGTCACCGCAGCCTGCGACGAGCGCGGCGCCGACGAGCACGACCGAGAGAGCGAGCCGGCGAGCGGACGTGATGAGGTTCGGCATTTCTTCTCTGAGAGGAGAGCACGTCGAGACGCGTTCTGTCGATAAGGCCCCGCGAAAGGAAGGCGACGATGACCGACACGCGAATGACAACGAAGACGAATATGTTGATCTGCATGGCGACACTGCTTGGTGCTTGTGCTTGCACCGAGGCGACGCAGCCGCGTCGAGCGGATGGCAGCCCCCCGCAAGAGCCCTTCGACGCAAACGCAGACTCGCTCCTTGGCGCCGTCAGCGATGCGGAGCCTGTGTTGCACGCGGAGAATGACGCGCACGTTGTGGGGGACGCTCACGTCGCGTCCGACGCGGATCCGCTGGCGGACGTTGATGCTCGCGTCGACTGGGGCGCCGTTCACGACGCGGCGCTACGTCCTCATCGGTATCGCACAGCGGGTGACCCCTGCACTACCGAGGCCGACTGCCCTGCTGTAGCCGGTGCGCGCTGCCTCATGTGGCCGGGGGGGTACTGCACGCTTCCATGCGAGCCCGACGGCGCGTGCGCGGAGGGGATCTGCGTGGATATCGGGCGCGCACCGGCGCTCGGACTCACTTGCTTGGCTGCCTGCGAGCTCGATAGGCACTGCCGACCTGGCTACGTCTGCACGGGGACGATCGACGGCCACGTCTGCGCGCCCGCCGACTAGCGGTGGCTACCCTGCGCGCAACAGCGACGCGCATCACTCGTCGTCGTCGTCCTCGAACGCCTCAGGCGGCACGCCGCGCGGCATCTCCGGCACGCGCGACGCCTTCGGGATCACCAGCACCGGCGACGGTGTGTCCTGTGGCGTCGTCGGGCCGGGCTCGCGCGATGCGCCCGGCGGTAAACCGCCAGGGAACATCGACGCGCGGCGGCCTGGCAGCACCGAGGGCGAGCGTCCTTCGTGCAGCGTCGCCGGATCGCCGACGAGCGCGAGGCAGCTCTTCACAATGGCCTTGAGCGTCTCAAACACGCCGACGCCGCTCACTGCTGCGGCCTCGATCTCGGGCACATCGGGCTCGATGCCGAGCGCCTCGCGCAGCGCGGCTGGCGTCATCGCACCGGGCAGATCGCGCTTGTTGTACTGGACTACGACTGGCAGCAGATCCGGGTCATCGCCCTGCATCATCAGGTTCGTCTCGAGATTCCGCATGCTCTCGATGTTGTCCTCGAGGCGCGCGGCCTGGCTGTCGACGACGAAGACGATGCCGTCGACGTGGCGCAGCACGAGGCGCCGAGTGCGGTCGTGCGCGATCTGGCCGGGCACGGTGCACAGATGCAGGCGCACGTCGTAGCCCTTGAACTTGCCCAGATCGACCGGCAGCAGATCGAAGAAGAGCGTGCGCTCGGACTCGTTGTTGAGCGAGATCAGCCGGCCACGATGCTCGCGCTTGGTGCGCGCGTGGATCTGCTCGAGGTTCGTCGTCTTGCCGCCGAGGCCGGGGCCGTAATAGACGACCTTGAGGTGGACCTCGCGTCGAGCGTGCTGCACGAGCGGCATGAGCCCCTTAGCCGTACAGAACTGGCGCCTTTTTGTCGATCGCAAAGCGCTGCCGTGGCAAAGAGAGCGCCGTGCGTCCCAATTTTCTCCATCATCTCGGTCCCTGCGTCGTGATCTCTCTGGCGGCGTGTGGCGGCGGCGGCGCGCGCCCGCCGACCGCCGTTCATGCCGATTTCCGGGAACTCCAGGGTGCCGAAGCGGTCCTCTCCCGCGGTGCGGCCGTGGCCGACGACGTCGTGCGCGACTGCGCGGAGCGCTGCGGAGGTGTGGTGGAGACCGATCGCGGAAGAGCAGCCGCCTGCGACATCGCAGAGCGAACCGACGACGCCGACGTGGACGCGCGCTGCGCGACGGCCACCGCGCGCGCGCGCAGCATCGCGGCGCGGCTGCACGCCGAGTGCGGCTGTGGGCAGGACGCGTGAGCGAAGACGTCGTCGACGCGACCGCGCCGCGTGAAGAGCGCGATGGCGAGGCGCAAGAGCGCGACGAAGCGGGCGGCGGCGCGGCGAGCAATGCGCGCGAGCACTGGATCGTCGCGGCTGAGGCGAAGCTCGCTGGCAAGGCGAGCGGGCGCGATGACCTCGAGCTGATTCGCGGCACGCGGCCGCCGCTCGTCGATGCGGAGGCGCTGCGCGCGATGGGCTCGATCATGCTCGCGGCGATCGTCTGGGGCGCGACGATCTTCCGCGAACAGATCACCGAGGCGGCGATCGATCCGCTCGCGCTCTTGCTGCGGCTGCTCGCGCTTGGGCTCTCGGTGCGCGCGCTGCTGCTCGCGGTGGCGGTCGGTCGCCGCGTGATGCTGTTCGTGCGGGCGCCGCAACATCTGCTGGTGCTCGCGCCAGAGGGGCTGCTGTATCGCGCGCCTGAGGGCGACACTGCGATCGCCATCGGCACGATCGTCGCGGTCGTTGAGCGCGGTGACTGGCGTGGTCGCGCGGGCCGGCGCACCAGCGATGTGTACGTCGTCACCGGGCCCGAGGCGGGCCGCGTACACCTCGCGCTGCCGCCGGTGTTTGAAGCGACGCCCGGTGTGCTCGCTGAGCGCTTGATGCGCTGGCGCGGCGCGGTGACGGGCCCAGATGCGCCGCGGCCGGAGCCGGCGCGGCTCGCCAGCAAGCTCTACGACGAGGTCGCCGCGGGCGCGCGTCCCGAGGGCATCACGGTGGTGCGACACGGGCGCGGATGGCTGGTGCGCGGTCCGTATGCGTCAGTGCTGCTCGGCATCGCGGTGCTGCTCGGCTTCGCGCGGCTGCCGGCGGGCACGCTCGCGCTCATCGGTCCGGCGGCGCCGATCGCGATCGGCGTGTGCCTCGCGTTCGTGCCAGCGCTGTGGGCGTGGCTGGTGCGGCGGCAGATTCGTCCGCGCAAAGGTCTCGCGCTGGTGCTGACGCCCGCCGAGGCGCTGATGCGCACGCGCTCGGGCATCGTGCGCGTCGCGTGGGCGGGCGTCGCGCGGCTGACAGTGGAAGTGAAGGCGTCGTGGTCGCTGCTCGAGGGTTATCACGGCGCGCGTCAGCTGCTGGTGCAGCGCCGCAACGATCCCGAGGTGCGCTACGACGAGGCGTATCTCGGCGTGCCGGCGGAGGTCGCGCTGGCGCTCTGCGAGGCGTATCGCAAGGGCGTGCTGCCGCGCGATGTCGAGGGCGCGGCAGAGAGCGCCGCCGGAGGCGCGTGACGCGCCGCACGCTGACGAAGGCGCGTGACGCGCGCCGACTGTTCGCGGCCGAGAGCGCGTGAGGCGCGGAGTCGCCGCGCGGCTCAGGGGCGCGGCGCGGAAGTCGGCGTGCTCGTCACCACCGCGACCGCGACGATCCGCACGTCGCCGGTCACTCCGACGGGTAGCGCGCTGAGCTGAGCGAGCTCGGCGATGTCGACGGCGAGCTCTTGCACGCCGGCGCGGAGCTCGAGCGGATCCGCACCCGCGCCGATGGCGAGCGTCGCCGGGACGTGCGCAGCGCCGGCGGGCAGCGCGGCTTCGACGACGTTGACGCGTACCACGAGTCGCAGCGGCGCAGCGGGCGCGGCGCTGCGCGGCAGCGCGAGCTGCGCAGCGTCGAGCGGCGCGCAGCCGCCGACGCCATCGGACGCAGTCGGCCCGACGCAGCGCCAGGCGCCGCGGCGCACCGACGGGCTGCGCGATACGTCCCCACCCCGCGCGCTCGGTCGCGCAAGATCGCCCGCTTGCTGCAGCAGCGCGACGCCTTCTGGCAGCGGGTGCGCGCTGCCGAGCTCCGCGCGAATCAGCGCGATGGCGCGTCGATCGCGAAGCAGCACCAGCGCCCTCGCCTCCGCGCTGCGTGCGCTCAGATAGCGCTCGGTGCCGAGCGCCTGCACGAGCGCGTCACCTGCGCGTCGATCGCCGAGCGCGCCGAGCGCGTCCGCTGCCACGGTGCGCAGCACGAGATCGGCGAGCAGCGGCTCGAGCACCGCGCGTGCGCCGCGGACGCGCAATCGGCCGAGCGCGGCGATCGCGGCCGTCCGTTGCGCTACACGCGCGCTCGAGTCGCTCGCGAGCGCGAGCATCAGGCGCGCGCCGGACGCATCGCCAGCGGCCGCGAGCGCGAGCGCGGCGCGGCGGCTTCGATCGAGCGCAGGCGTCGTCGGACAGCCGCCATCGGCATCGGCGCAGCGCGTCTCTTCGGTGGCGATGCGCACCAGCTCCGCGCGCGCAGTGCCATCGCCGAGCACGAACGCCGTGATCGCGGCCTCGTCGCGCACGGCGGCGTCCAGATCGGTGCGGCGCAGACGTATGATCGACGGCAGTGAAGGCGCGAAGCGCAACAGCGCGAGCGCGGCGGCGGCCTCGGCGCGCAGCTTCGCGTCCGGCGAGCCGAGCAGCGGCACCAGCGCTGGGCCGGCGCTCGCGTCGCCGAGGATCGCCCGCGCGAGCGGAGCGCGCGCACCGTCGCCGGCCTCGACCGTCGGGATCGACGAGAGCAGCACCGCGAGCGCGTCGCGCAATCGCGTGACGTCGCGCGGCCGCGCTTCTGCGACGTTGCGGCGCTCGGCTGAATCGGCGCTCAGATCGTAGAGCCGACAGTCGGCCTCGCCCTCGGCGCAGATCGCCTTGAGCCGCCCGTCGGTGACCATCCACTCTTCGGCGACCGACGCGAACGCGTACTGCGGTCCTGCATCGTCGTCGCCCGCGAGCAGCGCACCGAGATCATCGCCACGCATCCGTGCATCGGGCGGCACGCCGAGCGCCGCGAGCAGCGTCACCGCGACATCGACGAGCTCGATCGGCGCGTCGACGCTGCGCGCGCGCACGGCGCCCGGGGACGACCAAAGCAGCGGAATGCGGGCCTGCTCGTCGTAGAGGCTGGTGCCGTGATAGTGCCCGCCGTGTTCGCCGAACTCTTCGCCGTGATCGGCCGTGACGATCACCGTGCCGCGCGGGCGGCGCGCACGAAACGCGCGGATGAGCTCACCGACGCCAGCGTCCGCGGCCGCGACCTCGCCGTCGTAGCGCTCGGCCATCGACTCGCCGCGCGCAAACGCAGCGTGCGGCTCGTAAGGCTCGTGCGGCTCGAACACGTGCGCCCAGACGAACACCGGCGCTTCATCCGGCGTGTGCGCGAGCCACTGCGCTACTTGGCGTGCGCGCTCCGGCGCAGAGGCCCAGCCAGCCGTGCGATGTTCGAAGCCGAAGCCATCCGCGCGCAGCGCCTCGAGCTGCTCGCTGTCGACGAAGAACACCGCGGGCGGGTAGAACGCGGCGGTGTGAAAGCCGGCGTGGCGCAGCAGCGACGCGATCGTCGGCCGCGCGGCGCCGCCATCCGGCAGCGTGAGCACCGCGCGCAGAAACGTACCGGTGAACAAGCTGCCGAGCGCGTGCGAGGTGTGCGGCGTCGGCGTGTATGCGCGGCGAAAGACGACGCTCTCGCGCGCCAACGCATCGAGCTGCGGCGTGAGTCCATTCCCGCCGTACGCCTCCAGGCGATCGGCGCGCAGCGCGTCGATGGTGACGAGCAGCACGCTCTGATCGGCGAGCGTCAGACCGCGCGTCTCGAGCGCATCGGCAGGCGCGCCAGCGTCGCGTGCCGCGGCGACATGCGGAGTCGCGGCGATGGTCCGCGTGGGCGGCAGCGGCTGCGGCGTCGCGTGGCGCAGCGCGGTGACCGCTTTACCGGTGAGCGGCGCGCGCTGCTCGGTCGCGTAGCGCGCGTTTGGTGAGCGACGCAGCGACCACAGCGCGGGACCGGCGATGATCACGGCGATGACGACGGCGACTGCGAGTGCGCGCGCGGCGACGCGACGTCCGTCGAGCGCAGCGAGGTCGGCAGCGAGCGTCGCAGCGAGCACGGCGAGCACGGCGAGCGCCCAGTGAAACGCCGGATAGCCGCGCGGCAGCACCTGCTGATCGGCGACGAGACAAGGAATCGCGACGAGCGCAAGCGACAGCGCAGCGCCACCACGAGCGCGCGCGGATGCGCTGCGCCGCCAGCTAAGCCAGCGCGCCGCGAGCAGCGCAGCGACGATCGCAACGACGCCGGCGGCGAGCGCGACCAGCAACGCGCGCCCGGGAAGCGCGTGCACGCGCCGCCCGCTGGTCAGCCGCCAGAGCACGAGATCGACGAGCGGCGCGA
>Ga0335397_10002519_pt1 | contig 25015 bp, 23 predicted proteins | sample MAT04_FD_205740 | JGI IMG/M metagenome (GOLD analysis project Ga0335397, IMG submission 205740) | Freshwater microbial communities from Lake Fryxell liftoff mats and glacier meltwater in Antarctica - MAT-04 (spades assembly) (version 2) ... | reverse complement strand
CGCCCTAGAGAACAGGCTGAACGGCCCAGTGAACAACTAATGAGCAACGAATAATGAGCGGCTCGAAATGAGTCCCGTACTCGACTAACGGCTTTTTCCTGTCAGGGAGAAGGCCCCAGACAGGAGAATTGTGGCTAAACCACGCGTACACGAGATCGCCAGCGAGCTCGGTATTGATAGCAAGAAGGCCCTTGAGAAGCTCAAGGAAATGGGCGAGTTCGTCAAGGGACCGTCCTCCAGCATCGAACCCCCGGTAGCACGCAAGCTTCGCGCCGCACTCGCGGCCGATGGCATCACCGCTCCGGCCAAGCCGGCCGCCGCGCCCGCTGCCCCGGCAGCTCCGCGCCCCGCCGCGCCGACGCCGGGACCCGTTGTCGTCGCCCAGCCCGAAGCCCCCGCCGCGACGACACCTTCGGCGACGGCACCTTCGGCGCCCGCGCCGAGCGCAGCGGCCCCCACCGCAGCCGAGGCCGCTCCGGCCGCGCCAGCGGAGGCCCCTGCAGAGAAGCCCGCTGACGGCAGCTCCAGCATCCCTCGTCCCGGCGCCCCTCGTCCGGGCAACAACCCCTTCGCCAGCGCGCAGGGGATGCAGCGCCCCGGCGCCCCGCGTCCGGGCAACAACCCGTACGCGAGCGCGCAAGGCATGCAGAGCCGTCCCGCAGCGAGCTCGACCGGAATCCCGCGTCCCGCGGCTCCGCGACCTGGTGCCCCGCGTCCCGGCGGGCCCGGCCAGGGTGCCCGTCCCGGCGGCTTCGGCCAGCGCCCCGCTGCCGCGGGCGGATTCCAGCGCCCGGGCGGTGCGGGCGGCGCCCGTCCCGCGGGCGGCGGATTCGCGCGTCCGGGTGGTGCTCCCGGTGCTCCCGGAGGTGGCTTCAGTGCGCCCCGCCCCGGCGGTGGTGGCGGCCGTGGCCGTGGCCCCGGCGGTGGAACCGCTGGTGCGTTCGGTCGCGGTGGCGGCAAGAGCAAGGCCCGCAAGTCGAAGCGGACGAAGAGAGCCGAATTCGAACTGAGGGAAGCCCCGTCGCTTGGCGGAGTAAGCGTTCCCCGCGGTGACGGCACGACCGTCATCCGTCTGCGCCGCGGAGCATCCATCACCGACTTCGCCGACAAGCTCGACACGAGCCCCGGCAACCTGGTGACCGTGCTGTTCCACCTGGGCCAGATGGCGACGGCCACCGAGTCACTCGACGAGGCCACCTTCGACATCCTCGGCAACGAGCTGGGGTTCAAGATCCAGATGGTGTCGCCGGAGGACGAGGACCGCGAGCTGCTGCTCGGGTTCTCGCTCGACCTCGACCAAGAACTCGAGGACGAAAACGACGAGGACCTCGAGATCCGTCCCCCCGTCGTCACCGTCATGGGTCACGTCGACCATGGAAAGACCAAGCTGCTCGACTCGATCCGGAACGCGAACGTTGTCGCTGGCGAGGCCGGTGGCATCACGCAGCACATCGGTGCGTACCAGATCGTCGCCGAGCACGAGGGTATCGACCGCGCCATCACCTTCATTGACACCCCGGGCCACGAGGCGTTCACCGCCATGCGCGCCCGTGGTGCCCAGGTCACCGACATCGCGATCCTCGTGGTCGCGGCTGACGACGGAATCATGCCGCAAACGGTCGAGGCGCTCAACCACGCCCAGGCTGCGAACGTGCCGATCGTCGTTGCGGTGAACAAGGTGGACAAGCCGGGTGCGAACCCTGCGAAGGTTCGCCAGCAGCTCACCGAGTTCGGACTTGTTGCAGAGGAGTACGGGGGCGAGACGATGTTCATCGACGTCTCGGCGCTCAACGGCACCGGCGTCAAGGAGCTGCTCGACGCGGTCCTCCTCGTCGCCGACGCCGGGCTCGACATGCGGGCGAACCCGAACAAGGATGCGCGTGGAGTCGCGATCGAGGCGAAGCTCGACAAGGGACGCGGTGCGGTTGCGACCGTGCTCATCCAGTCGGGAACCCTCGAGGTCGGAGACCCGATCGTCGCCGGAACCGCCTATGGGCGCGTTCGTGCGATGTTCGACGAGAACGGCGAGTCTGTGCAGTTCGCGACGCCGGCCCGTCCGGTGGCCGTGCTCGGTCTGACCTCCGTGCCCCGCGCCGGTGACACGTTCCTCGTCACCGACGACGACCGCACCGCCCGCCAGATCGCTGAGAAGCGCGAGGCCGTGGAGCGCAACGCGCTCTTGGCCCGCAGCCGCAAGCGCATCAGTCTCGAGGACTTCACGAAGGCTCTCGAAGACGGCAAGGTCGATGCGCTCAACCTCATCATCAAGGGTGACGTGTCGGGTGCCGTTGAGGCGCTCGAAGAGTCGCTGCTCAAGATTGAGGTCGACGATTCGGTGCAGCTGCGAATCATCCACCGTGGTGTGGGTGCGGTCACCGAGAGCGACGTCAACCTCGCCACGGTCGATAACGCGATCATCCTCGGATTCAACGTCAGGCCCGACACGAAGGCGCGCGAGCGCGCCGCCCGTGAGGGTGTCGACGTGCGCTTCTACTCCGTCATCTACGCCGCTCTCGAAGACATCGAGAACTCGCTCAAGGGTATGCTCAAGCCCGAGTTCGAAGAGGTGCAGTCCGGTATCGCCGAGATTCGTGAGGTGTTCCGTTCCTCCAAGTTCGGAAACGTCGCTGGCGTCATCGTCCGCTCCGGCACGATCACCCGCAACGCGAAGGCGCGGGTCATCCGCGATGGCGTCGTGGTGGGGGACAGCCTCGCGATCGAGTCGCTGCGCCGCTTCAAGGACGACGTCACAGAGGTGCGCACGGACTTCGAAGCCGGTATCGGCCTCGGCAAGTTCAACGACATCCAGATCGGCGACGAGATCGAGACGATCGAAATGAAGGAAAAGCCCCGCGACTGAGCGGGACTTCGCCCGGTTGGATGGGGCGGGGCGCGCGGGGGTCGGATCGCTCGAATACGAGGATCCGTCTTTCGCCGCCCCGCCCGCACGGCGCGGGCAGTACCATCACTGAACGACACGCAGAACAAAGGAACCCTCAAATGGCTGATCCGGCACGCGCCGCAAAAATGGCGGACCGCATCAAGGTAATTGTGGCCAAGACCCTCGAGCGTGGCATCAAGGATCCGCGCATCGGCTTCGTCACCATCACCGACGTGAAGGTGACGGGTGACCTGCAGCACGCCTCCGTGTTCTACACCGTCTACGGCTCCGAGCAGGAGCGCGCCGACTCGGCCGCCGCCCTCAAGTCGGCGACCGGGATGCTGCGTAGCGAGGTAGGCAAGAACCTCACCTCGCGCCTGACCCCCTCGCTGCAGTTCATCGCCGACGCGATCCCCGAGAACGCCAAGCACATCGAAGAGCTGCTCGCCGAGGCGACTAAGCGCGACCTCGAGGTCGAGACACTCAAGAAGACCGCCACGTATGCCGGCGACGAGGACCCGTATGTGAAGCCGCGCATCATCGGCGAAGAACTCGACGACGAGGATGACCTCGACGACGACGGTATCGACGACGACGACGACTTCGACGTCAGCGACACAGCCAAGGGCTGAGCTTCGCCCGGCGGTTAGTAGCCGGGCAGGGTGTAGCCCGCATCGGTCCGCACCGCCAGGCCATCGCTGAGCAGGGCGGCGATCGCGCGTGAGCGCTGGGTGCTGTCGGGCCAGATCGCGGTCAGGTCGTCGGCGGGCACAGGAATCTCCGCGGCGCGCAGCTGCGCGAGGATCAGCCCGCGAACCTGGCGGTCGGAGCCCTCGAACCTCTTCTGCACCGCCTTGCGCGCTCCGAGGTAGACCGGATATCCCTCGGCACGCCAGGCGCAGGCATCCCGGATCGGGCAGCTGTCGCACTTGGGCGCCCGTGCGGTGCAGATAATTGCTCCGAGCTCCATCGCCGCGGCGTTGAACATCCTCGAGTCGGCGAGCGACGCGGGAAGCACGGCGTCCATCGCGGCGAGGTCCCGACGGGTAGATGGGGGAGCGGGCTCACCCTGCCCGTCGACGGCCCGCGCGAGCACGCGTCGTACGTTGGTATCGACGACCGGATGCCGGTGGCCGTAGGCGAAAACCGCGACCGCGCGCGCCGTGTAGGGCCCCACCCCCGGTAGTGCGAGGAGATCGTCGACATCCTCGGGCACAATTCCCCCATGCACCTCCGCGATGGCGACAGCGCAGGCGTGAAGGTTGAGGGCCCGGCGCGGATACCCCAGGCTCGCCCAGGCCCGAACAGCTTCCCCCGGTGGCACAGCGGCGAGGGCGCTCGGAGTGGGCCAACGCTCGAGCCACTCGGCCAGCCGGGGAATGACGCGCACGACCGGCGTCTGCTGCAGCATGAACTCGCTCACGAGGGTTCCCCACGCGGTGAAGCCGGGCCTGCGCCACGGGAGGTCGCGGGCGTGGGCACGGAACCAGTGGTCGAGGTCCGGGGCGATGCTCACCCGTCCAATCTAGGACAGCGGGCGGGCCCCGGAGTTCAGGGGCGGGAGCGGCCGGCTGGCGGGCCGTCCTCGCCCACGGCCAGATCCGCCTCCGGCACTCGGGGCCTCGACGGTCCGGTCTCGGCATCCCTGTCCTGCTGGTAGACGTCGGGGATCCCGTCATGGTCGGCGTCGACGGCCTCCTCGGCCTCGATGCGACGGTAGGTGCGGTTGCGCGCCCGCAGGATCACCGACGCGAGCATGGCTGCGAGCACGGAGGCGAGCAGGATGCCCACCTTGGCGTGGTCGTTCGTCGTGCCGTCGGGTGTGAAACTCAGGTCGGCGATGAGCAGTGACACCGTGAATCCGATGCCCGCAAGGATGGCGACGCCAATGAGGTCGATCCAGCGCAGGGAGGGGTCGAGCCGCACTCTGTTGATCTTCGACATGAGCCAGGTGGTTCCGACGATACCGATCGGCTTGCCGACGACCAGGCCGAGGATGATGCCGAGCGCGACCGGGTCTGTGACGGCCGAGACCAGCCCCTCCCAGCCACCGATAGTGACCCCGGCGGAAAAGAACGCGAACACGGGCACGGCGAAGCCGGCCGAGAGCGGGCGGAACCGGTGCTCGAAGACCTCCGAGAGGCCCGGCCCGTTGGTGTCACCGCCGCCGGACGTGCGGTGCAAAACCGGCACAGTGAAGCCGAGCAGAACACCGGCGACGGTCGCGTGGATACCGCCCGCGTGCACGAGTGCCCAGACGACGAATCCGATGGGGAGGAGGACCAGCCAGGCGGCCGAGGCGCGGCGGTCGAAGAACAGGCGGTACTTCTGGGCGAGAAAGGCGTAGAGGGCGAACGGGATCAGGGCGAGCAGCAGAGGTGTCGACTGCACATCGTCGGAGTAGAAGATGGCGATGATGGTGATGGCGATGAGGTCGTCGACCACCGCGAGGGTCAAGAGGAAGATGCGCAGTGCGCTCGGCAGGTGCGACCCGACGATCGCGAGTACCGCGACGGCGAACGCAATGTCGGTGGCGGTGGGGATGGCCCACCCGCGAAGTGTTTCGGGGCTGAAGATGTTGACGGCGGTGTAGATCAACGCGGGAACGGCGACCCCTCCCGCGGCGGCCGCGACGGGCACGATCGCGCGGTTGAAGGTGCGCAGGTCCCCGGCGACGAACTCCTTCTTCAGTTCGAGGCCGATGAGGAAGAAGAAGATTGCCAACAGGCCATCGGCCGCCCAGGCACCGAGGCTCAACTCGAGGTGCCACGGCTCGTAGCCGATGCGGAAGTCCCTCAGTGCAAAGTAGCTGTCGGAGGCGGGGGAGTTCGCCCAAATGAGAGCGATCACAGCGGCAACGACAAGCAGGATGCCGCCGACGGTCTCCCGGCGGAGGACGGCGCCGATTCGGAGGGCTTCGCGGTAACTCCCGCGGGCCGGGATTGTGTTCTGCGTAGCGCTCGGGGGAGTGCGGGATGTCATGGATCTCCTGGGGTATTGGGGTACGACGACGAGAATGCCGACCAGACTTCCCAGCTCACCTTCGCGAGAGTCTACCGGCGATCGACCCCGAGCAGCACTCGCTCCGGCTGGTCCTGAGCTGGCTTATGCTGGCGCCCATGGCGAAATGGACACCCGCGCGAGCAGACACCCTCGAGGCTCTCGCACGGGAGATTCTGCACAACTACTCCCGCGGTCGCGTGTTCGTTGCCGTGGACGGCATTGACGGAGCGGGAACGGTGCGATTCGCGAACGACCTCGCGGATGCGTTGCGTGCGCTCGGCAGCCACGTCGTTCGGGCGTCGATGGACGGATTCCTTCGGGCAGGGCCGGACAGCACCGCGCCCGGGAGCACCTCGGCAGAGGCGCTCTACCGCGAGTCGTTCGACTACGACAAGTTTCGCCGGGTGCTCGCGCACCCCTTCCGCTCCGGCGAGCCCCGGGAGCAGGAGCAATCGGTCCCCGCGGACGCGATCCTCCTCGTGGATGGGGTATTCCTCAACCGGCCGGAGCTCGCAGGACTGTGGAACTACTCGATGTGGCTCGATTCCGCACCGGGGCTCGCCGCCAACGGGCCCTATGAGGCCGAGGCGCGCCCTCGAGCCGCTGCGGTGGCGATCATCGACAACACCGCCCCCGAGCATCCGCGCCGAGTTTTCGCCGACGCCTGCTAGCGCCGTCCCGAACGCCCGGTTCGTGCAATCACCTCGGCCGGGGTCAGGAAGCTGCCATTGGCCTCCACTTCGTGCACGAGGTCGACGAGTGCCGAGTTGACCGGCGCAGCGTGTCCTGCCTCCCGAGCGGCGTGGACGACCGCCCCATTGAGGGAGTCCACCTCGGTTCGCTGGCCGCGACGGATGCTCTGCAGGGTTGACCCCGGGTTCGGAACCACGCCCATACGACGCGCCAAGAGGAGCGGCAGCAACTGGGCGACCTGGAACGGCGCCCACGCGAAGGCGGCCAGGATCGGGTGGGAGAGTCCCTGCAGCGGCGCGAACCGCACGCCGGCCACAAGGGCAACCCGCACGGTCTCGCGCATGCCGTCGGTCATGATTCGCCGGAGCCCGGGATGGGCGATGACGGCCTGGGCGCTCATACCGGTGATCGCCGGGAGGGCGTTGATCTGATTGACGACGAGCTTCGTCCACAGTGCGCCGGAGAAGTCGGGCGTCACGACGACGGGGAGCACCTCGCCGAGAACGCCTTCGGCGAGAATGACCGCGCCGGCGTCATCCGCTCCGAGGTACACCGACCCGGTGGCCGTCACGGCGACGTCGCCGGGGGACAGGTAGGACGCGGCGAAGAGCGCGAGCGCCCCCACCACTTGTGCGCGCGGGTTCGCCGTGCTCGCGCCAGACACCCCGCCCAGCCCGTTCTGCACGACGACGACGGGGATGCCGTCAAGAAGGTCACCGGCGTCGCTCACCGCGGCCGCGGCATCGTGGGCCTTCGTGCTGACGAACGCGATGTCAGGAGCGCTCTGCAGGCGCTCCGACGCAGTCACGTGAGCGACATGCTCGCCCCACGCGCCGGAGAGCCGGATGCCGCCGTCGGCGATCGCTGCGAGGTGCTCGCCCCTCGCCGTGACCTCGACCTCGTGCCCGGCGCGGTGCAGCAGCGCGGCGATGGTGCCCCCGACGGCCCCCGCGCCGATCACCGCCACCTTCATGCGGTCCAGCCTAGGGCGCACGGGAGCCGGTTCGACTTCTCGTACCCTTGAAGGGTGACCCATTCCCTCCGCGGCTGCCCGACGCGTACCTCGGCCGGCTCGTGAGCGGCACCAGCGGCATCCTGCTCGTCGACAAGCCCGCAGGCATCACGAGCCACGACGCGGTCTCGCGCACTCGCAAGCGCGCGGGAACGAAGAAGGTCGGCCACGCCGGCACCCTCGACCCGATGGCGACGGGCCTGCTCGTGCTCGGTATCAACAGTTCGACCAGGCTGCTCACCTACGTGGTCGGTCTCGACAAGGAGTATTTCGCCACGATCCGCCTCGGCGCGTCGACCGTGACCGACGACCGTGAGGGCGACCGACTCGATCAGGCCAGCACCGACGACATCGACGCCATCGCGCCGCAGGCGATCGTCGCCGAGATCGCGAGACTCACGGGTGACATCGAGCAGGTGCCGAGCACCGTGAGCGCGATCAAGGTCGACGGCAAGCGCGCCTACGCACTCGTCCGGGCCGGGGAAAGTGTCGAGCTGCGTTCGCGCGCCGTGACGGTGTCGGCCTTCGAGCTCCTCGGAACACGTCGCGTGGCCGTCGACGCCACAACCTATTTGGACCTCGACGTGCGGGTCGGGTGCTCGTCCGGCACCTACATCCGCGCGCTCGCCCGCGACCTCGGCGCTGCGCTGGGCGTCGGCGGTCACCTCACCGCGCTGCGCCGAACGCGCATCGGCCCCTTCCGGGTCGAGGATGCGGCGGACCTCGCGACGATGGTTGTCGCCGAGCACCTGCTCGCACCGGCGGATGTCGCGTCGACGCTGTTCCCGACGATCGCGCTCGACACGCAGCAGGTCGTCGACCTGACCCACGGCAAGCGCATCCGTTTCGCCGACGCCGCGGATGGCGCGCCTGTCGCCGCGCTCGCGCCCGACGGGCGCCTCGTGGGGCTGCTCACGATTGATGCGGGCGTCGGCAAGCCGCTCGTCAACTTCCCCACCGACGAGGTGACAGCATGATCGAGTGGTTCACCTGGCTGCAGGTTGGGGTCGCCGTCGTCGCCGGCCTGCTCTGCCTGGGTCTCGGGCTCGCCGGTCGCACCCCGGCCGACCTCACCCTGGGCGCGACGCTCCTTGTGGAGCTGCTGCTGCTCGCCCAACTGGTCGTCTCGCTCACGGCACCGCTCGTGGGCAACGTGCCGACGGGCAGCCTGCTCGAGTTCTACCTCTACCTCGTCTCGGCGATCATCCTGCCCCCGCTCGCCGTACTGTGGGCCCTCGTGGAGCGCAACCGGTGGAGCACCGTCGTGCTCGGGGTCACCTGCCTGTCGATCGCCGTAATGCTGTACCGCATGAACGAGATCTGGTTCGTGCAGCTGGCCTGACGCCCGTCGCGCCCGGCGGGCGGACCCAGCCGTTTGGCCTAATCTTGACGATGATGGTTCAGACAGGTTCTCCCCGCACACCCGGCATCGGCCGGGTCCTCGTTGTCGTCTACGCGATCCTCGCCCTCGCCGCGACGGGGCGCTCTGTTTTTCAGATTCTGACAAAGTTCGACACCGCACCGGTCGCCTACGTGCTATCCGCCGTCGCGGCGGTCGTTTACGTGGTTGCCACGGTCGCCCTCGTCGCGCCCGGCCGCCGCTGGTACGCAATCGCGTGGGCCACGATCGGGTTCGAACTGCTCGGCGTGCTTGTCGTCGGAACCCTCACCGTGGTCGACCCGGTGCTGTTCCCCGCTGACACGGTGTGGTCGTTCTTCGGCCGCGGCTACCTCTTCGTTCCACTCTTCCTCCCCGTGCTCGGTCTTCTCTGGCTGTACCAGCGTCGCCCGTCGAAGCAGGAACAGATCGAGGAGGGCGTCGCGGGCTCGCGACGCTAGAGCATGCGATTCTTCGACTCCCTCAACTCCATTCCGGTCGGCTTCGGGCCCACCGCCGTGACCTTCGGCAAGTTCGACGGCATGCACGTCGGACACCGGCACGTGCTCGATGCGCTCCTCTCGGTCGCACACGAGCGCGGGCTCGAGCCGGCGGCGATTACCTTCGACCGCAATCCGCTCAGCCTCCTCGACCCTGAGCGCTGCCCCGAGGCGATCGCAAGCAACAACCAGAAGCGCGAGCTGTTCGAGGGCACCGGGCTCAGCACGCTGGTGCAGCTCCCCTTCGACCCGGCGCTCAGCTCGATGACTGCCGAGGAGTTCGTGCGCCGGGTGCTCGTCGATGCCCTCGACGCGCAGGTCGTGCTCGTCGGGCCCGGCACACGCTTCGGCGCGGGAGGCACGGGAAACTTCGCGCTGCTCACCCGCCTCGGCGCCGAGCTCGGCTTCGACGTGCGGCAGCTCGAGCCGCGGCTCGACGACGGCGACGGCCGCGTCTCGTCCACTCGCGTCCGGGAACTCCTCGCCAGCGGCGACGTCGCGGAGGCCGGTCGCCTCCTCGGGCGGCCCCCTTCGGTGCGATCTATGGTCGTGCACGGCCAGCAGCGCGGACGCGCGCTGGGCTACCCCACGGCGAACCTGTCACCGCAGCTGGAGGGGTTCATCCCCGCGGACGGCGTGTACGCGGGACGTCTCACCGTCGACGGAGTGACGATGCCCGCCGCGATCTCGATCGGCAACAACCCGACGTTCGAGGGTGTGCCGGAGAGGCAGGTGGAGGCGCACGTGCTCGACGAAGACCTTGACCTCTACGACCGGATCGTCGAGGTCGAATTCGTCGATCACATCCGCGGAATGGCCAAGTTTGACTCCCTTGACGAGCTCATCGCCCAGATGGGCCAGGACACCCTCGACGTGCGCGGAGTGCTCGCCCGAGCGAACGCCGTCAGCTAGCCGAAGCCGGAGCCGCATGGGGCGGATGTCGGGACCGCATTTGTGGGCGAGTCGCGCAGGAGTTGTTGAGCGGCTACTCGTCGAACGTGTTCACCATCGCGTGGGCGGCCCGCTCGAGGTAGTCCCAGAGCATCGCGTCGTCAAGCGGTGCGAGATCAAGGCTGTCGACGGCGACCCGCATGTGGGCGAGCCACCGGTCGCGCGCCTCTGGATTGACCCGGAACGGCTGGTGCCGCATGCGCAGGCGCGGGTGCCCGCGCTCCTCGCTGTAGGTGCCCGGCCCGCCCCAGTACTGCTCGAGGAATCCCGTGAGGCGCTGGATGGCCCCCTCCAGGTCGGATGCCGGGTACATCGGCCACAGCTTCGGATCCTCGCGCACGCCGGCGTAGAAGGCGCGCACGAGCTTCTCGAAGGTCGCGCGCCCGCCGACGTGCGTGTAGAAGCTTTCGCCGACCGCGGCGCCGTGTTCGGCTCCCCGGAGGGTCACCGGGAGGGCGCCGACCGGCACGCTCACGTCGCCCTCAGAGTTTGCCGCGTCAGAGGGGCCGGCCGGGGTGATGGCGATCACGTGGCGCTCCGATCGTTGGGCACCGTTGTGACCGGGGCGGTGCCGCGTACCGCTGTGTCGCCGACCGGCTGCGAGGTTTCCCTCTGGCCGTCGAACACGACGCGGTTGAGCGCGGGGAGGTTCACTCCCGTGTCGTCGAGCGCCTTCTTCAGCCGGAAACGCAGCTCCCGCGCGACATCCCACTGGTCGGCGGTGCGCGTTTTCATCACGAGCCGGATCACGAGCGCCTCGGCCGAGATCGACTCGAGACCCCAGATCTCGGGCTTCTCGATGATCTTGCGGCGCCACTGCGGGCTGTTCGCCATCTCGTGGGCTGTGGCGAGCAGGGTCGCTTGCACCGCCTCGACATCCGAGTGGTACGGGGCGGGCAGGTCGATGATGACCCGAGCCCAGCCCTGCGACTTGTTGCCGACGCGAAGGATCTCGCCGTTGCGCACGAACCAGAGCGTGCCATCGATGTCGCGCACTTGGGTGACACGGATGCCGACGTTCTCGACGACACCGGTGGCCTCGCCGAGGTCGACGACGTCGCCGACACCGAGCTGGTCCTCGGCGACCATGAACAGTCCGTTAAGCACGTCCTTGACGATGTTCTGAGCGCCGAAGCCGAGGCCGGCGCCGAGGGCGGCGGTGATGAGGGCGAATGAACCGATGATGTCGGTGTTGATCGCGGTCACGATGAGCAGTAGCGCGACGATCACGATGACGACGCTGACGACGTTGTTGAGAACAGAGCCGAGCGTTCGGGTGCGTTGGACGACACGGACGGCGGCGAGCGGGGAAGCGACGATCGACTGGGTGTCGTCAACGTTCTGCCTCTTCTTCACACCGGACACGACACGATTCACGACCCGGCGGATAACGAAGTGCAGCGCGATACGGAGGATGATCGCGCCGGCGATGATTCCGAGAATCTGGAAAAGCCAGTTGAATTCGAGCGCGAACGCGCTCAGCGACGCGCGAACGGCATCCCAGTCGAACGGGGGCTGGTCAGGAGCGGGAGCAGTCATATCCACCCAGTCTATTCGCGCGCCCTCCGCCGATGCCCCGTGCCCGCGTGAGCGTGGGGGCTAGGCATCCCGGCGCTTCATCAGTACGGCGGCGACCAGCACAAGCGTGGCGTCCCAGGCGAGCAGCACGAGGAGGCCCTGCCACGGTGCGAGACTGTTTGCCGCGGCGACCTCTCCCGCGGTGTAGGCAAACATTCTCGAGCCGGCGGCGTCGGGGAGGAAGGCGGCGGCGCGCTGGATCCACTCCGCCTGCGTGATCGCGGAGAGGATGAGGACCACCGTCGGAAGTACCAGGATCACACCGAGCGCGGATGCGATGGCGCCCGCGCTATGGCGCACGATGGCCCCGATTGCGAGCGCGAAGACGCCGACCAGCGCGAGGTATCCCGCCCCGCCCACGAGGGCGAGGAGGTAGGCGGGATCGGTGAAGTCGGGAGTGACGCCGAGGCCCGGCAGCATCGGCGCAGTGACCAGTGCGGTGCCGAAAATCGTAACGAGCCCGACCACAAAGGTCGTCACACCGAACACGACAATCTTGCCGAACAGGGCGGGGAGGCGGGTCGGCACCGCAGCGAAAGTGGAGCGGATCATTCCGGTTCCGTACTCGCCGGTGATGACGAGGGTGCCGAGCACGACGCTCGCGAGGGCGGTGAATCCCAGAGCGAGAGTGGCCACCTGCACCGCGGTGGACCCTTGAATGGCGTCCGGAACCGCTCCCGTGGTCGGAGCGGGGGAGGTGAGCGCGATGAGCACGCCGAAGCCGACGCCGACGACGACGATGAGGGCGTAGCACCAGATGGTGGAGCGCAGGCTGACGAGCTTGATCCACTCGGATCTCAGGATGCCGCCGAAAGTGAGCCTGCTGAGCCGGTCGGGCCGGTCCGCCGAGACGGAGTGTTGTGTGCTGGTGCTCATTGGGACGCTCCCTCGGACGCCGACGTGGTTCCGCCTGCGTGGTACTCGACCTCGTTCTGAGTGAGGGACATGTAGGCCTCCTCGAGGGATCCCGCGACCGGGGTCAGCTCATGCAGTGCGAGGCCCGCGGATGCCGCGAGTTCGCCGATCCGGGCGGCGTCGAGACCGCTTACCTGAAATACGTCGGGTTCGTTCGTGCTCGAGCCGGGATGCACCTGGACCTGGGTGCCGAGCTCTGTTCTGGCGAGCAGTTCGCCGAGCCGTGCCGCGTGCGGGGTGCGAACCCGCACGAGGGTTCCACCTGAGAGAGCGACGATGTCGGCGACGGGCGCGTCGGCAATGACCCGGCCGCGGCCGAGCACGATGATGTGGTCGGCGGTCAAGGCCATTTCGCTCATCAGGTGAGATGAGAGGAAGATGGTGCGGCCCTCGCTGGCGAGCTGGCGCGCGAGGCTCCGCACCCACATCACGCCCTCGGGGTCGAGTCCGTTCACGGGTTCGTCGAGCACAAGGGTCGCGGGGTCGCCGAGCAGCGCTGCGGCGATGCCGAGGCGCTGGCCCATGCCGAGCGAAAAGCCGCCGACGCGCTTGCGCGCGACGGAGTCGAGCCCGGTCAGGCCGATGACCTCGTCGACGCGCGTGCGACCAATACCGTGGGTCGCGCCGACAGCGAGAAGGTGATTCACGGCGCTGCGGCCGGTGTGGATCGCCTTCGCGTCAAGAAGCACTCCGACCTCGCGCAATGGTGCACGATGGGCGGCGTAGGGCTTGCCGTTCACCGTGACCGATCCGGAAGTGGCCCTGTCGAGTCCCACAATGAGGCGCATCGTCGTTGACTTTCCCGCGCCGTTCGGCCCGAGGAATCCGGTGACCTTGCCGGGGCGCACAGTGAAGCTGACGCCGTCGACCGCCTTCTTGCTCCCGTAATGTTTGCTGAGCTCGCGCGCTTCAATCATAAAATTATCCTCATCTAATCAGTATGACGGACAGCGCGGCAGCCGCGGAGCAGCCCTACTCGGTGTCCTTCGCCTGCACCATGAGAGCACGCTCGACTCCCGCGAGATTCTCGATCACGAGGCGACGAAGCGCGGGCGTGTCGGGGTTCGCGGCGAGCCAGCTCGTCGTTGCGTCGCGCAGAGCTGCGTCGGCGAGGCCGGCGGGGTACAGCCCGACGATGAGGTTCTCAGCGATCGAGTGCGAGCGCGACTCCCAAATTCTGCGGATGCTGTCGAAGTAGCGGCCGACGACCGGCTGCAGTGACGACGGGTCATTCGTGTGCTGGAAACCGACCGTGGTCTGGCGCACGATCGCGTTCGGCAGCTCGTCGCTGTCGACGAGGGAGGAGAACGCCGCGAGCTTGCCCTCGGCGGTCGGGATCGCGGCCCTCACGCGGGCAGCCGCCTGCTGCCCATTGGCGGTGTTGTCCTTCTCCAGCGCCTGGTCGATCTCCCCGTGGCCGGCCGCGCCGTTGAGCACGAGCCCTTCGAGCAGCTCCCAGCCGAGATCGGTGTCGACCTCGAGCCCGTCGAGCGGCGCGGTACCGTCCAGGAAACCGCGCAGGGCCGCGACGTGCTCAGCCGTGTTGGCGAGGTTCGCGAAGAACTTGACGAACTGGAACTGCGCGTCGGATCCAGCATCCGCCGCCCTGGCCAGCCCGAGCAGCTCGTCAGCCACGTTCCTGAGCGTCTCGGTTCTGGTCGCCGGGTCGACGTAGATGCGCACCACCGTGAGCAGCTGGGTGAGAGTCGTGCGGATGGTGGTCGATTCCGACTCGGTCGCGATGTTGCCGAGAACGAGGCGCACATAGTCGCTGGCCCTGGTCTCGCCGTCGCGGCTGGAGTCCCACACTGACCCCCAGACGATCGCCCGCGCAAGCGGGTTTTCGATCGCGGACAGGTGGTCGATAGCGGTCGCGAGCGACTTCTCATCGAGGCGCACCTTGGCGTAGGCGAGATCATCGTCGTTGACGAGAACGAGGTCGGGGCGTTCGCGGCCGACGAAGCCGGGCACCTCGGTGCGTTCGCCGTCAACATCAATCTCGAGCCGGTCGTCGCGCACGAGCTTGCCGCCGGCAAGGTCGTAGAAGCCGATGGCGAGGCGGTGCGGGCGGATCGTCGGATAGTCCGGCACCGCGGTCTGGATGATTGCGAACGAGGTGATCTTGCCCGCGGCATCCGTCTCGATCTCGGGACGCAGAGTGTTGACACCGGCTGTCTCAAGCCACAGTTTCGACCACTCCGTCAGCTCCCGGCCGCTGGTAGCCTCAAGCTCGGTGAAGAGGTCGCCGAGTTCGGTGTTGCCGTAGGCGTGCTTCTTGAAGTACGCCGCGACGCCGGCGTAGAAGGCGTCGATGCCCACCCAGGCGACGAGCTGCTTGAGGACGGAGCCGCCCTTCGCGTAGGTGATGCCGTCGAAGTTGACCTGCACGTCTTCGAGGTCGTTGATCGTCGCGAACACCGGATGTGTGGAGGGCAGCTGGTCCTGCTTGTAGGCCCAGCTCTTCTCCATCGCCTGGAAAGTGGTCCAGGCCTCGGTCCACTCGGTGGCCTCGGCGGTGGCGATCGTGGAGGCCCACTCGGCGAAAGACTCGTTGAGCCACAGGTCGTTCCACCACTTCATGGTCACGAGGTCGCCGAACCACATGTGGGCGAGTTCGTGCAGGATCGTGACGACCCGGCGCTCACGCACCGCGTCGGTGACCTTGCCGCGGAACACGTAGGTCTCGGTGAAAGTCACCGCGCCGGCGTTCTCCATCGCGCCAGCGTTGAATTCCGGCACGAACAGCTGGTCGTACTTCTCGAACGGGTAGGCGTAGTCGAACTTTTCCTCGAAGTAGGCGAAGCCCTCGCGGGTCTTCGCGAAGATGTAATCGGCGTCGAGGTACTGACTGAGCGACTTGCGGGCGAAGATACCAAGCGGGATCACCCGGCCGTCGCGGGAGGTGAGCGTCGAACGGGTCTCCTGATAGGGTCCGGCGACGATGGCGGTGACGTAGCTGGAGAGCACTGGGGTGGGGGCGAACCGCCATGTCGCACTCGTCGTGCCCTCAACGAGCTCGGGCGTCGGGGTGGGCGAGTTGCTGACGACGGCCCACGCGGCCGGAGCGGTGATCGTGAAGGTGAAGGTCGACTTGAGGTCCGGTTGCTCGAACACGGCGAAGACTCGGCGGGAGTCGGGCACCTCGAACTGAGAATACAGGTACACCTCGTCGTCGACGGGGTCGACGAAACGGTGCAGGCCCTCGCCAGTGTTGGTGTACTCGGCGTCGGCGACGACGGTCAGCACGTTGAGGTCGGCGAGGTCGTGCAGCTGGATGCGCACGCCGTCATTCACCACGGTCGGGTCGAGCTCGCGCCCATTGAGGTGCACCGAGTGCACGGTGCGGGTGAGGTGGTCGATGAAGGTCGACGCCCCGGCGCTCGCGGAGAAACTCACCACGGTGGTGCTTCGGAAGGTCTCGCTGTCGGTGGTGAGGTCGAGGGTGATGTCGTAGTTCTCGACCGACACCGTGGCCTTTCGCTCCTGCGCTTCGACCCTGGTGAGGTTTTCTCCTGGCACAACTGCTCCTTCGTGACGACGGGTCGGCTCGTGACCGACGAACCCACCCTATCCGGCACGCGGAGGAGGTCAGGCCGGCGTGAGCGACACCCTCAGCTGGCGTGACTGGTCCGGCGTGCGCAGCAACCGCTCGCAATCGTCGACCGCTGTCTGCAGCAGCTTGCGCAGCCGCTCGTCCGGGTTATCGACGCACGCCTCGCCGATTCCCGCGACCGCAACGTTGACGATGGCGTCGTACATCGGGGCGAACGCCTTCGGCTGGCGCCTCATCAGTGAGGCGAGTTGCTGCGTTGCCCACAGTTCAGCGAGCGGCGCCTGGTTGAGCGCGCCACGGACGATCAGGTTGACGCCTGCCGCACCCTCGGGGTCGACCTCGGCGAGTCTCGCCTCGCAGCGGATCAGTCCGACGGCGAGGGCACGCTGCCGGGCTTCGCTCGCGACGGGGAGCGCGGCGGATGCTGCGCGCACCGCGATGGTCAGCTCGACGCGCTCGTCATCGCCGACCAGGCCGATGACCGACGGGATTAGCTCACTGAGCCTCGGGCGGTTTGCGTCTGTCGTCCAGTCGTTCACCAGCCGGGCGAGAGAGGCGAGCGCGGGATGCGTACACGCGGGGTGATCGCTCCACCGCTCGCCAGCAAGGAACGATGCGAACTCCATGAAGCATGCTCCGCGCTTGGGGCTGCGGTGCTTGCCTCGTGACAGCACGGGCATCATGTCGGGTGAAAGGTTACTGATTGCTGCCATGAGACACCTCCAGAGAAACCGGAATCCATCGGGGTTAAAGTCTCCTACTGCTGGCCGGGCGAGGCCAGTCCCTGAGCCTGTTAATTCGGTGGGTTGACCTCGGCCGTTCTGAGCCATGCGAATTCGTAAGGCCGCAGTAGCAGTCCGCCGGCAAGCGACACATCCTCGCCGCGCGTGAGCTCGTGCGCGCTCGGGGCGAAACCCGACAGCGTCGCGGCGGAGACCAGTTCGTCGGTGTCGGCGAAGTTCGCCAGCACGACCACCGTCGAACCGACGCCCGGCCGCTGGTAGCCCAGAACGTGCGGGTTGTTCGTGTCGAACCCGATCAGGTGCCCGCCAGCGAGCTCCGGCGCCTCTCGACGCACCTCAACGAGACGGCGCAGGCCCGCGTAGATCATCCCGGCATCGGTGCGCGGGTCGTCGCGTTCGACGTAGCGGTCGGCCGGGTACGGTGGCCGGTTCACCCAGCGACTGTCGCCGGCATGGTCGGGGTCGTCCGTGTAGCTGTAGTCGTTCAGTTGACCGACCTCGTCGCCCAGGTAGATGAGGGGGATCCCGCCGGTACTCAGCACGATGGAGTGGGCGAGGTGGATGCGGCTGACCGCGCCGGGCGCGTGCTGCTCGAGCCCGACCAAGGATGCCGTGGTGCCGGAAATGCGGCAGTCGCCCGTGCGCGGGTTGTCCTGGAACGGCACCCCCCGGGCGAAGCTGCCCTCGAACCGGTTCACGTAGAAGGCGTTGAGGAAGCGTCGGTGCTCCGTGCCGTTGAGGCCGAGCTCAGCGGAATCCTCATCGGAGAACGTCCAGCCGATGTCGTCGTGGCTGCGCACATAGTTGATCCACGCGGTGCCCGCAGGCAGATTGTGCCGTCGGTCCAGGGCTTGGGAGAGCAGTCCCACGCTGCGTGTCGCGAGCGACTCCCAGATCAGCGCCATCTGCAGCGGGTTGTATGACAGCTGGCACTCGGCCGGGTCGATGTACTGCACCACCTCATCGGGATGCACGATCGCTTCCGATTTGAACAGCAGTGACGGAGCCGCGATGCGGCAGACGGCGTTGAAGGCCCTGATGAGGGTGTGTGCCTGCGGAAGCGACTCGCACACGGTGCCGAGCTGCTTCCAAATGAAAGCGACGGCATCCATGCGCAGAATGTCGATTCCGACGTTCGCGAGGAACAGCATCTCTCCGGCCATCGCGCGGAAGACCGCGGGATTGGAATAGTTCAGATCCCATTGGAACGAGTGGAAGGTCGCCCACACCCAACGCCCGTCCTCGAGCTGCACGAACGAGCCGGGGTGGTCGTCCGGGAAGATCTCCCGGACGGTCTGCTCGTACGCGTCGGGCATCTCCCGGTCAGGGAACATCCAGTAGTAGTCCTCGAAGCCGTCGTCGCCCGTGACGGCGCGCTTGGCCCACTCGTGCTCGTTCGAGGTGTGGTTGAAGATGAAGTCGACGACCAGCGAGATCCCGGAGGCCCGCAGGTCCGCCGCGAGCGCGCGAAGCTGGTCCATGTCGCCGAGTGCCGGGTTGACGTCTCGATAGCTGGAGACCGCGTAGCCGCCGTCGGAGTTGCGCTCGGGCGCGAGGAACAACGGCATGAGATGGAGGTAGGTCAGGCCGAGTTCCTGGAAGTACGGTATCTTCGCCCGCACCCCGTCGAGGTCTCCCGCGTATCGGTCGACGTAGCAGACGCCGCCGAGCATGTCGCCGGACTGGAACCAGTCGGGGTCCGCCTCCCGGTGCGCGTCGAATTCCTTGAGCTCCTGAGCCCGGTCCTGCCAGGAGTCGGCCATCTGCTGCACGAGGAGAGCGAGCTGCTCGTCGCAATCGTCGCGCTCGCCGTATACCTCGGTGAAGAGCTTGCGCAGTGTCGGGTAGTTCTCCGCGAACCGTGCGGTGAGTCCGTCGAGGTCGGCGGCCGTGCCCGACCAGAGTTCCGACACGTTCCTCCAGGGGAGGGATGCGTGGGCGCGGTCGTCATCAGTGGTGGGCGGCACAGCGCAAGTCTAGAACCGCGCTCAGCAATCGGGCGGCGCGACGCGGATAGGCTCGAACAATGACTTCTGTTCCTGCTGCCGCCTCAGACACTGTTCCCGTCGAATTCTGGTTTGACCCATCCTGCCCGTGGGCGTGGATGACCTCACGTTGGGTAGACGAGGTGGCCAGGCATCGCGACATTGCGGTCACCTGGAACATCATGAGCCTCGCGGTGCTCAACGAGGACAATGACGCCGATGACGCGCACAGCGCGTTCCTGCCGAGGGCGCTCAAGTACACGAGGCTCGTTGCGGCGGTGAAGGAGATCCACGGCCAGCAGGCGGTGAAGCCCCTCTACGACTCACTCGGCACCCGCATCCACCTGCAGGGAGACACGGACCCCGATTCGGTGATCCCCGCGGCGCTCGAAGACGCCGGCCTTCCCGCCGACCTCGCCCGCTTCGCCGACACCGACGAGTACGACGTGCAGATGCGCGCGTCGCATTTCGAGGGCATCGGCCGGGTCGGACAGGATGTCGGCACCCCCGTGATCGCCGTGAACGGCGTCGCGTTCTTCGGACCCGTCATCTCGCCGGCGCCCAAGGGCGAGCAGGCACTCGTGCTCTGGGACGCCGTCGTCGCCGCCGCCTCCTACGACGGCTTCTTCGAGCTCAAGCGCTCCCGCACCCGGGGCCCCATCTTCGACTGATGATGGATCACGCCGAGGCGCTCGCCGCAATGCTGTCCCATGAGCCGGTACCGTCGGGGCAGGTGGTCTCCGGCCAGCCGACGACCGGATCCGTCGCCCTCGGCACCTTCGCCGACAGGGAATTCGGCGTGTGGGAGATGGCGCCGGGTGCGATGTCGGATGTCGAGGCGGATGAGCTGTTCGTCGTCGTCGCCGGGGCCGGGCGGATCGAGTTTGCCGACGGCTCGGCACCGGTCGAGCTCCTGCCCGGGTCTGTGGGCCGATTCGACGCCGGCACCCGGACTGTCTGGACTGTCACAGAGACGCTGCGGAAGATCTACCTCGCCTGACTGCTCCTAGACTTTGGGTCATGCGAATCCATATCGCCACCGACCATGCCGGGCTCGATTTCAGCCGCGACCTCCAGGCGCACCTCCGCGGTGCCGGGCACGAGGTCATCGACCACGGTCCGGGGAGCTACGACCCGCTCGATGACTACCCGAGCTTCTGCATCAACGCGGCGATCGCGGTGGTCGCGGAGCAGGCGGCGGGGATCCCGGCCCTCGGCGTCGTCTTCGGCGGATCCGGGAATGGCGAGCAGATCGCGGCGAACAAGGTGATCGGTGCCCGTGCCGCACTCGTCTGGAGTGACGCGACGGCACGGCTCGCCCGCGAGCACAACGACGCGAACATGATCTCGATCGGTGCCCGCCAGCACACGTTAGAGGAGGCCAAGGCCTTCATCGACGCATTCATCGAGCAGCCGTACACGAACGAGGAGCGCCACGGGCGCCGAATCGCTCAGCTGGCCGAGTACGAGCGCACCGGACGCATCGTGGGGCACCGCATCGACTCGTCAATGCAGCATCCGGCCGCGACACTCGAGCCCGGAACCGTCTAGCCAGATGCCCGAAGGCCATTCCGTCCACCGCATCGCCCGGCAATTCCGCCTCCACTTTGTCGGCAAGCGGGTCTGGGCGTCGTCGCCGCAGGGCAGGTTCGCGGTGGGGGCGGCCGACCTCGACGGGCACGTGATGACGGATGCGCGCGCGGTCGGCAAGCAGATGTTCCTTGAGTTTGACCACGAGCGCTGGCTGCGGGTTCACCTCGGCATGTACGGTGCCTGGGACTTCGCGGGCGACATCACCGCCGATGCGACTGTGCTCGCCGCGAACGGGCGCATGGGCCAGACGAACCAAAAGGGCACGAAGGAGCAGAGTGGCCCCGTCGACGCCGCGGGGGAGGACTCTCTCCACAGCATCGGTGCGCCCCGTGTCGGCCGTCTGCGCATGGCGGAGCAGGAGAAGCCTGGGCCTGCCGCGGACACCTTCCCGCCCGAGCCGGTCGGCGCAGTGCGGGTGCGGCTGCTTACCCACGACACGGTCGCCGACCTGCGGGGTCCAACGGCGTGCGAGGTGCTCAGCCCGACGGAAGTAGCGGCCGTGATCGCTCGGCTCGGCCCCGATCCGCTCGTTGATCCGGGCAAGCGCAGCGAGGACCGTTTCGTCGCAGTCGTGCGCAAGAAGCCGACGCCGATCGGGCTGCTGCTCATGGACCAGTCGGTTGTCAGCGGTATCGGCAATGTGTACCGCGCGGAGCTTCTGTTCCGTTCCCGACTGAACCCCCATACGCCCGGCCGGGACGTGCCGGAAGAGACGGTGCGGGCGCTCTGGCGGGACTGGTCGAAGCTGTTGAAGCTCGGGGTTCGCCACGGGCAGATGATGACCATGGACGGGCTCGGTGCGAAGCAGAAGGCGGCGGCGCTCGCCCACCGTGCCGACAGGCACTGGGTCTACCATCGCGCCGGCCTCCCGTGCCGAGTGTGCGGCACGCACATCGCCGTCGAGCTGGCGGCGGGGCGAAAGCTCTACTGGTGTCCGAAAGATCAGGCCTGACCGGGCGGCGTGACGAGCGCGCCTTTCGCCCGAGCCGCCGCGGTGAGAGAGGATTGTCCGATGCGCAACACTCCCCAGTACGTGCTCGATGATCCGGATGAGGTCCGCCGACTCATCCGCGAGAACCCGTGGGCAACTATCGTTTCGAATACCAGCACGGGTCTCGTCGCGTCGCACTATCCGGTCATCCTCGAAGAGGGCTCCGGCCAGATCAGCATCGTGAGCCACGTCGGCCGCCCGGACGAGCAACTGCATGAGCTCGGGTCGCACGAGGTGCTCGTGATCATCCAGGGGCCGCACGGCTACATTTCGCCGAGCTGGTACGCATCCGACGACTTCGTGCCGACATGGAACCACGTGACCGCCCACCTCTACGGCACACCGGAAATCCTCAGCGACGAGGAGAACTTCCGCGTGCTCGGCGAGCTCGTCGACCGCTTCGAGGCGCCGATGCCCGAGCCGATGAGCCTCGATATCGACGAGGGTCAGGCGCGCCGCATCGCCCGTGGCACGGTCGGCCTTCGGCTCGTCGTCACGAGGTTTGATGCGCGGCTCAAGCTCAGCCAGAACAAGCCCAGCGAGGTCGTCGACCGCATCGTCGAGCAACTCGAGCACGGTGACCAGTACGCCCAGCCGGCCCTCGCCCGCGAGATGCGATTGGTGCGGGGCGCGTGAGCCTGCTGCTGAAGGGCGCGCGCATCGTCGGCGGCGGCGGCGGGAGCGCCCCCGCAGACATCCTGCTCAAGCACGGCGTGATCACGGGGATCGGACCTGGTCTCACCGGCACCGCCACGATCGACCTCGACGGCCGCTACGTCATGCCCGGCCTGTGGGACGGGCACGTGCACCTCACCCAGACCGCCCTGACGCGTCGACGGGTTGACCTCACTGCGGCGAGCTCTGCGACCGACGCGGCAGCGATGATGGCCGCGGCCGAGAGGCCGGCCGAGGGACTGCCGCTGATCGGCTTCGGATTCCGCGACGGAATGTGGACGGCGCCACCGACCAAGCACGACCTCGACGCTGTCGTCGGTGACACTCCAGTGGTCATCCTGAGCGGCGACCTGCACTGCACCTGGCTCAACAGCGCCGCGCTTGCAGCGTTCGGCATGGCGGGGCATCCGACCGGTGTTCTTCGCGAGGACGACGCCTTCAAGGTCACTACCGACGCGCAGACGGTTCCCGCTGACGTGCTCGACGAGTGGGTGGCGGCGACGGCGACGGATGTCGCGAGGCGAGGCGTCGTCGGCGTTGTCGATCTCGAGATGGCCGATACAGTGCAGGACTGGACCAGGCGATTCGCCGCGGGATTCCGGGGCCTCCGGATCGCGGCAGGCGTCTACACGCCGTGGCTGGACTCTGCCATCGAGGCCGGGCTTCGGACGGGGCACGTGATCGAGGGTACTGACGGTCTGCTGAGCGTCGGACCGTTCAAGATCATTACCGACGGATCGCTCAATACTCGTACCGCATTCTGTGGCGAGCCCTACGCGGGGCTCGTGGGGGCGGATGCGAGGGGGCAGCTCAACCTGCCGACCGCCGAACTTGTCGAGCTGATGCGCAAAGCATCCGGCGCCGGGCTTATCCCCGCGGTCCACGCGATCGGCGATGAGGCGAACCGGCTCGCCCTCGACTCCTTCGCTGCGGCGGGCTGTGGCGGGCGTATCGAGCATGCCCAGCTCGTTCGCGAGGTCGACTATGCGCGTTTCGCCGCGCTTGGTGTCGCGGCAAGTGTGCAGCCGGAGCACGCGATGGACGATCGCGACATCGCCGACCGGTTCTGGTGGGGACGCACCGATCGCGCGTTCGCCCTGCGCAGCCTGCTGGATGCCGGTGCGCAACTGATCCTCGGTTCCGACGCTCCGGTCGCGCCACTCGACCCCTGGGTGACGATCGCGGCGGCTGTAGGTCGCACGAGGGATGGCCGGGACCCCTGGCATCCCGAGCAGCGCATCACGATCGCGGAGGCCCTCGCGGCGTCGACCAACGGGGTGAAGACCGTGGCCGTTGGCAACGTGGCCGATCTCGCCATCCTCGACGTCGACCCGCTGGCTGCCGACCCGGACCAGCTCAGGGCGATGCCGGTGGCCGCGACTCTGCTCGCGGGGTACTTCACGCACAACGAACTCTGATCCGCTGGGGAGCGGCGCGCAGTCCTGATGGGGTGCGGAACCGGGCAACCCTTCCGCTTCGGCGGCATGAAATCAGGGACAGCTCAGAACGAAACCCGGCGAACGATGGGAGGGAGACCAACGAGCGCAGGTGACGACAGCGGCGAGGGGGCTACCTGAGCCCGCTCACCCTCAGCACGACGCCTCGCACATTCTGGATCCGCTGCTCATACCTCGCCGCGAGGCCGATAAGAATGATTCCGCCGACGGCGAGCCACAACCACCAGGGGAAGAACTCATACACCGCCCTGATCTGCGGCGTGAACGTTGCGATCACATGCACTAGAACGACGACGGCACCGATCAAAAATGGTGCCTGCAGTTGTCGCACCGCTCCGACGGCGAGGATCGCGACCCCCACGACGCCGATGCCGACGAGACGCCAAGCCGGATTGTCGTCGATGGTCGCGACGAGCGAGGGCACGAGAAGTACAGCAACGCCGGGGCCGAGCCATGGCCAGCTTCGCGCATCCGGGTCCGAGATCAGTCGCACAGCGCCGGTCGCGATCAGGGCGAGGGCGAGCGGGATCGTGCCGATCTCGACGGGGTCGAGGGGCCCGGCTACGACGCCGACGATCACCGCGATGGCCGCGTAGGCGAGCGCGAGCCACGCGACGAGCTGGGTGAACGGCACCCGATCAATCAGGAACGCGATGACATGGATTGCGCAGAACAGGAGCGTCACGCCGAGTGCCCGAAGGAGACCGGTTTGGCCGTCATCGATGGCGATCGCCTCGATTGTGATGACGGCGCTAAACGCGACGATCGCGAGCGCCTGGCTGGCGATGAGTCGTTGGCGTGCGAACGCGTCGCCAGCCGTACCGGCGAGTTGATCGCGACTCAAGCCGAAGCCGGCCGCGACGAGCACGAGCACCGCGAAGCCGAGCCACGCTTCGAGTTCCCCGCTCGGGGCGCTGCCGGAGCCGCTGCTGACAAGGATGTTCGCCGCGCGTCCGACGGCCGTGACGATGACTCCGATTGCACCCGCGAGGGCCGCGGCGTCGAGATAGGGGCGGATGCTGATGCGCCCGACGACCATGCTGCCGAGCAGTACCAAGGTGGCCGAGATTCCGCCGACAATGATCGCGCGGGTTGGCGGGCCGTCGG
>Ga0335397_10002512_pt1 | contig 25041 bp, 22 predicted proteins | sample MAT04_FD_205740 | JGI IMG/M metagenome (GOLD analysis project Ga0335397, IMG submission 205740) | Freshwater microbial communities from Lake Fryxell liftoff mats and glacier meltwater in Antarctica - MAT-04 (spades assembly) (version 2) ... | reverse complement strand
CGGACCATTTCAAATTCTTTCTCCACGCTCATCCCCGTCTCTTCCAGCACCTTGCGGAAATGACCGTCTATAATGCAGTGCGTCGGGAAATTGTTCACGCCGGAGAAACCCATCTCCTTCACGCGACCCAGCCAGTGCCACATCCGGCGGCGCGGATCACTCGCGTGCACACCACAAATCACCGGCGTTTCCTCCACAATTGGGAGCACTTCGTATTCACCGATCTCCATGGCGACCGCGTTTGCGTCGCCATACGCCATGAGTCCGCACGTGCTGCCGTGTCCCGACATCCGGAAGCGTCCGGAATTATAAATGATGATCAAATCTCCCCCGCCCTTTTCGATGAACTTCGCCGAGATACCCGTGCCGGCTCCGGCAGCAATGATGGGTTCGTTACGGTCGCGCACTGCCTGCAGGCGGTCGCGCACTTCCTGACGTGTGTAGGGGTTACCTTTTCCAGTCCAAGGGTTGGGCATAAAATGATGGGTTGGGGTTTGGGAGTTAGTTTCTTACTCGATCTCAGCAACCGAGTTTTAAGTGTTAATTTTTAAGTAAAGGCAATGCTCGCTCAGCGTCTGCCGCTCCTATCAACAATCATCTATCATCCATCAACTGAAGCGTGAGGGAGTAAGATCAAGAGCAAGACAAAGAGTAAGATAAGGCGCTTTAACGGAAGCCATACTTGCTTCCAAGCGCGAGACAGTCGGCGAGCGGCTTGAGTCCATCGGTGCAGGTTTCGTCGCTCAGATTGGCGGCGGCGGCGCAGACTCCATAGCGGAGCTGATCCGCGACGGACGATCCCTCATGCCATGCAAACAGCGCTCCTGCGGCGAACGCATCGCCCGCACCAGCCGCGCCTTTGATATAGCCGTCGGGAAGAATCACCGAGCCATGTTCCGTCCAGTCGCCTTCGCGTCCGAGCGAACATCCACCTTCCGGATAATGAACAGTCACGCGCTCTTTCACGCCTGCATCGAGCAGAGCCTGCATGGCCTCGCGGAGTTCTTTGCGGTCGAGTTGCTCCCCATTCCGCACCTTACGATTGGTCACGCGTCCGGCCTCGAATTCATTCATGATGCAGTAATCCACATACTTGAGCGCAGGTAGGACGATTTTTGGAAAACGGTCGCTGTCTTCACTCACACAATCAATCGAAGTCTTCAGCCCGGCTGCCTGTGCGCGGGAGAGAATCTCGGCGGCGACGGTTCCGTGCGTGGCGCTTGGAGCGTCAATCTTGTCGAGCAGCAGCAGATACCCGAGATGGAAAATCTTCGCATTGCTTTTGGTGAAATCAAAATGATGCGAGTCGAGCAATGCATTCGCGCCGCGCGCGTGAAAGAAAGTGCGACGTCCGTTCCCTTGAACCGTCATCACATCCGTATAGCTGGTCGGAGCCTCCTTGGTGATCTGGAGCTTCGCGGTATCCACATTGCACTGGTTGCAGAGATCAATAATCCACTGACCGTGCTCGTCATTCCCCACCAGGCCGATCGCCTCCATCGGAAACTTCGCGCCCATAATCCCCATATCCACCAGGATGTTAAAGGGCGATCCGCCCGCGCCACGCGAGGTGGAGAAGATGTTGGCCAGCGTGTCCTGCTGCGGCCACACATCGATGATTTTTACGGCGTCAACAATCCAGTTGCCGCCTGCGAGAATGCCTGTACGTGAATTACTCATAAGGAGCCTGTCAGATGGCCATAAACCGGGCGGGGCTGTCTATGGGATTTTTCGGTTTTGAAGCCAAATATCTTCACTCTCTGCTCCCGAACAACGCGCCTCATCTTATCCAGAATATTCAACTCCTGCGCAAAGCGCCTCGCCCTTTCTCCTTATTCCTTTGCCCTTCTTCCTTTGTTCCCACTGGTCTAACACACCGCCTCAGGCCATGCGCGCTTCACGTATTCATAGACCGCATCAATGATTGCCTGCGTAGCGGCACCCGGTTCCCCATACCACATCGCCCCCAACACCACAGGCGGGAATCCATCCAGATCGAGCATCCGCACTCCGCCTGGACTGGTCTTCAAACGCGCGCCGACCCCAATTCCGTCACCATCGGCAACGTTACGTGCCACCAAATCCAGCGAGGTCGCTTCGATGGTTTGCGGCCAATGAATGCCACGACGTTTGAGTTCGCGCTGAAAGGTGCGTGCGATGTTGGAGTTCTCAGCGAGACAGATCAGCGGAAGGGTAATGCGTTTCTGCGAAAGAATTTCCTCCGCAGTCTTATACTTTGATTTCCTTGGCACCTGCAGCGCCAGCGGCACTCGCGCCATGGCCTTCTGGCTCAATCCTGTAGGCGCACGGTCATTGAGCGGCATAAATGCGACATCGATCTGACGCGACCGCAGCCATGCTGCCGTCTCCGATTGAAACCCGAGAGTGCGCAGGCTGTAGCGCAGACCGGGAAACAATTTCTTCACTCCCCGCAGAGCTTCCGGAACGTGATCGCGCAAAATCAGTTCGGCGCCTGCGATCCGCAATTGCATGCTTACCTTGCCCCGCAGCTGCGTCGCTATGAGCGGCAATTTATCAAAAAAAGGCGCGACGTGCGCATAGAGAATCTCGCCCGCAGGAGTTAAACGAAAAGGCGTTCGCTCAAAAAGCTGCACACCAAGTTCCTTCTCAAGCTTCCCGATCTGCGTGCTGACGGCAGGTTGCTGGATTCCGTAATCAATGTTGCGCACAGCCGCGCTGATGCCTCCGTGCTTGGCCACGTAGTAGAACAATTCCAGAAAGTGGACATTCATGATGCGGGCGTAGCTAAACCGACCCTATCAAAAATTTCAATACCTCATGGAAAGTTTATCAAATAACCCCAAACACGCCGCAGAGCTAGCGTCAAAGCACATCGGTCACCACTGGCCGGACAACACCTCTGCTCATGACTACACTGCTGCAACTCCTCAGAATCACCGCCGAATTCATTGGCGTAGTGGCACTGGCCGACCTAATCGCCGATGCCATCCATTGGGTTGAAGATGCTTATTTTACCGAAGACACCCCGATCATCGGGCCGCTGTTTATTCGGCCCAATATCGTGCATCACCATTTCCCGCGCTTCTTTACAAAGCTGAGTTGGTGGGAAAGCTCCAGAGACCTCTTCATTTTCGCGTGTTTGCTTGTCGCCTGCGCCTGGTGGTTCAATTTCCTGACCTGGCATATCTGACTGTTCGCCCTGGTGAGTATGAATGCCAACCACGTTCACAAATGCGCGCATCAAACCCGTGCGGAAAACGGTAAATTCATTTCCTGGCTTCAGGACATGCGCATTTTACAGACATCCCGCCATCATGGTCTGCATCACAGCGATCCGAAAAACACTTACTACTGTCCCATCACCAATTTTGTGAATCCTGTGCTGGAGAAAATCGCGTTTTGGCAGCGTCTTGAGGCGGTTATTGAACGACTGACTGGCGTCACACACCGACAAGACACCGCCGTGCGCGGACAAGGCCCCGGCCCAGACTGGCTTGGTTATTACCGCCGAAAACCCGCCCCACCCATCCCCCAATAATTTTCTAAAGCCTTCGTTGACAACCCTGTTTCGATTCATAAACTCCACGTCCCTTTTTACCTGTAAACCGGTTTTATGAAACGTACCTATCAAGCTTCGAAGCGCACACGCAAACAACAGTTCGGTTTTCGTGCTCGCATGAAAACTAAAAATGGCCGCGCCATCCTTTCCCGCCGCCGCCGTCAGGGCCGCAAGCGCCTTCTGCCAAAGGGTGTAGAAGTGCATTTCGCGCGTCATACTGAAGCCTAGTCTCTCTGACTGCAGAGAAAACATCCCGAGCGGCAATGCCCGGTTTCCTTTCAGGATCGAGCCGCCCGGGCAATAAGCTGGGATTCCCAAAACAAGCCCGGCTCATCCGTGCCTTTGAGTTTCAACAGGTAAGACAGCAGGGACATCCGGTGCATGGTCGCCTTATGACCCTGGGAGTTTTAAAAGGTGGGGAAGCTTCCGAGCCGAGGATCGGTCTGATTACTTCCCGCCGCGTCGGCAATGCCGTAACCCGGAACAAGGTTCGTCGCCGACTCCGGGAAATCATCCGCAAGGCTCGTCCGTCCATGATCAAAGGTCTCTGGCTGGTGGTGGTGGCAAAATCCAGCGCAGCAAAAGCTACCCAGCAAAAACTATCCGACGAGTGGCATCAGCTTGCACAGCGCGGTTCCATTTTGCAGGAGGCGATGCCGTGAAGCTGATTATTCGTCTGCTCTTCAAAGCGTATAAATGGGTCGTCTCTCCGATGTTGCATTGGCTGGCTGGCCCCGGTTCTGGCTGCCGTTTTCTGCCGAGCTGCTCGGATTACTTTGCCGAGGCGGTGGAAACGCACGGTGTCTGCCAGGGAGCTTCGCTGGGTGTTCGTCGTCTGTGTCGCTGCCATCCTTGGGGGAAGTCGGGCTACGATCCCGTCCCCGGTGTTGATACACCGTCGGTTTCTCATCAATCTCTCATTTCTTCCGAATAATTACATCTATGGATCGCAAAGGTTTTCTCATTCTCTTCGTTGCCGTTGGCGCACTTCTGACATGGCATTTTGGTTATTATCTCCCTTGGGATGCCGAGTACAAGCGGAAGGTCGCGGAATATAAGCAGGAGCAGGATCGCATTAAGGAGGCGCAAAAAACAGCTACGGAAACGCCCGACTCCACAGCCAACCTCGAAACTCCGGCGCCGAAACCCGGGGACCCTGCTCCAGTCAATCCAACCAATCCAGCCGCTACAGCGAATCAAACGGCAACACCAGCGCCTGCACCTGAAGTCGCCGAGGAAACCTTTAGTGTCACCAGCCCGGCTGGGTCTGTAGATTATCTCTTTAGCAATCTCGGAGGAGGTATTTCCAAAATCACCCTCAAGGATCATCGCAGTGAAGATACCATGCGGATGGTTCTCAATGAATTCGGCAACATCCCCACCGGAGCGCTTGCGATTAAACCGGGGGACCCCACAGAGGTGCGCGCTGAATGGAAACGGGACGCCTCAAAGGAAGCGGAAGGCGTGGTGATTTTCACCCGCAGAGACGAAGCGAAGCAGGTGGAAGTTACCAAAACTTATACCCTCCCGAAGACGACAGACCTGAAGGGCGAATACTCGGTGCACCTCAAGATCGACACCAAAAACGTCGGAGCCAGTCCGCTCCTTCAGCCGGATTACTACATTCACACCGGGAGCGTCGCCCCTATTCATCAGCGCGATGCCCGCCACTACATCGGCTTTCAGTGGTTTCACGGAAATAATACCACGTTCGAAACCGTGGACTGGTTCTCTGCGGGCGGAATGCTTTTCTGGCGGCACGAGGCACGCCCTGTTTTTGAGAAATCGGAGATTGATGTCACCTGGACCGGCGTAGTGAACCAGTATTTCACCAGTATGATCACGGCGGTGACTGATGAGAAGCTGGCTCCGATTGATCGCGCCAAGCACCGTGGCAAAGGCGTCTGGGCAGTGCGGACGGATATACCCGTCGAGACCTGGACAAACTCCAAGCATAGTTTGTCAGGGAGCAATCCATTACAGCGTGTGGATTCTGCGATGCAGATGCCAGGCTTCGAAGTCGCCATTGGTGCAACCGTTTCGAAGGAGTTTCAGATTTACGCCGGGCCGCGCGAATACCGCCGCCTGCGCCTGCTCGACAACAACGAAAGCGAAGCCATGCAGTATGGCTCCTTCCTCGGCATTCCTACCGGACCTTTCAGCAAGCTGCTACTCAACATGCTAAACTGGTTCTACTCGTGGTGCAAAAACTACGCGGTGGCGATCGTTCTCCTCACCATTTTGGTGAAATCCATTCTCTGGCCGCTCCAAAACCGGGCGACCCGGCAGATGAAAAAAATGGCGCTCTTGCAACCGCAGATCAAAGAGCTTCAGGATAAATACAAGTCCGACCCGATGAAGTTCCAGCAGGAGATGGGACGGCTTTGGAAGTCCTATGGGGTGAATCCGCTGAGCGGTTGCTGGCCGATGTTCCTGCAAATCCCGATTTTCGTCGGCTTTTACAACATGCTCGATAAGGCGGTGGAAATTCGTGACCACGGTTTCCTCTGGGTAAAAGATCTCGCGTCGCCCGACACGATCGCCACGTTGATGACCATCCCGATCAATCCGCTTCCGATTTGCATGGCGGCTACCATGTTCTTGCAAATGAAGATGTCTCCGCAAACTGGAGATCCTGCTCAGCGCAAAATCTTCATGTTTATGCCGTTGATCTTCATCTTCATTTGTTACAACTTCGCTTCAGCTCTGGCACTTTACTGGACGGTTCAAAACATCCTCTCCATCATCCAGCTTCTGGTTACCAAAAATCAGGACGAGATTTCGTTGCAGAAAGTCACAGTGATTCCACCGCCAGCCAAGCGCCGCTAGTTTTAATTACCCGCTAGTTTTTAACGCACCATGAACGCGACTCCTAAAGAAATGCTGGATACCATGCTGGGGCATCTGGGTTTCACATTTGAAATCAAGGAGTTTGAAACACCCAACGGTATTACGCTCCAGATCTACAGCCTGGAGAAAAACGATATCATCGGTCGTCGGGGGGAGGGACTCGAGGATTTGCAGTTGCTGCTCAATCGGATGATCCAGACGAACAGCCCGCAAAGCCCCCGTATTGTCGTGGATTGCGAACATTACCGGGAGATGAAGGACGACAGCCTGCTCCAGAAAGTCCGGCAACTCGCTGAGACGGTTCGCAAAACAGGTCGCTCGTGCCATCTGGAACCGATGAACAGTTATCAGCGCCGTCTCGTGCACAATATGTTCAAGGACGACCCCGAGGTTCAAAGCTGGAGCCCGGAGAACGACAGCCGTATCAAACAGATTACACTCAAGGCACGCTCTCCGCAGTCAGCGCCTGAAAATCCATGATGATGAGAGAGGCCTTTCTTTGTCGCGTTTCTTTCATCAGCCTTACCTCGCTGGGGAATTTCCCGCTTGACCCAAAAGACGATGCCGACATGATGCGCGGCTTTATTTGCCGGTAGCGGCGAACACTTAGCGAAGCATGCCTGAAAATCTGGGAAACATCATTTGGACAATTTGTTACACGATCGTATTACTGGGCCTTTCCCTGTATGGTATTCATCGTTACGTAATTATTTACCTCTATTTAAAACACCGGAAAAACCTGCCTAAACCCAAAGGGCAGTTTGAGGCTCTGCCTCGTATTACAGTTCAGTTACCGATCTATAACGAACTCTATGTGGTAGAGCGCTTAATCAACGCCGTGGCTGCTCTGGATTACCCTAGGGAGCTTCTCGACGTTCAGGTGCTCGACGATTCCACGGACGAAACACGGGAGCTTGCCGCTCAGAAGGTTGCGGAACTCAAAGCTACCGGGCTCGACATCACCCATGTGCATCGCACCGACCGCACCGGCTTCAAGGCAGGCGCTCTTGAAAACGGCAGCAAGATTTGCAAAGGCGATTTCATCCTTATTCTCGATGCCGACTTTGTTCCCGCTCCGGATGTCCTCAAAAAGACCATTCATTATTTTACCGACGAAAAAATCGGGATGATCCAGACCCGTTGGGGCCATCTGAACCGCACCTACTCTATGTTGACCCGTGTGCAGGCGATGTTCCTCGATGGGCATTTGCTTCTGGAGCAGACCGGACGCAACCGCGCCGGGCGTTTCATTAATTTCAATGGGACCGCTGGAGTCTGGAGAAAGACTTGTATTGCGGACGCAGGTGGTTGGCAGCACGACACGCTCACCGAGGACCTCGACCTCAGCTACCGGGCGCAGATCAAGGGTTGGCAGTTTGTCTTTTTGCCCGAATTGGTTACGCCCGCCGAGCTTCCTGTGGACATGAACGGCTTCAAATCCCAGCAGCATCGCTGGACTAAAGGCTCGATTCAGACCTGCCGTAAATTGCTGCCCGCTTTGTGGCGGGCCGATGTGCCGTTTCTGGTGAAAGTCGAGGGCACTGTTCATCTTACGTGCAACTACACCTTCTTACTTCTCGCCTGCATTTGCGTGCTCATGCACCCCGGCACCGGCGGCACCACCGGTAGTGTTTGGCGCACCATCCTGCTGGATATACCGATCTTTGCGACAGGTTGTCTTCCCGCAGTCATCTTTTACATGGTCTCTCAACGGGAGCTTTATCCGCGTAGCTGGTGGAAGGAAATACTCTACATGCCTGCGCTCTTCGCGCTCACCATCGGGCTGGCGGTCAATAACGCTTGGGCCGTTCTACAGGCAATGTGCGGACATGAGTCAGAGTTCACCCGCACGCCAAAATATGGCATCAAGGGCAAAAAACATAATTGGAAAAAGTCCAAATACTCACCTCTCAAGACAGTTCTCCCGTTTGTGGAACTCGGCTTTGCCATTTATTTCATTCGATTCCTTTATCTCGGAATCATGGCTTCAAATTGGTTCTCCATTCCTTTCCTTCTTCTGTTTGCAGGCGGTTTCACCTACGTAGCCACCTGCTCCATCCTGCAATGGTTCCCGCAAATCCGGATGCCATGGCGGGATGAAGTCGACGTTCTCCCCGCATAACTCAACCCCCCGAACTCAATCCACGATGCCTATATAATAACAGCTACGATGATCAAAAGACTCCGTCTATTCCTCACTCTCATCCCCCTGTTTATTATCGGTGCATCCCCCGCATCAGCTGAAAGCCGCTCCCTGCGCATCAGCGTTCCCGACCAGCGGCTTTATCTATTTCAAGGTGATCAAGTGGTCTCCTCTTACCGCGTCTCCACTTCCCAGTTTGGTTTGGGCGACGCACGCGGAAGTTACACCACCCCACTCGGTTTGCTGGAGGTCTCCGCCAAAATCGGTCAGGGAGCCCAGCCAGGAACGGTCTTCAAGGGCTGCCGAAAAACTGGCGAGATTTGTAAGGTGAATGCCCGAGGACGCGACCCTATTGTCACGCGCATCCTGCGTTTGCGTGGCTTGGAAAAACACAATTCTTCCGCTTCTTCACGAGGCATCTATATTCACGGCACGCCCGAAGAACGCAAAATCGGACGCCGGGCGAGCTACGGCTGCGTGCGTATGAAATCCAGAGATGTGATCGAGCTTTTCGACGCCATCAGCGTCGGCACCAAAGTGGAGATCACGAAGGAGCGAATCAATCCGACAAGACTGGCGCAACGCCAGAGTAAAGTTCTCAGCTCGGGTTAATGGCCGAGTTTTAGGTGTGAAGTTTTAATACAGGCAGAGAAGCAAGGAATGATGAGCAGGAAAGTTCTCACCAAACAGTGAGTGAATTCATTACGCTTTTGAGTTCCGTATAGCGTGTGGTTTTCCTTACCGGTCTTCGCTATCCGGTCTCCGGTTTTGCATAGTCAGTTACGCCTTAGTATTTCGTGGACATCCCAATGCCGTTTTTAAGAAGCGGCAAAGCCCGATCAACGCCTGTCGCCTCTATCAACCATCATCTATCAACTGTGTCTTGTGGGAGTATGAGTCGTTGCGTAAAGATCGTGAAAGAAGAGGGATGCGACAAAAATATGATCTTGGATTGGGGCACCCTCAGGGTGAGACGAAAATTGATGCAAAAAATGAGGTGAGCGCGTGGCCGCGGATACGCCCGGAGGGTGCGATTATTTATGGCTCACTTAACAGAACCTCTCGCAGATCAGGTGAAATGTCGGGTGCGTTTTGAATCCAGCGAATAGCGGCAGCGGGTTCGCTGATGAGCCAATTGGTTGCAATACTTCGAAGAACGCGCGCTCTCAACTTGGTATCTCCAATGGATGCGGCGAGTTTCATCCCCTGGTTTGGGTTTAGTTCATTAATCATAGACGCCAGAGATTGAGTGCTTTTATCACGCATCGCCCCAGTAGGCTGCTTCTCCAACCATTGTGCTGCTCCGGCAGGGTCTGTTTGGGCCCAGTAACCCATAACCCCTTTCAACGCGTTTATCTGAGCCTTTTCATCCTGTAAACTGGCAGCCCATTCACCGGCTTCAAAAGGAGAATCCACAGCCCATCTACCGGCAAGTGAATTCACGGAGCGCCGAATTTGCTCAATAGACAACTCCGCCAAAAACTCTTTCGCCGCTGAAATATCACTCGTGGTCATCACCACGAGTGCTGCATGTGCAGCCGTGTCTTTCCGGGAGCCGTCCGGCAGGGTTTTTAACCAATCCAGCGCACAGGGAACATCGGTTTCCGTCCACGTCCCCATCACACCAGCCATGATAGTGTCGCCGTCGAACGAATCCTTCTCATCCCCTGAAGGAATATTGAATACGAAATCTGCAGCAGCTTTCAGGTTCTGCCGCTTCCATTGATCAGCTACATGCATCGCTGCGGCATTACGGTCGCGTCCTGCAGAAAGGTTTTTGCATGCAATTGCAGCCCCAACAGGATCGGCTTCCGCCCATGCATTCATAACTCCGTTCACCCAGTAAAATCTCTCCTTCGACGATAACCCTGAAAATGCGAGCGCTGCTTGCGGATGGCGTTTTCCCCAGACCGAAGCGATGGCGGCACTGATTTCGTTTCGCAGCCAGGTATCCTGGGTTGCCGCCAAAAGCGATTTTGCAGCCTCCAGATCAAAATCTACCAGACGTTTGATCGCTGTCTTGAGCTCTCTCTCCCGGTCGCTTTTGTTCTCCAGCTTTTGGATTTCTGCAAAAGCAGCCACCGGATTGGATTCCAGCATCGTTTGAAAAGCTTCGGACTCGAAATCCTGTTTTGATTTCAGGGGCAAAGTCGTGTCTGCCAGCAACGCCTGCTGCCGAGGTTCCTTTCGTGAGGTTTCACTAGGTTGATTCGTGTTGGAGTCCTTTCGCTCAACAACCGATAGATTCCCCCGTGGCTGGATCAGCAGAAAGCAGCCTGCTCCACAGACAACTCCGAGGAGCATGGCTGAAATTGCTTTTCGTAAACGATAATCTTTCATGGATCTTCGTTTGCGTACGTTGCGTATTCCTGTCGAAGCTTCTCTTTGTAAGGCTCAGGAAAAAGAGGTGTGTTGTTCAGCCATTGAGCTGCTGCCTGAGGATCTCGCTTAACCCATCCTCCATAAGCACAGGCGGCAGTCTGAAATTTCCGTCTGGGATCTTTGATTTTTGAGGAGAGCTCAAGCGCGCGAACTAAATCCTTCTTTCTAGAAGCTAACGTAAAAGCGGCGCGTGATGCCGCAACATCAAACTCACGGGGATTTAGTCCACCCAACCATTGATCCAGATCAGCCATTTGATTAACCGGTTTGCGATCCGTTTGATCTGCTACCAAGTCGGCAATATGTCCTATAATTTTGTCCTTACCTGGACTCTCCGGCATTTTTGCCAGCCAGTCTTTTCCCTCTTGATCGGACTGAAACCACTGAAAGACGATCCCCTCCTGCATCTTTGCAAAAGTTGCCGGATCAAATGAACTCGCAATAGCCATTTGTTCCTTTAGCAAGTGGTTGTTTCCAAGTGCGGACTCAAGCAACCACGCTTTGTGCGTCCCTTCGGGAAGGGAGCGAATCCACTCCGCCGCCGCATGAATATCCATCTTTCCCCACTTCTGAATCAAAGGCCCCAGTTGTTTGTGCCACTCGGTATCGGCAACAAATGGTAACTCTTTCAGGCAAAAATCGGCGGCAGCACGGGGATCCGTCTCTGCAAGCACCGTCACAAATTTACCTACCGCTGCCGCCCGCGCGCTTCCCTGCGGAAATGTATTGAGAAGCTCCATGGCTTCCGTGGTGCTCCATTTAGCCAATGTTCCGATTGCCTGCCCAAGTGCTTTCAATCGGAGGTTCTCCTCAGGAATGCCTTGAATAAACGCAAGCGTGTCCTGTCGGTTGCCAGACAGACCGGCAGAAACCAGTGCTTCCAGCACCAGTGCCCTGTCTGGCACGGCAAGCGATTTGTAGAAAGCGATGGTATCCGCCAAGCGATCCCTCGCAAGGAGTCCGACTCCGTAGCTCAGCAATTCAGCGCGTTTTTTTGAAAGAGGCACGTCATTGGCCGCATATTTTAAGGCCGCGTTGATATCCGAATGCATCCACGACCGCATCAGCTTGGACATTGCTTCCTGCTGAAACACACCGGTAGGAAGACTCCCGAGCCATTGAAGCGTCTCCAACACTGGAAGTCCCTCCCGGGCCTCAATCAATGCCTCGACCATCGCCTTCTGCATTCCGATATCCTTGATCGTTTTCGCGTAAGCTGATGACTCATCAAAGCTCAGTGCCGCCCACTGTTTTATGGCCTTTTTGAGGACGCCAAAATCCTCCGCACGCAAGTCCGCCCCCGATAGCATCCTCACCGCGCGCACCGGATCGCTTTCTAAAACAACCTCTGCAACGGCGATGATCGCCTCCCGTTGCCTGCTCCCCTCAGGTTGCGCAGAAGCCCAGGCGAGTGCTTCCTTTTCAGATTTTTTCGCCCAGGCAGACAATAGCTCCTTCCAGAGTTTCGAGGGCACCACGGTAACACGGAGCGCGAATGCCTTCTCAACCGCAGTTACTGGTGAAACTTCGCTCCACTTTTTCAGAAGCATCGTAATAGCAAATTGCCTGTCATCTCCTGTCAGAGTGCGAAGCATGAGATCCAGTGCCGCTTCATACCCCTCACTTTTCAGACCCTGCACAAAAACAGTGATCTTTTTCCGACGCGACTGCTCATCGCCATCCTTCTCTATGTCCGCGAGCGTTGGGATTGCAGATGAGCTGAGATGGCTATCCAGATTGGCTCCGTTTTGAGGCTTTTGAAAACACACGCTTATGAGCGCATAACCGCAAGTCACACCGATCATTCCATAAATGCCAAACCGTATGAAGTCAGCGGAAGTTTGACGAATTAGTTTGGGGTTCAGCACAATCGGAACTGCGAATTTTGGGGTGGCTGGTATTTGCCTCATGCCTGGCAGCATCTTTGCGATTTCAGCTTTGGCAAAATTTTTCGTATGCAGAGATGTTGGCCTTTGGCATATCTAAAAACGTAAGATAACACACCTTAAAGTTGCGCGTTCTTTCGTCCCGGTGTGATTAGAAGCGAATGGAAAACGGATCAGAAAAAGGGTTCGTGGCTTACTTTGTTACACTCTGTATTTTGAGAGAAATTTGCGCAATGGCTGGAAAGTCTGTTTGCTTAACGCTTCAAGCGGCGACCTTGCCGGAATTGTTGGCTTTATCGCCAAGGGCAACCCATCCGCTGCTGAAGGCTTTATCCAGGCACTGTTGACCCGCGCGGAATCCCTTGCTCTCACTCAGCCGTAACTATTCAGAACTGGTCCACGAAAGGCACCAAAGGCACGAAAAGAAAGGCGGGTCCGGTTTTGCAGAGTTACAGCTCCGTCACTGTTCGCATCAAAGGGCGACCCAGATTGAGAGACTCTTTCATTACCGCTCCTGCGTTATTTATCGGTGTGAAGATGCCGCGCATCGCTATGACTTTAGCCAACTTGCGACGATGCTTTTTGAGCGCCGTACTCTACAGCCAGAGCAGCGCGGCTGGGTTTACCACGTTCGCTGAGGGGGATGGTGTCGAGGACCCAGATAACACGCGGACATTGCCAGGCGGGTAGTTTCTGGCGGCAGAATTGAAGGAGGTCGGCGGGAGTGATCGATTCACCGACGACGCAGGCGATGGGTTCTTCGCCGCGGCTGGCGTGCGGGATTCCGAAGACGATGACGTCTCGGATGCCAAGGAAGTCGCGCAGGACGGTCTCGATGTCGAGTGGGTTGAGCTTGCGGCCGCCGATGTTGATGAAGTCGTTGATGCGTCCGGTGATCTGCAATCCGAAGCCAGTTTGAGACACCAGATCGCCGGGAATAAAACGTCCGTTTCCGAGCGTGGATTCATCGGGTTCCGGGAAATAGCCGTCGGCAACCGCAGCGCTATGGACTTCGATACGTCCGTCCTCGCAGGGATGTAAAGTGACGCCTTTCATCGGCTGGCCCACGCAGCCCTCGGGCGTTGCTGCGTCTGTGGCGTCGTAGGCGATCCCTCCGCATTCGGAGCTGCCGTAGAAATTGTGAATCTTGAGTCCGTGCGCTTTATGGAAAGCCTCCGCGACAGCAGATGTCATCGGTGCGCCTGCGGAAATACACAGGCGCAACTTTGGAAGCGGAACAGTGCGCAGTCTGGCAAGGTTCTGGAAAAGCACGGGCACTGCGGGCAGGACAGTTGCGCCGCTGGTTTGCAGGCCGGATAAAATCGCCCGGGGGAGTCGGTCTTCAGTGACGACTAACGGGATGCCCCTGCAAAGCAACGGCGTGAGGAGGTTGCTGAATCCGTAGCTGTGAGCCCAGGAGATCACCCCGTAGTTGATGTCGTCGGGCTGGAGACCCATCGTCTCGCAGACGGCGTCGCAATCCGCCAGAAGTTGTGCCGCCCGGAAGCGGACTCCACGCGCTTTCCCGGTTGTTCCCGAGGTGAGCTTGAGAAAATCGGTCTCGTTAAGAGCGCATCTTGATGTCTCTTTGTCTGTCCCTTCAACATCAACAAGGCGAAGTATTATTTCACTGCCAGACATCATCTGAATGCACGCGGTCGCCCTAGTATGCTGAAGAGTTTCCGTAAGTTGATTGCCATCCAGCGATTGATCGAGGGGTAGTGGAATAAGGTTGTGTCGCCAAAGTGCAAGCAGCAGGGCAGGGAAGCGCGGGTCGCATCCAGGCTGAATGGCCACAACACTTTTCGTCTCCAGTTTTGCCAAAACCGGCTCCAAAGCGACCGCCGCTGCCTCGATCTCATCAAAAGTAGCGAGGGTTTTTCCATCCACTCCCACGAGCGCCGGAGACCCGCCTTTTGAGGCCAGGACAGAATTCCAGGACTTGAGGATGGGATTATGGAGAGGGGTTGCGCTCAAAAGTAATAGAGTTTTTGTTTGCACAGAACAAAACCGCAGCTAGTTTGCCAGCCCATTTTTGCCCGTTATGAAAGCCGACATCCATCCCGACTATTTCGAAACCAACATCAGCTGCGCCTGCGGAACCATCTACAAGACCCGTTCCAACAAGCGCGATATCAAAATTGGTATTTGTGCAGCCTGCCATCCGTTCTTCACGGGTGAACAGAAGTTTGTAGATACCGCCGGACGTATTGAGAAGTTCTCCAGGCGTTACGGCAGCACTACCCTGCGTCGCACCAAGCCGACCGCAGCTTAAAGCCCAAACAGTAAATTTCAAACGGTGGAGACGCGTCGTCGTCTCCACCGTTTCGCTTTTCCATGGATTTCGCACCTCTCATCAACCACATGCGCGAGCGCTTTATGGAGCTGGATGCAGCCATCAACGCGCCGGATCTCTATGACGATCCGAAAAAAGCCCGGGAGATGCTGAAGGAGCACACCAGGCTGAAGGAACTGATGGCGAAATGGGAGCAGTTCGAAAAGGCAACCCGTGAGCTGGGGGAGAATCAGGGGCTTGCGAAAGGGAGCGATCTGGAAATGGCGGAAATGGCTAGGACGGAAATCCCCGAGCTCGAAGCGCGACTCAAGCAACTGGAGTTTGATCTGCAAATCGCCCTTCTTCCACCCGATCCCAATGAGGACCGCGACGCTATCATGGAAATCCGTGCAGGCACCGGCGGCGACGAGGCAGCTATTTTTGCCGCCGATCTTTACCGTATGTATATGCGCTACGCCGAGGTGGCGGGGTTGACGGTTGAGTCAATGGATTCAAATCCGAGCGTGATGGGCGGCTTTAAGGAAATCATTTTCAAAATCACCGGGAACGAAGTCTTCCGGAAGCTGCGCTTTGAGAGTGGGGTACATCGCGTGCAGCGTGTGCCTGCGACGGAAGCCCAGGGGCGTATTCATACGAGCGCGGCGACGGTGGCCGTGCTGCCTGAGGCCGAAGAGGTTGATTTGGAGCTAAAGCCCGACGAAATTCGCATCGAAGTCTGTCGTGCAGGCGGTCCGGGCGGTCAGGGCGTGAATACGACCGATTCTGCGGTGCAGGTCATGCATATCCCGACGGGTATGATCGTGCGATGTCAGGACGGGCGTTCGCAGCAGAAGAACAAGGAAAAGGCGCTCGGGATTTTGCGGTCGCGTCTTTTGGAGAAGAAACAACGTGAGGAAGCGGAAAAGTATGCGGCACATCGCAAGAGCCAGATTGGCAGCGGGGATCGGTCGGAGAAAATCCGCACTTACAATTACCCGCAGAACCGGGTGACTGATCATCGCATCGAGCTCACGCTTTATAATCTGGATCGTTTTATGGAAGGTGACATCGCCGAAATGATCGGTTCACTTCAGCAGGCGGATTTACAGGAGCGTCTGGCCGAGGCGCAGTCCGTGGTGGTGGCTTGATCGCGGGGTGTGATGTTAAGTGGGTGCGGTTGAGGGAAGGAGCGGCGGCGAAGCCGCCCAATGTAGCGCATGCTTCCAGCTTGCGCCTGCCCGCAATGCTACGCATAGCGTTGCAGACGGGCATCCCACGGAGATCAAGTGCCTCGATTCCAATGGGCAGCGATTCGCGGCGCAAGCTGGAAGCATACGCTACTTTGCTTCGCTCCTCTGGCTTCGCCTATCTTCTCGCTTTCACCGCACCCACTTCCAATCACACCCTTGATCGTAGCTGCAGGAAATGTTGCTTGCGTTTTAGGACTACGTGGCCGACTGTCCGCGCCTCCAATACGAAGCGGTATTGGAAGGCGACCCAGGCAGGTTTTAAAATCCGGCTCAAAGTTGTTCATCAAACTGCCGGCGCAAGATGGCCGGACACCATTTATATATGCCCGTAAACGACGACGTTATTGAAGTAGAAGGAAGAATTACCCAGGTTTTAGCCGGAACGATGTTCCGTGTTGAGCTCGCAAACAAACATCAGGTGCTGGCTCATATCTCTGGAAAAATGCGGAAGCGTTTTATCCGTCTCACGACCGGTGATCGTGTGAAGCTCGAAATGTCGCCATACGATCTCAGCAAGGCACGGATTGTTTATCGGTTGGGGTGATCTCTTATGTTGCAGGGCTGAAAGCACGGAGCTGATTTCAAATGGGGCTTTCCCTCTCCGATCTCTGCGATGAACACGGCGATGCGGTCCGCATTGTCGCCTCACATTTCCGCGACTTTGGTGGACGGCTGTCTTTTGCCGGAGTGATCGCGACGGTGAAGGTGCATGAAGACAATATTCTTGTGCACGAAATGGTGAAGCAGCCCGGACGCGGTCGCGTGCTGGTGATTGATGGTGGTGGATCGCTACAATGCGCGTTAATTGGCGACCAGGTGGTTTCACTCGCGCACCTCAACGGATGGGTGGGTGTGGTGGTAAATGGCGCTATTCGCGATGCCGGGGCTCTGGGATTGATCAATTTTGGTGTGAAAGCACTTGCGACCTGTCCGTGCAAGCCAGGCAAAAGCGGCGGCGGAGAAAGCGAAATCCCGGTAACCTTCGGCGGCGTTACGTTTACCCCCGGCGAATGGCTCGCGGCGGATCAGGATGGAATCATCGTCTCGACCGAGCCACTGGGGTGAAGCGGATAAGCGGGTTTAGAGCATCTGATGGAGTTGCTTTTGGAAATCGCTATAACCACGAAGCACACGAAGGGAATACAAAGGATTGAAGCGTCAAGGATCCAAGACACCAAGGAACTACAGGTAATTTTTACGCGAAAACTCTGAAGTGTTTTTCAACAGCCTCAAGCCGCTCAACAAGCCAGAAACTCCGGGACCGGTGGCTCCGTGCCTTCGACGTAGAGACGGCGGAGGACTTTCTTGCCGTCGGCTAGCGTGAAGACGATCTCGCTGGAGAAGATTGAGCCTTCGGCCTGAATGGAATGCGACCGGCTCACGATGTTTTCCTTCTCCTTATCCAAAAACTTCTGGATGTCCGCTTCACTGGCGGAGCTTTCTTTCCAATAGGCGACGGTTTCGTAGGCAAGTTCGGTGAGGCGCTTGAGTACAAACTCACGATCCAGAAACGCAAGGAGGTTGCCGGCTTTTGGACCACTTTCGCGATCCAGCATCACTCGATAAATCGCCTTGAATGCCGAGGGTTGGTCGAGCGGCGTCATGCGTGCGGTTTCAAAAACGGCAGCTTGCAGGGCGTCGTCTTCCCATGCGACATCCTTTAGCTTGGTGGCGAGCTGGGTTAAAAAAGCACGCTGCACGGCGCCGAGTTCCTGGGCGCGCGCTGGAAGTGTCTCTTGCAGACGCGTCTTTTCCTCTTCGGATGCAAAATTGGCGACCCATTCATTGGCGGAGGCGATGCGTTGACGGAGGTGATGCCATTCCAGCTCGGTGAGATTTCCGCCGAGACGTTTTGCGAGCTCCTGCTCTGCGTCGAGATGCGGCATCTGCACGATGGCGGCAACGACCTGGAAATTGGCGACGCGATAGTTTTCCTCTCCATCGAGTCGGGCCATGCGGTAGATCGTCGCTTCGTCTTCGTTTGCCTGCTTGTTGTGAAAGCGGGTGTGGTAGCGATCAAACTCATTGAACAGCTTGATGATGCCTTCCTCTTTCGCGTCAAAATTCACCGGTGAATTCGGTTTCGTGCGGATCATCAAAAAACGCAGCACTTCCGCAGGGAGTAAATCGGCCATGGCGCGTGCACTGACGCCGACGCCTTTGGACGACGACATCTTGGCTCCACCTACGAGGAAAAATTCATACGGCACGCGGAGCGGCGGTTTGATTCCATAGATCGCCTTCAAACAGGCTTCACTCACATCACGTGAGCCGCCTTTAGTGGAGTGATCTTTGCCAGCTCCCTCGATGGTGACCGGGAATTGCACCCACTTTGCCACCCATTCGAGCTTCCACGGCAGCTTGCCGCGTCCGTCGAACGGCGACATTTTGCCTTCGTGGCCGCATCCACGTCCGAGGTTTAATTTCGTGTTCACGACTTTGCTGGAGAGGCAGCGGTAACTGACTTCCTTGCCATCGTAATCATAGACTTCCGTGGTCGCGATGCACCCGCATTTCTCGCAAATCACCTGATACGGATACCAATGATCGGGACGGATGCTATTACTGACGTCCTTGTAAACTTCGCGCACTTTGGCGGCGTTTTTCAGAATCGTATCGATCTCTGCATTGAACTTACCGGCGCGGTAAATATCGCGCATCCGGTAACGCTCCACCTTCACTCCGAGCTCTTCAAATACCTGCCAGAACTCCGCCATGAAATGCTCGGCCATGTCCGGCGAGGTGCTTCCAGTCGGTGCTGGCGTGTTGCACAGCGGCCAGCCGATGTATTTACCAAAGTGCTCATCCTCGCCTTTAGGGATTTCATCCACAGGATCGTAATCATCCACCCCGAAAAGATAGCGAGCCTCAATGCCCTTTTCCTTCAGCGTGCGAAAAATGGCGTCATGGATCAATACGCCGCGCAGCGCGCCGACGTGCACACGTCCGCTGGGGGTCTTTGAGTCGTTTACAATTTGCGGGCCGCTGCATTTCGCAGCTACATCTTCAGTCCAAAACATAGACCTGACTGAATAGCACGGTGCGTCTGTGAAAGGCAACCCGGCTAATTTACGATTTATGATTTATGATTTGCCCTGCTTCAGCGCATGGTGAGGGAGTCCGATCTGCCTAAATCTTAAATCCTAATTCATAAATCCTAAATAACCCGATGTTCTGGCGAACGCTTCATCGCACTTTTGATCTGACCCATCGCGGAGTGGTGATGGGTATTTTGAATGTCACGCCGGACTCGTTTAGCGATGGCGGAAAATGGGGAAGTGTTGACGAGGCGGTGAGCCAGGCGGAACGGATGATTGCCGAGGGCGCGGAGATTATTGATGTGGGAGGAGAATCCACACGTCCGGGCGCAAAGCCAGTGTCGGCGGAGGAGGAGCTGTCACGAGTCGTGCCTGTCATTGAACGGCTGCGCGCGCTGCCGGGCTGGGGTGAAACTTTCGTGGTGAGCATCGATACCATGAAGCCTGCTGTCGCCTGCAAGGCGGTGCACGCTGGTGCGGGGATTATCAACGATGTGACCGGACTGCGTGACCCAGAAATGTTGGAGGCAATCAAAGCCACTGGAGCTGGCGCGGTGATCATGCATATGCAAGGGGAGCCGCGCACGATGCAGGCTGATCCGCATTACGAAAATGTGGTCGATGAAATCCGGAAATTCTTTAGACAAATTACAGCGCGCTGTTTAGCGTCGGGCGTGCCCCCGACACGCTATATCTTTGATCCCGGCATTGGGTTTGGAAAAAACCAGGCGCACAATCTTGCCATCTTGAAACATACTGGTGAACTTGCGGAAGAGGGACGCCCGCTCATGCTTGGGATGGGTAAAAAGAGTTTTATCGGCAAGGTGCTGGGCACCAATGTCATGAAGGATCGCTTCTGGCCGACAGTTGCGCTGACTGCTTATGGGCGCACAGCGGGCGCGCGCGTGTTTCGGGTGCATGATGTGAAAGCCAACGTGGAGGCGCTTCGGATGATCGAGGCGATCGTGTCATGATGTATTACTTTAGGTATGTCGTTGAGCACTGGCGCGACGTGCTCGAAATCCTCCTCCTCTCGGTCTGTATTTATTACAGCTATCTCGGCATCAGGGGAACGCGCGGTGCCCGTGTGATGACCGGGCTGGTGATGCTGTTCCTTGGTCTCTCGCTCATCTCCCAGCTCTTTGGTTTGCAGGTGATCAATTCGTTGATCAGCAGTCTCTCCGCAGTGCTGATTTTGGCGCTGGTGGTGATTTTCCAGCCTGAACTGCGTCGTCTGCTCGCCGAGCTCGGAAGTCATCGTCTGCTGGCGGGACACGCGCAAAACCGGGAGAGCATCGAGATGCTGGTGGAGACAACCTTTGATCTTTCCGACCGACACCTCGGCGCGCTCATCGCTATCGAGCGTAGCACGGATATTCAAACACACATTGAAAGCGGGGTGGAACTGGACGCGGCCATTTCTCCCGAACTGCTTGTGACCATCTTTCATCCCAAAACGCCGTTGCATGACGGCGGGGTGATTATTCGTAACGACCGCGTGCTGAGCGCTGCCTGTATTTTTCCCGTGAGCCAGCGACAAGACCTTGATCGGAATCTTGGTCTCCGCCACCGGGCGGCAATCGGTCTCACCGAAGAAAGCGACGCCATCGTTGTCATTGTGAGCGAGGAGACCGGGCGTGTCAGTCTTTGCCGCCGCTCCCGCATCGAACGCGATTTTACGCCCGAGACACTCCGTCAACGACTCGCTCAACTGCTAAGTACCCATGATCAAGAAACTGCTCACGAACAACCTGCTGGCCAAGCTCCTGTCACTCGTCCTAGCAGTGACACTTTGGGCGGTCATCAAAAAGAGTCACCCGGAACCAACAAAGACATTGCAGCTTGAACCAAGGCCGCCCACGGAATTTGGCGCCAGCGCTTACGGAAATGGCAAATAATACCCCTCGCAAAATGTTCGGCACCGACGGCGTCCGTGGTGTGGCAAACATCGACCCGGTGACTGCGGAAAATGCGCTAAAACTCGGGCGCGCAGCGGCACAGATTTTCACCTCGTCGGGGCGCAGCACGCACCGGGCTGACCGGCGGCCGGTTATTGTCATTGGAAAGGATACGCGTCTTTCCGGCTACATGCTGGAGAACGCCCTCGCGGCTGGCGTGATGTCGCTCGGCGTGGATGTCTTCCTACTCGGGCCACTTCCGACTCCCGGTGTTGCCTACATCACCCGCTCGCTGCGCGCAGATGCGGGAATCGTCCTCAGTGCGTCGCATAATCCGTATGAAGACAACGGGATCAAATTTTTTCGGCACGATGGCTACAAGCTCGACGACGAAGTGGAGCAACGCATCGAGGCGCTTTTGAGTAGTGGTGAAGTGGATAGTTTAGGGCACACTTCCACAAAAGTGGGTCAGGCCAAACGTATCGATGATGCGCTCGGACGTTACGTGGAGCATGCGAAGGCGAGCTTTCCAAAAGGGCTGACGCTGGAAGGCATGACCATCGCGGTGGATTGTGCGAATGGTGCGGCATACAAAAGCACCCCATGGATTCTCCGCGAGCTAGGGGCGAACTGCCATATTTTTCACGACAAGCCAGACGGACGGAACATCAATGCCAACTGTGGCAGCACTTATCCCAACGAAATCTCCCGCTTGGTGAAGGAAACCGGTGCGCAAATCGGAATCAGCCACGATGGTGACGCAGACCGACTCCAGCTCTGTGACGAAAAGGGTGAGATTGTGGATGGAGACGAAATTCTGGCGATTTGTGCGTGTGATTTCATTCGCCGCGGTGCGCTCGCCAAGAACACGCTGGTCGCAACGGTGATGAGTAATTTTGGTCTCGATGAAACGCTGCGTGAAAACCACGGGCGTGTGTTGCGGACGAAAGTAGGAGATCGCTATGTAATCGAGGCGATGCTGAAGCAGGATTTGAATGTCGGCGGCGAGCAGAGCGGACACATGATTTTCCGCGACTACTCCACGACCGGCGACGGAATCGTCTCCGCGCTCCAGGTGTTGCGAATCATGGTCGAGACAGACAAGCCGTTGAGCGAGCTGAAGCGTTGTCTGCGCAAGTATCCCCAGGCACAGCGGAATCTGAAAGTGCGCGAGAAACTGCCATTGGAGAAAATGCCGGATGTGATGAAGCTCGTTTCCGATACCGAGCAGGAGCTGAATGGATCGGGGCGCGTTCTGTTGCGTTACAGCGGCACCGAGCCGAAGATTCGTCTGCTGATCGAAGGACGCGAGGACGATGTCATCAACTTGCAAGCCGACCGTATCGCCGAGCTGATTCAGCAGAAGATTGGCGTTTGACCGTAGTCCGGTCGTCCCGCCCGAAGACAATTAGAATTTAAACTGACCGCTACCCGTAGGTGACCCCGGGGTAGAGTAGATTTACAGCAAAGATAAGCGCCGGAGTGAAAATGTAACCGAAAACGTTGTAGGCAATAATGACCCCGAAGATTTGAAAATTTGGGTTCCAAATGGTGTGAAGATATTTTTCCGCAGTGCGGTCACTCATGAAAAAGATGGGAATTGCTGAACCATCAAATGGCGGGACGGGAAGCAGATTAAAAAGCATGAGCAGCAGGTTCAGCGAAAAAGTCATTCCGAGGAGCATGGCGAAGAATTCCGCGAGACGGTTTTCCCCTGCTGCCGCGACGATGGAGCCGAACGAGATCTTGTCGGGAGAGGTGAAGAATTCCATCTGATAGCCGAGTCGGATAAAAAAGGCTGAAACCAGCACCAGTAGAAGATTGCCAGCAGGGCCTGCCATTGCCATCCACGCGCAGCGGCGCGGGTATTGGAGCGCCCAGTGCGGATCATACGGAGCGCTTGCCCAACCCATGATCCACAGAGCTCCGCGCTCCATATTTAAAAAGAAGGAGATGATCGGAACCAAAAGCATCCCGATCGGCTCGCGTTTGATGTGTGGGATCGGATCCAGCGAGACCTGCCCTCCTTTGTAAGCGGTGTTGTCACCTAGCCTGAGCGCCGCCCAGGCGTGCCCAGCTTCATGCAGCACTGTGCTATACAGGAAGATAAAATAGAGCATGAGCCCTGAGGTGAGGTCTGGCTTGATCATCGGTAGGGAGAAAAAGGATTAAGGAGGAAGCACAAAGAGCAGAGTAGCGAGGCTACCGACCTTCAGTCTCCTTTACATATTCGGCATATCGTCTTGCGGCAACGTCGGCGTCACCAGTGTGAATCAGAATGCGGTATTTGAGCAGGACGGTTTCCCCTGCTTTCAAATTGAACGCGCCGGATTCTTTCGACTGCGTCTTGTTCATGTCCGCCTCGCAAAACGGGTTTGCGGCAAACAGGCCGTAGTCGCGGGCATGCCAGCGTGTCGGATGACGCAGACTCTTCGGATGTTCCATGAAAACGATCTCGTATTCCTTTCCATCCACCGGTCCCCGCATTGCCACCCATTTTGCCCGTTGGCCCCACACTTCCTGATCCTTCTTGCCGCCATCATTGGATATGCTCCCCGGTCCTTTGCCCTGAGGGGTGTGGAGCCGCATACTCTCTGCGATGCGTATGGCTGCGCTGCCTTCCTTGGTGTCTCCAAATACAACGTCGCCTTCATAAGCGGTGAGTTTTATCTCAAAATCAAACAGGCGCTCGGTGTCATCGCGATCATATACTCGCAGTGTTTGGGTGCTGATCAGCGGCGCTTTCCCATCCGGAGTCACCCATTTCTGTCGCGTTACCAGCTCGCCGTGCTGATCACCACTCTTCAGCGCGATAATGTCGTCGTGCACAATTTTACCAACCGGCGTCTTTCCTCCATGCGAATTTTCCTCACTCCAAAAGTCCACGCCATTCACGTCGCCATGCGCAAACCAGAGCGAGCGGTGATGCGGATGATCCCGTTCCTCGCCTGCAACCTCCGCCATGGGCCAGCTCCGAGTCATTTTCGCTCCGCCGGGTCCGATGAGCGGCCAGTAATAGACATGCGACGAATCCGTCGTGCGGTATTCGGTAAACAGCTTCCCATCAATCTCGATCCTTACGCCTGCATCCGAGCGGGTCATCTGCACATCCGCTCTTGATTCAAGGTGCCCAATCCCGATGGCAAGAATGCACACAAATGATTTTAGAAATGCTGGAGGTCGAGCGGTCATTAGAATGAAGGTGAAGTTCTATTTTGAAAGTGACCTTTTGTGCAAACCTTACGAAAGCTTTGCGCGATGTATGTTTCGCTGCATTCAGCCGATGAACGCGGCGGCCCCTCATTCGGTTTCCGTTTGTACGCCCCAAATTAGAAGCTAGAGCCTGTTAATGAGTTCCACTAAACCTCACCGACAACCGCTACGCCAGAGTCCTCGCCATGCGATCTGCCTCCGCAGCAGTTTGAAGCGACGTCAGGCCGTTCTCTTCCGTAATCGTTCGCGAGGCACCCGGTGTACGCAGCGCGTTGATCTGATCGTTAAACATGCCTCGCAATAGTTCGCTGTAGAGATGTTGCTTTTCCTGCTCGAAGCCCGCTTTGATTTCCAACTGTTGATACGCCGTAAACTCCTTATGGCGTCCTCGTAAAGGAATGTTGGGGATATTCGCAGTCACGTTGAGCTGGGCACCAGTGAAAAGCTCCATCAGTGCTCGGGATGTTGCTTCATCAACAACACCACGCAGCACCATGCGCGTAGGAACCCATTCGTGAAGCGTTACGTCGCCCCGCTCGAAAACGAGACGCATCTCCTGACGGTC
>Ga0335397_10002506_pt1 | contig 25060 bp, 27 predicted proteins | sample MAT04_FD_205740 | JGI IMG/M metagenome (GOLD analysis project Ga0335397, IMG submission 205740) | Freshwater microbial communities from Lake Fryxell liftoff mats and glacier meltwater in Antarctica - MAT-04 (spades assembly) (version 2) ... | reverse complement strand
TTCGGGCTAAGCAGCTAGGTGAACTCGAATCATTACAACCTGTTATTGACGAGCTAATCAATAAAGCTGGATTTCGGATTGCACCAGAATTATTGGCTCAAATTCTGGCACAGTAGAACGAGCTTAAGACAAGGGTGCATTGCAACGCACCCTACGCAATGGTGATCGCGCTCAAAAGAAGGGTGCGTTTGCTTATCAGCAACGCACCCTACAAGATCGGCGATTGCACTCGGATCAAATGTTCCCAAAAGCGACGCTGCCATAGATTGCGCTCTTGGCGCTTGAGTCGAGAGGCTGACAAATCTAGAGTGAGTTCTAAATCAGTGCCATAATGCCTTGTGACGTCGGTCTTGATGAAGCGCAAACGTGTTGATAGATCGCGATCGTTTTGGGGCAGCGTCCATAGGCAATGGCAATGATCTGGTAACAGTACAAAGGCATTGATGAAAAAGGGACGCTTTTCTCTCACGCGATTGATTGCTGTGCGTAAGGCGTGACGAGCTAGAGCTTGACATAGCCAAGGCTGTCGCTGATCGGTTACTTGCGTCATGAAGTAAGTACCGCCTGCAATTTTGGGTCGTCGGTAGTTGGGCATTGGGCATGCTCTCAAAGAATAGTTCATTTAGAATGCCCAATGAGAGGGTGCGTTTGCTTTGCAGCAATGCACCCTACGAGATCGGCGATCGTACTCAGCTTAACTCAACTCAGATTCTACAAACTCCATGAATTCTACGATATTTCGGCATTGCCCAGGTTCTACGTTGGATTCTGAGCCAATGTGAATGTGATGAGGGAAATTAGGCAAACCTGGAAAATGTTTGACGCTATCCCACCGTTTTTTGAGGACTTGTTTGGAGGCATCCATCCATTGGTAACGATAATCCAGGGTAATCAACTGATCGTTTTGAATCGCAAAGGATTCAGCAATCTCAAGAAAGTCTGTATTGGTGAGAGTTAGGCGAGCACGAAAATAACCTCGACTCAACAAAACCCGCTCATCAACAATGTCAATCAATGAAACAATTGAACTGTCACTAAGCTTCTCCTTAATAGCGATAATGTACTGATGTAAATCCATCTGGCTTAGGAGGCTCTCACTTGAGCGTAGTTCAACATCTCATAGTAGGTGTTCCACTCAAAAAAATCTGCTGAATCACCAAGCTCACCTGCCTGAAACTGTCGATAAAAATCTTTTGAAGGGATTTGGTATTTCTCTTCAAATCTCTTCAGTCGATCTTCTAAATCCGTAACCTGCTGGGAGATCTCAGATTTTCGGATTTTACCTTCCAGAAGTTGTCGTTCTTCGTCAGAAAGTGAAAGAACAATCTGGGCAAGAGACTCAACTAATTTCTGATTCATACAGTACCTCCACTCTTACTAGAAAAGTGCTCTAACAACTCTCGGTGTAGAAACCTATAACGTCCACCAATCCGTTGCAAAAGCCGACGTTCAACGCAGTAGTTGAGAAATCTGGCGTAATTCCAGGGCAGAGTGCCGCCGCAAGTGAGGATAAGGCGGAGACAGAGATGCTGTATACAGGCAAAACCACCACCAAAAACAAATCCGAACCATAGAGCTGCAAAAAGACCTGGTAACAGAGATGCGGTCAAGGAGGTTTGAATGATCTGTTGGGTGTCCGCCAGCGACTTCACTTGCATCCACCTCAAAGACTCCAGTTTCGATGTCGATCGCCACAATTTTGCCATGATTGCCTTCTTCGACTTGATGGCGCACCTGAGTTTCATAAATCTCATCGCCACGTCGAGCAAATTCTTCTTTGCCGTAGCGGGGTTGTCGAACAATCATCGGTTTGACCTCGTTTCAACGTTGCTCCTATAGTTTACCGTGAGCAATGTGGTTAGCGATCTTTGAAGCGACGGAGGTGAGCAAACAAGAAGTGGTTGGGTTTCGTTTCTCAACCCAACCTACAAGATCAGCGATCGCACTACTTCAAAAGCGCCCGTTTCAATATTGATCGCCACAATCTTGCCGTGATTACCTTCCTCGACTTGAGAACGAACCTGAGATTCATAGATCTCATTACCACGCCGAGCAAATTCTTCTTTGCTGTACCGAGGTTGTTGAATTGACTCTGCCCACTCTTTAGGGTTCTCGAAGATATTTTTTGTAGATCGCTTGTGCGAAGGCTGAATAGATGGGTCATATTCATATAAATTCTCTCGTTGCCGTGCTAGAGCAATTGCCTTTCTGCGCTGTTCCTCAACTCTTAAGCGTTGCTCTTCGGCTTCCCTACGTTGCTCTTCAGCACTTTTATTCTGGTCTTTAGGTTTCTTGTGTTGCTTTTCCCTTGACTGTCTTGACCAAAGAATAAACCCTATGAGGGTAGCAACGATTAAGATAACTCCCAGTGGAGGTGCTGCTGCCAAAAAAATTAGGCAAACAAATCCCAGAATAAAGAAGACGACTAACTTTAAGCAGCCAGTCATTGTAGCTCCTCAAATACTATCCCTGTAAACAACCGCCCAATTGATGCCACCACCATAAACCAACTTTTGAGCAACCGCCACAACTGATTGTCTGCGAGGACAAGTGCAAGACTTGGGTGCGGAGCCAGCTAACTATTGATTAGACATACTCCGTCTGTCTATCTACCCTGATTAGGGCGTTTAGATAGACTCTTGCAGTCTAAGATCCCTGATTCGGATGATTAGGCTGAAACCTCGCAGTCTAAACACCCATATTAGGTAATTAGGCTGCGGCTTGTCTACATATTCTCCTCTAAGAGAGGTAAACCCGGTAACTTGAGATTATTTTTTGGTTAAGAGATGTTTTACTCAAGCTCGTATCCCTCTTGGGTCTGCAAGCCCGATCGCCCCTTTTACAGACAAACTGAGCGATCGCACGTTGAAAATTCCTGCAACATCTACCATTTTTCGATCTTCGATAAGCATTTGTTGTCTTCAAGCTTACGTTTCTTGAATCTGCATAAGTGCTGCTTAATTTAACTAAGCGTTTCTTGCTTTCAGGTTTGTCTTCTTTAGTTTCAGGTTTGTGTTTCTTGATTTTGGGTCTGCGATCGACGATTTCGGCAACTATAGGCTGCTGCTAGAGTAAAAGGCTTGAGTATAATTCTGGGATCTGCCTACAGTCTTGCGAGTCAGTTCCTACCGCTTCTACTTCTACAGCCACGAACCAAACGAACCACCACACGTCCATATTGACCGCGATCGCTCAACAGCTAAGTTTTGGTTGAAAGCAGTCAGTTTGGCAAGCAGTATTGGCTTCAGCGCCAAAGAACTACGGAAAGTGCAGACTCTAGTGCAAGAAAACCAGGAGCTTTTATTGGAGGCTTGGCATGGGCGTTTTGGCGATTCGAGCAGACGAGAGAGTTAAAGACGTTCACTTTACAGAAGAAGCCATCAGTGTTGATCTGATGGATGGGCGAATCATTACTGTGCCTTTGGTATGGTACCCAAGCTTACTCAACGCTACGCCTGAGCAACGAGCCAACTGGGAAATCTGTGGTGGTGGCTACGGCATTCATTGGGACGCGATCGATGAGGATCTCAGCACTGAAGGAATGCTAAGGGGGGCACCCGCTCCAAAGGCTTCGGTCTTGACTTGAAAGAGCACTGTCTACTCACATTGTTTCCCAACCTGTAATCTCGTTGCGTACTACTTGCTCTTAGGTCGGCATTTGTCGATCGCAGCAAGCCAAAAGCGACCAATCAATAGATTTACGGACGCAGTGGAGCCTGAAGCGTCCAAAAATCCGTAATTCTTCTAGCGATAAATACGTTCGCTGTAGTTTGCTGGTGGGCATTCTGGCGTTATCCACCTTACCCATAATGAGGACTATTTATGGCACGTTTGAAGCGCAGTTCCGTCAGTGTCGATAAAGCTGAGCGTCGGATTGCAGGCTTAAAGTCCATTAATCCAGCGCTAGATTTAGGCAGAGGTCTAACCGTTGAGGCATTCACAGAACTGATTGAAACCACTCGCCGACGGGTGGCGGCTTACAACACAACGCTGTCACTGTTGGATGCCGATCGCGCCTTGATGCTAGAAGCCGAAAAGACCTTGATGGCATTCTCGGAGAAAATGCTGCTGGGCGTTGCCTTTGGGTATGGCAAAGATAGCTCTGAATATGAAATGGCAGGGGGCGTTCGCAAAAGCCAGCGGAAGCGACCTGTTCGCAAGACAGGCGAGAAAGTTGCCAGTTAAGCCGATCGCCTGCATGGTTGGACAAAAGCGATCGCACATCACCCGACGCGATCGCTCTTGGCAGCAAAACTGTTGGCGCAGTTCCTTTCAGCTACCACCACCATTACGCGGATGCCCGTGCTTTAGTTTCGGCTGACGGTTGCTCTAATGGAGCCATCGCCGTCTTTCGTGACATGCAAACGTTTCCACGTCAGCAAGTTCGACCGCAAAACGTGCTGGTGATGCAATCATGCGCTAGATTTTTGTCAGCCGATGCAGCCAGATGTAATCCGATCCTTCAGGGCTGCATTTGCTTTGAATGAGGCTATTGGAGTAAAAAAGATTTTGCCCAGAGCGATCGGTGAGATAGCCCGATGCCGTCCACTCGCCGTAAGGATCATTGACGTAAAACCCGCTTTGGTTGTAGCCGCGAATGACCACAATATGACCAAAGCTGGTGAAATAGCCGTGCACGATGCAAGGGCGACCCTCTGCGATCGCCTTGCGAATATCTGCCAAACTTCCTCGTAGCGTCAGATTGTCCTGCACACCATACGCTTTTGACATCTTCGCCAGGTCATCCGGGTCATGCCGACTCAAGCCGCTTCCCTCCATATACCGATACAGTTCGTCTTCAAACTGAGCGGCGCTGGAGCGCTGCTTGATCCGAAAATACGCCATCACCATTGAAAAGCTAGTGACGTTGCAGGCTCCCGTGGGATTGAGAGCGTTGTCGAGCTGATTTTTGTAGGGAATGTTGAGACTCTTGCTAGCAGGTAGCTTCCCTGGCGGCGGTGTTGGCGTTGGCATCGGCTTGCTGTAAACGACCTTTCCCTGGCTATCGATCAACTGCACATGATACCCGTACACAAACCAGGTGTTTCTCGGCGGGTCACCCAGAGAATCGCCTAAAATGGCGACCTTGAGATGGTCATTCTCCACGAATTTCCAGGAGCTAAGCTCAAAAACCGTCTCTGCCGTAACAGAGCTTTTGTCTTTGTCAGGTAGTTTGGCAGAATCGCCAGCCGATTGCTTGAATGTGGTGCTTTGAACAACCTTGAGTCTCATCAACAATGCCCCCCTCAGCTAAATGAAAGCATCGCATGGCTAACACAAACGATGGTATGGTCAGCCACGCACCTGCCTGTGAACCGAAGCCAGATGCTATGTGTGGTGGTCATTTGGACAGCGATCGACCGCGACAGTGAGCGGTTCCCTTGCTGCTGCCAAATGACACATTGCCTCATCATACAACCCCAGGTAAGGGTAACCGTAAAATCGCCTGATTGCCCTCACGTCTATGCATTGCCGCTCAACAGCGCCCAAAAATTCATGCGTTTTACATCCCAAACCGCTACCTATAGCGTAAACTCACAATCGGACGCACTAAAGCAGGCAAAGTTCGCTACCATGAAGCTACAGCAAGCGTTGGAGCCTATGACACGCGCAGGCATTGGGATTCGGACGGCAAATGCACGCTCCGAGCGGCTCACAGGGCAAATTCATGTTTACGATGGAGCCGGAAAAGGGAAGTCTCAAGCCGCTCTAGGTGTTGTGTTGCGTTCCATCGGGTTGGGCATTCACTCCGATCGGCAAACTCGTGTGCTCCTACTGCGCTTTCTCAAGGGACCAGGGCGAACGTATGACGAAGACGGGGCGATCGAGGCGCTACAGCGTGGCTTTCCCCATCTGATCGATCAGGTGCGTACAGGCAGAGCAGAATTTTTTGGGGCAGAAGACATTACCCGCTTCGATCAACTGGAGGCACAGCGCGGTTGGGATGTGGCAAAGGGCGCGATCGCCTCTGGTCTTTATTCGGTTGTTGTTCTAGATGAGCTGAATCCCGTCCTGGATCTGGGCTTGCTGCCTGTCGATGACGTAGTGAGCACACTCAAGCGCAAGCCTGAGCACATGGAAGTCATCGCGACGGGACGGGGTACGCCACAACCGCTGCTTGATGTCGCTGACCTGCATTCAGAAATGCGTCCCCATTACCATGCAGGCGCAAAGGAGCAGGGCATTGCTGGCATCGAGATTTACACCGGGGATGGGAAGGGCAAATCGACCAGTGCGTTAGGCAAAGCGTTGCAGGCGATCGGCAAAGGCATCAGCCAGGATAAATCGCACCGTGTGTTGATCATGCAGTGGCTCAAAGGCGGCAGCGGCTACACCGAAGATGCCGCGATCGCCGCCCTCAACCAGAGCTATCCTAACCTGGTTGATCATCAGCGCTGTGGACGGGATGCGATCGTCTGGCGCGGTCAGCAGCAAGAGCTTGATTATGTCGAAGCCGAACGTGGGTGGGAAATTGCCAGAGCCGCTATCGCCTCTGGGCTGTACAAAACGATCATTCTGGATGAATTGAATCCAACGGTGGACTTAGAGCTGTTGCCAGAGGAGCCGATCGTCCAGGCGCTACTGCGCAAACCCCGCGATACCGAAGTCATCATCACCGGACGCTGCAAAAATCCGCCTGCCTACTTTGACCTCGCCAGCATCCATTCCGAAATGATTTGCCACAAACATTACGCCGAAAAAGGCATCGACCTCAAGCGCGGCGTTGATTTCTAACGGTCTATTCCACCTGCTTCATCCGATAGCCCAAACCATGCACCGTTTCGATCAGATCATCAGGAGTACCAGCGACGCGCAGCTTTTGGCGTAACGTTCTAATGTGCGTCTTGACTGCTTCTTCAGTAGGGGATTCATCAAACGACCACAGGCGCTCGATAATCCCAGGTCTGCTTAAGACTCGTCGCCCGTTTGTCACCAAAAGTTCTAGCAGCGCGTACTCTTTGGGTGTTAAGGCTAGGGGACGATCGCCATACCTAACGTCATAGGTACTGGAATCGAGGCAGAGTTGTCCCCAACACATTTTGGGGCTTGGTGCCGAGCTACCACTGCGTCGTAACAGCGCCCGAATTTGCGCCATCAACTCTTCAAGGTCGAAGGGCTTCACAATGTAGGCATCGGCTCCAGCATCAAGCCCAACAATTTTGTCGGAAATTGTATCGCGGGCAGTTAGCATCAAAACAGGGGTGGGGATATTGTAGTCACGTAATTTTTGGCAAAGTTCAATACCACTCAACTTCGGCAGCGTTAGATCCAGCACCACCAGGTCATACTCTAGCCTTTGAAGCCAATCCCATCCCACTGCTCCATCATGTGCTGTATCGACCATATATTGACGATTGGCTAATGCTTCTGCCAGCAAATCAGCAATCTGAACATCGTCTTCAACCACTAAAATACGCATGACGGTTTCAACATTCAGATTTTAGTCTTCGGTAGAGAAATGGCGAACAATAACGACATTTTTCTGGCTTATTCTTTCACCATTCACGTGTCGTTTTTACCGACGAAATTCGTAGCCTTAGCATAAGTAGCAAATGAATTATAGCAATTAAGTCGGTGACTCAGATTAAATTACGTGTGTAGTGCAGGCATCTTGCCCGCGAGCGAGACGATCGCACTACGGCATCTACAAATTAATTATGTTTGCTTACTTAGTCAAGCATAAAACCTCTGCCAGCGGTACTTTGCTCAAGGACTGTATGATCAAAAATACGTTGCTCTCAGTCACTATGAGATGGTTACCTAGACGCTTCATCCTGTTGCTTAAGCAAGTGAAACAGTTTTTGAAGCGAGTGAAAGGGGCGTTCAGAGGAAAATGGATTCCGGCTGGGTTTTGTTTGGCATTGATATTAGTCGTTAGTCTTAGCGCTCTTTCCTATCGGAACGCCCGTCGTTTAACGAATAACGCGGAGCAGTTGCGACAGAGCAACGAGAAGCTGCAAATTATTTCTGGGTTATCCATTAGCCTTGCCTATACTGAATTCAGGCGGGTGGATCGTGTACAACTTGGTGATTTAAGTGAGCTAAAAGACTACCAAACTACCATTCAGAGCCTCAAACTTCAGCTTGCTAAACTAAACCAGTTCCCGATTCGTCTAGCAAAACAACAGCAATGGCTTGCGGCACTAAATGCCCTGACCGATCGCAGAGAGGCTCTGTTTCAACAGTTAATTGAGCAACAGCAGAGCCAGCGATTGGATATGATCGCGCCAGAAGAAATGGTGACTCAAATCAGGCAGAACCAAAACAGCATGCGCCAAATCATGGCTGCACTGCAAGCGAATGAAGAAGCTTTTTTAGAGGATCAAGCGGCATACTTTCAAACTGGCTTTGAAAATAGGCTGCTGCTTGAGTTGGTCGGTGCACTTTCTACCGTCGTCATTCTCGTTGGCATTTATAGCGTAGCGTCTTACCAAAAGACAAAACGTCAGCAGGCAGAAGCGCAGCAGCAGTCCTTGGCGCAAGCAAAAGCACTGAGTGAACTCAAACTGCAATTCTTCTCCCTGATTTCGCACGAGTTTCGGACTCCCCTCAGTCATATTCTCGGCTCGGCTCAGCTTTTAGAGGAAACGCTTAAGTCGGTAGTGGAGCCAGCCAAGTTAAAGAACCTCTACCGTATTCAGGCTTCAGCCAAACTCGTGACTCAGTTGTTAAACGACGTGCTCACGCTGGCACGGGCAGATGCAGGGAAACTAGAATACAACCCAAGCCAGGTGGAGATCCAAACGTTTTGCCTCAATCTCATCGAAGATTTTCACCTGCTCAATGAGCCTCAACATGCCATTAAGTTTTCGCAGCAGGGCGATCGCACTCACGCCTGGATGGATGCACGCCTGATGTACTCCGTGCTCAGTAACTTACTCTCGAACGCCATCAAATATTCACCTCCGTCAAGTACAATCACGTTCACGCTGATCACCGCAGTCGAGGCGATCGCGTTTCGGGTGAAGGACGAAGGCATTGGCATTGCCAAAGAAGATTTAGCGGAGCTTTACAATCCCTTTGTGCGGGGTAAGAACGCTCAGAGAGCCATCGGGACGGGATTGGGGCTGACCGTCGTCAAAAAATGTTTGGATCTGCACCAGGGGCAAATTTCAGTCGAGAGTGAGCTTGGAATCGGCACAACGTTTACGGTCAGCATTCCACAGGGTCGCGATGGCTGAGACGATCGTGATGGCGCTAGGGATAACACGTCACAGGTTGAAGCGGCGATCGCGCGTTTACGCTTGTTCAAGCCAGTCGTAAATTTGATCTAACTGTTCGAGCGTTACTAAGCCGTACTGCCAAAGAATCATGGGCAGCGGACCGGGGTCATGCTCTCGATGACGCAAGGCGACAGCGATCGACGCAGCCGAAATTGACAGGTCTTCCTGTAAAAACCGAAGCAAGCGAGAGTAGGTCGTCGGTATCGTCATGGTTCGCCTCTGGACTAGGACACTATTGTGGGTTAAGGAGCAAGTTGCTGAGAGGGCTGCCAACGAGTCTTTAATCTGTCTACATAATTTTAGGTAGACTGTGTAGTTTCATCTCATAGACAGCGCTTAAAAACCGATCTGCCATCCATGTCTTGCTAATGCTCACTTAAACAAGTGCGGTGGCAAAAGGCATCTGCGAATCTACAGAAGCGAACCGTTGCTCTGTAAATAGCCTCAGCTTTTTTACGTAAAGCAAAAGAGCGCGTTCGGCGAACGATCGCGCAAAAGGGTTGAAGCGATCGCGTTTAGTCCGGTTTACCTGACGCTCTAAACGCTGTTAACTTGAGCAATTTTTGCTCACCAAACTTATCCACCACAAAAAACTCGCTACGACCACACCACTTAATTGAGAGCAAGCATGCCATCAGGCAACACGAAACTTGGCACTAGATGCCGATGTTAGCGACAACATTCAGCAGCAAACTCTATCTGCCGAAAGATCACCGTCTTTGGATGCCCCAAAATCAAGGGGGTTAAAAGAGAGATAAACGCTACGGCAAGGTCAGCTTACTGTTGCAACAGGATGCGATCGCCCTGTTTGAGACCCAACTCCTTCGCCCGTCCAGCCCGTAGTTCAATCACCTGATCCACCAGGGCATTTGAACCATAAATTGGGCAAGGATCGGCTTTGCAGGGCTGAGCATTGTTAGAAATCGCTTGCACTTTGCCTTTGAGCAGAAAAACCATGTCCAGAGGGATCAAGGTGTTTTTCATCCAGAAGCCAACTCGACGCGGTGAATCAAACAGAAACACCATGCCCCGGTCTTTTGCCAGTTCCGTGCGATACATAAGTCCAATTTCTTGCTGTGCGGCAGTCCGTGCCACTTCAAGCTGAATCACCTGATTCGCCACGTTGATTTGTGCTGAGAGGGGCAGCATTTGACCAGAGACGGTTGTTTGCACGGTAGCTGGTTGCTTGATCGCTGGAGACGCGGCAGGAGCGGGTACGCCGACGTTGGGTGGTTCTGCTGGCACTGAAGCGGCACAACCAAGCAAAACGCAGGCAAGCAAAACGCTTGTGAGGTGCCTCAAAGAATGCCAATGGTTTGGTGCTGTACGATCGCGCCCTTGTCTCATCATCCAACTCAATAGTCTACTCCTGTGCGACGTTAGCAGTGAGACGTTAACCCATCACTTAGGCTGGGGATTTGGCTGAACGTCCAAAGCTGACCCGGCGACCGCCTCAACGATCACGTTTAACCCCTTCTCTTTAGTCGCCTAAACCGATGGTAGGGTTCCTAACGTCACGTTTCAATGTGCAGGTTCAGGCTTCGCGCATCACATAACCAACACCGCGAACCGTTTGGATGAGGCGCTTCTCCCCTTCGTCCTCGATCTTCAGTCGCAGGTAGCGAATGTACACTTCAATGACGTTTGACTCGCCCACAAAGTCATAGCCCCACACGTTTTCCAGAATTTGTTCACGTGTCAGCACTTCACGGGGATGTTCCATCAAATATTTGAGGAGTTCAAATTCTTTCATCGTCAAGTCGATCGCCCGTCCATTCCGCAAAGCGCGACGAGTCGAGAGATCCAAAATTAAGTCGCCAAAGCGTAAGCGCTCACTAGCAGGACTATCGGGCTGGAGGTAAAGGCGCACGAGCCTCAGAAATTCTTCCGTTCGGTAGGGCTTGAGAAAATAATCATCCGCACCAGACTCTAAGCAGGCAACCCGATCGTCCACACCATCTCGCGCCATCATCAGCAAGACGGGGGCACGGTTGCCCAGCGATCGCAGACGGTTACAGAACCATAGCCCCGATTCGCCCGCTAACATGCGATCGACCACGATCAACGAAGGTTGTAGCTCTGTCGCCTGACGTAGCCCACCCACTGCATCGGGTGCCATCACAATGTCGTAGCCAGATTCTTTTAAGTCAAGGCTGACATGGTTAGCCAGTGCTTCATCGGTTTCAACCAGCAGTACGCAGGGGGTTGAGTCAGGAAGAACGCTATTCATACATAGTTAGGGAACAATATCAGTTACACAATCACTGAGTTTGCAAGAACGTCACTAGGAATGAATACCTAGCGATGTTCTTCCTGTTGTAGCACTTCCAGACGACTTTTAGGTTATGGCAGTTCTACAGAGGAGGGCTTAGCGACGTGAGGTAGCCCCCAGCCAAGCTTTTCACGCAGAAGATGAAAAAATTCTGGCGATCGCAGGCGAATGAAGCGAGCATGATGGGACGATCGCTCAATGCGTACCCGATCTTCTGGAAACACATAGCAACCGCCGTTACCATCGACTACCATCACCATGCGATTGGGTGTGGCAGGAAAGATGGTGATAGGCTCAGTATCAGCAAAGACCAACGCCCGCGATGCCAACGAATGGGGACAAATGGGGACTAGCTGAAGCACAGGCACACCAGGGGTCACGACTGGACCACCCGCTGAGAGTGAGTAAGCAGTTGAGCCTGTGGGTGTAGAAACAATCAACCCATCAGCCGCAATATCGACCGGAGCATGATTGCCAATTTTGACCTCAAAGTGGCACATGCTGGTCAATGGCTCTCGGTGAATCACCATCTCATTCAGGCAGAGCGCTTCCCACAGCATTGCCTCGTCGCGGTACACCTGCACCCGAAGCATGGCGCGTTCTTCGATCTCGTACTCGTTCGCTAAAATGCCTTCAAGAGCCTGTGGCAGTTGGTTTAAGTAGGTTTCCGTGAGAAAGCCCATGTGACCGGTATTCACCGTTAACAGCGGAATGCCATAGGGCGCCACTTGCCGAAACGCAGACAACACCGTTCCGTCGCCGCCAAGCACGATCGCAAACGTCATGTCGCGATCGAACCCAGGTGCATTCAGGTAGTCGATCGGCAGGTGGCAAACTGGACTTTGCGGGTCAGAATAGCCTAGAATGCCGCCAGCGCCCGTTGCCAGAAAAACTTCCCAGCCATAGGCAGCCAGCTTGTCTTTCATTTCTTCGGCAGTCCGACAGGCAACAGGCTTGATGTCGTTGTAGATGATGCCAGCTTTAGGCACGACGAAGACTCGGCTGAGGGGGCAATGATCAGGTATTAGGGACTATACCATTTTGGGCAGTCCACTGGTTGGAGAGCCAACGGTCAAACAGACTACCAAGCGACTTTAAAAGCGAGGGTAGGTTCGCTGCTTGTCACCTTTTTTCTTGCCTTTGGATTTTTCGTAATCAAGCTCTTTCAGCTTTTTGAGAATACGGCTGAAGTAGTCTTGCATATAAGTTTCTAGCGTTGTCATCTCGCTAGAGTCAAGCCCAAACACGGTATAAACGTCATCCATCGGCGCGGTCAGCGGTTTACCTGAAGACACAACTTCCGCAAATGCCAGCCGATCGGAGATGTTCCACGTCCACTGAAAGAAGCGTGTGATTCGACGTACTGTACGCATGAGACCGATCGGCATCCGCGTAATCTTCGCCTCCCGACCAGACAGCCGCTCGCACAGGCGAATAATTTCATACGCACCCCAGGCACGCGAACCAACGACAGGAAAGGTTTTGTTCTCCGTCTCTGGCACTTTGAGCGCGCGGATGGCAAACTTAGCAACGTCCTGCGTATCCATATAAGCCGTTGGCGACGTATCGCCCATGACCCAAACGGATTGCCCTTCCAGCACCGGAATCGCATATTGTCCGATCAATCCCTGCAAGAAACCACAAGGACGCAAGATTGTGTAGTTCAGCCCCGATTCTGCCAAAAAGAGTTCGGCACAGCGTTTAACTTCCATCAATGGCACGACAGGATATTTTTCGGCATCCAGAATTGAAAAGAAGATGAAGCGCTTGACGTTTGCGAGCTTTGCCGCCTGAATGAGGTTGACATTGCCGTTCCAGTCAACTTGCTTAACATTGAGTGAATCAGTTGCCCGCGTCGTCGCTGCATCGATCACAGCCTCAATGCCTTCTAAGGCTGCTGGCAAGGTTTCTGGCACGCACAAGTCGCCCTGCACCAGTTCTGCGCCCCACTCCTTTAAAAATCCTGCTTTTCTCACGCTGCGGACTAAACACCGAACCTGATAGCCCTCATCTAAGGCGCGGCGGGTTATCTGTCTTCCTAAAGTGCCAGTGGCACCCACAATTAATAGATTCATGAGGGAGTCGCAGCTATTCTTAACTTTTTATAAGATTTTATCAGAAATTGTTTACCTGTCTGACTGAGTTACACGGAGACAGTCATGTAAGACAATTGCCTGAGTTGATTGACTTTAACCTACTTCATAGTGGTCTTACAACGTCGATCGCACGTAGTACCTTTACTGAGAAGCTGAAACGAAAGTTGGGCAAGAGCGCCATTTTCGTGAAAATTTACGATGTAGTCTGTTACTGAACGATGCAGATTAAAGCAGGCAGAATAGCGACCCGGCGCTAGGCTAGGTGAATTGCGATCGTGCTGAGTCACCCTGTTCTATGCTCAAAGCTTTAGACTTAAGGGTGATAGCGCTACCAAAAGTTTTTAATTTGTGCTATGAATTTGTCACACGTACTGCTTCGATGAGTAAGAATTACTGTTTAGGAACAAGAATTTAACAACCTCGGCGTTTTCCGTAGGGGCGCACGGCTGTGCGCCCCTACCTACGAACAATTTGTCGGTTTTATTTAATCCACGATCCTTAGTAAGCGTGATGTCGATCGCAGTACAGCGACCAACTCAAAACCCAAAGCGCTTTTCGCGTTCTATTCTTCAGGGGTCTAGCTATGCCTCGCCTCAAATCGATCGTCACTAATCAGCTTGCTGCTTCCTTAGAGGAGGAGCTAAACTGTACTATCCAGCATCCTGTTAACTTATCCAGCGCTCGCCAACTGCACCGTGACCTGCTCAGCGTTGAAAAGTCACAGCGCATGGCAGAGTTTTTTAGCTTATTGGGCGATGCAAACCGCCTCCGTCTTTTGTCTGCTTTGGCAGTACAGGAGCTTTGTGTCTGTGATCTGGCAGCCGCCGTTAAAATGACAGAATCAGCGGTGTCTCATCAGCTTCGAGCGCTACGGGCAATGCGTTTGGTCAGCTACCGCAAGCAGGGGCGCAACGTCTTTTACTGCCTCAAAGATAGCCACATTCTCAACCTTTACCGTGAGGTCGCCGAGCATCTCGATGAGGACGAATAAGCGTTGAGACGGACATTGAGGAAGCGTGCGTGTTTCAATTTCTGACCAAGCTAGATTACTTGCTCCGCGAAACGCTGCTAGGCTTGCGACGAGGCGGCTGGATGAACTGGGCAGCCATCAGCACTGTAACGGTATTGCTCTTCCTGTTTGGGGTTAGCCTTCAGGCTTCGTGGCAACTGGAAGGGCTGCTGAACCAGTTTGGCAGCCAGTTAGAAGTCTCTGTTTATCTGGATACTGGCGTACAGGCAGACACACTGAAACCGATCGTCGCCGCCATACCGGGAGTAGCAGACACACAGGCTGTGTCCAAAGAAGCCGCGTGGGCAGCACTGGTGAACGATTTAGGCGTATCAGATATCAGCGGTGCGACGAAGCAGTTGGACGGTAATCCACTCGTCGATCAGCTTAAGGTCAAGGCACGATCGTCGCAGGATGTCCCCGCGATCGCGCAAACGCTCTCCAAGGTTGAAGGCGTAGACGAAGTACAGTATGTGGACGAAGCCGTACAGCGAGTCGGGCAACTAAACCGGGGCTTAAGTTGGATTAGCCTGACAGTAACTACGCTGCTGACCTTGACGGCGATCGCGGTCATCACCACCACGATTCGACTCATCGTCATGTCACGTAAACGAGAAATCGAAGTCATGCAGCTTGTGGGCGCAACGACTAGCTGGATCTACCTGCCGTTTATCCTTCAGGGAGTGACGTTTGGCGTTACTGGAGCAGTGCTGTCCTGGGGTCTGATTAGCAGCGTTCAACACTTTCTCAACAACTTACTCACTCAACAGCCCGAATTTGTCCAATTTCTAGCAAACGGGGTGCAAATTAGTCCGTTACGCACGATTCTTTTACCCTTGATTTTGCTGGGCTTCGGAGGTTCTGTGGGTATTATGGGTAGTCTCTTTGCCGTGCGACGCATTGCAGTGAAGTAAGGGGTGAGGAGAGAGGAGTAAGGAGGAAAGAAAGTTAAGCGTTAAGTCCCGTCTCTCCCTTGCTCCCTTTCTCAGCCCTCATCCCTCTAACTCCTTCCCATGAAATCCCAATGGCAGTGTTTATTAGAAAATCTGGGCGAGTGGCAAGGATCGTTTGCTCGCTTTTCTCCAGCAGGTGAGCTGCGTGAAGAAACACCAACGATCGTCTCATTAGAAGGATTAGACAACAATCAGACGGTGCGTCAGACTATTCGACGCTATCCCTCGACCAGTGACCCAGCAGCAGGCGCTTCTTTTCAGACACAAGAGCCGATCGACGAAAAGGTGTTGGTTTACAGTACTCTCGGTCGAGGCGTACTGTTCTTTGACGAGGGCGCGTTTTCTCAAGGGTCAACGCAGTTTGGTCCTTTTTCAGACTTTGGTGCTGAGTTAGGACTGATTGCAGGCGATCGCCGCTTACGCCTGGTGCAGCTTTTTGATCGCGAAAGCAACCTGCATCAACTCACCCTCATTCGTGAACAGCGTGCAGGAAGCAATGCAGCCGAGCGTCCACTCTTAACGGTAGACGATCTACTTGGCGAGTGGGAGGGTGAAGCCGTCACGCTGTACCCCGATTGGCGATCGCCCACCGTTTATCTAACAAACCTGCACATCAGCCGTAACGGTGACAACCAGATCGTGCAGCAGCTTACGTTTGGTGTCGGGGAGGGAGCGACTGTGCGATCGACCGCGATCGTGGATGGATCTCGCCTGAAGTTTGACCAGGGTTCCTTGCCCGTACAAGTGCTGCTACTGCCAGATGGAGCCTCGTCCACCAGTCCTGTTCACCTTCAAACAAGACAACCCTTCTTTTTAGAGGTTGGCTGGCTGCTGGCACCAAAGCACCGACAGCGACTAATCCGTCATTATGACAGCAAGGGCGAATGGGTTAGCCTTACGTTAGTCAACGAGCGAAAGCTTGCCAAGCATGAGGGCAACGACCGAGCATAAACACGAGGCAATTGGCAACGATCGCGAGACCAAGCAGAACAAGCTTTACCAGGCAAGCGCGATCGCGCCGCCAAACTTCCGCATTTCGGCAAAGAATTTACCTTGTGCGCCGTGGTCTGGCAAGGTTGCTAGATAGACAGCCGTTTCGGCTCCCTCATCGGCTGTGAACGGTGCCTCTGAGCCGCCCATATCTGTTTTCATCCAGCCAGGGGAGTACGCATTCACTAAGATGTTGGTGCCCTGAAGCTCTTTCGCCAGAAGCACGGTGAAGCCATTCAGCCCAATCTTAGAAAGGCGATAAGAGGGCGCGAGCGGATAGTAGTCATTGCCGATCGTCGGTAGCGATGCCATCTCGGTAGAGACGTTCACGATGCGACCGTAGTTCTGTACTTGCATGAGCGGTAAGAGTGCCTGCGTGATGCGAACGACTGCCAGCACGTTCGTTTCCAGAGTTGCAAGCATCGTTTCTAGCTGTACCGTGAGCAGACTGGCTTCTTCAGGCTGCATGGTGGGATTAACCCCCGCATTGTTAACCAAAATATCGACTCTGCCATAGGTTTGCTGCACCCATGCGGTCAGTTGCTGCACGCTTGCGGCGTTGGTAACGTCCAGGGGATGATAGTCCGTCTGAATCCCTTCTGCTGCCAACCGTTGCTGTGCGGCGAGACCGTCTTGTTCCTTGCGGCTAGTCACAATGACCTGAATCCCTTCTTGTTGAGCTAGCTGACGGGCGATCGCCTAGCCTAATCCTTTATGGCTGCCGGTCACTAGCGCGATTTTTGGTGGCATGTTCATCGTTATCCTGGTTGATTTCGCTTTAAAAGCACTATATCAACCGTTAAACTATTGAACAAGCTAATTCTGACGATAGTTAGTATCAATGAAATCAATAAATTTAGCCACGATCGACCTGAATTTGCTGGTTGCCTTTGAAGCCATGCTAGAGCAACGGAGCGTCACCCTTGCTGCCGAGCAGCTTCAGATTGGACAACCTGCGATGAGTGCTGCACTCAACCGCTTGCGTGTTTTGTTTGAAGATGAACTGTTCGTGCGGCTAGGGCGGCAGATGCAACCAACGCTGAAGGCACAGGCGATCGCCCCTGGCATTTTGGCGGCATTGCAGCAAATTCGCCAAGCCGTTGCCTCCAGCCAGACCTTTCAACCAACGACCAGTGATCGAAGTTTTGCCCTTGGCAGCTCAGATTACACCAGCTTTGTGCTCGTCCCACCGCTGCTAGAGTTTTGTCACCAAACAGCGCCGTTGGTCGATTTTCGCTTGCTTGGCTTTGAGAAGGATAGCGCTGGAACCCTATTAGAACAGGGAGCGATCGCGGTTGCGTTGGGAGTATTTTCCCATCCACCACGGCAAACACAATGCGAACCCCTCTTTGAAGAGCGCTTTGTGGGCATTGCCCGCCAGGGGCATCCAGCGTTGGAGCAGGGCACCATGAGTTTAGAAACGTTTATCAACCTTTCTCATGCGTTGACCACACTCCGCCGCGATAGCATTGGTGCCATTGATCGAGTGTTACGCGAACAAAATTTAGAGCGTCGCATCACCTTAACAACGCCGCATATGCTGGTTTTGCCCTTCGCGATCGCGTCTACTGATTTAGTGGCAGCGGTACCGCAGCGAGTCGCATTACGTCTGGCAAGCATCTGCCAGTTGAAAATTTTTGAGCTTCCGGTCAAAACAAAACCGTGGATGGTATCCATGCTGTGGAACACGTTAAGCGATCAAGACGAGGCAACGTGCTGGCTGCGCGAATCGATTAAAACGGTCTGTCGATCGCTTAAGCACAGTACAGGCTAAAAAATAAGCTTAACTCAGGCATCACGACAGGGCTGAATTGCTTTGACCGACCGATGAATCAAGCGACAGGGCCAGAGACAGGCACCACATACGCTAACGGCTGCGATCGCTGTAAAAACTTGCCACCGTCCTTGGGGTGGATCGGCTGATTTTGAAGCGTTGGTTTCAGCGCGATCAGAAGTGGCTAGCGACGAGTGGGAGAGCTGACTGGCTGCATTCACGCCTTCGATGGTGGCTCCAATCACATAAGCCGCTAAAGCAATGCCTAACCAGTTATTCATAGCAGTATGCCCTTAAGCTGCGGTCAATAAAATGGAGCGCGAGGGCTTGGTTAATGTTCAGCGTCAGTGACTTCCCTGGTTAATCGATTGCCGATCTTCGGCAAGATCCCGAATGAGCGGCAACTTTGACTGAATGTAGGTATCAAGGTTTCTAGCGTCCTGAGCATCGATCGACTGTTGGGCTTTGAATCGCTTGAGCAGAAATTGCACCAGATCGGAATCTTCAAATTGCAGCAGAGTGTTGACTTGAGTAGACTCCACTAAAGCCCAAAGCTGTCTCATCATGTTGGGAGTGACCATACACTGTGAACCTCTTAAGCTTTTCTTTATAGTTGCACGATTCTTTGACTTAAGCTTGCTTCTCAGCTCGATCTTTATGTATCAACACATTCTAAGTGTGTATCAAGGGCTACCAAACAGATCTTGAAGACTGAGCATGGCGAGACTACCCTACAAGGGAAACGCTCCCTATCACCAATAACAGATGTCGTTTTGTAGTTGCATAGATACTATCGCTTTTAGATGTTCAAGAACACTACACCAATGACTGATAATCTGCCGACGACAAACTTCTAACTACGAAAATCATCGTCTTATACCTGCTTTGTTAACGACTCACACAGTTTTGAACGTCTGCGCTCTCAAAAGTCAGCGCGTACACAGCAAGATGGCAAGCACAAGGAGATTTGCGAATGAGTGGTGTAATTGGCTTTGTGGGCTTGGGCAGCATGGGCTTGCCCTTAGCGACTAACTTGCTGGAGTCGGGCTACCAGCTACGCGTCTACAACCGGACGGCGGCAAAAGCGCAACCACTCGTTGAAAAGGGCGCGATCGCAGTCGCTTCTCCAGCAGAGGTCGTGGAACCGGGTGGTATTGTCATTACCCTGTTGTCAAACGATCAGGCGTTGGAAGAGGTTGTGCTGGGCAAACAGGGCCTTTTAAGCAGCTTGACGGCTGATAGTGTCCACCTTTCCATGAGCACAGTGGCACCCGCAACAGCGCAAAAACTGGCGGCACAGCACAAGCAGCAAGGCGCACATTACCTCGCAGCACCCGTCTTTGGTCGCCCCGATGCCGTGGCTGCTAGAAAGCTTTGGCTTTGTCTGTCGGGGCACGACGCGGCTAAAGTGCGAGTCCGCCCACTGCTGGAAAAAGTGGGGCAAGGGATCTTTGACTTTGGAGACGAAGCTGGGGCTGCAAACGTGGTCAAGCTTGCAGGCAATTTTCTCATCATCTCAGCGATCGAAGCGATGGCAGAAGCCTTCACCCTGGCAGAAAAGAACGGGATCGATCGTACTCAGATCGCCAATCTCTTCGGGCAGACGCTCTTTGCCTGCCCCATCTACCAAAACTACGGGCGCATGATTGCGCAACAGCAATACGAACCCGCAGGCTTCAAGCTCTCTTTAGGCTTAAAAGACGTGACTCTAGCACTGCAAACTGCGAGCGCCAGCCAAATGCCCCTGCCACTTGCCAGCCTGCTGCACGATCGACTGCTCGCCGCTGTGGCAAACGGCAAAGGTGACATTGACTGGACTGGACTAGCGCTCACGGTGTCTGAAGAAGCTGGGTTGAAGCGGGAGAGGAGTGAGGAGTGAGGAGTGAGGAGTGAGGAGTGAGGGAAGACGCGTCTCAGCCTGCGATCGATACTTCAGGCGCTAAGGAACAAGAATTTAAGCATCTCGGCGTTTTCCGTAGGGGCGCACAGCCGTGCGCCCCTACCTACGAACACTTTGGCGGTTTTATTTAATCCACGATCCTAACGGCATCGATCGCAGCCATGACAGGCTAAAAGTTCGTGCTGGCAGCGCTCTTCTAGGCATTAGCGTAAGAAATGAGTCTAACCGCTAAAAACCAACGACTTTTTTACCCTATGCCGCCACGCAAAGCTGATTCATCCATGCCGACAGATCGGTAAAGGCGCGATCGCGGTACACGCCATATCGTTCTTGCTTGTTGCGAATGCGTTTGGGGAGTTCTGGCAGAATCCCAAAGTTGGGTGGCATCGGCTGGAAGTGTTTGGGTGAGGCAGAGCTGATGAAATCGAACAATGCACCCATCATCGTAGTCATGGGTAGCGCGATCGGCGTTTGCCCGAAAGCGACGCGTGCGGCATTAGTGCCAGCCAACCAACCGCCAGCCGCCGCCGCCGTATAGCCTTCTGTACCCACCAATTGCCCTGCCGCTAAGAGCGTTTCGCGTTGCTTGAATTGCAGGGTGGTGTGGAGTAGTTCAGGGGCGTTAATAAACGTGTTGCGGTGCATCACGCCCATCCGCACAAATTCGGCATTCGCTAAGCCAGGGATGAGGTGAAACACGCGCTTTTGCTCGCCCCAGCGCAAATTCGTCTGGAAGCCGACCATGTTCCACAGTTGTCCTGCTCGGTCTTCCTGCCGAAGCTGCACCACTGCATAAGGGCGCTTGGCTTTGTTTTCGGGTTCGCGGAAGTCTCCTAAACGGGCATCGAACAGTCCGACTGGCTTTAGGGGACCGTAGCGCATGGTATCTTCGCCACGCCGCGCCATTTCTTCGATCGGCAAACAGCCTTCAAAGAACTTCGCGGTTTCCTGCTCAAAGTCCTTCAGTTCTGCCTGCTCTGCCTGACCCAGCTCTTGCCAAAAATGAAGGTATTGCTCCCGGTTCATCGGACAGTTAAGGTAAGCCGCTTCACCTCGATCGTACCGAGACGCGAGAAACGCCACCTCAAAGTCGATCGACTCGCCCACTACGATCGGGCTGGCAGCATCAAAGAAGCTCATGTATTCCATGCCTGTGAAGCGATGGAGATCCTCGGCTAACGCAGGACTGGTCAACGGTCCTGTCGTCAAAACGCTAATCCCTTCCGTTGGAATAGCGGTAACTTCCTCACGTCGCAGCTCAATTAAAGGATGCTGGGCAAGCGTTTCCGTCAGGTTTTGGCTAAAAACAGCACGATCGACCGCTAACGCTCCACCCGCTGGAACCGCATGTTCATCTGCTTTGCCAATGACGATCGACCCTAAACGTCGTAGCTCTTCGTGCAGCAGACCAGAAGCGCGATCGCTCGACTGTGCCCCAAACGAGTTACTACAGACTAGCTCTGCCAGGTGCTCCGAATGGTGCGCCGGACTCAACCGCTGTGGTCGCATTTCGTACAGAATGACGGGGATGCCTGCCCGCGCGATTTGCCATGCCGCTTCAGTGCCTGCTAAACCGCCGCCAATTACCTGAATGGGTCTGATGTCTGCCATTGTGATCTCGAACCTTGTGCCTCTTTACTAGGATAAGAGGTTACAGGCGGCTGGTGGTTAGGATGTCAATCACGCGTGAGTCGGTCTCTAGCGATTGAGCGGTCAGTGATCGGCTGACCACTGACCGCTCGTCTAAAAACTCAACCCACGAAACTTGAGCTGGCAGCTATTTCTGCTTGAACGATGCCAGCCACTCTCGCACTTGTTCGCCTGCCACATCACGACCGCCCAAGCCAAAGGCGATCGCGATCGCAACTGCCACAGCTCCCAACAGCAACCCAAATGCAAGGTTAACAATATTGAGACCAATGCCAATTTGTTCTAGGGAAATCGCTGCCACTAGCGCAATAATTGCCACTCGTGCCGTTTGAGCGAGAATTTTTGACTGGGACGTGTTGGAACTGCTGATCAGGCTGTAGGCAAGGTTTGCCAGGTAAAGCCCGATCGCAAACACCACCAAACCTGACAGCACACGACCAAAGATCGTGAGCAGCCCAAGGACGATCGCTTTCAAGCCAGCAAAGTTCAGCACATCGATCGCAGCAACCGCCGCAAACAGGATGATGCCAACCAGTACAATCACACCCACAATTTCTGAGGGCGTGCGCGCCGATGGCACCGTTGCCAAACGCGATTCCTGGAGTGTGGTTTGCTCTTCTAGCGGGGGTTGCACGTTTGTAAACGCAGGTAGCGCAGGCGTATACGGCGTTGACTGAATGCCTAGCCACGAAAAGATGTTGTTAAAGCCAACGCTGGTCAGAATGTTTGTCACCAAATCTGCCGCAAACTTGCCCAGCACATAGGCTGCAACCAGAATCAACACCGCTGTAAAGAGTTGAGGCAGCGCGTTGAGAATTTGATTCAGCATCGCTGTGGCTGGACCAGAGATCGAAGGAATCTGGAGTGCATCCAGGGCAGCGGTAGCAGTGGGAATTAAAATCAACACATAAACGACCGTGCCAACCAGCCAGGAAAGCGATTGTCCGCCTGTGCTACGGCTCAAGCCAAAGCGTGCTCCCATGCGATCGGCTCCAGCAGCCGTCAACAAATTTGTGACAATCCCTCGCACAACACGAGCGATCACCCAGCCCACTACGCCAATGAGCACTGCTTTCAAAAGCTTGGGCAGAGCAGCGAGAACATCGTTCAGCAAATTCTGCACGGGCTGAAGCGGACCCTGCAAATCCAGCACACCCAGAATCAGCGGCAAGAAGAAGAGAAAGATCAACCAATACAGAGCGGTGCCCAGCGTTTCGCTTAGCAGAAACGGTGTTTCTGTGGGTGCCGATGTCGCTGGCGCAGCCCCTGGTTCAACGGGTGGCGCTGTCTCCGAAAGGCGTTCATCTAGCGAAAAGCTTTGCGCAATCCGAATCATGACCGTTTTTGCCAGGGTTGCCAGCAGCCAGGCGATCGCCACTAAAATGGCAGCCGAACCCAGCTTGGGCAGGTAAGCAAAAATCTGATTCAGAAAATTGGTCAGCGGTTGAGAGACTGTAGTGAGCTTCAGCGCATCCAAGAACGCTACTGCTGCTACAACCGCAATAATCCAAAAAACAACGCTGGCAATGAGCTTCTCGATCGGAAACGGCTCACTACCAGGCTGCTGTCGTACAACCGAGTTGGCAATGCGATTGTCAATATCTGTCCGTTTGAGTAAGCCAGCAACGACCTTACTGACTACTAGGGCAATGATTAAACCAATCACAAGAATCAGAATTGCCCCAACCAGATTCAAAACGGTGGGACCCAGTGCGCCTAACCCAAGTGCTGCCAAAAATTGGGTCACAGGTGAGACAACCGGATTGGAGTCTACTGGCTCAGGCGGCGGGGCTTGCGCCAGTAAAGCACTCGCCAAAGCCAATGTCTGCACCCCAGATACGTGACCAATGTGCTGCATAATTTCGTTCATGATTGCCTAAATCACCCTCAAATTCGGCAGAAAACGTACAAAACAACCTTTGGACAAAGGTAACTGACTAGAGATATACCGCATAATCGGTAAAGTCTGAGCCTTAATTTGCGATCGACGCTCTAGCCTTCAAGCGATCTAAACTGGAGGCAACCAACGCCTCACCGTGCCTAGCGAATTGCCCGTGATGCAGAAGACATTGAAGCTAATCGCGTCTATTTTATACGGGGCAGGCAACCAACTCATCGATCTTTAGAAGCATAAAACCTGACAGAGAAAATATGTCCGAACCGCAGGTTTTTGAGCAATCCATTCAAATTAATGCCAGTGCGACAACGGTAGAACGTTGCCTCATTGAGCGCGAGTTAATGCATCGGTGGCTCAATCCTGCCCTGCGCTGTGAACCGATCGACGAATGGTCTACCGATCTAGGCGGGCGTAGTCGCTTTGTGATGCAGATGCCTGTCTTGCAGCCTGCACTCAACAGTGTGGTGATTCAGCGGGAACCCGGTTTAATTGTGTGGGAGTTCAACGGCTTTTTTAGGGGACGCGATCGCTGGGAGTGTAACCCCGAACTGCTTGGCACACGTCTGCTCAATCGCTTTGAATTCACGATTCCCAACCCCCTCATTCGCTTTGGGTTTAACACTTTCGCCGCGAACTGGACTCGTGATGACATGCAAGCACAGCTCCGTCGCCTCAAACGCGTTGCCGAAACCCTTGATCAAGGAAAGACGTAGGGTGAAGTCTGCTCTGTGCGTTTAGACTCGCCTAATCCGGCACCACCAGCGGTATTGAGCACTGCACCCGCGCCTGAAGGTTGTCTGCCTCGTCAGCAGCGGTTTCGGCAGCGGGAGCCAGCAACGTCAGCGTTCCCTGCATCAGTGATACGAGAATCTGGAGCGTGAGTAAATTTAGCCCTGGTGACGGGATCGCTGCTGTAGGCTCGGAAGGCAGATGCAGTAGGTCAATCGGTTCGCTCAAGTCGATCGCGCGATCGCTATCAATCCAGATATGCGCGTAGCCTGTTGCTGCCTGCACAGAAACTTGAATCCGACCTTCCGTCATCTGCACCATTAACGTATCAACCAGGTGCAGCAAAACCTGTTGCAAACGACGCGGATCGGCAAGCACATAGAGATCCGGATCAGGCAGTATCAGCCGCAGCTTCAGATTGCGATCGGCGGCTTGCAGATACGTCAGGTCATACACTGCCTGAAGCAGCGCTGCTAGCTGAAGCGGCTGTAGCTCCATTTTGACCGTGCCATGCTCCAGCCTCGCCACATCCAAAACGTTGTCTAACACCTTGATCATCTTCAGCG
>Ga0335397_10002501_pt1 | contig 25069 bp, 23 predicted proteins | sample MAT04_FD_205740 | JGI IMG/M metagenome (GOLD analysis project Ga0335397, IMG submission 205740) | Freshwater microbial communities from Lake Fryxell liftoff mats and glacier meltwater in Antarctica - MAT-04 (spades assembly) (version 2) ... | reverse complement strand
TGGCGTAATGATCGGAATCGTTACCGGTGGTGAGTAAGGTGTTTCCCCCTCACCCGGCTCGCAAAGCCTCGCCGACCTCTCCCCCCGAAACCGGGGGCGAGGTGGGGGTGCTTGGCTTCTTATGAAGGCTATGAGTTTGGGTACGCTGAAGAGAAGACGCTGCGCACCCACCTCGCCCCCGGTTTCGGGGGGAGAGGTCGGCGAGGCTTTGCGAGCCGGGTGAGGGGGAGTTACCCTTACCGCACCCGGGCACAATCTCAATCATTCCGCCACCGTTTCTAATCTTCTTCGGACTCTTCTTCCTCTACGGCGGCGATGGGCTTGTACACTTCGACTCCCGGTGGCTCTTTCGGCCGGCCCAACGGGTCGGCACACACCTGATACTTGAAGTTCCCAATCTGGAGTTCGTCTCCAGGGCTGAGCTTACCCTCCGGCACCCGTTCGCCATTGATGCGGACGCCGTTGGTGCTGCCCAGATCGCGCACGACGAGATAGTCGTTCACCTGCGCCAGAACGCAGTGCCGACGTGAGACCTTCTTGGAGTTGAGTTGAACGTCGCATTCCTCATGTCGGCCGAAGAGCAGGATCGGCTTGTCGATGAGGATGCTCGGGCCATCGGTGAGAGAGAGGAGGTGCTGCGGCATGGCTGGCGTGGGTTTATGTGTTCGGCAGATGGAGGATTCCGTGTGTTGTTGTAGCCGAGGGCTGTGACCCCGGTGTACTTTCGCGACACGAAGACCGGCCTCCCAGAGGCCAGCTACAAAAACAACACAATCGGGCCGAACGGTGTGTCTGTGGACCCGTTCGCATTCATTCCTCAACGCTCTCTTCCTCAGTTTCTTCCACAGGCATCAAATCGCTGATGATCTGCATCAACTCCTTCATGCTCACCGGGAAAACCATCACCGCGCCGCGGTCGTGAATGATGGCATCGGGTGCGAGATCAACCTGCTCCTTGGAAAGAAGTAGGACGACGACCAGATCGAGGCCGGCAGAGTCCGATGCCGCGAGGAGTTGATTATAGACACCGACGCCCTCGTTGCCGATCGAACCGGCATCGACGATCAGCGCGTGATACGGCTGCTCGCGATATCGCTTGAGTGCCTGATCGGGGTCAATCGAGATGAGTACGCGGAAACCCTGGGCCTTGAACTTCTCGCGGAACGCTTCCTTGAGTCGCTCGTTCTTCTCGATCGCAAACAGCGTTTTCTGCCCGGGAGGGATGCGAGTGGGGACCACAGGTTCAACCGACTCTCCCCGCATCTCGGCACGGCACGCGGAAAGGGCATCCACCAGTTCGGTCGGTGTCTGGAAACGCTGGTTGGGGTCGAACTTGAGCATTCTGGTAAGGACGGCCAGCAGTGGCGGAGGGATTCCGAGGGCTGGGCCATTCCTTCGTAGTGTCGCCTCGACTTCCTGATATCGGCGTGCCTGCATTCGCTCGATGCGGTCCTTGGTGGCCGGCATCAGGGGCGTTCCGGTCACGCACTCAAAGAGCACAGAGCCGAGGAAGTAGATGTCGCTGCGAACGTCGCCTGCCTTCTGGTTCGTGGCCTTCTCCAACCCGGCATAATCGACGGTGCGATCGACCGCCACATCGTAGTCCTTGTCCTTTTCATCCTGCCTGCCAACCGGACCACTCGCCGCGCTCCCCTCGCTGATCTCGGCCAGCCCGAAGTCGACGAGCTTGGCCTGCCCGTTCGCCACGGCGATGAGGATGTTGGTCGGCTTGATGTCGCGGTGAGTCATCCCGCGTTGGTAGGAATACGCCAGCCCCATCGCGGATTCTTCGATGATGCGGGCTGATTCTTCCGGGGTCAGTTTCTTGCGGATCTGGAGGAGGTCGCGGAGGTTCCCCCCCTCGATGAACTCCATGACAATGAAGTACTGGCCCGTCTTGTTATCCTGGTTGACCGTCAGCACCGAGACAATGTTCGGGTGCCGAATCTCCATGCCGATCTTGCCTTCGCGCAAGAACAGATCCACCTTCTGCTTGTCCATCATCCATTTGTTTCGGAGCACTTTCACCGCAACAACCTGCCCCGATCGGGGATCGTCGCCACGGTAAACACGCCCGAAGCTGCCAGAGGCAATTCTGTACAGCAGCCGGTATCCGCCGAGGAAGTAGCCCTCGGTTTCGCCTTTGAGAAGTTTTGCGCCCTGCCAGGCAGATAGGTAGCGTTTTCGTTCGAGCAGCCGGACAAGATCGACCGCAGGGCCTTTCTTGTTATCGAGTTCCATCAGGCACTCTTGCACCTGGTCATCGGACGCCAGTCCGAGACGCAGGGCGAGCTGCCCGATGCCAGTAGCATCAAAGTTGAAAGCCATACCTGAGATCAACTTTGGGAATCGGGGCCACGCCCGACAATTTCGTCATGAAGATAACTTAACACCATACTCTGTCGGACGCAATCCGGTCTGTCAGATCGGGTTGAGAGGAATCGTCTTGCGTCTGACATGTTGGTGACCTAGATTGAACACGATTGCATAATCTCTTACGTTTTCCTCCCCTATCACCCCACCCTAAAGGGGTGTTACATGAAATTCTTCCTCATTGTTGCCAGCGGTAAGAAACGTGGAATGCCCATTCCGATCGAAATTGACCTGTTCCTGATCGGTACGGCAAAGATGTGTCAACTCCGGGCGGCCCACAACGACATCGGCGAACAGCACTGCGCCTTCGCGATTCGGGGCCAAAAAGTGTTCATTCGCGACATGGGCAGCGGCAAAGCGACCATCGTCAACGGCGAAGTCATGCCCGGTAGTGAAGAGTGGCCCCTCCACAAAGGAGACAAGATCTCCATTGGGCCTCTCGAGTTCATGATTAACTTCCGGGAGAAGCAACTCAGCCAGCGCGACATGGAAGAGTGGGCACTCCAACAACTCGACGAGGACAGCGGTCCGAAATCGTCGGCCATCGACGAGTTGACCAAAGCGAACAACGTGGTAGTCGATCGCGATAGCGCGTCGTCGATTGCCAACGCCATGATCAGTCGCATGAACGCCGCGAAGGGCGTGGTTCGCGGTCGCCTGCGTATCTCGCAGGATGCCACGATCACGATCGTTCGCATCAACGATGTGTACCTCGTGGACGACGCCGAGTTGGTTCACCTCAAGAAGGAACTGCACGACAACCTGACGCACCCAAACTTGCGAGTCCTGCTCGATTTCAAGAACGTGCGCCGGATGTCAACCTCGGCAGCCGACATGTTCGGCGAAATGATCCAGTGGCTTCGTCGGCAGGGGAGCACGCTGGCAATGTGCCGCCTCCGCCCGGAACTCTCGAAGATGCTTGAGGGAATGCAGTCGATGTACCCCTTCCGCATCTACGCGGACAAGGAAGCTGCCCTTCAGCAACGCTGGTGATTGATGGACGTACACGGTGGGACCACAACCACCGTTCACGATTTTCCGCTTCTCGGCATTAACCTCCCCCCTTGTGGGGGAGGTCGGCGAGTCTTCGAGCCGGGTGGGGGTAAGGTTATCCCCTCCGATGGGCTATCGCTTACCCCCCACCCGCCGCTCCGCGGCGACCTCCCCCACAAGGGGGGAGGTTAGAAACAGCCGCTTCGCGGCGTGATGTAATTCTGTGCCGCTTTTTGAGCCCCAGGATTTCGCTGGGCATCTCCGCTCGTGCCGACTTTGCCGGTTGTCCGGATCGGTTCCCGCCATCTCGATGCCCGTTTGCGGAGGCGGCATCGCCCGCACCATCGCCCCAGGCCGATATTCCGGGTGAATCGTCATCCTCATGGAAGATCGGCCGATGGCCACATTTTACCTGCTCCCCCCGCGGTCGTGCCTGGAAGAGGCACTCGGGACGCTCCTCACCCGGTTGCTCCCCGGGTTGCCGCTGCCTGCCGAGTCGTGGGGGGCGGTCACGGATCGCATCGGAGCGGCCGCGAACTGGCCATCCGACGTGTACCTGATTCCCCGCGACGACCTGCCCGACGGCGAACCTGTCGGTGAATCGCTCTCAGCCGCGTTTGGGGCCGAACCCGGCGATCGCGTGGTGGAAGTGAGCCTTGCACGCGGCCCAACCGCGGCCCGATCATGGCTGCTCGGCCCGGCTGACGTTTCCAGCCTGTCCGCAGCGCGATAGAATCATTTGTATCACGGCCGAACTTTCCGACCGTGTGCCCCGAGCTTGAAGGCCCGAGGCCACGGCGTTTTGCATTCCTACCTGGACATCATGAGCGACCCCTCGCAACCCGAAGACGACTGGGCAGAACTCGCCCGGGAACTCGACCGCGACTCGAAACCCACCCCGGCTCCCACCTCGTCGAGCGAAGACGAAGCGAACGAATCGTTTGCGGAAGCCGAATCGGATGAGTTCGAGGATGCGGACGCCGAAGGCTCGAACGAAGCCGGCGATGGCGAATCCGACGAAGCGGGCGGCGAAGGCGACGCGGAACCCGGCGACGGCACACCCGGCACCGGCCGCAAGCGTCGTCGTCGTCGTCGTCGTCGTCGCAAGGGCGCACCTGGCCAACCTGCGGATGCTGCAGAAGGCGCGGAGGCGAGCGCCCCAGAAGAGGCGGCCGAGGTCGAGAGCGATCCCGCTCCCGAACCGATTGAGGACGACGCTGAATATGAAGAAGCGAGCCGTGGGGAATCGGAAGTCGAGGCCGCTGAAGAGGCAGGCGGGGAATTGCTTCGCGAACTGATTGCAAACTGGAATGTACCGTCATGGGATGACGTTGTGTCGGGCCTGTATCGGCCTGACCGCTGATCGTAAATTTAAAATTTAAAAAGTAAAAGATAAAATGAAATAGCGACTGTCTCTCTGACTTCTCTTTTACTATTTACCTTTTAAATTTTACATTCCCGGAGTGATTCACATGGCGGATGCTGTCATCGATATTGTTGGGGTGGAGGAACTGCCCCAGATCGTGGAAATGTATAACCAGGTCTTTCGGCCATCGAAGAACATCGAGTCGTTCCGTCGTCGGCACCTCGGGAGATACAACACGCTCCAGATGGTCGCGCGGGTGAAGGACAAACCGGCGGGGTTCTTCCTTGGTTTTGAGCTGAAGCCTGACACGTACTTCGGCTGGTTTTACGGGGTGCTTCCCGAATTCCGGCGGATGGGGATCGGTTCGCAACTCATGGACGCGGCCCATAGCTGGGCGATCCAACACGAGTACGAGACATTTCGGGTGGAGTGCCACAACACGCACCGCCCGATGATGCACTTGGCGATCGAACTGGGGTACGATGTGGTCGGCATCCGCTGGGACGCTGACCGCGGCGACAACCTCGTGCTGTTCGAAAAGAATCTGACTCTGGGGAAGTGAATGGAAATGGTTTGAGCCGCTTGCGGCTTCGCACGGCCATCGCCGTGCGAAGCCGCAAGCGGCTCAAACCATTTTTACCTTGGGGCCAGTTGCAAAAAGTTGGCCAAGATCTTCGGGCCCTCTACGGTCAGAAAGCTCTCCGGGTGGAACTGGACGCCGTGCAGCGGCCACGTCTTGTGGCGCACGCCCATGATCTCGCCTTCGTCGGTCCACGCGGTCACTTCAAAGTCTGGGTTCTTCCACGTTTCCTTCTTGATGACCAACGAGTGATACCGCGTGGCATCGAACGGGTTCGACAGCCCTGCGAACACGCCCTTGCCGTCGTGGTGAATCTGCGACACCTTCCCGTGCATGATGCGGTAGTTGCGGATCACCTCGCCGCCGAATGTGTGGCCGATGCACTGGTGCCCGAGGCACACGCCGAACACGGGCACCGTCGGTGCGAATCGCTTCAGCACATCGTTGCAGATGCCCGCTTCCTTGGGTGTACACGGCCCCGGCGACAGGATGATGTGCGTCGGGGCCAACGCCGCGATCTCGTCGAGGGTGATCTGGTCGTTGCGGACAACCTTCATGGGCAGCGTGGGGTCGATCTCCCCGAACCGCTGCACGAGGTTGTAAGTGAACGAATCGTAGTTGTCGATCAACAGAATCATTGTGGAATGCAGAGTTCGGAATGCGGAATTCGGGAGCAAAACTCAGTTTAGCGGGCGACCCAGCGGGTCGCGCCCCTCACCCTTGTCGGGCCGGCAACTTCTGGGCGCTGTTGGCGGTTGCGTCGTACTTGCCCTTCGCTTCATCGTCGGGCACCACCTCAAGATACTCCGCGAGTGCCGGGATGTCGTACCACGCGCCGTCTGCGAAATCGACGATCGCCTGACCGCCGTAGTTCACCGTGACGACGCGGCCAATCTTCCCCGCGAACCGCTCGTAGCGAGGTAACCCGGCCTTCACCCGGACGAACTTGTCCGTCCAGGTTTGCTTCAGTTGCTCGGCCTCGGTGTAGGTGGGGAATCGCATGTTATTTCGTGGCGGGCTTGGCCGCCGTCTTCGGGGGAATTCAAGACGGCGGGCAAGCCCGCCGCTAACTACTTGCGGCCACGCGCTGGCGGGTCGAAGTCGATCGCCTTCACGAATCGGCACGCATCGACCACCCCGTACTCGCGATCCATTCCCGGGTCGTGCCAGTCCACCGAGAGCGCTCCATCATAACCGATGGCATTCAAGGTCCGGATGATCGCGGGCCAGTCGATGCCGCCGTGCCCTGGGGAACGGAACTGCCAGCCCGCTCGCGGGTCGCCACTCGGCCAATACCCCGCGAGAATGCTCGCCCGTCCGTTCAGCGTGAGCTGGGCATCCTTGACATGGACATGATAGATGCGGTCCGGGAAACGTCGCAAGAACTCGACCGGATCTAGCCCCTGCCAGTGCATGTGGCTCGGGTCGAACGTGAAGCCGAATTCCTCGCGGTGGTCGAGCGCTTCCAGCACCAACTCTGCCGAGTACAGATCGAACGCGAGTTGGCCCGGGTGAACTTCACACGCGAATCGAACGCCACATTCACGGGCCACATCCAGGATCGGATTCCACTGCTTTGCGAACTGCTGCATCGCGTCCGTGATAATGTCGGCCTTGGGTGCCGGGTATCCCGCGACGTATCCCCAGATTGGCGAACCTGTGAACCCACTCACGACCCCCGCCCCGAGCCGTTCCGCGAGCCGGAACGTGGCCATCATCTCTTCTGCGGCCCGCTGTTGAACGCCTGACGGGTCACCTTCGCCCCACACATAATCCGGCACGAGCGCCTGATGACGGCGATCGATCGGGTCGCAAACCGCCTGCCCAACCTTGTGGTTGGCGATGACCGGGACTTGCAAGTTGTATCGAGTGAGAAGATCGAGCCGAGCGGGACCGTATTCGTCATCGCTCAGCCCGCGTTGAACTTCGAGATGATCGCCCCAGCAGCACAACTCGAACCCGGAATACCCCCAGCCCGCAGCCTTCGCCGCGAGCGTTTCCAGGGGTAGATCAGCCCACGGACCGCTGAAGAGGATCACCTGACGAGACATGGTTTTCCATCCGTGGTTCGGGAGTCGGGAATCGGGAGTCGGGAGTCAGAAAGCAGGCGTGCTGCCGACTCCTGACTCCTGACTCCCGACTCCGAGCGGCGGAGCCGCTCACCCCATCGGAGGTGGCGCTTCACCTTCCGGTGCCGGCTTCTTCGGCTCCTCAACTAACTTCGGAGTCTCCGTCGCGGTTGGCGGAGTGAAGGGGATCGTCGCGGGCGGCGGTGCCGGTGGCGCGACTGGAGGCGCAACCGGTGGCGACAGATCAACCACCGGGATCGGTGGCAACATTGGCGGAGGCACCGGTGCGGCTGGCGGCGCGGGAGGAGATACCGGTGCGGTGATGACCGGCAACGAAGTCATCGGTGCCGGTGGGATACCGGTTCCTTCCGCGAGCTTCGGCGGTGCGGGTGGCACCTCAGGTTCCTCGTCGTCGATGAACACCTCATCCAGTTCCGCCTCATCCACTTTCTTCCGCATCAGGAAGTAGATCACGGTCGCGGCGGTCCAGAAGAAGCTATAGCTGAACCCGAGCATCATCAGGAACATCAGCGTGAGCCAGAAGCAGACGATGCCAGCACCCCACGAGTTGTACGCGTAGAACTCGGAACGGGCCTGGGCGTTCGCAACCGGATCGACCGGCTGATACTTGAACACTTCGCGCTCACTGACGCCTTCCACCTTTTCCCAGTTACCCTTCACCGCGTAAGGGCTGTCCTTGGTGAGCAACTCCTTCCAGCCGAAGGATTCCGGGGTGTAGATAAACAGGTATTCGGGCTTTCGATCGGTCCAGACCGTGCTGGCGGTCAGGCCCACGGCCCACTTCCCGACGTAAACGGTCAGCGAGCAGAAGAACAGGATGAACAGCGTGACGGCTGCTCCGTAGAAGATCGCCACGAGCCAGTACCAGACGTAGTGCCACGGGGACTGGTAGACGTAGTTGATCGACCGGCTCAGGGCGTCGAACGTGTCGCTCTGGTCGCCTTCAGCGCTGAGCGTGCAATACATAAGCGGGTAGCCGACCAGCCCGACCAGGAAGACCGCCATCACCGCGCCACCGATGATGATGACCGGCAACCCGAGGCCGAAGATGATCAGATCGCCCACGACCGGGATCAGCCCGAGGATGCCGTAGCAGATCAGGCCGACGATGCACACGCCGATGATGATCAGCGGGACAAGCGGCGCACCAAGATACGCGAGGTAACGCTTGCAGACGAACTTGTATGCCTGCTTCAGCGAAATCGGCCCCTTGTTCGCCAGCTGGACTGCGGCAATGCGGGTGATGATGCCGGCGCAGAATGCCCAGACTGCGATATTCGAGAGCAGAATCAGGAACAGGTAGACCCGGGTCATCGGGCTGACCCCTGGCGAAATCAGTTTCGCCACCGGAATGAGCATCTTCACGAGCGGTTCGATCAGCACGGGCACGGAACCCGAGACAAATCCCGTCAGGGCTGTTGCGCGATCGCGTGCCGAGCCACTGAGCACATCGGTGACGAACAGGAACGGGTTCGGGCCCCGGTATTCGTACCAGGGCATCGTGCGAAGCCGCCCGCCAGGACCGGCGAGCGCATCGAGAACTCGCCATTGTTCCATGTCGGTGGAGAACCGCTCCCGGCCGATCCGGGTGAAATCTTCTTCGGTGTACGCGGTGCCGTCCGGCTTCTTCTTGTCGCCGTACTCACGCTGGATGGTGCTGTTCTGGTACTGCGGCTCGCTCGTTTCCGGAGCCTTGGAGTAGAAAATGACGGAGAGAAGCCACCACATGAAGGACATCACGAGGATGCCAACAGCGGCGACGAGGAGTTTCCGAGGGTCCAGTGCAACCTGGAAACAGCGAAAAATCTCCATCCACGAGGCGGAGCGGTCGCTGGTTGTCGAGTTCGGGGCGCGGCCGTCGGCCATGCTGACTCCTCAGTCGGGGTAAGTTGCCCGGGTCGTTTCTGCGGCTCCGCAAAGCGGGTTGCCGTGGGACGGGGCAAATTATACCCGGAGTACCGGTCATGGCAATCGGGGTGAAAAAGTGGCTTGTTTTGTGCCTGGTGTTTCCTGCTTCTTCGCGCAGGTCCGATCCCTTCGTTTGTCTGGAGCAAACAAGCCGACCCCGTCGGTTACCGGGCCAAAGCACGGTAACCGTCGGGGTCAAAGGCTCGGGGATATCTAGGGCGAGGTCGTCCGCCCGGATCCGTTAGAAGAAGAAGCCGACGCCAAGGTTGAACCCGTGCAGGAGCCGGAAGGCCTTGAATTCATACTGCGGGGCAATGTTCCCGTAGTTGAACCCTACCGGGTTGATCATGTACTTCGTGTTGTAGAACGTCATTGCCTGGTACCCGGCCCGCAACTGGACGCCCTCGATTGGGTACCACCACAAGTTGAACGCGACGTTCGCGTTGGGCGTCAGGAGGAAGTCCTGGTTGCCCCACTTCGACTGAACCGTCCGGGAGGCGAGGATGTACTTCGCTCGCTCCTTCTCGACATTGAGGAGCAACGCACCGGTCAGGTCGCAGCTCAGCGAGAACTGGTTGGCGACGAAGATCTCGTGGCCGCAGCCGACGAACGGACCGTACATACGTTGCGACAGCGTGTTCGTATAGTTGGCAACCGTGGTCTCGTTGGCGTTCCCGTTCTGGTCGCTGGACACCGTCCGCCAGTGGAACCGCTCGAAGAACCACGAGAACTGCATGCCGCCCATGCTGTAGACGCGGCTGTAGTCGGTCATGAGCATCGGAACCCGTGCTCCGGCCTGGGCCTGTTGGTATCGCTGAGTGAACTTCATGTCCATCTGGCTGGCCGCGTTCCAGATGCCGTACACGGCGGTGTCCGAGACGCCGGTGACCTTGTTCGCCGACCCGGCGAAGAGGGCGTTGAAGCTGTACACGGGCGAGGACACGAACGTATCCGCGAGCGTGATCTGCCCGTTCTGGAGCGGCACGGCGTAGCCCGGTGGAACCGTGCTTGCACCGACCGAGTAATGGGCATCGTACAACTGCAGGTAGTTGGCGAAGATCTTGGTGCCGTCGTCGAATCGGTACCCAAGTTCGACGCTGAACCCCGGCTGGGCCGTCGGTCCGTTGCGGAACATGTTCGGGTTCAGGGCGTCGCGGCCCGACCCGACGATCGAACCGGGCTTCCCGGTCACCTCCCCGGTGAGGTCGTAGAACCCATACCGGGCGATTGTCTGGTGCCCGATCGCTCGGGTCTGGTAGAGCATCACGAATTCCATGCCGAAGTAGAACCCGGCATCGCCCGGTGCCCCCGTCGGCAAGTACGACGGCACGGCCGATTGGCGGGGTGTCTGGAACCCCCCATCCGATCCGTCCGTCGACGGAATGGTTCCATTAGCTGGTTGTGCTCGGGCGACTGCTGGACCTGCCAGCACCGACGCGGCCGCGAGCAAAGCTCCCCCGATGTACCGATATCGCATAACCCGGATCCCCCTTCACAGCTTGGACGACCGGTCCGCGGTGGGCTCCCCAACCCATCCACTGACCTGACACCCTGTCGGGTGTCATTCCCCTGTCGAGTCATTTCGCGCACTAGGGCGGAAAGTGGCGGGACAATAGCGGGCCTCCCAATGGGGTCAAGCGTGTTTGGCGCGAAATCGGGCCTGAACCGGGAATTTCCCCAACGATTTACAGAGAATTTGCGAACCTGGGCGAAGGCCAACTGTTGAGTGAACGTGGGGTGAACCGCCCGCCGTGTGGAGGTGGGAAAGAGAGATGAAGTGGGGGCACTTTTTGGCGAATTGGGCAAACGGCGACTCGACGATCGCCATCCGCCGAACGGCTCAGTACAGCTTCCAGCGAGTAGGGGAACAATCGAGAGGTCTTGGTTTTGTAGCTGGCCTCTGTGAGGCCGGTCTTGGTGGGGCGAATGTGATCCGGGATCACAGACCCCGGCTACAAAACTGTTGCCCCTTTTCTGGGGAGGTGTACTCAGTCCCCGGAGCAGCCAATGAATGCGTATTCGTGCGGTGCGCCATCGCGATACACTGTCAGGTAGTACGCTTCCCAGCGATCCAGTTCCTCCGACAGATCCAGCCAGAGTTCCTCCACCTGATCGTGGGTCGGCTGTGTGGTGCCGAACAAGGCCTCAATCCGATCCGGAGGCATTGGAGTCGCCGCACCAAACCCCGGACGCCTGGCGGTTCGCTCGATATCGAGAATGGAATGCGTTCCGTCTTCAGCGACCATCTCCAGTAGTTCATCAATGGTCGTCGGTTGATGCCCGGGTGGGAAGTCGCCCTCATCATCTTCCTCGTCTTCGTCCTCACGGTGTGCCTGGGCCGCTGCACCGAACATTTGAAACATTGGGCGAAGTTGTTCGGCGGCTCGTCGTTCTTCGGCAGTCAATCCTTCGTAGTCACCGGACATCGCTGCTCGCATCACCCGGGCTTCCTGGCTGCCCAAATGGCCCGCAGCCGTGAACAGCGATGCGGGATCCCCGGGCAATCCACCTGCTCCAGGCATTGGCGCATCGGGACCACCGAACCCGCCGCCCCCGAAAGAGTATTCTCTTCGAGCGAAGACGCCTTCGCGGAGATGCTGCAACGCTGCTTCAGCGTCGGCCTGATATGGCGTGAAATAGTGCCAGCCGGTTGCGCCCATGATGTGGCCTGCTCCCAGGAAATGGTGTCCAATAGTATCACACGTTCTATTTGTGGACGGAGACTCCACAGCAACTTCGCCAGCACGGAGGGTCGGGTTGTGTCAAGTGTTTTGCGGCCGCTGATTCTAACGCTGGTTTTGCTGGCTTTCCCCGCCACTTCGGTTGCGGCCGAGAAGCCCAGCGCGACCCGTGCCGAGAAACTGGTTGCCGACGCACGCAAAGCCTGGGATGTCCCCGGCGTTGCCGTGGTGGTCGTTCGTGGCGACGAAAAACTCCTGCTGAATGGCTTCGGAGTCCGTGAACACGGCTCGCCCGCAAAGATCACGCCCGAGACCATCTTCCCACTCGCGTCGTGCTCGAAAGGATTCACCACGACACTCCTCGCCATGCTCGCCGACGATGGCGTGATGCTCCTCGACGATCCGCTTCGCAAACACCTGCCGGGGTTCAAACTTTCCGACCCCAACGCCAACGCGATGCTCACGGTGCGGGATCTTCTCTGCCACCGTTCAGGAATCGGCGGCCACGATATCCTCTGGTATCGCGCCCCGTGGGGGATCGACGAAACACTGAAACGCGCGCAGTCGCTGCCACTCGACTATCCGTTCCGGGACGGCTTCCAGTATTCGAGCATCCCGTTCCTCGCGGCAGGTCGGGCCATCGAGAAACGCACGGGTGAGAAATGGGAGAAGCTCGTCGCCTCGCGGATCTGCGAGCCGCTCGGGATGACCGGCGTCACGTTCACGACCACCGACATCCCCAAAGACGCGGACCGAGCCAGCGGCCACAAGCTCGGGAAGGATGGCAAGGTTGCCGTGGTGCCGTGGTACGAGATCCGCGAACCGAACCCGTCCGGGTCTGTGAACGCCACGGCTCGCGATGTCGCGGCATGGCTCAAGTTCCATCTTTCCGACGGCCTCAACCCGAATGGCACCCGCATTCTCTCGGTCAAGAATCTGGACGAGACGAAGACGCCGCACAACATCATCCGCATGGAAGGGCTGGCGAAGACGCTGAACCCCGACACGGTGCAACTCAGCTACGCGCTCGGCTGGCTCGTCTACGATCACCGCGGGAAAAAGGTGATTTCGCACGGCGGGATGATCGATGGGTTCCGCGTGCAGATCACGATGCTTCCCGGTGAGAGCCTTGGCATCGCGGTGTTGGCGAACATGCAGGAAACGCGATTGAACGCGGCGCTCACGAACTCGCTGATTGATCTGTACTGCGAACTGCCGCCGAAGGACTGGAACGCGTTCTTCCGAAAGGTCGTGGATCAGGAGAACGCCGATCGAAAGGCGACACGGGACGCAAGGAATGCCGCTCGCAAGCCCGACACGAAGCCGACGCTCCCGCTCGCCAGCTACGCCGGCGACTACACCCATCCCGCGTATGGCACCGCGAAGGTGACGCTCACGAATGGGAAACTGACGCTGACGTGGGGCAACTACGAGTGCCCACTCGAGCACTTCGAAGCAGACACGTTCCGCATCACGGCAGGCTTCTTCGATGACCGTTTGTTGCCGTTCACGGTAACGAAGAACCAGGTCGCGCGAGTGCAATTTTCGGATCAGGAGTTCGGCCGGAAATGAGTTGGCGTTCGAGATGTCGCCCAATTGGAGCGAGCGCTAACCTCAACTCACCAGCGCAAAGAACAGTTCTTCCAGATCGTCCTGTTTGTACATGGTGCGCAGTTCTTCGAGCGTGCCACAGCATACGATCTTGCCGTGCGCCATGATCGCCACGCGGTCGCAGAGCTTCTCGACCTCTCGCATGATGTGCGTGGAGAACAGGATCGTTTTGCCACGGCCACGAAGCTGCTTGATGTTCTCCAGCACGGCTCGCTGAACCAGCACATCCAACCCCGCAGTCGGTTCGTCGAAGATCAGCACCGGCGGGTCGTTCACCAGCGCTCGCGCGATCGACACCTTCTGCTTCATCCCCGTGCTCATCTTCCCGCCGACCACGTTGCGGAAATCGTTCATCTGAAGTGTGGCGAACAGTTCATCGATCCGCTGATTCAGCACATCGGTGGGAAGCTGGTGAAGGCGACCGTAGTATCGCACCATCTCCCACGCGGTCATGCGGTCGTAGACGCCGGTGTTCGCGGACAGGAATCCGACGTGCCGACGCACTTCCGATGCCTGTGTGGCCACGTCGAACCCCGCGACGGTTGCGGTCCCGGCGGATGGCTTCAGGACCGTGCAAAGCATCCGAAGGGTGGTCGTCTTCCCGGCTCCGTTTGGGCCAAGCAAACCGAGCACTTCCCCGGGGCGAACGATGAACCGGACCGCATCCACGGCAGTTTTGACACCTGCCGGCGATGAGAACCACTTCGAGAGTTCGTTCACTTCGATCATGAGGGTATTGGTATCCAGAGAGAGAACCACGGAGATGAACCCCGTGGCTCGCGAGTCGGAGTCACGCTTCCACTGTCAGCGGGTGAGCGGCCCGCCACTTCTGGTAGTTCGCCCAGGTTGCGTCGGTGATCTCGAACTCGGGGTGCGGCACATCGTAGATCGTGAAGAGGGCTTTTCGCCGACCGGTGCCGCGATCCACCTTCTCGCGGAGTAGCTCGAAGTCCTGCGGGCCTGCGATCAGGACTGTATGCCCACGGTTGGCGACGAAGAAGATCGTCGTCCCGAGGAGTTTCCCCTTCCAGTGCGGCTTCGTCGGCAGGTCGAGCGCGAGTTCATCGGACTCGGAATCAGACGACTTGATCTCGGCAACGAGATCATCGAACCACGCCATGTGCTCGGCGCTGGGGCGATCCGCGAACATGCGACGAAGTTGGCCGTATGCCTTGAACCGGCCCAGCGCGCTGGAAAGCATGAACAGGCTCAGGAGAATAGCCCATCCGGGCGGCGGGCGACCCACGAGAAAGCCGAGGAGGTTGTAGCCCACGAAGACGAGCAGAACGAAGCCATCGAGTAGCACTCCTTCCGCCGATGGGAATAGCCACTTGAATAGCCCTACGAACATCTCGCCAAACGCAAGGATGCCGTAGAGGATCAGCGTGACCAGCGGAGCGCCGTTCTCGATCGCGAGGTACGCAAAGAACATCATGAGCAGTGCGAAGAAGACGTTCTCGCGGCCCGAACGCCTCACGCCCCGGCACAGTTCGCGGTACGCGAGAACCTTCTGGAGTTGCAACCGCATCGCGAAGTCGTCGGACATGCTGAGCCTGCATCGGGAACCGCGAAAAGCCTGGGAGTCGACTTATCCACAGATTACGCAGATGGACACAGATTGGAAGACAGAAGAGATCTGAAGAAAGAAGGATTAACCACAGAGTCACAAAGGGCACAGAGAGGAAACCAAACACTTAGACCATGCAGGGTTTGAACACAACTCTTCCCTCGGCCTTTTGTCTTCTCTCTGTGCCCGCTGTGACTCTGTGGTTAATCCTTCTTTCTTCTGTCTCCGATCTCTTCTTTCGTCTGACTCATGCGAGAACAGGCAGTGCGGTTTCGGGTAAGTGCTTCGGAGTGCGTTCCTCGATGAGCTGGTAAAAGACGTTGCGTTGTCGCGGTTCCCAGCCTGCCTCGCGGATGCTGCGTTTGATCTCTTCGAGCGTCAAGTAGTGGACCGTGCCCGCCGACGCGACGACGTTTTCCTCGATCATCAGCGAGCCCATGTCGTTCGCGCCGAAGAACAGCGCGACCTGCCCGATCTTCCCGCCCTGCGTCACCCACGACGACTGAATGTTCGGAATGTTATCAAGGTACAGCCGGGCGATGGCCTGCGTCCGCAGGTATTCGAACGCACCCGACTCGGGAGCGTCGGCCATCTTGTGGCCGGGTTGCATCGTCCAGCAGATGAACGCCGTGAAGCCGCCGGTTTCGTCCTGCAGGTCGCGGAGGCGTGTCAGGTGCTCGATGCGCTCGGCGTCGGTCTCGATGTGGCCGAACATCATCGTGCAGGTGGAGCGGCCGCCGAGTTGGTGCCAGACCCGCGATACTTCCAGCCATTCCTCGGTGAGCGCCTTGTTCTTGGTCAACTCCTTGCGAACGCGATCCACGAGAATCTCACCACCGCCGCCCGGGAGGCTGCCCATGCCCGCGTCCTTGAGGCGTTGCAGCACCTCACGCAGTGGCAGCTTGTTGAGCTTGTGGAAGTGCCAGATTTCCGGCGGGCTGAATGCGTGCAGGTTCACCTGCGGATAACGCGACCGTAGATCGCGCAGCAGTTCCTCGTACCACTCCAGCTTCAGTGACGGGTGCATCCCGCCCTGCATGAGGATCTGATCGCCGCCGAGGGCGATCGTTTCCTCGATCTTCTTGTAGAGTTCCTCGCGCGGCAGCACGTAGGCGTCGGTGTCGCCGGACTTGCGGTAGAACGCGCAGAAGTCGCACACTGCGGCGCACACGTTCGTGTAGTTGATGTTCCGGTCGATGTTGAACGTGCGGTACGGCTCGGGGTGCAACCGCATGGTGACGGCGTGCGCTGCCCGGCCGAGCTTGTGCAGGTCGCGGCAATCAAACAGCGCCACGCCCTCGGCCTGGGTGATCCGTTCACCGCGAACGGCCTTGGCGAGGATGGTATCGATGGTGTTCATGACACAGTTAGCCCGCCGTTTACGGCGGGTTCCAGGCGGCCCCCGGCAAGCCGGGGGCTAATTGATGGCACGAGTCCCAACTCTGCGGCGAGTGCGTGGAACTTCCGCAATCCGGCAAGTTCGGTGGCCCCGAGGTCGTAGCGAATCACCGTGTCGAGGTAACGTCTGCAGAAGCCCGCATCGAGGCCCAATCCCGCAGCCTCACGTTGAGCGATCAACCCCGCACTCGCCAGCCCGTGTTCCTTCGCCTTGTGGAAGCCGCGTTCCACCGTGCCGAGTTCGACGCCACCACGCACTGCCCACACGGCATAGACCATCGGCAGGCCCGTCCACGCGGTCCACTCTTCCCCGAGGTCGTAAGCGTAGCGATGGCCCGGCAAGCACGCCCGCATCGCCCGATCGCCGATGAGCAGCACCGCGTCGGTCTTCACCTGCTCAGCGGGAGCGTCGATCGGAAGTTGCTCGAAGCGCGGGTTCAGCCCGTGCCGGGTTCGCAGCAGGATTTTCGTGAGTGCGGCACTCGTGCGCGAGCCTTCATCCAGCGACACGGAGCGAATCTCGGCCCACGGCACCCGGCTGAACAGCGTGACGCTCAGAACCGGCCCGCGTGATGCGATGGCAATGTTCGGGATGAACGTGTAGCCGTCGCCCCGGAAGAATTCGACCACGGGAATCAGCCCGATATCGAGATCACCGGCAGCCATTTGATCGGCGAGACGGCTCGGCAAATCGAGGGACAGTTCGATTGACGGCGCGAAGTCCGTGAGCCGTTCGATGAGCGGCTTGGAGTTCAGGTAGTTGACCGCGCCGACGCGGAGTGTGGTGGACATCGTTCCGACCTTTTCCGGCTCGACCGCTTCGAGAGCAGCCGTCGTTATAAGAACCGGAAACACCGTGGGAAATGTAACTGCTGTTCAGCGAGACTCAGGCCCCGCAGGAATCGGCAGTTTCACGGGGCGGCCTTCCTTCGCGGAACGGTAGATCGCTGTGAACAACTCCACCACGGCGCGGCCATCATCGGCGGTCACCAGCAGCGGCTTGCCGTCGCGAATCGAACGCACGAAATCGGCGATCTGCCGTTTGTGATACTCCACAGTCGCGTCCATCGAGGCGAAGCGGGCACGGTCTTCGGCCTGGAACTCCGCGAGGAGATGCTCCTCGCCGGGGATCGTCCAGATGTCGTTGAGCGGCGGTTCCGCGACTGCCGACACGCCCGCGATGAACGTCGCCCCGCGGTCAGTCTCGACGCCCACCGACGCACCCGTCGAACCGTGAATGTGAACCTTCGTGTAAATCCCCGGCTTCTGTGCCACGGATGTTGCGATCGAGCCAAGCCCGCCGTTCTTGAACTTGATGCTCGCGACGGCCGTGTCGTCTACCTCGACGCCCGGGTGGTTCACGTTCGCCCACTGCCCGCTCACTTCCGCGACCGGTCCCATGAGCCACAGGAGAATGTCGAGTTGGTGCGGCGACTGGTTCACCAACACGCCGCCACCCTCGGTGTCCCACTTGCCCCGCCACGGATCGGAGAGGTAATACGCCGCGTCTCGCCAGCTGTACTGAATGAACACGCCGAGCGACGGCTTGCCGATCTTGCCCGCGTCGATGGCTTCTTTCATGCGAACCACAGGCTCGTAGAAGCGGCGCTGACTGATGACGCCGAGCGTGACGCCACTCTTCTTCGCGGCAGCGAGCATCGCGTCGGCATCTTTGAGAGAAGCCGCGAGCGGCTTCTCAACGAGCACGTGAACCCCGGCCTCGGCTGCACGAATCGCAGGTTCGGCGTGGAGTGGGTGCGGTGTGCAGATGATGACCGCTTCGACGCCGCCATCCTTCAGCATGGAAGCGAGATCGGCGAACGGTTTGCCTCCGTACTTCGCAGCGAACGCAGCGGCACGATCCGGAACCGCATCGCAACACGCGACGAGTTCCGCTTCGGGAAGTGCATTCAACGCGGCCGCGTGGATCGTGCCCACCTTGCCGCACCCGACCAGACCGACACGCACGGGTTTCATGGGAACTCCAGACACCCAAATCCAGAACTAACCACAGAGGCACAGAGACACAGAGAAAACATGAAGAAGATAGTTCATCAAAGAATGCTCTCTTTTGTCTTCTCTGTGTCTCTGTGCCTCTGTGGTTAGTTCCGGATTTCATACATCCGGGAAATACTTCGCCACCATGCGGCGCAGGAACGCCAGCGATTCGGCCATTTCGTCCATGCCGTTCATGCCGTCCTCGATGCTCACCCAGCCGCGATAGTTTGCCGCGGCCAGCGTGCCGAAGATCGCGTCGTAATCGTTCAGTCCCTTGCCCGTCACGCCGTGTTTCAACTTTGCGAAGTAGCCGATGCTGCCGTCGGCTTGCTTGAGGTCGTCGAGCGTCGCGCCGGGTTCGAGGTAGCGGTCGCTCGCGTGCATACTCACCACGCGGTCAGCGATCGCCTTCAGCAGTTCGATCGGATCGTCGCCCGCAACCACCGCGTTCGACGGGTCGTACTGCACGCCGAAGTTCGCGCGGTCGGGAATCATCGCCACCAGATCGAGGAACACGTCTTTCTTCTGGGCGAACTCGGGATACTTCCAGAACCCATCCTTATAGTGGTTCTCCAGTCCGAGTATCACACCATTTTCTCGCGCTGCGGGGAGTACTGCATTGATGCACTCGGCGGCCCATTCCAGCCCTTGTTGCCGGCTCACGTCCGGATAGCGCTGACCGCTCAACACACGGCATACCGTTCCGGTGCCACCAAGCCGGCGCGTGACTTGCACCATCTTGATTTCGTGGTCGATGGCCCGTTTGCGGGCGTCGGCGTCGGGGTTCGTAAAGTCGGGCGAGCAGCACAGCATCGGCATCGCAAACCCCGCTCCCGAAATGGCTTCCGCCACGGTATCGAGGTAGCCGGGTTCCAGACTGGTGAAGAATCCCTCGTACATTTCCAGGCCGTCGGCATCGAGTTGTTTCGCCTGTTCGATCCACTCGAAGACGGACATGGATCGCTCGCCCGCGATCTTGTCGAGGTAGCATTTGGGGAACGCGGAGAGTTTTAATGGCATGGTGGAACTCCGGTGACATTGCGAGTATATCGTTTAGCGGCCGCCCAACGGGGCGGATCGCGTGGAGGTCCCGGTGGGACCACAGCTAAACCTGTGACACTTCCGCTTGCCCACGTTGCCCTGACCTCGTTAGCATGGGACGTTCCGCCCGAAGACCGGGCAGCCTCGAACTGACGGTGCTCATGCCGCCGAAGAATCAAACTGCGTCCCCCGCGACGCTGCCAATGACGTGCGACCCCGCGAATCCCTTCATCGTGCAGGGCGACCGATCCGTCCTGGTCGAGGTCGATAACCCGAAGTACGCGGCTGCACGGGATGCGCTGGCTCCGTTCGCGGAGCTGGAAAAAAGCCCCGAGCACATCCACACATACCGGATCTCGAATCTGTCGCTGTGGAACGCCGCAGCGGCCGGGTTCACCGCAGCCGAAGTGCTCGCGGTGCTTCAGCAATACACCAAGTTCCCGATCCCGCAGAACTTGCCGCTCGACATCGCCGAAACCGTGGCTCGCTACGGACGCGTGAAGTTACAGCGCGTGGACGAGAAATCGCTGAAGCTGGTCTGTGCCGACAAGCCACTGATGATGGAGCTTTCGCGGCAGAAGAAGCTCAAGGAATATCTTGGCGAGAAACTCGACGACGTGAGCTTCGCCATCGACCCGGCGTATCGCGGCGTTCTGAAGCAAATGCTCATCACGCTCGGCTACCCGGCGGAAGACCTCGCAGGGTACACGGAAGGTGCGAACCTCCCGATGAAGTTGCGGGAAATCTGCGCGAGCGGCGTGCCGTTCAACGTGCGCGACTATCAGCGTGAAGCGGGCGATGTCTTCCACGCGGGCGGCGACGTGCGCGGCGGTTCGGGCGTCATCGTGCTCCCTTGCGGTGCCGGGAAGACCATCGTCGGCATCGTGGCAATGTGCCTCCTTCAGAAGAACACGCTGGTGCTGACCACGAGCATCACCGCCGTGAAGCAGTGGCACCGCGAGATCATCGACAAGTCGACGCTGACCGAAGACGACGTGAAGGAGTACACCGGCGACACCAAGGAAATTGGCCCCGTGACCGTGGCGACGTACCAGATTCTGACGTACCGCCCGGACAAGACCGAAGACTTCCCGCACTTCGGCCTGTTCGACAAACGCGACTGGGGGCTGATCGTTTACGACGAAGTTCACCTTCTGCCGGCCCCGGTGTTCCGCGTCACGGCCACGATTCAGGCTCGCCGTCGGCTCGGCCTCACCGCCACGCTGATTCGCGAAGACGGCCGCGAGGGCGACGTGTTCTCGCTGATCGGCCCGAAGAAGTACGACGTGCCGTGGCGTGAACTGGAAACGAAGGGCTGGATCGCGTCGGCGAGTTGCACCGAGGTCCGCGTGGCGTTGCCAGACGACGCGAACCGCATGGCGTATGCCGTGGCCGATCACCGCGCGAAGTACCGCATCGCCAGCGAAAACGAGGCGAAGGACGACGTGGTGGAGGAGTTGCTCGCGCGTTACCACGATCAGCGCGTGCTGGTCATCGGCCAATACCTGACGCAACTGCGCCGCCTGAGCGACCGCTTCGAGATTCCGATCATCACCGGCAGCACGCCGAGTGCGGAACGCGAAGACCTCTACAACAAGTTCCGCTCCGGCGAAGTGCGGCACCTCGTGCTCTCGAAGGTCGGCAACTTCGCGATCGACTTGCCCGACGCGAACGTGTTGATTCAGGTATCGGGCACGTTCGGCTCGCGCCAGGAAGAAGCCCAACGCCTTGGCCGCATCTTGCGCCCCAAGAGCAGTGGCGACGGCGACGCCCACTTCTACACGCTCGTGACGCGCGACACACGCGAACTCGACTTCGCCCACCACCGGCAGATGTTCCTGACCGAGCAAGGCTACAGCTACGCGATCCTCGACGAACGCGAACTCGTCCCGCCGAAGTCCGCCGCAGGGTGAGTGATGTTCACAGGCAGATTTCACCGAGAGCGTGCGAAACTTGCGCTACGACTCGACGAAGAGATTCGAGCTTCGCTCTCGAATGACAAGATCCCGCCTCTCAACGACGCACTGGAAGAAATTTTCGGGGAATACTCCATCGGTGAGTTCCCCGAGACCCGCGAGATGCGGTTCTTCCTCGGCGATGTCAAAGCCTTCACGCCGGGGTTAGTCTCGCGCTTGCGGCGACTCGTCGCGGGCGAGTTTCCGAAGTGGACCATTGTGCCGCAATTCGAGGATTGCGTTTTCGTCGTCACCGCGACCGGCGTCGTCTTTGGCGACAATTGGATTCGCAACCCTATCACAACGGAAACGCCTGAACTTCAGCAATGGTGGGCAAAGGCGAGGGAAGTTGAGGAAACTAAACTCGGCCCGTACCAGAGGCAATTGAACTGGCTCAAGCCTCAAATCCTTCCAGCCCTCAAGAAGTTACCTGAGGAAGGTATCATTCTGCTGGGGATTTTCGAGCGACTTCAATTTGAGGGTCGGGCTGGGTGGATTCTGGTTCTGCCCGATGAGATCGGCCACAGCAGTTGGAAGAGCTTGCCAGAAACCTCAAGTGCCGGGAGTTACCCGGTTGATGCAGGAGGAGTGATCCACCCGAAATCCTCTCGTCGCTTTGGTGGCCTCGATGGGGAAAAGCCAGCTGCGTGGCTGGATGTTATCACCATTACCACCACACTCCCCGGATCAATCGAGTTTTATTCCATCGACAAGGATGTTGATGCCAGGGGAAGTTTAATCTTCAAAACGGGGCGACTGATTAAACAGGTGAACCTGCCCAAGCCTGTCGATGATCGAACATTACCGACCGTCTGAGGGTTCGCGAACAACACTGGCTGCAATTCCACACGATCCCCAACCAGCGCGACGAATACCTCCATGAGGCGGGATGCTGTCGCCGTCTGCTAAGAAACGGTGGCGTAATGGGTCTGGTGAAGGTATTTCCCCCTCACCCGCCGCTCGAAGACTCGCGGCGACCTCTCCCCCGAAACCGGGGGCGAGGTGGGGGCGCAGCGTCTTCTCTGTAGCGTACCCAATCCCATTGCCATCAGAGCAAACCAAGCGCACCCACCTCGCCCCCCGGTTTCGGGGGAGAGGTCGCTCCGAGTCTTCGAGGAGCGGGTGAGGGGGGAACAGCTTCCCTCAATTCCGATGCACGGTTGGTCATCAGCCACCGGTTCTAAGCAAATAACATGCGTAAAACGCGCCGGATGGACACGTTCGTTATGATGGTCTTTCTTCCAGCCGAGAGTGGTTGGTTCCAGGGCTGAAAGATTGGTTCCAGACGTGTTGCCTTGGTTCCAGACGTGTTTGCCTTGGTTCCAGACGTGGGGTGTGCAAGTCGCCTGGAATCAATCACACCTCCGAAATCCGCGCGTGCTCGTTACTTCCGCGGTTCAGCAAACACGTTCCCATGCTTCATCAGCTTCGGTTCTTCGCTCGGGTTCTTGCGGAACCATGCAACCACCAGCAACACGCTATCGACATCTCCACCCACAAGGATCGGCGAAGTGGGCCCGCCGGTGAACGTGGCCGCGATCAGATCAGAGGTGCGGGTGCGGGCCTCGTCGGTTGCGGGCGAGAAGCAAACCGCTCGCACCTGCCCGCGATGGATGAGGTACCAGCGTTCCCGCCCATCGTGCCCAAGGTGCGGGTACACGAATGAGTGCTTCGTGCGGGCTTGCCGCAACAGCGTGAGCCGGGCGTCGAGCCATTCCAGATCGTGCAACCGATCGCGCATCGCGGTCGCCTTCTCGAACTCGAACCCGCTCGCGGCGTCGGCCATCATCCGCTTCAACTTCGCCAGGATGCTGCGATCCCGGCCATCGAGAAAGCCCTTCGCCGTTCGCACGCTCCCTGCGTAGTCCTTGCGGGAACATGCTCCCACGCACGGCCCGTGGCACATCCCAAGCTCGAATCGCAAGCACTTCGCGGCACGCTCCTGCGGGAAGAGTTCCGGCTGATCCGTGAACGTCAGGGGGACGGTTTGCGGGCAATCGCGCAGCTTGAACCAGTCGTTCAACCGGCGGGCTGCATCCTCGGATCTGTAGCGGTGTACCAGCGGGCCGTACACGCCCAGTTCCTTTCCCGTCGGCTTGTTTGTGACGAACACATACGGTGCCGGCGACTTCCCAATGCAGATGTAATGGTGCCGTTTGTGTCCCGGGACGCCGAGCACGTTGAACTTCGGGTGGAGGGTTTGGATGAGTTCCAGTTCGCGGAGGAACGCCGCGAGTTCGTCGCCGATCTGCTCCCAGACCAGCACACGGGTATGCCGAATGATCTTCCCGGCTTTCGGATCGCGGCTATGCGTGCGGAAGTAGCTCAGCAGGCGAGCGCGAAGGTTCTTGGCCTTGCCGATGTAGATGAGGCGGCCGCGCTCGTCGTACATGCCATACACGCCCGGGCAACGAGGCGCGTGAGCGCGAACTTGCTTGCGGAGGCGGGACGGTTGCTTCGAGCGAAACTTCCGGCCAACGATCGGTTCATCGAGTGGTCGAAACCGCGACGGGCCAAATCCGTCGAACACAGTCGCGCCAAAAAGTCGGGGTTGGGCAGCCCCATCCGTGGGTGTCTTCGGCATCGGTCGCTCACACAGTCACAGGTGAACAGGTGGCTATTGTAGCCGCCGAGGTATTCGCGCGAGAAGCTAGCCGCGACTTTGTGAACACTTTGAGAAATCCTCGAAATCCTGACTGCCCGAGTGGCAGAAGCCCGTCCGCACTCACCTACTATCAATCGCCGTGATGGGATTCCCCAACGCGGCTTACTCACCTCGGAGATATTGCAATGAAGGTCAAGTTGTTCTTTGCCGCGGCCCTTGCCCTGAGCCTCGGGTTCGCATCCACAGCTACCGCCGAAGAGAAGAAGACGATCGCCGAGATCGTGGTGGCATCGAAGGACCACACGATTCTGTTGGCCGCCGTGAAGGAAGCCGGATTGGTCGAAACACTCAGCGGGAAGGGACCGTTCACCGTGTTTGCCCCGACCGACGAAGCATTCAAGAAGATCCCGGCGGAGAAACTCGAAGCCGTGTTGAAGGACAAGGAACTGCTCAAGAAGATTCTGCTGGCTCACGTGATTGTCGAGAAGGCTGTCATGGCGAAGGACGCAATGGCTTTCGACGGCAAGGAAGTGAATGGATTCATGATCATGGCGAACAAGGACGGCGTGAAGATCGGTGACGCGAAAGTCATCAAGGCCGACATCAAGGCCAGCAACGGCGTGATCCACGTGATCGACACCGTGCTCATCCCAACGAAGTGATTCCGCTCGGTCTGCGAGCCACGGGGTTCACATAGCACCACGGGGGTCCCGTGGCTCACTGACCACAAGGCGAGCCACGGGGTTCATCCCCGTGGGGCTTGGAGACATCAGGCACCACGGGGGTAAACCCCAATACCGTTCAACGGTTGCAGAAGTCTTTACAAGGTCGGAGCTTCCGAGCAGGATGGTGTTTACCACAACGCCATGACTGCAAGGAAGCTCCGATGTCTCTTATCTCTAC
>Ga0335397_10002499_pt1 | contig 25071 bp, 18 predicted proteins | sample MAT04_FD_205740 | JGI IMG/M metagenome (GOLD analysis project Ga0335397, IMG submission 205740) | Freshwater microbial communities from Lake Fryxell liftoff mats and glacier meltwater in Antarctica - MAT-04 (spades assembly) (version 2) ... | reverse complement strand
GCGCGATCGAAACTTAACAACCCAAACAAATCATCCGCCGACATTTGCAAACCCGACAGCACATCGAGCACAGGCAAAATATCCTCGCCCTCCTTCGCCTCTGGTTGCTGCTGCGGCTTAAAAACCAAAATTAATTTTTCTTCCGGGTCAATCAACCAACCTAATTTAGCACCGTGATTTAAGCAAAACAAGATATTATTGATTACCCGAGTTGGATTTTGAGCCGGCGATAAAATCTCAATTATCCAATCCGGAACAATTTTAAACTTGTTTTCTATCTCTCCACTAGCATCAAGAGGAATGCGCGACCACTCGAACACTGCTATATCTGGAACAATAGAACGTCCCCCAAAAGTGCAGCGCAATTCAGGAAAAGCAAAAGCTAACTTTTGCCGTTTACCAGCTTGATTAATAGCTGACGACAATTTGATTTGCAATGTACTGTGTTTTCCTTGTGGCATAGCTTTTTGATAAATTTGACCGTCAACATACTCGCTAGCCGGCTTAGTTTCTGGCAGTAGCAAAAACTCTTCCAGAGAAATTTTTGACGGAGACTGAATTGACGTTAACATAAGCGATTAAACCCTCAAAAACTCTTAGAAATTCACGTCGCTGTCACCTTCCCAATCCTGACAACTCTCCGATTCCACACCAGTAGGGTGCATCGCACAAACCAACAAATTGCCGCCGTAAACTTGACCGTGATAGTTAGTGCAACCGCGACAAGCCGGCTGCTGTGTCGTCGAAGGGTCTACATAAGTCACCACCGACCAATCTATCTCATCAAACTCCGGGTCGAACTCCCGAAAAATTTCAATTATCGGTTCTAGAAATTCATTGAAATAACCGTCAAATTCATTAAAATAACCGTCAAATTCAGTAATCAGGTTATTTTGTACTTGTTCTGTAAACTCTTCCGAAATATGAGCCAAAACGTCCAGCATTTCGACAAATTCATCGCTAACGTCGCCGAAAAAATGCTCTACGTCAGAAGCAGCATTTTCCATTACTTCAAAAAAACCTTTTGACCAATCTTCCATGAATTTGACAGCTTACTATTGCAAAGTATTTAACAGACAAGTGCACTCAGCCTTATGGAAAGCGATCGCACCTACTCTCAATTCTATAGTCCAGGAAGCACGGGTGACTAGAAACCGGGTTTTTCCACAAAAATACTTGCTGATCACCTCAATCTCGGTTGAAAAACCCGGTTTCTTGGTTGCTAAGTAGGTGGGTACAAATAAACATTAGATGGGTCGGGCGGGTTTTGCCTTCATCTATGGGCTTGTATCATAAATTCTTAGCTAAACCCGCCCCTACAAGTCGGGCGGGTTTTGCCTTCATCTATGGGCTTGTATCATAAATTCTTAGCTAAACCCGCCCCTACAAGATGGGTCGGGCGGGTTTTGCCTTTATGTCTGGGGTTATATCATAAATTCTTAGCTAAACCCGCCCCGACAAGATACTATTTTTTTTGGCAATGACCTACTTAGTGCATCCAGGACTATTCTATTACGTATTACCCGATATTCATCCACATCTGACAGGGGAGATATTTAAAAAGGGAACTCAAGAGTATTATCCTGAGTTCCCTTCATGCTTTGCTACGCGAACTTGTTTGAGCTTAATCGCGCTTGAGTCGCCGCAATTCGTCTTGTAAATTCTGCACTTGTTCGCGGAGTTTGTCTACGCCGCCGGTTTCTTTAGCATCAGGTGCAGAAACCTCTTCTTCCTCAGAAACAATTTCAATCCGGCGAGGTTCAGCCGGTTTTGTGTCTCCAGTGGCTTCTACTGGCGGTTGCTGCTGCTGAGCTTGTTGCACCATGTCTTCCACAAAGCGGCGTGCTTCTTCCGTTGACATTTCGCCCCGCTTGACTAATTCATCGGCCAGCTTTTGGGATTCAGCGCGCAATTCAGTCAACTTGCTGCCTGCTTTTTCACCAGCGTAGGAAGCTAGCCCGACACCAAGATAAACTGCCTTTTGTAAAATATCTCCGAAACCAGGCATAGGAGCTACACCTCATAAAACAAGGTGAACCGGAGACCACGCCTATTACAAGCATCCCGTGTTGCTGCTACCTTCCGGTCCTGACAAGATTTGGGCGTTGGAATCGCGTGGGTCCAGTTCATTTGTGAGTATAACACATTTATTTATTCTTCAACCACACACCAGTGATAAATTTCATAAATAACGCAACCGTTTTTCACCAGGGGGTCTTCAGCGACGATCGCCCTTGCCTCATCCATCGAACCCGCCTCAAACATCAACATACCGCCGCCCCGCCTCGCCCAGTAGCCAGTTTTAGCTCGGTGTCCTTTAGAAATCAACTCTCGGACATAAGCTCTGTGAGCGGGCACATACTGGTCAAATACAGGCTTTTCGACAATTCCTTGCTCAATTTTGACAAACCAAGGCATTTTTTATTTTGGATTTTAGATTTGAGATTTTAGATTGGGGATTGTAGATTGGGAATGAGGTTTTTGGTACGGGGAATTGAGTAAATACTCGATCGCCCGTACTCAGCCATTCCTTCCTTACTGCGATGCTACCCTATGAACCAGTCAAAACAGCGATTTTTTATTGCTCTGGTGCCGCCTCCCGACATTCAACAGCAGATTACTGAGATTAAACAGTATTTTGCGGAACACTACAACAGCAGCAGTGCTTTGAAGTCACCGCCCCACATCACCCTGCAACCTCCTTTTGAATGGCCAGCGGCGGAAGTTCCGAAATTAGAGGAAAGTTTAAAGGAATTTTCCGCACACCGGCTGCCAATTCCCGTTAGCCTATCCGGTTTTGCGGCTTTCGATCCCCGCGTCATTTATGTTGATGTCGTAAAATCGCCCCAATTGCTGGAGATGCAAAGAGATTTGATGAGTTATTTGGAGGCAAATTTGGGAATTGTCGATCGCATTTCTCAGACTCGCCCATTTGTCCCGCACATGACAGTAGCGTTTCGCGATTTAACTCAGGAGAATTTTCAAGCGGCTTGGTTGGAATTCTCCGGGCGTGAGATCCACTTTGAGTTTACCGCTGCGGCGTTAACATTACTGCTGCACGACGGCAGCCGCTGGAACATCATAAGATCCGGCGGTTAGAAACCGCGTCTATAGAAACAAAACCCGCCGACGCGGGTTGAAGAGCCGGCGGTTAATATGTTATTTTCTTTAGTCCCTCCCTTGCTCGGACATCGTTTGTGTAAACCTGGTTTCAACCGCCGTCTTTTCTTACCGATCGCCCTTAGTCGGACTTGCAAGTGCGACGGTTCCATAAACCGAAATTCCCGACTCTCGCAATATTTTAATAGCCGACTTAACCGTAGTGCCGCTAGTGTAAATATCATCAACTAACAAAACTCGATCGCGCGGGAGACGGCGGCGAAAATCTTTCCCCAAACTTAAAGCATCTTTCATTTCGGCTTTTCGTTGCTGTGGTGTCAGAGCGAATAAAGCCTGAGTATTTTTCACACGCTCCAAACCGTGCCGCTGCAAAGGCAAACCAGTCAGCTCGCAAAAACTTGCCGCCAACAGTTCCGCCTGGTTAAAACCGCGCTGCTTGAGCTTTTCTGGGTGCAGGGGAATCGGTACAACTGTTAGATTGTCAATAGCTAATTCGGGAAAACTTAGCCAAGATTCTGCCAGCCAGCCGCCGAGAGGTTTGGCTAATTGCGGATTGCCTTCATATTTCAAAGCTGCGATCGCCCGTTTCAGAGTCCCGCCGTACTCGCCCCACACAAAAACCCGTTGCTCTGAATCCCAAAATCGAGCGGGATCTGCTAACTGACATCGCTGAAGTTGCTTGTGACAGTACGGACAAAACTCCCCGGCGGCCGATCGCTGACAAAGAGGACAGTTAGACTTAAGAAATAGATTGAGCAAAGATTTGACTAATCCCGTCCATTTTCGCTTGTTCATCCTAAAATTGTGGTAAATGATTAATGGGAAAAACTATCAAAATTCAATCAGTTTCCAAGGACAGGCTCTGGGCGTGACAAACCTCTACTGGCTAGACAAAATTCAACCTTCAGACCGAGATGCAGTGGGAGAAAAAGCATTTTATTCGAGCTGTTTGCTCGCTAAAAATCATCCCGTTGTACCGGGTTTTGTCGTGCCGGCTCAAACATTTTGGCAGTTTGTAGAGTCGATCGACTGGCTAGAACCGCTATTTGCTGACTGGCCCCACTCTTCCCTGCACCTGAATGTTGACGATCCCAGACAACTGCAATCGATCGCCCGCAGCATCCGCCACCAAATCCTCACCAGCAAACTGCCAGATTCACTGCCCTCCACCCTAGAGTCTGCTGTTTCTCAACTCAACTCAAACTCCAAAACCTTAATTTTTCGCCCTTCCCTGACTTCCTGGCACCCGAAAACAACCGGAATCCTGGAAGATCGCGCAGTACGCGCACAGCCAGAAGCCATTGAAGCCGGACTCAAACGATCTTGGGCAGAACTGTTCAGAGCCCGAAGTCTATTTTACTGGCAGCGGTGCGGCCTTACGATACAGCAAATCAATCCTGTAGTTTTGGTGCAGCCTCTCGGCCGAGCGATCGCCGCGGGCGAAGTGAAAATTAAGGCCGGTGCAGCATGGGAAATCCAAGCCACCAGCGGTTTGGGAATGTCCCTCCCCAGGGGAGAAACCATCCCCGATTACTATCAAGTGCAGCCAGAAACAGGCGCAGTTAAATTCCAGCGGCTAGGTTACAAAACATTAGCCTACGATCTAAAAGCCGACGGGGAAAAACAGAGCGCAAAACTGCAGCTAGGCAATTTTGCCGCTTTCCCAATTCCCGATTCTCCATTTCTAATTTCTGATTGTGATGACAGTTGCGTGGAAGTGTTGGCGCTGGAAGAGAAAGCACAAACTGAATATGTTTTAGAAGAATCGCAACTGCAAAAAATTATTGAAGCCAGCAAAAAAATCATCGCCGAATATGAGTCTGATTTAATCTTAGATTGGACGATCGACCAGACAGAAAACAGCGGCGAAACGCAGTTGTATTTCACTCAGATTCGTTTTTTGCCAGGGGAAAAAGTCGCGCCGAAACGGGCTGGGGCGATCGCGCACGCGAGAACTCCGGCGATACTCAGAGGTTTGGCCGCCGCCTCGGGAAAAGCCGAAGCAATTGCCCAAGTTATCACTAATTCCCACCCAGAAAACGCTCAATTCTTGGCTGGAGGCATTTTGGTAGCCCGAACAATCGAGCCGCACTGGCTGCCTTGGCTGAAAGTTGCTGCGGGGGTAGTTGCCGAAGAAGGAGGCATGACAGGCCACGGCGCGATTTTAGCGAGAGAGTTGGGGATTCCCGCCGTTGTGGGAGTTGCTGGGGCGACTCGGACGATCGCCTCGGGGGATTCGGTGTTGGTAGACGGCGATAGCGGAGAAGTTTTTGCCACCGCCCGACATTCGGCGATCGACATAGCAGAAAGCAGCGGGCTTGGGGAAACAGCAAACAATGCAGATACTTACAGTACAGCAGCAAAAATGTCAATAGCCAACCACCAATTTTCAACCTCAGATCGATCGTCCAATCCCAGTTTTAAATCTCGACAGGCACAATCTCCCGAATCTGTTTGGGGCGCGCCAACGGCGACTCAACTGCTAGTTAATGTCAGCCAAACAAGTTCGATCGAGCGCCTCAAAAATCTGCCAATAGACGGGATCGGATTGCTGCGATCGGAATTGATGGCATTGGAAGCTTTGGACTGTCAAAACCCCAAAATTTGGCTGCAAAACGGCCGCAAATCGGAATTTGTCGATCGCATGGCGGACTGCCTCAGTTTATTTGCTGCGGCCGTTTCGCCGCGGCCGATATTTTATCGCTCTCTCGATTTGCGCGAATCGGGAGCCAACGGCAGTTTTAGTTATACCTTTGAACCGGAGTTATTTGATTGGGAACTGTGCGTGCTTCAAAAAGTCTGCGAGTCAGGCCATACAAATATCAATTTAATTTTGCCTTTCGTGCGCTCCGTTGACGAGTTTGTCTACTGCCGCGAGCGTTTAGAAAAAAATTGGAAAAACCGACCGCTCGAATTTGAAATCTGGATGATGGCGGAAGTTCCTTCGGTATTATTTTTATTACCAGATTATGTAAAAGCCGGAGTTCAAGGAATTTCTATCGGCACCAACGATTTAACTCAATTTCTGTTAGGAATTCACCGCAACTCAGAACAGGTAGCAGGTGGTTTCAACGGGCGCGATCGAGCAGTAATGAAGGCGATCGAACAATTAATCGGACTGGCCAGGGCTGCGGGGATTCCTTGCTCGATTTGCGGCGATGCGACCGCGTTGTATCCTGAGACAGTTGAATCCTTGGTGCGGTGGGGGATTTCGTCTATTTCAGTCAATGTCGATGCTGCTGAACAAACTTGCAGGGCGATCGCGCGGGCCGAACAGCGCTTGCTTTTAGAAGCCGCTCGATCGATCCTTAACAATTGACAATTTTTGCGATCGTGAAGGGCGATCGTTATATAGCAATCCTAAATGATTGCTCGTTACTTTCGCTCTGCCTGGTAATGCAGATAGGCGAGGCTCTGCCTCCCTTTTCTCCGTCGAGGCTCTTCAAGAGTGACATCGGTTAAGAGGCAGAGCCTGGAAACCAGTTATTGAAAATGATTTAGGATTGCTATATATAGTACCAAATCCAGGTTTGAAACTCCCTTTATTTCTTCAGTCGGCGAAGGCCGACTTTGTTTGTATAGACGCGGTTTCAACCGCCGATTCATAAAGGGGCTATGATACCCGGATTTGGTATAACTCCCAAATTAAAAAAATCTGATTTTCAAGCTAGGATAGAAATATCATCAACACTTGACCCAGAGGTAGAAATAGTGAAATCAAAAATCATTACAACCGCAGCAATATTTGTCGCCCTCGGCTGTCTGCATCCCCATCCAGCATTATCTCAACCGGCAACTGGCGGCGGAACACAACCCGGATTTTGGCAACCTAAAGCGCAGGTTGACACTACTCGCAACATTACCCTCAGACTGTTAAATGAAACCGGATTAAACCTAGAATACGGTGAATCAGGTGCTAGCTTGTTATCCTTACCCGTCGGAGCCAGCAAAAACATCACGGTTAGCGTCAGCAGCCGCACCGCCGACATTGCCAATATTCCGATTAATGTCAAAGGAGGAACCACAACTTTGAAATACGACTATAGCGTTGATTCAAAGCAAAATCTGGTGACGGTTCGCATCACTAAATCAGACGGTCGCACTAGGCAAGATCGGTCAGTTTATATTGATGAAAAAGGCCGAATTTACTCTTTCTAAGACGGACGGCGATTAACCCGGTTCCTCCTGATAAATCTTGGTTTTAGCAGGAAAGTATCTGGGAAGAAATCGGGTTTCTGGACTCGATCGCGCAAATTATGTATGTTTCAAAAAGTCTGAATCAAATGCTGCCGGTCGAAAGTCGATGTTTTGGTGCAGCGGATTTGACATAATAATCCCGAAAATTAACGGCTGCTAGCAATTCGACGCTGGCGCGCACTTGCACATCAGGTTAATTCCGAGAGGGATGTCAACCGCCGCATCGCGAATTAATATCCGCTGTTCCTGTTAAAATCGGCGTTGCTGAATGAAAGTATGATGGGTTTGTAGGGGTAAAGCCCCCGTGCTTACCCCGTCGGCGGTGGGGGCTCTTCAGGGGGCCAAGAGCCCCGGAGGATTTCATCTCCCAATTCAGCAACGCCAAAAGGGTTTGCCGCACTGACAAACCCTTTGTACTGAGTGCAATAGTTACTGCTGTGTCTTAGTCGATCGAGATCGACTGAGGCCCACTGCTTTTACTGTTAGTCGCTTCGGCTGCGGGAGAAGTGTAGGAAGTCGAACCGGCTTGTTCGTCAATCCAGCTTCTGACGGGATCTTCGTGAAGGTTGAGTCGCAGCAGGCCCGAAAAAAATCCGCCCGCAAAGGCAAGAGGCTGTTGCATCAATTCTTTAACCACTGGGATGAGTTCGTCGAGGAACATTCAAGAGTCTCCTTGTGCTGCTGGGGTTCTACCTTTACTGTACCGTTTGTACTGCGATGCTGGCAGGGCTCTATCAAAAACCCAGTTCCCGGCGCTGGTACAAGACGGGCGATCCTCTTCGCGGGCTTCGCTAACGGGCAATTTCTCGCCGAATGATTTAGAATGCTAGTCAATTTGCTGTAAAAATTTTATGTGCCGTTTGCTTGGCTACCTCGGCGTGCCGATTTTACTCGATTCTATTCTGTACAAGCCGGAACATTCGCTGATCGTGCAGAGTTACGAGCCCCGCGAAATGACTTCAGGCGTGGTTAATGCTGACGGTTTTGGCATCGGTTGGTATCACCCGCACCTAGAGACTGACCCGTTTACCTATAAAAACATACAGCCAATTTGGAACGACCTCAATCTACCGAGTATCAGTCGATACGTTGAATCCGGCTGCGCGATCGGATACGTTCGCAGCGCAACTTCGGGACTATCTGTAGATTTGAGCAACTGTCAGCCGTTTGGGTACGATCGCCTGCTGTTCGTACACAACGGCTTCGTGAAAAATTTTCGTCAAACTCTGTACAGACCAATTCGCGATCGCCTGTGCGATACCGTTTATCAATCAATTAACGGTACTACAGATTCAGAGCACATCTTCGGCTTATTTGTCAATGAATTGAAAGACAAAAATCTGACCCTACAAGCAGCTTTGCAAAACTCGCTAAAAACCTTGGCAGAGCTAGCAAAAATTCAGCAAATAGAATTTTCAGCTAATATCATTATCAGCGACGGAGACCAGCTCGTTGCCTCTCGCTTTGCTTCCCAAAAAGCCGCTCCTTCCCTTTATTGGGTGCGGGACGATCTAAACTTTCCGAATTCGGTCATCATTGCTTCAGAGCCTTTATTTGCTGGCAATTGGCACGAGTGTCCAGAAGACAGCATTATCAGTACGGGAGTAGAGGGTGATATCCAAATCTATCCAATCTTGTAGAGAGGCAATTTATCGCGATTTGCAGCAGTGTCGCCGCGGCACTTTTAAACTATTTGCAGACATAGATTGCGATACTTTCTGCCGCCTTGCTCATCCAGATTTTAGTCCGGTTGGGTGGCATTTAGGTCACATTGCTTATACTGAGGATTTGTGGTTGTTGCAGCGATGTGCTGGGTTGAAGCCAGTCTTTCCTGAGTATCACCAACTGTTTGCTGCGGATATTTTGCCGAAAAAACAACGGGTTTTTCTGCCGGCGTTACCAGAAGTTAAATTGTATCTGGATGCGGTGAGAAAAAAGGTGTTAGATTATTTGGAAGTAGCGCCGATCGAGGAGCAAGAACGTCTCTGGCGGTTTATGATTCAGCACGAAAGCCAGCACTGCGAAACTGTTGCTTTTGTGTTGCAAATGCAAAGGAAGGAAGAAGGAAGATTAGCAGCGGATTTTGTAGCGGATGTAGCGGATTTTGTAGCGGATAGGGGGAGGTTAGCAACGGATTTTGTAGCGGATTTAACGGATGTCACGGATGTCACGGATAGAAGCAAAGAGGAAGAAGGAAGATTAATTAGTGATTCCCGATTACCGATTCTCAATTACCAATTACCAATTATCGATTCCCGGGCGATCGCAATTCCGGGGGGGGAATTTTATATGGGAAGCGATGCTGCTGAGGCTTTGGATAATGAGCGATCGCGCCACTTGTGTTATTTAGAAGCATACGCGATCGATCGCTATCCCGTCACTTGCGGTCAATACCGAAATTTTATGGCATCCGGCGGCTATCAAAACCCTGATTGGTGGTCAGTAGAGGGGTGGAAATGGCTAAAAGTTCATTTAGTCGATCGCCCGCTGTACTGGTCAGAAAATCCAGCGTTCAACAACCATCCAGTTTGCGGCGTAAGTTGGTACGAAGCCGAAGCCTACTGTAACTTTACCGGAAAGCGTTTACCATCAGAAGCCGAATGGGAGAAAGCAGCGAGTTGGGATGCAGCAAATCAAACAAATCGCACCTATCCTTGGGGAGAAGCACAGCCAAATGCCAGCCTGTGCAATCACGGGAATAATCTTGCAAATACATCGCCAGTTGATGCTTTTCCAAAAGGAGCGAGTGCGACAGGCTGCTGCGATATGTTGGGGAATGTTTGGGAGTGGACTGCTTCCACATTTGATGCTTATCCAGGATTTGAAAGTTATCCTTACAAGGGATATTCTCAAGTTTATTTTGATGGAGAACACCGAGTTTTGAAAGGCGGGAGTTGGGCGACATTTCCTCAAGCAATGCGATCGAGTTTTCGGAATTGGTACTATCCGGGCGTGCGGCAAATTATCGCTGGTTTTCGCTGCGCCAAGTAGTTTAGGCTACAATTATAACTGCAATAGACAAGATTGCATTTATTCGCTTTCCTATCTTGAAAATATCTGCGTTAATCTGTGTTTATCTATCTTGTATCTGCGGTTGATCAATCAAACATTTAAGTAAGAAGTTTAGAGAATATGGGGGAATTTGCTTGCTAAATGTCAAAATAAATCAATACGGTTCACTTAACGCTTTTTTGTCATTGCGCTTCGGGAGAGCAATCGCAGTATATTTTTGTCACATCATTTTGCTGATCGGACTTCCTTAAGTGAACCGTATTGCAAGATAAATCGCATTTCAAAACATTAAGTAAAAAAACTTGGGAAAATTATTTTTAAGTTTCAATTTGTGGATGCGATCGCCATTTAGTGAGAAAATATAAAACCGAGAGCGACATAAAAAATCTGGCTTGAGCCTGATTTTTGGCAACACGACCCTGTGCTATAACCACTGGTGCATCTTAATTTGACTCTATGAAATCCCCAAGACTGTCCGAGACGACAAACCGAGCCTCAACCAAGGAAAATCGCCTGCACTTAGAGCGACTGGTGAGCGCGACAGCACCCACACCCGCAGAAATCAACGCAGGTAGCGAAGTCGTTAGCGGGTTGACTCAAAACCCCAAAACCCTGCCTCCTAAGTATTTCTACGACGATCGCGGATCGAAGCTGTTCGAGTTGATTTGTCAGTTGCCAGAATACTACGTGACACGCACGGAGACGGCGATTTTGCAAGAGTGTGCAGGGGCGATCGCCCATTTAACAGGCCCCTGCGAAATTGTCGAACTCGGCAGCGGCAGTTCCACCAAAACTCGGATTCTCCTCGATGCTTACAGCCAACTGCAATATCCCCTGCACTATTTGCCGATCGACATCAGTCCGACTATCCTAGAAAGCAGCGCTTGTCAACTGCTAGCCGATTATCCGTCCCTGCTGATTCACGGACTTGTCAGCACTTACGAACTAGCCCTAGCTAAAATTGCACCATCACCGTTACCAACCCGAATGATTTGCTTTCTAGGCAGCACCCTCGGCAATTTAAACCCTCAAGAATGCGATATATTTTTCTCGCAAATTGTCGGTGCATTGCAGCCCGGAGAGTATTTTTTATTGGGAATTGACTTAGACAAATCTCAGGATATTTTAGAGCCGGCCTACGATGACAGTCAAGGAGTGACAGCAGCCTTTAACTTGAATATGCTGCGACATTTAAATCGCAAGTATGAAGGAAATTTTGATTTAGCGCAGTTCGAGCATTGGGCTTTTTACAATCAAGAGGAATGTCAAATTGAAATGCACTTGAGAAGTAAGAAAGCGCAAACCGCGAACTTGCGGACTCTCAATTTAACCGTAGAATTTGCCGCCGGAGAAACTATCCGCAGCGAAATTTCCCGCAAATTTAATCTGAATACGGTAAAGAAAGAACTTTCTGAGCGCGGTTTAAAGCAGGTGCAAGTTTGGACAGATCCAAAACAGTGGTTTGGCTTGATGCTTTGTCAAGCTTAGTTATTAGTTTGTAGGGTGCGCAGTGCGCACCTTGTCTAGTTTGTAGTCGTAGTGAATTTGAACCCTAAAAAAGCATCAAACCGTTATTTCACATTCTCACCCACATTCCGCACCCTCAACTGTCACAATCCGTTTTTACTTACTTTTATCAATAGATTAAGCTATAAATTATACTTTTATACCGTATTTTAACTGATACAATTTTTAGTAAAGGCATAATTTATCACTTGAACAATGGATTTTTCTTAGTAATTATACTGTGTGACACCCTAGGGTGCGGAATGTGGGTTCTAATACCATTTTCCAAAAATCCTGCAACAGTATTCGTAGGGTGCGTCGCCACTAAAAATCCCTAAATTAAATCGACAATCTCATAGCGACGCACCTTACACATCGGGTGGGAAAAAACCAAACAATTGTTTTGTTGCACAAATTTTTATCAATGGTATAATTTTTCAGAATTCAATCAAGAAAAATTGCTTGGGAGAGCTTTGTTTCAAAATCAAGAGAAAAGATTGCATTCATTCTCAAACGATCTGCAAATGAATCTGCGTTAATCTGCGTTGATCTGCCTTTCATCTGCGGTTTCTGTATTAATCAAAGAGTTATGAAATAAGTCTGAGGTGCTGAAATTTGAGGATACCCGTGCGCATTGCGCACCCTACAAAGTCAACCGGTGCGCAATGGCACCCTACAAACTACCAATTAACAGTTAACAAATCGGCCGCTGTCCGGGTTTGACAGCGTGAATGTACTCGCTGCCAGAGGTCGGCCATCCCCGCTTATAATAGGCTTCCTCCGGCTTCCCCCAGCCCAACTGCAACAAAATTTCGAGAAAATCCAACTTTTCCCACTTTGAAAGACTGGCCCATTCTGTGCGCTGGGCTAGAGCCTCTACATCAACCGGCTCGATCGCTCGAAAATCCTTCCCGCTGTTAATACTCAAATACAAATCCATCCCCGCAGTTACCTGCTGCCAAAATTTCAACATCGCAATCTTAGCTGCTGTCAGAGTAATCAAATCGATCGGTAGAGCTATCAACTCGTCATCCACCGCCGGATAGCGTAAAGTATTGCCTTTAACCGTCATTTCCCGCCAGACAATCCCAGAAACTTGATGTTCCCGCTGGTATTTGTGCACTGCGGCCTTAAAATTTTGATAAGCAGTGAACTTTTGAACGCCCTCAGATTTGAGAAAGCGATCGATCACCGGATTCCCTGTAGCGGGAGTTTCAGTCAAGTTGAGACGTCGCCCGTGCAAGCAAGCTTGGCGCTCTGCTTCGAGGATTTTAATGAGTTGAGCCGTGCTGTAGACCTGGGACATCTTTATTCGGGCAAAATCAATACATTTGCTGGTCTGGCTGATTCGATCGCCTAATTTTCAGTAAAGATGCTTTTTTTTGTGAACAATATCACTTTTGCCGCTATTGTAACCCACATTCTGCAGATGTGGCTGAGCTTACTGGTATTTTTAAGCAATCAAAACCATGAAAATTTTCCTAACCTAATTTTTTTAGGTTGAATTTTTGCTGTTCGTGAGAATCACTAGAAAGTATAAAAACTCAAGTTATTTTGTTTAAATTAGTTTCATATCACGTGCCAATACGGTTAACTTAACATATTTATGCTCCGGAGATCCCCCTAAATCCCCCGAAAGCAAGGGGGACTTTGAGGGCATTCTTGTCCCACCCTTTTTAAGGGGGGTTAGGGGGGATCTGTCTTAAGTGAACCGTATTTGATCCTGTGCGATCGATTAACTTCAATAAGATTCGATCGCGCAAACTGTTTTTGTTATGGTAATCGACCGGATCTGATATTATGCAGTAATACCATTTTTCTAAAGATGTGCTATTGATGAAATCTTAGCCCCCCCTTACTAAGGGGGGGGTTGGGGGGGTAAGATCTAGCGCTACTTTATGAAATTGGTATAATGCAAGTTTAATTAATTCTGCAAGCCTTAATCTGCGGAGTCAATCTCAAACTTTTAGGGCGAAGTCGAAGCATCTAAAATTGACTGACTTTTTCCAATATTTCTGGCTTTTAAAAGCATTTTGAATCTTCGACAAAGATACTTTTGCTGGGAGCATCTCAGTTTTGCAAAAAGCATTTTTTTATTATAGTGCGAGCGTCCCCGCTCGCGAGTTGTAAGTAGTAGTTCCGAATTCATTACACAAAATATCGCCTGACAGCCTTACAGCTTAAAGAGTCTTTATGTAATTAATTTTGTTTGGTTACTTACAATACGCGAGCGGGGACGCTCGCACTATAGCAAAACTGAGATGCTCCCCTTTTGGTGTCAAAATTTTCTGAGTTTATTTTCAAATATAATTGCACGTCTCCCTTGCTTTTTCCTGCTTGTTTCAACATCTCCATTACCATTTTCCTGTGATTGCGTCCTTGAGCCTTAATTCTTCTCGACTGACTAGAGCTTCGTAATAATCGGGTTTAATTTCTAGGGCGACTCCGTAAGAGTTCATGGCATCTTGAGTCCGCTGCAATTTTTGCAAAACGTCGCCCCGCTGTGCCCAAGCTTCCCAGTTGTCTGGCTTGAGTTGAATCACTAGGTCAAAAGCGACGAGTGCTTCGGAATAGCGCTGCATTGTCCCTAGCAACAAACCTCGCTGCACCCAGCCTTGATAGCTGTCGGGCCAGATAGTAATTGCTCGATCGTATGATGCTAGAGCTGGTTCGTATTGCTGCAAAGTTGATAGAGCGTCGCCGCGTTTCAACCAAGCTTCAAAATTGTCGGGCACGATTTTAATTACGCGGTTGTAAGCTGCGACGGCTTCTTCGTAACGCTGCAATTTTTCCAGGGCAGCGCCTTGCTGCAATCCTACTTTTGATGTGATTTCTGTTTCTGAACCCAGAGAAATTACTTTGTCATAACAGGCGATCGCTTCTTCGTATTGCTGCAATTTTTCGAGAGCTTCGCCTCGGAAATTCCAAGCTTCTAGAAAATTTCCTTCAATTTGTAGGGCATTGCTGTAAGCAATTATTGCATCTTTGTAGCGTTCCAATTCTGCTAGGGCGATGCCTCTACCCAGCCAAGCTTCGGGGAAATTTGGATTAATTTGAATGGCTCGGTCAAAAGCAGCGATCGCCCCTTCATAATCTCTCGATTCTGACAGGGTTTGACCGCGCCCGATCCATACTTCTGGATAATCAGGATTGATGGTAATTGCGCGATCGAAACAAGCAATTGCGTCATCTCGCCACTGTTGTTTGAGCGCCATTCCTTTATAAAACCAAGCTTCGCAATCGTTGGGTTGCAGTTGCAATACGTGATCGTAAGCTGTGACGGCTTCTCCGTATTTGTGCAGTTTTGCTGAAGCAATACCCCGATTGAACCAAGCCAGACTATTTTCTGGTTGTAGTTGAATGGTGCGATCGTAAGAAGTTACAGCTTCAGCGTAGCGCTCGGCCTTCATCAGAGCCAAACCTCGGTTCAGCCAAGCTTCTGCATTAGTCGAGACGAGTTTGAGCGATCGCTCGTAGGCCGCCACGGCTTCAGCGTAGCGCTCTGCTTGCAGCAAGACGTTGCCTTGCCGGCACCACATCGCGGGCAAATTTGGGTGAATTTGGGTGGCTTTTTTGTAACAGCTTGCTGCTTTATCCCACTCCTGCAATTCCTCTAAAACTCTGCCTTGCTGATACCAAGCTTCGTGCTTTTCTGGATTGATTTCAATTGCTTTGTCGAAAGCCGCGATCGCTTCTGAGTAATTCTGCAAATTTAACAGTGCGCTACCGCGCAGCATCCAAGCCCAATATTCTTCTGGATTAATTGCTATAGCTCGATCGCAACAGGCCACTGTTTCTGCGTAGGAGTGCAATTGCTTGTAAGCTTTGCCCAGATTCAGCCACGCCCGGGCCCAGTCCGGCTTAATTTGAACCGCTTTTCCATAGCAAATGATCGCCGCTTCGTACCTTCCCGATGCGTACAATCTATTGCCCCGATCGTAATCTGGAAATGCTGCCACAATTCTTAAAATCGGTGGTAGCAGAGCTGGTTGGGGGTTTGAGGAGTTTTCCGTGGCTGAAGTCGAGAGGTCTGGCATACGCCTTACATATAAAAAAGTTAGTGGGTTGACAAACTTGCGGTCTTATATATTAACTTATGCTGTTCTTAACTCGCTGCTGTTTTGAAACAAATTTAGCATATAGCAATCCTTGCAGGATTTGTACATATGTAGGGGTAGGGGATGGTGCGGGCCTACCAAGAGCATGAAGTAAAGAGGGCAACCACGGGGGGTTGCCCCTACAAGAATTACACTAATGAACGGACTGCTATAGTCTTGATAATGATTTAGGATTGCTATATCAGGTGTATTGCCACAAATTATATTTACTTGACTGCAACTTAAATCTATTTATCTATCTATGTGTATAAAATTATGCACTGTTCCCGCTTTCCGTAGGGAGCATCTGGTGTTTTGCAAAAAACATTTTTTATTGAGCGTGCGAGCTGTCGCGAGCTCGCGTATTTTACTCGCGAGCGGGGACAGCACTATAAATTCAAAACTGAGATGCTCCCTTTCCGTATTCCGCTGTAAAATACGGTCAAGACACCAACAAATATCTCGTCATCCAGATTTCAAAATAATTTAATATGGTAACTGTAGACGGGCTTTTAGATTTCACGGACTGCTTTACCGATTGTAATTCTGAGCCGATCGACCTTTCCTGCAATTATTGGTACCAAGGCTATTGTCCTCAAAGCGGCGAAATGCTGAGACTGCCCCGCACTCGAATGTCTGAGAATCTCGCCCTGGGTTTGATGCAGTACCTTGCTGCTGACGATTCCTTCGATCGCGAGGGCAAGATGTACGGCATATTGCTGGTAGAGATGGCTTCGGGGGAACAGGGGCTACTCAAAGCATTTTCCGGGCTGCTCAACGGTTGCAGCGTTGTTGAAGGCTGGGTGCCGCCGATTCCGGGACGATCGCGAGTTCAAGGAGAGGAAGCGCGCGCGTTAACTCAATTGGAGGCGATGAAACAGGAACTGATTGCACTGAATCAACTCCCGCAGCGACAAGAGTATGAAGCTTTATTGAGCGAGTTTGAATTGCAATTGCAAGTTTTGAACGAACAGCACCGCAATTGCCAGCAACAGCGAGAACAAAAACGCCAATTACTGTCTCAAACTCTCGCAGCAGAAGCACTCTTAATTGCTCTCGAACAATTGAATCAATCCAGCCGTTTGGAGGGAATTGAACGCAGGCAATTGAAACGGCGGCGGGATGAAACATTGCAGCCGCTAAAACTCTTAATTGAAGCTGCCGATGAGCGGATGCGGGCGCTGAAAAAGCAGCGAAAAGAACTTTCCCGCGAACTTCAGGCGCAGATGCACGCGGCTTATACGCTGGTGAATTTTTTGGGTAAATCGCGATCGATCTTGCAATTGATGCCTGCGGGTGCTATTCCCACGGGAACGGGCGATTGTTGCGCGCCCAAATTGCTGCACTATGCTGCTGCAAATAATTTAAAACCCCTAGCAATGGCAGAGTTTTGGTGGGGGCCGAGTTCTGGAGATAAGATTCAAGGGGAATTTTATGGTGCTTGTGGCGATCGGTGTCAGCCGTTGATGGGTTTTTTGCTTTCTGGATTGGATCAAAATAAATCTTTGACAAACGGGGAAGATGCCCGCCCTACCAACAATCATTTGTATTGTGACAATTCTCCCGATTCTGAAACGGAAATTTTGCCATTTCTTGAAAAAAATGCAATAATAAATAACCCGCAAGTTGTAGAAATTATTTATCAAGACAAATGGTTAATTGTTAGCAACAAGCCTTCAAATCTGCTCTCAGTTCCCGGTCGCTATTTCCACAATCAAGATAGCGTTACCAGCCGTTTACAAAACTTATTTTATGATTCTTCAAATCAAATAACAGCAGTACACCGATTAGATTTAGAAACATCTGGTATATTGCTATTAGCGCGAGACAAAGAAACCTACTGCAAACTTAGCAGACAGTTTGAAAAACGACAAGTTCGCAAAGTTTACGAAGCGATGCTTTCTGGTAGTTTAAAAATTGACGCTGGGACGATCGCACTTCCACTTTGGGGAAATCCCGAAAATCGCCCTTACCAGCAAGTTAATTGGGAGTGCGGAAAGCCCAGCGTTACTGGCTTTCAGGTAATGGCGAGGGAGGGAAATCATACTCGCGTCGAGTTTTTGCCGCTGACGGGGCGCACGCATCAGTTGCGGGTTCATGCAGCGGATGTCGGAGGGTTGGGAATGCCGATTTTGGGCGATCGACTTTACGGATGTCGGGCACAGGCTAGTCGATTGCACTTACACGCGCGAGAACTTTGCTTAGAGCACCCGCAGTCGGGAGAATGGCTACACTTACAGGCGGCGACTCCATTTTGAGGAAAGGGCGATCGAGCCTTTGCTTTTGAAGCTAGGAAAATGTGCTCCGGTGTCGATCGCCGATCGGGAAAGTTGAGATCGAGAACGTTTGGGTCTATCCTATTAAACTGAGGGCATCTCAAAACATCCGAGCTGCTAGCTCAGGCTTTGAGTGTCCAAAAATAATCAATAGCGATCGAAGCATTTTTAAGAAAATGGCACAAAATCACAAGTCAACAGTTATTATCACCGGCGCATCCTCCGGCGTCGGCTTGTACGGCGCGAAAGCCCTTGCAGACAAAGGATGGCACGTAGTCATGGCCTGTCGCGACGTGGTGAAAGCCGGAGACGCAGCCCAAGACTTGGACATACCTCAAGGCAGTTTCTCCATTATGCACATTGACTTGGGCGATTTGGAAAGCGTGCGACGGTTTGCTCGGGAATTCAAGGCCAGCGGCAGGCCTCTAGATGCTTTGGTGTGCAACGCGGCAATTTATATGCCTTTGATTAAAGCACCGCTGCGGACTCAGGAGGGTTACGAGTTGACGATGACTACGAATCACCTCGGTCATTTCCTGCTGTGCAACCTGATGATGGAAAATATGAAGCCTTCCTACTATAACGATCCGAGAATCGTGATTTTGGGAACCGTGACTCACAATCCTGACGAGTTGGGCGGCAAGATTCCGCCGCGCCCGGATTTGGGAAATTTTGAGGGCTTTGAAGCGGGTTTTAAAGACCCGGTTTCGATGGCTGACGGTAAGCAGTTTGAACCGGTCAAGGCTTATAAAGATAGCAAGGTTTGTAACGTGCTGACGATGCGGGAATTGCACCGCCGCTTTCACGAATCTACGGGGATTCATTTCACTTCGCTATATCCCGGATGCGTTGCGGATACGCCGCTGTTTCGCAATCACTATCCTTTATTTCAGAAGCTGTTCCCGCTGTTTCAGAAGAATATCACCGGGGGTTATGTGTCGCAGGAATTAGCAGGGGAAAGACTAGCAATGGTGGTTGCCGATCCAGAATATAAGCAATCTGGGGCTTATTGGAGTTGGGGAAATCGTCAGAAAAAAGATGGCAAATCTTTTGTGCAGAAGGTTTCTCCGCAGGCGCGGGATGATGAGAAAGGTGAGCGGATGTGGGATTTGAGCGCTCGGTTGGTGGGTTTGAGTGACCAAGCTTCAATGGGTGCGGCTAGTGCTGGTCGATCGGCATAATTCCAAATAAGACTCGGCGGTTGAAACCGCTAAGAAGACTCGGCGGTTGAAACCGCGTCTACACAAACGATGTCCGGATGGTGCGCGGACAAAGAGAGTGAACGGGGTATTAAAGTCTCATGCACCAAAATTAAAGAAACCGGGTTTTTTACGCTCATCTGCGGTTTTTAACGCAGTATTTTCGAGAAAAACCCGGTTTCTGGCTACGCGCTCCCATCAAAGAAACCGGGTTTTTGGCTGAATCTGCGGGTTTTAACGCAGTATTTTTGAGAAAAATCCGGTTTCTTGCTACGCCCTTGCGAAACAACTGTTGGCTGTCGCTGTTACTTTTTTATGGGTTTAAATTAATTTAAAGTTTAGGGTGCACGGGTTCCTGAAAATATTTTCACCCAATTATTCGAGATAACTATATCCTATGGCTTGTCGATCGCAAAAACTTTTTTTACTCGCTGGCATTTTTGGGTTAGTTTGGTTGGGAAAACCAGCTAAAACATCCGCTAGCAATGTTGCAATTTTTACCTCCAATGTTGAGGATTTCGCAGCAGTCAGCAACGATCGCGATCGATACGAACGAAGCACTGATACTAATCTTGACAGTCGCGAAGACTTGCTCGCCCCAGCATCTGATCGATCGGCTTTGCCACCAATTATACCTGCAGAAACTCCAGACTTACAGCCAGAAGTTGCCAATTCTGCCGATCGCACATTCAGTACAAAAACTCAAGAAACCGCGCTTTCTAACTCAGGTAAACCGCTAGAAGAAAGTATTACCGCCAAAAAAATTGGTTTGGAGGGCGATCGAGATTCGCAACTGATCTCAAATCCGGTGACATCGGAATTAGATCCGAGTCCTGTCTCGCTAGCGGGTACAGGGATCGCCGGTACAGGCAATTCTGATCACAATCTGAGCCAACTGCCCAACCCAATTCAACCCAGGGAGCCGGAATTTCCCGCACCTACAGCCCCGGAACCGCCCCCGCCTTCTCCCCTGCAGCCAACCCCAGAAACACCTGCTCCCGGCGATACCAGACCGGGGATTCCGGGTACAATTCGGGTTGAGCGCTTTGAATTTGAAGGCAACACGGCTTTTAGCGATCGCGAATTAGCAGAAGTTACGCAACAGTTTGCGGGGCGCGAAATCACCTTTGCTGAACTGATCGCAGCAGAAGCAGCCGTCACTCAAAAATATGTAGCAGCCGGATACATCAATTCCGGGGCTGTAATTCCCGCCAACCAAAGCTTTCCCAGGGAAGGAGGCGTGGTAAAAATTCGGATTGTCGAAGGCGGGTTAGATGAAATTAAGATTGCGGGAAACAGGCGCTTGAATTCAAATTACGTGCGATCGCGCCTCGAACGCGCCACCATTCGGCCGCTCAATCGCGATCGACTGCTGGAAGCCTTGCAAATGCTGCAACTAGACCCCTTAATTGCCAATATATCCGCCGAATTGCAAGCCGGAAGCCGCCCGGAAAACAGCCGTTTGGAAGTGCGGATCAAAGAAGCAGACAGCCTTAGCGGCGAAGTTTTCCTAGACAACAACCGATCGCCCAGCGTGGGAAGTTTTCGGCGCGGTGTGCGGATCAATCAAGCAAATTTGCTCGGTTTGGGCGACGGATTGGAGGTATCCTACGCTAACACCGACGGTAGCAACGAATTTAACGGTAGCTACACAGTTCCCGTCAACGCGCGCAACGGGACAATTCGGTTTGCTGCGGGTGCTGCGAGCACTAACGTGATCGAGGAACCCTTTGCTGAGGCCGAAATTGAGGGGAAATCGCGCACTTATGAGTTAACTTACCGCCAACCGATTGTCGAAAAGCCCGATCGCACTTTAGCTTTGGGAGTAAGTTTATCGCGCCAAGAAAGCGATACATTCCTTTTGGGAGAAAGATTTGCGCTATCGGCTGGAGCAAACGATCGCGGGGAAACGCGGGTTTCGGCGGTGCGGTTTTTTCAAGAATATGTGCAGCGGAATACCCGACAAGTGATCGCGGCGCGATCGCAGTTTTCCGTCGGTACTAATTTGTTGGGCGCTACTGCGAACGATAGCGGCCCTGACAGCCGCTTTCTGGCGTGGCGCGGACAAGCGCAGTACGTGCGGCTGTTAGCGCCGGAAACCTTGCTAATAGTGCGTTCCGATATTCAATTTGCCGATCGCCCGCTGCTTTCCCTCGAACAAATCGGGATCGGTGGCGTTCAAAGCGTGCGCGGATATCGCCAAGATTTGCTGTTAACTGATAGCGGTGCGATCGCCAGCGCGGAAGTGCGAATCCCGGTGTGGCGGGTGCCGCAAGTCAAAGGATTGTTACAAGTGGCTCCGTTTGTCGATTTTGGGGTAGGCTGGAACAATTCGGGGGAAAAAGCGAATCCTGAGTCTGACACACTGTTGGGTGCGGGTTTGGGCCTAGTTTGGCAAATGGGCGATCGGTTGAATGTGCGTCTAGATTATGGTATTCCTTTGATTAATGCTCGATCGGGCGATTCCCTACGGGATAGCTACGCTTCACGAACTTTCCAAGAAAAAGGGATCTACTTTCGGATTAATTACTTTGCTTTCTAGTTATTAGGTTCCAGGGCTGTTTCATTCTAGGAAAAATAAGGGTTTTGTCTTGTAGGGGTAGTGCCCCCGTGCCTACCCTCCGACGATTTTTAGGTCATTTCACGGGCCAGGGCAACCACGGGGGATTGCCCCTACAAGAGAATGAATCAGCCTTGATTAGGTTCTAGAAGAGACTTATTGGATAAATCTTTGATAGAGCCGATCAACCGCAGATGTCAGGCAGATGTACGCAGATGAACGCAGATAATTCAAGGATAATTTGCGAATGAATGCCATCTTATCTAAGATAATGTAGTTAACACAAGAGGGATTGTCTTATGGTTCAGACAAAAACTAAATTAACATTTGCAGACTTCCTGCAAAACTACCCAGACGGATCTGGCATCTATGAACTTGTAAATGGGGAGATTGTCAAAGTGGAAGCAACCAGAGCTCATAAAAATGTGGCAAGATATCTAGTATTTGGCTTTAACGATGAAATCAGGCGCTTGGCACTGGACTACATCGTTGACAAAGATATAGTTATCAGAACAGTCAAAGCTTCAGGACAAGAACAAGGCAGAAATCCTGATGTTGGCGTGGTTAAGGCCTCAGTATGGAATAGCAATGTACGTGGCTATGGAGCTCTTACCGAACCTATCCAATTAGCAGTAGAAGTTACCTCAACTAACTGGGAAGATGACTATGTTGATAAGCTAGATGAGTATCAACGGCTCGGTATTTTTGAGTATTGGATTGTGGACTATTTGGCGATCGCTTCCAGGGCTTATTTAGGCAATCCCAAAGTTCCCACAGTTTTCGTTTACTCTTTGGAAAATGACCGCTATGTAGTTCAAAGTTTTAGAGATAATGATCGGATTATTTCCCCCACTTTTCCGGGACTAGAAATCACTGTAGAGCAAATTGTACTCAGCAGTCAAGTTCAAAACCTTTAAATCTGGACTTACGGACATAGAGGAGATAAACCTAGTTTTCAACCCTGATTTTTCGCGCTATACATTATATTTTTGTCAAAAAACAGGCTGATGCTCAATCAAATCGATCGACCATCCAGGTTTCGGTAGCGACGGGTTTACAGAATCTATAAATATATTACAGATATTGGTGAACCCACGCCTACAGGTCGATCGCAAATGCTGCTTTCATATCGGGTTAAATAGATATAATTGTGGTAGGGGCGGGTTCGCGAAGGTCTATGAAAAAACACGATAAATCCTGTAAACCCGCCCCGGACTCGTGGGTGGGGGCGGGTTTATTAATCTGTTTGTCCCAGTTAAGGTGATTGGTGAACCCGCCCCTACAGAAATCGCGGTCTTTTCACCAGACATTATATAATTTTTTTAGATAAACTTTCCGGGTGCGCCAATTTAGGATGGATATCAGACAAATGAATACAGCAATAAATGTGTAATTTTTATTTAGCCCTTTTCTTCCCATTTCTAAAACAGGAATTACTCTATGACTCGCCTGCATTTCACTTTACTTTTGGCTGCTTTAGTGCTGTTTCCCGATCGCGCGATCGCCCAAATCGTCCCTGACAGCAGCTTGGGCGCGGAAAATTCGCGCCTTGTCCCCGATACTATCAACAACTTACCCTCAAATAGAATTACCGGCGGCGCAACTCGCGGCTCTAATCTCTTTCACAGTTTCGGCGAATTTAACATCAAGAGCGGAGAGGGAGCTTATTTTGCCAATCCCAGCGGAATTGCTAACATTTTCACCCGCGTCACGGGCGGTAAATCCTCAAATATTTTAGGAACTCTGGGAGTTTTAGGAAATGCTAATTTATTTTTAATTAACCCGAAAGGGATTGTATTCGGGCCAAATGCGCGGTTAGATTTGCGCGGTTCGTTTATCGGTACAACCGCTGACAGTGTTGTGTTTAATAACGGCTTTGAATTCAGCAGCACCAACCCGCAAACATCACCGCTATTAACAGTTAATATTCCCGTGGGTTTAAGATTTAGAGACAATCCCGGTACAATTGTCAATCAATCGACGGCGACGGGAAAGAGCAACCAGCCAGCATCTCCGATGCCAATTCCGATTACAGATCGAGTTGGTTTAGCCGTAGACCCTGGTCAAACTTTAGCACTGATTGGCGGCGACATCGAAATTCCAGGCGGCAATTTAACCGCCAATGGCGGACAAATTTTGCTCGGTAGTGCAGCCAGTCCCGGTTTAGTTAATTTTGCAATTACAGCGGGGGAAAATGGAAATTTAAGTTTAAATTATGACAAGATTCAGAACTTCGGCAATATTCAAATATCCGATGGAACGTTCATAAATACCAGCGGCACCGGTGGCGGCAGAGTAGAGTTGAAAGGTGGAAATGTCACCCTCGACGCTGCGCGATTTTATGCGATTACACTGGGCAATATTGATGGTAGAGGTATTGATATCAACGCCCAAAAGTTGCGATCGCAAAACGGCACGCAATTTTCTACTTTGACTTTAGGAGATGGTGCCGGAGGTAATATCAATTTCCGCGCTGCTGATTCAATAGAAATGAGCGGGCTGGGAGTTGATGCCTTTCAACAGGTGGCAATTACATATCTGGTATCGGGAACCACAGACCCGTTTGGCCCGCTATTTACGCTGTTTAATGCTAGTGCAGGTGCTGGTGCTGGGGGGAGTATTACCTTCGATACCGGACGCTTGCTATTTAACAATGGGGTACTCGGTAGCGGGATAACTTTTGGTGCTGGCCGGGGTGGCAATTTGATTGTTCGCGCCAATACTTTTGAAATGGCGGGTTCTGGAGTCAACAACGGGACGACGAAAGAAAGTACCGGGGCGGGAGGAGGTATTAGTATTGATGTCAGTCGATTAATTATGCGCGACGGTTCTCTTCTGGGTACTACGAGTTACAGCAGCGGCCCGTCTGGGAGTATTAATATTAAAGCTGCTGAATCAGTCGAATTGTCTAACAGTGGCCCGAGAACAGTTGTGTCAACCGGAATTAGCACGCTGACTATCGGTTCTACCGGACGTGCTGGTAATATTAATGTTGAGACGAAGCGGTTGAGTCTCTCTGGCGGTTCTGCGTTTACATTAGGAACGGGTGTTTTAGTTGGCAGGTTTTTGTTTTCTCAGGATGGCGGGCCTGCTGGAAATTTAAC